>Ga0308006_10000088_pt1 | contig 37776 bp, 26 predicted proteins | sample Neamet69_FD_203150 | JGI IMG/M metagenome (GOLD analysis project Ga0308006, IMG submission 203150) | Marine microbial communities from water near the shore, Antarctic Ocean - #69 | ecosystem: Environmental > Aquatic > Marine > Unclassified | place: Southern Ocean | collected 2014-06-07 | reverse complement strand
TTGCAGTACAGTCCTTTAGTAATGACACTCAAGCCTATATTTCAGGTGGTGCAACCGTCACTGCAGAAGACAGTATTCGGGTACAAGCCACAGACGACACAGAAGTAGACGTAATACCCATTGGCGGCGCAGGCGGCGCAGTTGGCGTAGCAGCAACATTTGCTACCAATACAGTCAGTAATACCACTAAAGCATGGGTAGGCAGTAGTACTGCCACTACGGTGCAGGCCTTAGGTAAGCACACAGGGTTAGCCGTGGCAGACGGCGGCATCACTAATGTCACCAGCCAAAGTTCCTTAGAAGCCAACGACAACGACGCAAGCACCAGCAATGTACATAGCTTTGACAAGCTTGCTAGCAGCTTTGATAACACCACTAAACGTGGTCTTTCTATTGTGGCTGTAAGCCACGAAGACGTACGCACTATTCCTATTGGCGTTGCCATAGGTGGCGTAGCAGTTAATGGTGTGGTGAGTACTACGGTATTCGATTCCACTACGGAAGCTACAGTTTATTCCGGTGTAACTGTTAATGGCACCAACACCGGTGCAGGTACTAACCAGGATGTTGTTATTAGCGCTGTGGGTCATTCCACAGTGAACAGCATTGCTACAGGTATTGCCGGTGCTGCTGCATCTGCAGTGGCCGCAAGTTTAGACACTACCATTTACAAAAAGGTAGTGCGGGCACGGATGTTAGGTACAGTCACGGTGACTCAAGACCTTGCAGTTAGTGCGCAAAGTAAAGATACATTGATTCAAACCGTAGGTTCAGTGGCTGCTAGTGGCACCGATGCCACTGCTGGTTCTGTGGGCATTGTTGTAATTGGTTCAAGCGTATTGGCCGAAATTGGTGCTTCCGCCACCGCTAAAGCTGGCCGAGATATCGTGGTTAAGGCCCATGAAGTGAGTAATATCACTCAAGTGGTTGGTCAATCACAAACGGGTGGTGGTGTAGGCTTAGGTTTGAGTTTGGGTATTAAAGTAGTTAAAACGGATACTAAGGCCCGTATAGGCACAAGCGCAGTGACCGCTGCTGTAAGAAATACTCAAGTAGATGCAGAAACCGACAATAACATCACTCAAAATGTCGTTGCATTTGGTGGCGGTGGAATTGCAGCCATTAACGGTGCGGTGGGCATTAATGTGATTAAAACCAGCACCGTGGCTGAAATAGGCGCTAGTGCTAGCATCAACCAAGACGCCGCATATAACACCGGTTCAGCGCAGGACGTTAGTGTTACTGCAGATGACGATATTTCGGTATTAGATAATATTGGTGCCGTGTCTATAGGCGGTGTAGCGGGTGTGGGCATTGGCCTTGGAGTAACTGTGGTGCGTAACACGACGCAAGCGACCATTGGCAATAATGCAATTGTTAGCGCGCGACACGACGTTAACGTAACTGCCGCGTCCCACAAAGACATATTTAACACTGCCGTTGCAGGCGCAGGGGGCATTGGTTTAGGTGCAGCGGGTTCCGTATCGATAGCCCTTGTGGGTAACTCTATGAGTAGCGATGCGAGCAGTAAACTCAGCAATGACAACGGCAGTATAGTGTCTGAGGCTGACACTAAAATGAGCCAAAATCGTAAGACAGGCTACAGTACCAATAATCAAACGGATCAGTCGGGGAGTGATACTTCTACTGCTGCAGGCAATGCCAACAGTATGCATGCAAGCGCCCACAGCAAAGATTCGTTGATCGCCAGTGAAACCACAGGTTTGGCGGCAGATATCAACGGCACTGCCGCAGACACAACCACTGCGCAAATTGGCGTGGGTGCCTCAATAAGTGCCTTCCATGACGTCAGTGTTACAGGTATTGAGTATGTTCGTCTGCGCCAAGTTGCTGGTGGTGTTGCTTTAGGAGCCGGCGCAGTGGGTGGTTGGGTTGCAGTGACAGACTACAATGCCAACGCACAAGCCCTAGTGCATGCAGGTGCTACGTTAAACGTAGACTCCGATGGCAACAGCGACGGTGATCTCACGTTAACCTCTAGCTTGCTTGAAGATGGCGGTGTGTCAAAGGTAGAAACCGTTGGCGGATCGGCTGGTTTAGTGGGCTTTGCGGGTGCGTTTTCAGTGCTGAATTTTAATGGTTCGGCGAAGTCTAGCTTGGGCTATAGCACTGGCAGCGACGTTGCGGCTACCACTGTTGTCACCGGTGCAGAACAGGTTGTTATAAGCAGCAACCGAGACGTAGACAGTCAAGTAGTGAGTGTGGGTGCCGCTGCAGGTATATCGGGCGCGGGTGTGTCTATTGCCACCTTAAACGCCAGCGGAAATTCCATAGCCGAAGTGGGCTCTAATGTTAATTTGGGAGCCAGTGACGCACGTGTGGGCAGTGTATTCGTTGACGCCGACAATACCTCAACTCAAGACGCTAGTGCCACCGCTGCGGCAGTGGGTATTTATGTAGGTATCGCTGGTGCAGGCACTACTGTAAGCGACTCAGGAACCACTAGCGCTGGCGTGGGCATTGGTTCTAACATCTACGCAACGGGTGCAATCACCCTAGACGCAGATGACGACATGCGTAACACAGCCAGTGCACTGGGTGTTACTGTAGCGGGTGGAGTAAGCGTAGGTGTGGTCACCGCGGATACTACGCTCACTAGAACCATTGCGGCGATTACAGGCGATAATGTGCGTTTAGACACCACCAGCGGGCAGGTTAACCTTACTGCCGACGCGGGTAATAACACTAGTTCGTCTACTATTAGAGCTGCTCATGCAGAAACCACGGCTGGCAGCGGCGGCTTATTGGCGGGTATCAATGGTACCGGTGCTACTGTGGTATCAAATTTGACCACACTAGTGAGCACGGGAACCGGTTCAAGAATTGAGGCAGCAGCACAAAATGTAAACTTGTTGGCGGTTAATAAAGCCGTCACATTGGCCGAAACCACGGGTTTTGCAGTGGGTGCGTTTGCCTTGGGTGCACATAACGCTACCAGCACCAACACAGCCACTACTAGTGCCGTGCTGGGCGCAAACAATACTCTAAATACTACAGGCCAGCTCACATTACGCAGCCAAGCGGATCAAAACCTGCTTGCCACTACCGTAGCCGGCGCCGGTGGTGCATTGGCCGTTAACGCAGCCACGAGCACGCTAAATCATATATCCAACCTCACGTCAGGTGTAGCCGACAGTGCCACAAGTGCGCTGAAATCTAGCATTGGTGTGGGTAGGTTGTTGGTTGAAGCGATAAATAATGATGACTACGATGCCAGCTTGGATGCCACAGGCGTAGGTATTGCTCAGACTTCTGGTGGTGTGTTAATTGCTAACGGTACCGCCAACGTGAGTACACGTATTGGCAATTACACCGACTTGAATACGTCTGCTAAGAGCTCATCCGATGACGCATTAACCTTATTTGCCGACAACAACCTGCAAAAAACCGGTATCTCCGGTGCCAATTTCTTGCTCGACGGTGGTGGTGCATTTAGCGTATCCGTAGGCACAAGTTCCGGTACACAAACCCAAAACACAGATGTTCAGTTTGGTCAATACTCAGCCTTAACTACAGCGGGTAACTATGTAGCAGACGGCAGTGGTAACGGTGATGTGAGTATTCGTGCCCTCAACCATATTGCTGTAGATGACGAAGCAAAAGTCAGTACCGGTGGCCTGGTTACGGTACCTAGGGCCAAGTCGGTTCAGGTGGGTATAGCCACCGCCGATATTACTTTTGAGGACAACGCCAGCTTAACTACTCAACGTGGTGATGTCGCCATGAGTGCTAGCACAAGTTCGGCCATGGATGTACGGACACGTACCAGTACATGGGGATTAGTTGGCGCTGGCGCGCAGGCCGAGTCACGGGCCACATTAACAGCAGACGACAACATCACCTTTAGTACCGGCTCAAGCCTTAACGCCCATGGTTTTGGTTGGCTCTACACCGGTGCTAACCACGGTAATGGGGATTTTTATAACACCGCTAGTACCATTGTCAAAACAGATTCTCGTATTTGGAACAAAAGTGCTATTCCAATCAGTACCGGCAAAATTTCGGTTGCAACTAACACGCACAACAGCAATGTCACCGTGGCATCTGGCGCTACGGTACAAACCCAGCGCCACCTAAAGATCAAAGCCCTTAAAGGCGATCAGCAAGGCCGAGCCTTTGGTGCAGCGTACGATTGGACTACAGCGCTTACTACCCGAGACACATACGGTAGTGCGAGCAATACGGGAGCTACGGGCATTAATGTAGCAGGCACTTTGGCTACGGGTTTAGATAAAGACGTATCGATTGTCTTTAGTAAAGACTTTACACCTTATTTTGCTGATGGCTCAGGAGATAGCAACAAAGCGGCCTACACTATGAGCCAAAATGCCGCGGGTGAGTGGGAACTCAAAGATAGCGGCTCCAATGTGGTGGGTACCTTAAACGCCCAAGTAACCTCCAGCACGGGAGAAGTTTCCTGGACCGTATCAAGTGAAACTCTAGCTAATGATATTGACGCCGAAATTACACGATTAACCACGGCTAAGTCTCAGTATGGTACCAACCGCAATAATATAAATGCCATTAATCAGCTCACGGCCGAAATCCAGTCTCTACAGGACTTAAAGGATGGCTCAGTTACCGGAACACAAAGTTACACTGAAGCAACAGTCTTTACTGGTATCTTGTCTGATCTCAACACCGCCAAAAGCACACTAGATGCCCTAGCAAGCCCCACGTCAGAACAAGTAACAGCCCTGAGTAACGTAAATACCCAGATTGCTGATATTGGTACGCGTAATACGAAAGTGTCTGATAAAGCGACAAAAGTGGCCGCTAAATTCGACTTAGATGCCAACGGTGATAACAATGCAGACAGTGGGAACTCTGCTGATCAAAGTAGCGTTGATACCTATATTTTGGAAATCGGAACCTTAACCACTGATATTGCTAATCTGCACATCAGTTTAGCAGCCACGGCGAACAATATTAGTGGCGACATCCAAGCGGACATTAACACCCTCATTGCTGCAGAATCCGTTGCTCTTACAGACTTAGACAGCGACAGCGATATAGACATAGACGACCTTATTTCGCGCCGTACCACATTAAAAAACACTTATTCATCATCTACTGACGCTCAGGTTACTTCATCTGCAAGCGCTATTGACGACCGTATTGCAGAATTAACGGCCAAAAAGGCTACTCTAAATACAGGTTCAATGTCGGTGTTATCAATTAATCCCGTATTTGCAGCGTCTGGCAACCTAGATTTAACGGCAGGCAGCTTAACCGGAACTGGTAGCTTGCTCGCCCCTGGTGACCCATCCATTAGCATTACCAATAACGGCTCTATGGTAATGAAGATGGGTGTCATGGATATACCAGATGACCCAAGTGGCGGTGTTTACTTTAACGATTCCTTGGTCACTAGTGCGGCAGACATTAATGCCATTCAAAGTGCCTCCAACACCCTAACGGTGACTTCAGATAATGGTGTTTATGCACCATCTATTACGGTGGTGAATAACTACGACCGATCCTCTAGTGTGTATAACCCTGCAGGGGATAACCACATTAACAACATGCTTAACCCGCAATTGTTAATTAGTGGCGCAGTGAATAACATTGGTGGCTCTATTACCATTACCAACCAAACCGCTAGTATTATTTCTAGCGCGGCCATCACCGGTGGTACGGTGACCATTGCTTCTGGTGGTGATGTGTTCTTGGGTAGTCCTAATGAAACTTACAATGTAGGCGCTAGCCCAACTAGCGACGACGGGTTTGGTGTGATTGCAGGCAACAAAGAAAGTGCTGAAACCTGTAATGCTAGTAATGCCTCTAGCTGTGATTATTCCGATGCTAGTACGGTTCAAGCATCAGAAGCGTCTTATACCGTAGCCGGTAACAATGTGTTTATCAGCGGCGAAACCATTAACGTAAACGGGTTGATTCAGTCTGGCTTGCCAGACCTTACGCTTGCAGTAACTCAAGCAGAAGTTACCGCAGCCTATGATGCCGCGGGTTCTAACCAAACCTACGAGTTTAAAACCTACCGTGTGGCCCAATCTGGTTCTGGTTCTACCCGCAGTGTTTCTGGTGACAACACGGTATCCGACGTTAGCAAACTCAAAGTAATGTATGCCACCCTAGATAGGGGGACTGATTTAGCGGATACGTCAGACGACGTGATTAGCATCAATGGCACCCAAGTACAGGGCGGACAAGTGGTATTGTCTGGCCGTATCGCCAGCACCGGCAAAGGCTTGATTAATGTGGTTGATGGTTATGGTCGTATTAATATTACTAATACGTCTTCCACGCCAGTGTACTTGGCCAAAGTTGATACAGGCGACTTCGGTACGGCTGGCCTTGAAGGTACGATTACTTTTATGGATCGTCAAAAGACCAACGGCACCGCCGGCGTACCATTGGTTACCAAGTACTCCCGCATCGGTAATAATATAAATGAATACAGCAACGTAGGTTTAGGCAATACCACTAATCCAACAGCCTTGGTGTCTAATTCTGCCACGGGCCGTAGTGCCTCGTATACGCCCACAGATAACTTACGCTACCATTGGATGGGTGGCACCACAGTGCATGAAAAAGTAGTTTATAACTACCACCGAAGTGGTAAAAAAGTATTTGGTGTTAACGCGTGGGACGTAGACCAAAGCCAATGGAGTGATTCCCACTTGTCCGGCACACCGACAACAACAACCCTGAGCCCAGCTGCATTGTCTGCTGGTGAGTTTGTAGCGGTTGCTGCTTCCGGCAGTGGTGTACACCAATCGGGTACGGATGCTGCATACGCCTTTAGCACGACCAACGCGATTACCATTGATACAGACGTGGCGGCGGCCAACTTAACCGATGCTGATAGTGATGCTATTGATCAGAACTATTTTGTTGAGTCTTCTACCAATGGCTATAATACTTGGTATTGTTATTTGTTCTTTGAGTGTTGGGCGTGGGATGCTGGTAAAACCCAGCACGAGTTTACCGACAACTACTATTACCACTCTGTTGCAGCAGACAAGGTGATCAACCTAAACTTCACCGGTTATGACACAGGTGTAGTTGATGTTCAAAGTGTTGGCGGCATTGTATTAAGTAGCGACATTAGAAACTCAAACGGTACCACTAGCCTTGTGTCTTCTGCGGGCAGTATTGTGAATGCTTCGTCATCTACAACCAATAGCATTCGTTCAGGCGACCTTACTCTTACGGCTACTGCTGGTGATTTGGGCACATCCACCAATGCCATTCGTCTGCGCCAAAGTGCAGGTAACACCGTAGCGATCACTGCCAACAACGCGTACTTAAAGGCACCAAACGGCGCACTTAAGCTCACCGGTAGTGTTAACTTAAGTGGCACCTTAGACCTAAATGCTCATTCAGATATAGATCTATCGGCCGTTACCGATAACCTATTGACCGCCAATACTATTCGCTTACGCGCCCAAAGCGGCACCATTAACAGTGGCAATGCCTTTAGCGTCAATACGGATGCAGCTAGTAATGGTGTGTTTTATGCAAGAGCGTCGTCGGGCAATATCAACGTTACAGAAACCACTGGTGACTTAGCTGTAGAAGAAATTCGCACGGTAGGTAACGTCACCGTTAATGTAACGGCAGGTTCATTGCTAGATGGCAACAGCGTACAAACAGCAGATGAACTAACTCAGGCTCAGTTGGCTGCCATGTGGGCCGACGACATTTTGCAGTTAACTAATGACGCGGGTAACGCTACCCCAACCGCAGCCACGATCAGAAAAGACGACCAAATTGTGAAGTATAACGCCGCCATGGACATGCTCTATGTCGATTACTGGACTCTGCGTAACGTCACCGCTAGCGGTAGCGATTACAATGCCGATGCCTACGATGAAAACTTTAGCTACAGCGCAACCACTGCAGAACAGACTCTCTTGAGCAATGATTCAACGGCTATTCTAAATTTCGAATCGACCCAAACAGGCCGTTATCAATTAGGTCATCAGAAGTTTGGTAGCCTCACCTATAGCCCAAGTTTTGTATTCCAAACTGCCGCACCTACGCTAGATGCTACGGCAACTGTGGCATTGACTACAAACTACGTTTGGACTGAGGCTGAGCTAAATTCACCGATACCAAACTTTGGTTTTAAAGAAATTACCGACACTACCATGTACATCGAAAACGCCAATATTATTGGTGCCAATGTAGTGATCAATACCAATGCGTCAGGCGGCACCATTGGTAAGAAGTTCACCGCTCAAACTATTGATGTGTCTGACTTAAGTGCCTTAACTGCACAACAGAAGCTCGACTTAGCGGCTGCCGAAGGTAGTGATGTCACTTACAATGCAACCACACAACTAATCACCTTGGTAGAGCGCGACGACATTGATATTCATGCCAGTGGCAACGTAACGTTGGCGGCAGATCAACACGTATTTGTAGGTGGTGAAGAAAATACAGCTCTTGTGCAAATCACGGCGGGTGACGAAACCCAAGTGAAGGTAATGGGCAATATTACTAATGCCCGAGGTGATAGCAGCGCCGTGATTACTAGTAATAACTTAGTACTAGAATCCGGAGCAGGTTATATAGGCACCGTGGCAGCCCCTTTACGTATTAACCAAGGCAGTGCCGCGCACCTTACCGCGCGTGCCCTTAATGACATTAATATCACTGAATTAACAGGTGATGTGCGAGTGGGCGCTATCTACAGTCCCGCCACCGTGAATTTGGTGAGTTCTGGTGCCATCATCGATCAAGACCAAGACGAGTTGCAGGACATTAAGGCCTTGAATATCAACCTTACCTCTGTAAGCCATATAGGCACACTGGCAGCAGCCGACGACACCGACCTACAGGTGCGTAATAAAGCACTAGAAATTGCCAGCACCAGCGCCACTACAGGCTTAGTTAATATTTCTCGCACAGGTTCAGCGGCCGTGGGTGCTAACTTATACACTCCAGCTGTAGGCGGTACGGGTAAGAACTACCTTCGCTTAGGCCGTGTCGATCTTAATGGCAGCTTAACCTTGAGTTCAGTGCCGGCAGTCACCTTTACCGACTCCGTTACAACCTTGGGCGGGTTTGTTAAAATTAACGCCACTGGCGCTACAGATATGACCAGTACTGCCAGCATTGCCACCGTAGGTGGTAACTTTAATGCAGATTTTGAACAAAGCTTTACTATGGCCAACAGTGCCAGTATAGCGGCGCAAGGTGGTCTAGTGCAGATGACAAGCCTTGGTGATATGACCTTATACGACGTGACTAACACACGTTCTGGTGCAAGCTCCATCACTTTAGGTGCTCGTAATTTAACCATTAATCACTTGTTACAAAGCCAGGCAGGCGATACGGCCATCAGTACCACAGCAGGCTTGAGTCTTGCTAACAACGCCCACTTGTATACCCAAGGGGGTGCATTAACCAGCACCATTACGGGTAACTATGTGTTGGGCAACGATGCGCAGATCAAAACTCAAGCGGGTGTATTTAGCTTGGTAGGCCAAGGCAATTTAACCTTGGGTACAAATGCTTTGATAGAAACGGGTAATTCAGCAGCTACTATTGCGCTTAATACCCAGACTGGACAAAATTTGTCGGCCGGTACAGGCTCACATATCAACGTAGGCACTGGTGCATTTACCCTTACTAGTTCTGGCCATAGCACCGTGTATGATGTCACCGCAGGTATTACTAACCTCACTACTAATAACTTCACCTTAAACCATTCTTTAGCGGCTACAGATCAGGTGGATCTACTAGCCAACGGTAATGTTATACAAGCAGCGAATGCGCAGTGGACTACTCAGGGTCAGGCCGCTAACCTTACGGTTAAAGGTGATGTGGATATGGCAGCAGGGGCAGACATACTTACCAACAACGGTAAGCTTACTGTGGCCATGTCAGACCTAATTAATCAAGACTTCCGTATGGCCTCTGGAGCTGGCATCAATACCGGTACCGGAAAAGTGCGTATAGACACCAGTGGCTCAATGGAAATAAATAACATTGTCAGTGCTTCTAATACCGCAGAAGCCATTTATCTAAGTGGTTTTGATATCCTCAACTCCAGCGATGTGTCGCGCGACATTACCCTTAATAGCAATGGTGATATCCGCCTTAATGCACACCGGTACATCGACTTAGACGGTATCACCTACACGGGTACGTCTGCCTTAGATATAGAAGTGAGTGGTGTGAATACCAATGCCTTAGTAGCTGGAGCGCGTTTAGAAATAGACGCAGCGGCCGGAGTGAACTTTAGCAAATCGCATGTAGTGCGTGGTGTTTATGTAATGCCTAACAGTTATGATCTCACCATTGCCGACGGTAAAGTGAATTACGATCAATTCATTAAGTTAAATACTGTTCGTGGACGTGTGGGACGTTTAGATCACCATGGTATCGACTTTAGCGCCTGGGGCGCGGCGCCAAATGAGCTGGATATCCATCCGAATTTTGCAGATGTAGGTAACGGGCAGCAGCATTTCCGTATTACCGGTGACGCAGCCTCACGAGCCACAGATACTGCGGTTTTGGGTTATAGTTTGGGTTACAGTAACGCCTCCGGTTCTACTTCAACCATGACCACTAGTGCGTTTATGCTACAGTACGACCGCTCTCAAATATGGGTAGGTGGTAACGCGCCAACGTCTCAGGAAATGATGCAGCGCATTCTAGCAGCAGGTGTTACACTTGGCCGAGAAAATCTTAGTATTACGCCGATCCTCACCACCGGTGCAGGAGTTGGTATAGGAAACGGAGCTAACGTGCCCAACTCAGCGATTGATATTTTACCCGATGCTGTTTTTCCCATTGATCCTGAAAATGATGAAGAAACCGATCCCACACAGCCTTTGCTGATCTTGCAAAGTGCAGATGGTAGCAGTGTTGGTATCAGCCCAGTTAGCGGGCAAGGTTAACAATGGCATTTATAAACACACTAGTGTCTAAAATGGGCGGTACCTTTACCGAAGCCCAAAAGCGCAGCGAGTCTATCTTGGGGCTAGTGGTGCGCGAAGAGTCTATTCAGTTAGCCCAAATGGTGCGCACCTCCAAAGGGCATAAGCTCCAACAGCTAGTGTATTGGTCTGTTAATGTGCCAGACAAATCTACCGACCCTATATTGGAACAACCAGACTATTATGCGCGCCAAATTAAGCAGGCGTTAGATTTGGCCGGTGTTAAAGGTGCCTCGGTTGCTTTGGTGTTGCCATCGCAGTACCTAACCCTAGTAAACGCCACCATTCCCCAGTTTTCCATGCCAGAAATGGACGACATGGATGCCGAATTTTTTGCTGATTTTTTACCAGAGAGCTTTGCAGAAATAGATCAGTATCAGTTAGCGTGGCAAGTTCAAAAACAGATTCATGACCATGGTGAAATGGATGTTCTTTTTGGCCTTATCAAAAAAGAAGTGCTCGAAAGCTTTTTAGAAATAACACGCATGTCGGGCCTTATGCCAGTGTTAGTGAGTGTAGACAGTTTAGCGACTGCCAATTTATTTCACCAGCAGGTTCAGTATGATGGTGATTGGCGCGGGCACATTAATATAGCCAACAGGGGTAATAGTAGTATTCTCTTGAGTAACGGCTCGGACAGTCAAATCTACAATTTCACACTAGATGAAGCCGACACTATATTGCTCAAACAAGTAGAGTCTATGGGTAAGGTAGAGGGCCCTTTCTGGGCCGAACTAGGCGAACGAATGGTGCATAAAATCAACCCTATTGTGGCTGAGTTTGAGCAACGAGAAAGCGCTAAAGTGTCTTCCTATACCTTGATGTCATCTTCTGTAGCTAGTCAAAAATTGGCACAGCTTTTGGCCGCTCAACTGGGTGACCTAGTGTTAGTGAACGCCATGCACAACATTGAAGTGCCTGTATCAAGCAGAAAATATGCCGACGCAGTGGACAATAATAGCTTCTTTGCACCTGTTATAGGCGCAGCAACGCAGCGAATGAATGCGTTTTATCAGCAGCAGCAGTTAGGTTTTCAACTCAATTTTTCACCCTACGCCAGTAAACTACAAAAGCGCGCCCGTTTTGGCCTCTTTAACATGATCATGTTTATTGCTTTGGGTGTGGCCTTTGTTGGTGTGATTGCCGCATTTGGTACCCAAGATATTCCAGAATACCTGATCCAACAGCAACAGCTTGATGACTACCACCAAATTAACAGTCAAGTAGACAATGAAACCACCTTGGTGGGCCAGTTGAATGGTCAACTGCAGCAAAGGCAACAACAGCTTAAGTACGTATTGCAATTGTCTGGTAATGCCGCCAATTATCAAACCATGCTCACAGAGTTGAATAAAATAGTGATTCCTGGGGCTAGCTTAAAGAGTATCGACTTTAACGGTTCGCTAGTCACCTTACAGGCGAAATCTGGGAGTTTGGCAGACGCTAGCGCCTTTGTAGACCGAGTGAAAAAAATGCCACAGGCGCAAAGTGTAACCTTTAGTAGCTACCAAGCAGGTGATTATTCCGTATCCTTCACATTGGGGAGCGGTAGCTAATGACTGAAGAAGATAAGATGCCTGAAGAAAGTAAGGTGCCAGAAGATGTCAATGTTGATGCTAAACAACAAAGGCGTGATGAAAAGGCCGCCGCTGCACAAGCTAAGTTAGATGAAAAGAAAGCTAAATTAGACGACAAAAAGGCAAAAGCAGACGAAAAGAAAGCCAAAAAAGAGGCCGATAAGCAGGCCAAAAAAGAAGCTAAGGATTCCAAAAAAGCGCCCAAGCTCAAACGTATTAAGCGTAAGTATGCCCACGAAAAAAACCTAGCCGGCGGTAGTCCAGAAGCTAAATCTGCATTTTTGTTTCTGCTGATTATTGCTATTTTGGTGGGTGGCGTTTACGGCCGTTTTTTAGTGCTTAACCCTCAGTTGGCGGAAAACAGGCAGCTGCTGAAGCAGATTCCAGAACTTATGCAACGCAAGTCTGCGTTAACAACGCGAGGGGCCACCTTGCGGCAAGACGTTGCTGTGGTAAAGGCCGATTTGGATCGGCATTTAGGTGCCACTGCTAGTACTAAGCAGGTAGAGCCTAAACTAACAAAATATTTGTATGTATTGCAGCGCTTCCAAATTAACTGTGAGCAATATTCTTTGAGCCATAGCGACCCTGTAATGGTGGCTAATCAACCCATTGGCTTAATAGAAGTTAACTTAAGTTATGAATGTAAGGGGCCGTATTTGCCTTATTTGCAGGCAATGACGCAGTTGCAAGAATTAGGTGTACAGATTAAAGTAACACGTGAGTCCATCAGCCGTATTGATGGTACCAATAAGGTGGCCGTTAATGGTCAGCTCAGCTTTGTGGTAAAAGAAAATGAATAAAACACCATTTGTAATTGTTGCCTGCCTTGTGTTGAGTCCGTTAATCAGGGCAGAAGGCTTGAGCGAGAGTATAGACCCATTTATTGACTCCCTAACGCAGCAATCAGAATCGTGGTTAGACAGTATAGAATCACCAGTTTCCGCAACTAACGTGATAGATTCGTTGATGCAAAATAAGCAGCAACTCAATATTACTGCGGATCAAAGCGGTCTTGTTGAAGTCGCCAATACGGACGTTGTGCCCTTAACCGAAGAGCAGCAAGCACGGCTTAAAGCAGAAGAAGATGCAACCCTTTTGTCGCAGCTGGCCCAGAGCCAAACCTTACAAACCTCGGCCAATAGTGTTCGATTAGCAGGCATTGTTCAGCGTCTCCGGGCAGGCCCAGCGGCCAATAAAATCCAGCAAGCAGCAAGTTACTACAGCTATTTTCATAAAAGCAAAGCCGACACCTTGGCACAAGTGGCCGAATTTTTTGCGGTACCCTTAGGGTTGTTGGCGCATGTAAATGGCCTTCAATCAGCGCTTGATAACCAGTTTGAGGGGTCATTACTTATTCCAGGTGGGCCATTTAGCCAAATCAATAGCAACCACTTTGTGGCATCAACCACTAGCTTTGGAGATCTGTCTGTGCAGTTGGGGTTAACCCCCGTAGAGGCGATTCACATGGGTAATTTATCTCAGATGCTAATATTGCCTAGAGACACTCATGTACAACTAAGCCAAGCACCTAGTTTTAAACTCACTTCAACCAAACAAACGGCGCTTGTTGAGGCAGGTCAGAGCCTTACCAGTATTGCCAACAGCTATGGCCTTGCCGCTGTAAACCTGATCAAATTTAACCCGAAAATTTCCCTACTCATTCCTTCTCGCAGCTTTATCAAGTGGTCAAGTGGGCAAGAAGAATTGTTTGCAGATGAAACTCTAGCGCAATTAGCCAAGCGGTTAAACGTGTCTCAACAGCAAATATTAATGTTCAACGAAGCGTTACACAATATGCCTTTGGTGCTGCAGTCAACTTACTTGCTGCCTACGCAATCAGACTTTCCTAACCCCATGGTTAATGCACAGTATCAGGTTTATGAGCCCATTAGCTTTGCCGATTTACAAACGGCCATAGGCGGTACCTACAGTAACTGGATCGAATCAAATCCCCACATTTTAACATATACCTTTGGAGCGGGAGCCTATTATAGCCAACCGGGCTTGTGGTATTACCATGACGGTAGTGATCAACTGCTAGCTCAGTTGGCGGTAGGTCAGTCGGTAGAAGAATTAGCCGATGTTGTTGGATTAGAGGCCGCAGCACTTACTCATAACGGTGCCAAGGAGTATAGCCTTAGCTTAAATGGTTTGTCAGACGCATTGCAAATGGCAAATGCCAGCCCACGAGTATACGCACTACTTTCCGGCGCTATTAAACCTAGCTTGGCAGGTTATAAGGCCCAACGTCTAGAGCGTGATCTCAGTGATAAAATTGGCGCTGCAAATTGGTGGGTAAGACAACAAACTCCGCAATTTGCCAGAGTAGAGGTAGGGCCATTTACCTCGGTGACCGAAGCATTAGATATTTGTCAGCAAATTGGCCAAGCAACGCAGTATTGCGCGCCGATCATAGAAATGGATCAACACGCGTGGCAGCCTCAGCAGCAGCGCCAAGCCCTAGTTTTGTTAGAAGTAACCAACGGTGCGCAAGTGACACAACATACGTTGGTTGAACGTGAGCAGCTACTAGAGCATGAGCTTGTGGTTGAGCGTATAGCCGGCAACAATATAGAAATCAGCATCAAGGGCGAAACAAGCCAATTGCCTATTACACCGTTGTCTGCAGCAGCTAGCGCAAGTGCCGACAGTAATTTGGACCAAGAATTTAGGGCGGGCGTTAACGTGCGTCAAGCCGCTCAATTGTTATTAGAAACTAACCAGCAACTAGAGCAAGAGCTTGCTGCAGTTTCTGGTGTGAGCCAAACAGCGTTAAACACAGAATCAGACACCTACAGTATTGCCGGCCAATTAGACCAGCAAGCAAAACGTAGGCGTTTGTTGTTGCGAAGCCAACAGGCCACCCAAAACATGCAGGATACAGAGGTTGTAGGTATTGCCGAAACACCAGCAACAACGGCAACAGCAACAGCAACAGTGCCTGCTACAGCACCAACCAGTGCCATAAATACATGGCAAGACAACAATTATGTTATTCAATTGATCGCAGCGCGTAAATTAGAATCCCTCAAACAAACGTTTGCAACGGTTGATAGTGATAAAACCCCAGTGACGCAGTTTACGCTAACAAATTCAGGTAAGCCTATGTATGTGTTGGTTACAGGCGCGTTTACATCTTATAGTAAGGCTAAGTATGCCGTAAAAGCCTTGCCAACTAATGCCTTAAGAAACAATGCTTGGATCCGTAAGGTGAGCGACATAAGAGTAGACATGGAGGACACCAAGTGAGCCAATTTATGGTAAAAAGAGCACTCTTAGTGCTAACGTGTACTGGCCTGTTGGCGTGTTCGTCGCCACCTACAAAGTTAGAAGATAAGCTAAATACTGCGTCAACATTTGAGCAGGTAGACCAGTTTCGACAAAAAACTATTGCCCAGCCAGCTAAGCCTTTGGTACCGGTTAATCGCCGCCACGTGTTGATTGAGCAAGGTACGAAAGATCAGCTTATCGGCGTACCTAGATTTAATGTCAGAGCCGACTTTAAAAGTGCAGACCTCACCCAAGTGATCCAAAGCCTTATGCAGGTAGCGGGCTATACGGCATTGTTAGATGTAGGTGACAAAGCCCACAACCGTGTAGATTTACATGTGAGAAGCGGCGCCTGGGATCAAGTGATCACACACTTGTTAATGCAGCAAGGTTTAGTGGCCGTGTTTGATCGTAAACAGCCTCTAGTACGGGTGTTAGAAGCGCCACAGAATTATGACGATACACCTTTTCAGGTACGCGCTTACAAACGTACCGTACCTCTTGAGCAGCGTGACGAAGGTTACTTTTTGCCACAAATGCGCACTGAGTTTATAGAGCTTTATCATGTGGACCCGGTAACTACAAAGGTCCAAATTGACCTAGTGTTAGGCTATGAAGCTGTGGCTGATGGCCAAATCGACAGAAGCCCTATTAAAGTGTCTGGGGTTATTAGAGACAGTGGCTCGCGGTTAAACGAATATACTGCAGATGAAAAAGGCAATCCTGTTAGTTTTGCAGACCAAATGCGTACTGAACAAGGGCTGCCCGGCTTAGTAGTCACCGACACTGCAGAAAATATAGATTCTATTGTGGCTATCGTTGAAAACTTAGATCGCCGTATACCCCAAGTGTTTATTGAAGCCTTTATTGTTAGTGTGTCCGATGCCTTCCAGCGAGAGCTAGGCAGTCGTCTTGCGTTAGGCACTAACACCGGAGCGCTGACCAGTTCGGATCAAGTGGGTGTGGTGTCTAACCTAGGTGGTGGTGCAAACTCCGGATTGCTATCAACGGGTTTACCGGACGCAGGCAATATTGCCAACGGCAGCTTTAACTTACTCACTAACGTGGGTATAGATGCCTTGCGGGTCGAAATTAAAGCATTAGAAGAAGCGGGCTTCTCTCGCACTATAGCCAACCCAAAAATCATGGTTATCAACCGCGAAAAAGGTTTCTTCCGTCAAGGCGAGGTAATTTGCTGGACTATCGTGCGTTCCGAAGAAACCCCCGCTACAGATACCACGCCTCTTCAGCGTAAAACCTACGAAGTGCATCAGTGCAGCGACGGTACAAGCTCTGAGTCTGGCGATAGCCTACCCGACAGACAGTTAGGACTTACTTTAGAAGTAGTACCTACCATCAGTTATGGGGGCGATATCATGCTTGATATTGGTGTACACCAAATAGTAGCGGACCAAGTTTCAGGCGTTAGAAATCGGCCGCCAAACACCACTAATATGGACCTCACTAACCGTATGATTGCCCAAGATGGCGAAATTATAGTGATTGGTGGTAACCATGCACTTAAGGAAAGTAACGGCAGTTCTAACTTGCCGGGCCAGAAAGGTAGTAAGTTTATGGGTGTGACGAGCCAGAATGATACCTTTAAAGAAATGTTGGTATTTCTTTCCGTACGTAAGCTTTAGTCAACAGAGTAGCTATCTATGGCCAACTATAGTCCAGAAGTAGTACGCAAAGTGCTCACCGTATTTGGCCAAGCAGGCTTGGTGACCCGTGAACATTACCAAGAGGTTAAAGATACAGATAACCCTCTGATGGCACTGGTAGAAATGGGCATTGTGAGTGAGGAAGACTTGGTTAAAACCTTATCTAAGTCTTATGCTATGCGTATTGTTGCCGATGCCGACTTGGTGAGCATAGACCCCAAATCATTGCAGGGCCTTAATGCCAACCAAATTCGCCAGTTCCAAGCCATGCCTGTATCGTCCTCGGGAAAACACATTAAAGTGATCGTGGCAGATCCATCTGCGGCGGTAGCTGCTGGTCAAATAAGCGCTGCAACGGGTAAGGAATGTATGATGTTCTTGGCTAAACCCAGCGACCTAGATGCCGCGATAGGGCAGCTGCCAGGGCTCGAAGAGATGCTCATACCAGAAGTGGAAAAGCCAGAGGTAGAAAAACCAACTGCATTTAAGGTGGCCACTAAGCGGCGCAAAAAAGATCAAAAATTCGATCCAGAAAATCCAGCTCAAGTAGCAGACTTTGTAGGCTCAGTATTGGCCACAGCGGCGAGTATGGATGCCAGTGATATCCACGTAGAAATGTATAAAAACGGTGCTCGCCTTAGATTTCGCTTAAACGGTACTTTGCAAGTAATTGATGCTCTGCAAGCCTTTTTGAATGCCAATTTTCATGCGGTAGTGGCCCGTTTAAAGCTCATGGCAAATTGTGATATTGCCGAAAAGCGCCTGCCCCAAGACGGCGCATTGTCGTTTGAATATGAAGGCGAACCCGTAGATGTGCGTTTCTCGTCGTTGCCAACCAAATTTGGTGAAAGCTTGGTTATGCGTTTGTTGCGCGGAGACCCTTCGTTGTCCATAGACAAGGTAGGTTTCCCTGAAGACGACCTTAAAAAGCTAATTAATGCCATTAATTCACCCCAAGGCATGGTATTGGTAACCGGTCCTACAGGTTCTGGTAAAACTACCACCCTGTATGGTTGCTTGCAGTGGATCAACTCCCCCCATAAAAATATTATGACGGCAGAAGATCCAGTGGAATACACCTTAGATGGTGTCCGCCAAACCGCAGCACGAGAAGACATAGGCCTAACCTTTTCTAGCATCCTCAGGGCCTTTTTACGACAAGACCCAGAAGTGATTTTGGTAGGTGAGATTCGTGACAAAGAAACAGCAGACATTGCCATAAAAGCGGCCCTTACCGGTCACTTGCTACTCAGCACACTACACACCAACAGTGCCGTAGCCACTCTGCAACGTTTGGGTAACATGGGTATTCCAAACTACATGCTCGCTGCTGCTTTAAGTATTATTGTGGCTCAGCGTTTGGCGCGTAAAAACTGCAATGCGTGTTTGATTGATGACGACAGGGCCACAGAAGAAGTGCTCAGTTATATTGGGTTTGAAGAGTATGAGTTGGTAGACCTAAAACCAAAGCGTGGCCAAGGTTGCAGTGTGTGCGGTGATTCCGGGTTTAAAGGCCGTCAAGGTATCTATGAACTGTTGCAAGTAGACCGTGCAGTAGAACAGGCGATATTAGAAGGCGATAAACACGCCAGCGAGCTGGAAGACATTGCCCGTCAAAATGGTTTCCGCACTATGCAGGAAATTGGCAGAGATTTCATCAAGCAAGGCATTTTGTCTGTAGAAGAATTTCAAAATATTATTACGGTGGCTTAAGTTATGAGCCACTTTTTTTACCAAGGTCGCCAAGCGGGCAAGCCCACAGAAGGCATTGTAGAAGAAAAGAACAAAAATAAGGCCACCTTAGCACTGCGCCGCCAACGCATTACTGTCATTAAAATTAAAGGTGCGTCCAAAAAGCAGTTAGAAGCGAACGGTATACGTGTTAAAGAAATTCAAATTGTATTTGGCCCGTTTGGCAAGGTGGGGCAAAAAGACCTCATGCAATTCACCAAAAAGCTCGCCACTATGGTGCGCTCCGGTTTGGGTTTAGTAGACGCCATAGAAATGGTGGTCAAACAAACCAAACACCCCGTATTTAAAGACGTTCAGTACGATATTCTCGAAGACTTAAATCAGGGTGTCAACTTAGTTGATGCCTTTAAAAGACACCCAAAAGTATTTGATAACGTGTATGTCAATATGCTGGCAGCGGGTGAAATCACCGGTGAACTCGACAAGTTCTTAGATCGTTTGTCCGACATGTTGGAAAAACGTAATAAGATTATTGCGGGCATTAAAAAAGCCCTGTTTTACCCCAGTACCCTTATCGTGGTTGCCCTTGGCATTACCGTATTTATGTTAACTAACGTGGTACCCGTATTCGAAAAAATGTACGCCAACCTTGGCGTAGAGTTACCCGGCCCCACACGAGTGATTGTAGACGCTAGCCGTTATATACTAGACCCCATTAACGCCATGAAAATTGTTGGTGGCGTTATGGTATTTGTATTTATATTCAAACAAATGATCAAATATTTGCCATTTTTTAGTCGATTGGTAGACATGCTAATGCTTAAAATGCCTATGTTTGGCGGCATTATGGTGATGGGAATAGTGGCGCGTATTTCACTCCTCATGGCCAACCTAGTTACCGCTGGCGTTGGCATTGTAGACGTATTAACAATATGCAGAACCACAACCAATAACTACATGTTTACCAGTGCCATAGATCGCATTAAAGAAGGCCTATACGGCGGCCAACAAATATCCACCCTGTTTGAGGCAGAAAAGGTGTTTCCTCTAGAGGTGGGTCAGTTTATCTCCGTAGGCGAACGCTCAGGTAATATCGATGAAATGCTAGAATCTTTAGCGAGTTATTATGAAGAAGAATTTGACGCCGTGGTGGGTGGCCTCACCACTGTGATTGAGCCGCTGATGATTGTGGTTGTAGGTGGCCTTATTGGTGCTATGGTTGTGGCGCTGTATTTGCCTATCTTCTCGGCTGGCGATTTAGTGAGCTAAATGGTACAGTTTCGTTTTGATTTATAGCAAATTTTTCAACTAGATTAAGAGTAAAAGTGCAAATGTCGCGCATTAATTTTAAAAAACGAGTATTAGGTTTTTCATTGATCGAATTGCTAGTGGTCGTGGCTATCATTGGCATTCTCGCCGCTGCTGGAGTGGTGGGGTATCAAAATTATACAGAAACCACTAAAACCAACGTTAGTAAACGTTATCATGGTGATTTGTATTCAGCGATCGCAACTGAGTTACGCGCGGTGGCTTCGGGTGCATTGAAAATAGCTCAAATAAATTCGTCTTATACCGACGCAACTAATTGTCTGACATACGTTGACGATTTGATAAGTAAATATGGCGCCACCAACGAAAATTGGACCAATCCGCTAAATAGTGCAGAGCCGCTTCTTGTTGGTGGTCAACTTGTGGTATTCGCAAATAAGGGCCAAGTATTAGTTTATTGCAGGGATGTTGATACAACTGGTGATGGTTTCATATTAGCGGCTGATTCTGAAATAGGTAATGGTTATGGCCAAACTATTGTTAATGCCTCTGTAGGCCTCAATCGATGTGTTGCGCCAAGTGTGGGTACCCCTCTGCAGTGTTCGTTGTAGAATGAATTAAGAATAATTATAAAATAGTACAGGATTCCACGGTTATGAAATTAATATTTACTAGAACTAATGTAGCGCTGGCCTTGGTTTTGATTAGTGGTGGAGTTATTGCTGCCTCTGGCGACTGGGATGCCAAAAGTATAGATACCACTGCGGCAGTTTCTACAAACCCGGTGGCAGCTAATGTAGGTATTGCTACTGCCCTTAACACTTTAAATACGGCAGCAACTACCAACACAGGTAGCTTAGTGACCCAAGCGGTATTAACGGCCTCTGGTCTGGCTAACGTGCATACCGCATACTTAACCGCTTATCAAAGTACTATTTCAGCAGCATCTCACGTGGCCAATATATCAGAAGCTAATGCTTTAATAGCTGCAGCTAACTCTAATTCTGGCCCTAGTTCAAGTGCACAACTTTCGGAGCAAAATACAACCGAATACATTGCTATGACGTCATATCCAAACTCTATGACGTCCCACTTTACGGGCAATGGTACCTTGGTTTACACAGCAACCGGCATGCCTGCAGGAGTTAGTTTCTCGCCACCCAGCTTCTCTGGCACTGCAACCGTAGCAGGCACCTATCCTATTATTGTAACTGCAACGGATACAGCGAATGCTACCGCAACGTCATCCTTCAATATAGTTGTTGGTGTTAACTCACCTCCTACCATAGACGCATCTACCCCTGCTACTTACGCTCCAGCCATAGCTCCGGGCCACACTGGCACTATTCATACCTTCGTTGCCACTGATCCAGACGGCGATTCGATTACTTATTCAACAGTAACCACAGGATTTAGTATTAACGCCTCTTCCGGTGCGCTAACACTCAGTGGCGCCACAGCCACTACCAGTGTAGTAGTTGTGGCAACCTCTGCCGGCGGCACAGACTCCCATACTATGTCGGTACCGGTGCAGAATGCTGCAGCGGCGATTGCCGGTTCAGATACGGTAGTGGCGTCTCAGCTCGATGGAGTCCTTTCTGCAGCTGTTTATACAGACTTAACTACAAACAATAATTGTGGTTCAAACGGCACAACCAGTTGTTTGGCCGCGTTTAATGCCGCGAAAGCAACTACGACTTGTGTATTGGGCGGTGGAGCGTCGGCAACAAGTGCGCAGACAGCTACCTATGTCAGTTGTGTAATGAGCGGGAGCCATGCGGCCGTGATAGATGCAGCAGCGCTGGCTTATACGTCTAGTTCAGCTGCACCTTCGGGGGCGGCGTGTGCAGCATCGGTTACTTTGAGTTTGCCAGGGGCTTGTGGTCACCCTCAATGGTCTTGTGCATTAGTTGGTTCTAAAACGCCAGCCTCTGGTTATTCAACAACTACACCTGTAAGTAATTTAACGTTGGCACATAGCTTTAATGGTTCGCCTTCTACAGTGAGTTACACTATAAGAGCAAGTCTCAACCTGTACTCGCCTGCGTACACTAAAGATTTCGCTTATACACAAGGAATTCAGCCTTACCAGCCGTCAGTTCAGAAGTTCACGCATAGCGTTGGTGGGCCAGAAAATGTGCGGGCCTGGAACTCTTGCATTGCGAAAGGTGGTGTGCTGGCAACGTCATCACAAATTAAAGCTACAACCGGCTGGAGCAGTCTCTCTGGACAAAATCAAACCATAGTGTACAACCGTACAGGCATAGCTAGTACTGATGCTTGGTCGTGTTCAGGTAGTTGGGCAGATGCTGGTTTAACTATGGTTAACAATAGTGGCACTACATACAACGGTAGTAAAGCTGTCAGAAGTAGCGGCTATAACTATCGGTATATAAATAGTTCGGGAGTAGCAGCGTCTAGCTCGTGCAAAGGTGGAGGTGTTACTGCGAACTCTACCATCAGCTATTGGTGTGCTGACGTAGCAAGCAGTTGCCCGCTATAGAGCACCTACTATGCGTCTAGGGTTTAGGCTTGGAATAATACGATGTGACAGATGCGCGCTTTGTTGGCAGCTTTAAGCTGTGAATGAAGCGGCGCTAGTAAAGAGTCTGTATTAGCAACGAAATATCTGCAGCCTATGATTAAGTGAAAGCTTACAGAATGATTCGGCCAGTTTTGGCTGCAACTGCCTCGCAAATATATTGATTAATAGAGCAACCGGCCAGCAATGCATCTAAGCTACAGGCCCGTTGTGATTCCGCACCTAATCGCACATTTAAGCTACCTCTAAACAGTTTGTTAGGTTCTTTGTTGTGTTGCTTACAATCGCTGAGATGCTCATCTGCAGCGTCTTCAAACGTAGCTTTGTGAGCCTTTCTAAAAGCTTTTTAGCTAGTGTGTTAATGCTTTTTAAGGCTTAGTCCACTTCCAGCACCAACTCTTAAATGGCTCTATGTGGCAAGCTTGCCTTGCCCACCAAGTCCACTTTTTGGGCTGATGGTCCAGTAAAAAACAGGTTAGGTCATCGTTAAACGGCAGACCTTGGTTGAGCTGAGACAGTTGGTTGAGCAGCTGTGTAAATTGCTGATTAACAGATAAGTGGTTACTTCGACTTAACAGCCGGATTAACCCTTCCTCGCCGAGCAGCTTGCCGTTGCTCATTTTTATCTCTGTAAGCGAATCAGAAAACAACAGTAGTCGATCACCATGGTCTAGCCATATGGTTTGTTGCTTGAACTGAATTTCACCCAATACGCCAATCGGTATGTTTTTTACGCTCGGATCTAGTGTCATAGGCTGCCAAACACCTTGTTTGCAAATGAGCATAGGGTGATGACCAGCACAGGTAAAAGTCCAACTTCTAAACCAGCTGTTATAGGTGGCTAAAAAAGCTGTGGCAAATTTACCTAGCAGCTTCATTTCTAGCATCAAATGATTAATGCTCGCCAATACTTGTTCGTTGTCACTATCATCAATAAGGCGGTGTAATTCGGCATACAATTTGTCGGCCAGTGCGCCTGCTTCTGGGCCGTGACCACTCACGTCTAAAATTAAAAATTTAGTATATGTGCCTAGTTTGCACACGGTAATGTAATGAATGTCGCCACTGGATTCTGAACCGAGATAAGGTATCGACAATAGCTGCCCGCGCATACCAGGCACCTGAAACGGTTCAGCAGACAACTGGGTTCCGCCGTGTACTTTATTGCATAGCCACTCGTGGGGCTCGTCTTGTACCGAATTTTGGAGAATCTGCTGCCAATCGTGGTTGTTGCTAGTGGAGGTGGTCACTTTGGGTCTACCTTGTGGTAAATAAGCTGCATTTGGTGGCAAAAGTTAACGTTGTCAGACGTAACGAAACCCCACTCATCAAATACTTGGTCAATAATATGTAGGCCTAAGCCGCCGGGGCTCATGGTGTCTGCACTTTCTGGAAGGGGTTTGACGGGTGCTAGTGGTGTTAGTAGATCTACGTCGCCATTGTCGTATAAATTAATGGTAAGGCAGATTTTGGTATGGCTAAGAAGGATAAGTAGCGCGCCTTGGGTGTTGCTAAAGGCATGGCGAATAATATTTTGGCAGGCTTCATCTACGGCAAGTACCAAACGAAAAGTCGTTTTCTCATCGGCCAACAATGGCTGTAACTCGTCATGTAGGTAGGCACGAACCACCTTAAGTTGTTCGGGTTCTGCGGCAACCTGCAAACCAAGCTTGCTCATGATTATCCGATAAACGGGTTGCGTGAGGGTTTGGATGGCACAGGCGTTGGAGATACAGTTGCTGACTTGTCGGCAGTGTCTGAGGTTGGTGTGGACTCTAGGTCCCCAAACAGAGCGTCAAACGGGTCTGCTTCGTCTGTTTGATCTAATTGTGCAGTGGCTTCAACGGCGTTGCTGGCGTTGAAAGAGAACGCTTCCGGAGTGGGTTCGTTGCCCCGGCTATTTTCCGCACGGCTGGTAATAGGCAAAATGGTATGCAAATGGGCCAGTTCTAATACCTGCATAACCGCCTCGGATACGGCTACCAAACCAAGTGATAAACCCAAACGTTGTGTTTCTTGCATAGCTTCTATTAGCACAGCTACGCCAGAGGAATCAATATAGCCTACCAGCTCCAAGTTAATCTGTAAGCTATGGCCTTGCTCTAAGATACCGCGCATCTGCTTGCGGGCTTGATCTGAATTCGAAAGGTCAATTTCGCCAGCAAGAATGAGGCTAGTGTGGGTGTCATGAATTTGAGTATCAAACATGTAAACGCTATGAATATAGTGGTATATGCAACTATTGTAACACTTCCGAGCCTACTGGGGTAACAAGTAATAAGTAACAGTTTCAGTTAATAGCAGGCACAAAAAAGGCCAGAGCATTGCTGCATCTGGCCTTTTTACTTCTAAAGGCTTTTAGAAAACTATCGTTGCTAGAGTAGAGAGAGTGGTCTCGTTAATTGCAGTTACAACGTATAGCGTTTTAGTTATGTCATCGGTCTTCGTGTAAATGAAGGTTTTTCCTTCATTTGCTAAAGAAACAACACCGGCCGTTACAGCGGTAGCATCTGCATAAATTTCACCAGTTACGTTATCAAAGCCATCAGCAGTTAGCTTGGCAGCCATCATATCTGCGCAACCGCTGGTAACTGTTTGGAAAGCAGCGATAGCCGGAGTAGATCCGCCGGATACTTTAGCGCATGTGCTTAGTGTTGAACCAGAAGGAAGTAAAATCCCAGCAGTTGCACCTTGTTGAGTCGTCTTTATAAATTGAAGGATAGAGCCGTGGTTAGACTTGGCTACGTTTTCTTTAGCGTTATCTGTATAGTTCTGATATCCCACTACGCCAGCGGCGGCCAAAATACCAATGATAGCTACTACCACTAATAGCTCGATTAAGCTGAAACCGTTTTGTTTCTTTTGCATGTTCATTTTTATACTTCCCCAATGAATTTTTATAATATCAAAGATTAAATGAATCATGCCTAAGTACATGATTTAGTTTGTTCATTTGATGCATGATGCTTGCTCGACTTTAGTCAAGTTGGTATATTTAACGAAGTTTTGTAATCGATGTCAACGTTTTAGGGGTTAACATTTCCATTTTTCTATATTTTTGTCGACCAAACGCTACTTTAAGGCTGATTCCCGTTGCGCTTAGCATGTTGTTAAGCATAAGCGTTAACGTTAGCGCCAATACCACCGACGACGAAATGTATACCCTTGCAAAACAGGGCTACTTGTCTGCCGACAGCGCCTCCCAAGAACTGTACCAGCGTCAATTGGAGCGTTTGGCCTATTCGGGTGTAGACCCTGCGGCTCGTTTTTTAGCCAACGCGCCAGAGTTAAGTGACCAGCGTGTTCATTGGCTCTACCTTTCTACCCTTATGGGTAATCCCTTGTCTTACTTTAATTTAGCCCAACATTACTTAGCTCAATCGAATCGGTTGTTGGCTTCTGTGTGGTTAAAAAGAGCATTGGTTAAACAAACCGTGTTGGCTCGTAGTTCTTCACAAGAGGCCTACCAAATGGCCACCATGCTTGAATGGGCTATTGTGCGTTTTGGTGCTCAACTTGATCCTTCTAGCGCCATGAATTGGTACGCTAAGGCTGCGCAGGGTGGCCACCCTGGCGCGATGTTCGCTTTAGGTAGGGCTAGCCTCACAGGCAAAGGTTTGCCGCAGAATGTAGAAGTAGCCCATGCCTTATTAACTATTGCTGCAGATGCAGATTCTAATCAAGCACAGCAGCTATTAGATTGGCTGGATCTGCAGTCTTAAACCCACTTTGGAGCTTCCATGGCAGATCGTATTCGCCAACGTCTTAGACACTATCCTTCACAAAACCGATTGTCTGATATCCATATCCGTTCAGGTAGAGCGCTATCTATTCGCGCAGATGGCGACATCATCAGCTTTCCTGAAGATGTGGTGAGTGAAGAAGAAGTGAATGCTTTTTTACGTGATGAACTTGCCGACGACGAATGGAATTATCTTCAAAAGCACCACGACTTAGACTTTGCCGTGGTTGTAGATGGTCAGCGCTTTCGTGCCAATGCCTTTTTTGGCTTAGCGGGACCAAGTATGGTGTTTCGTTTAATTATTACGGAAATTCCAGACATCGATGATTTGGGTTTGCCACAAGCCATTCATGATGTGTTGGATCAAAAGGCAGGTTTAGTCTTGGTCACCGGTCAAACGGGTTCGGGTAAATCTACCTCATTGGCTTCTATGATTGACAAGATCAACCGTACCCGTGGTGAAAACATTATCACCGTGGAGGACCCGATTGAATTTGTACACCCAGACAAAAAAAGTATTATTTCACAGCGCGAAGTTGGGCCTCATACAGATAGTTTTGAGGCAGCTCTCAAAGGCGCGTTACGTGAAGACCCAGACATTATTTTGGTAGGTGAGATGCGAGACTTGGAAACCATTTCCCTCGCCTTAAAAGCGGCAGAAACGGGGCATTTGGTGTTTGGTACCCTGCACACCAGTGGCGCCGCTTCCACTATAAGCCGTGTTATTGACGCCTTTCCTGCCGCGCAACAAGACCAAATCCGCATTCAGTTGGCAAGTTCGTTGCAATTGGTCATGACTCAGCAATTGCATAAGCTCAGTGCAGGTAAAAAAGGCCGAGTGGCGTCTTTTGAAGTGATGGTTGGTGTAACGGCTATCAGAAACTTGGTGCGCGAAAATAAGATTCAACAAATCGATAACATCCTTCAAACAGGTGCTAAATATGGCATGATCACCATGAAAAAATCGATAGAACAACTTGTGGCTAAGGGCTTAATTGACCCGCCTCCCGTGGTATAAGTAATGCGTTTTTTGAATTGGGCGGTTGTCATGTGTGGTTTGCTCGTGTTGCCATGGGCAACGGCAGCACCTACACCTATTAAGATTACCGGATCGGTTCCAAGCCAGATATTAACCTTCTGTTATTTTGAGCCCACAGGCGACAGTGCAGTTAAGGTAAAAATCACTTATTTCAGCTCAGGGATAACTCCTAATGTCACCCTATGGCGTTTGCGAGAATTGAATCAAGAGTGTGATGCAACCACAGCGGTAACAAACGCCAAAGCCGAACCGATGGCATTCGGCTTGGACAGTTATTCGTTTATTTTAGTGCCCAATGCGAGTACCCCTAAAGCCGTGCAAATGGAGCTTAAGCGGCCCGAAATGGCGCAGCCGTTTAGAACCACTATATACCTTCGCAACTTATGATTATCGCTGCTGCCAACCTAGGCTTTTGAGGTGGTAGCCGCGGTTGCCTTGTTCTAGCTTAACGGTTTGTGCCAAAGCAACGACTTGGCCGTTGATTTGATTGGGCAGGTGGGCGCAGGCCGCAATGATGAAATAGCCAGATTGCAGGTGGCTTACAACGGCCGTAGTAGTATGGGTTGTAGGGCTTGGCGAACTAGTACTGAGTTGGTTGGGCTGAAATGTGACGCTAGTTGAGCCGTTGCCACCAGTTTGTACGTTAGCAACACTAAGGCCAAGTCGACTAACGCAGTTGGTTAAGTACGCATCAGTGATGGTAGGGGTATGAAGAATAAGGCTAGGAGGGGAAGTAGAAATAAGCCCTGCCTGAAGCTTAAGCCGCATGGCATCTACTGCAGATTCTGCGCTAGCCCTCAGTTGTTGCTGTATGATTTGCCCAGTAATTTGTTTGCTACTGCTGGCATAGTGTTGAATTAATAGGTTGCCGGCGAGTAATAAACTCACTGTAATAGCCAGCAAAATAAGAAAAGCAAAACCACCTTGTTGGCGCATATTGTGGCCAGTGTAGGTGAATGAATCGAGTTGTTGAGGGGCGTTGTTCATGGGTCAGTATTGTGCCACTGTGGTTGCTCCTAAGCAAAGACTTAGTGATGCGGCGGGCTTTTCTTTAATAGAACTATTGGTGATTGTTGCCATTTTAGGTGTGCTTGGTGGTGTGGCGGCCAGTACTTTATGGCAAGATGCACCCGCTAATGCACGGCTTAATGAGCAGTATGAGTTGGCTTTTTCTCACACCCAAGAAACAATTTTCGATGCTCAAGTGTCGGGTTACAAACACCGCCTGTGGTTAGAGAAAACGGGCATATATCAGCAACAATCGAGTGATTTTTCTAGCCACTGTGCTACCACCGCACGGAGCGCATTGCTAGTGCCTGAAGTTGACACTGAGTCGTCTGGGAGCTACGGAATACAAGTGTTTCAATGTAGCTTCTCCTCTGGAAAATGTGACGTGGATGTCTCTACTGAAGGATTATGCATAAGGCCCGATGGTAGTTTGCTTAATCCTTATGTGGTCCGTTTTCAATCGGCCACCTTAACGCGACATTTTACTATTTACAGTACGGGTTTAGTCGCAAGGGGGCTGGGTGTAACTGCTTCTGGTAATGCAGAAGGGGTGTATATTCAATGATAAAGCAGCATGGTTTGAGCCTCATTGAAGTGATGGTTGGTTTAGTATTGGTAGGTATTGCAGTGACTGGGCTAGTGAGCCAAACAACGCTGTTAAGTCAGCAATCAAGCCAATTAACTCAAGCGGATGAAAAAGCACGTTTTGCTGGTCGCATTATGCAAGAAGTAAAGCAGGCGTTTACCATAGAACCTACGGGAACAATGGCGATTACAGGTGGTACTTGGGTTACAGAATCTGGACTGCTTTCTGGGGTGAATTTAGTTGTGGGTGACCTGTTGGGATCTGCCACCACCTCCACAATATATACGGTCACTTCAGTGGATCCAACATTGGCATTTGGAGCCGCTGTAACTTCAGGCACGTTTAATGTAACAACTGCCCGTGGTTGGTTGCCAAATATGATAACCGTGGATTTGGTGGCAGGCACAGCGCCTACGTGGTTATCTAGTAGTGACTTTACCTCTTGGCAGGATCAACTTAACGCTAGCTCTGGTGGTGTCACTACAGGTGTATTGACTGTAGACGCCGTAAGCCCTACAGATACGGCTTTGCGGAAGGTCACAGTAGCCATAGATGATATTGTGCTCACGCAAATACTCACAGTGCCAGGTTTGTGATATGAGGCATTTTAATCGTACTCATCAAGGCTTTACCCTCATAGAAATCATGGTGGCTTTGGCGGTACTTTCAATCACCATGACCAGTAGCTACACTCTTTATCAATCCCTCACAGAACAAACCGCCACGCAGGTAAAAAATATAGATGCATTGCGTAATTTACGCTCATTGCAACAAAAAATTAGTTATGAAGTACGCAAAACAGGCTACTTGGTGTCTGCAGCGACGGTGATTCCCGATGCCGCCGCAACGACGAGTGGTGTGCAGGCACTGGTGTTAGAAGCACCGGGGGGCAGTTATGGTGTTGCGGCAACTAATACGGACCCGGTAAACACAGAAGTCACCCTGGTGGCAGTACCGGTAGTGACTACCACATTTAGTGAAAATTCTACACAATTGACGCTGTTATCGGCCATTTTTAGCGACAATGGCAGCTTAACCTATGATCTTTTGCCTCAACAAGACCATTGGGTTTTTGGGGTGTCGGGTAATTATTTGGTGGCTAAAGCCGTTTTGGATTATGAAAACAGCCTCGATTTAGGGGCCGACTATATTTACGATATTAGAGTGCGCGCTACCGACAGCCAAGGCCATTCCCAAGAAACAGACCTTTCAATTACGGTGACTAATCTAACCCCAGAAAATGCACGCACTACGGGAACCAGTACCTTGGTTAATGTCCAAAGTACGTCCGGGCTTGTTATTACAAAAGGAAGTACCGGTATTCGTGCCAACGAGACCACACACTTTAAAATTTCAGGTATGGCAGATGATGTGCACCTGTTTTTAGCAGATGGCACCACAGCAGTGGCTGATGGGGATTTGATAACTACCGTGGAAGCTAGTGCGGGCTTAAAAATAACACCTACGGTGGATCCATAATGAATAGGTTATTAACGTTAATTTTGACCTTAGTGATGACACCTCTGGCACTTGGCGCAGGTTTGACTAATGTTGGCGCTGTACCTGTATATACGGGCACACCGGTGTTAGTGGCTGCGTTCGCTTCGGTAATCAGTACGTCTACATATAATGGCGGCTTTGTTATTATAGAAACGAATTTTGATGCCACCAACGACCGCTTGCAAATGAAATCTGGCTACACCATGCCAAGTGGCGTCACTGCAGTCTATGATGCGGTGACGGGCGTTTTAACAATTTCAGGCTCTGAAGTGACCGCAGAGGACATGCAAGAGGTATTGCGCCAGGTTGAGTACGGTAATGCAGACACTAATACAGCGGCGATATCCAATCGCACTATTACTGTAGTATTAGGGGACAAGCTGGCGTTTAGTGGTAATAGCCACTTCTACGAGTATGTTTCATTTATCTCTACCTTAGAGGCTCCGTCTGTGGGCCGAAGTTGGACAACAGCAAAAACCGCTGCTGCTTCTTCTATGAATGAATATTTTGGGCTAACCGGTTACCTTGCCACGATCACTACGGCGGAAGAAAATGCTTTTATCATTGGAAAAGTAAGTGGTATTGCGTGGCTAGGCGCGAGTGACGCAGAAACCGAGGGTACATGGAAGTGGGTAACCGGTCCCGAGGCAGGAACTGTGATTCTCACGCCTTACACGGGCGTCGAAGAATCTGACCCTTATTCAAACTGGAATGGGACCGGTGAACCTAATGACAGTAATAACGAAGATTATCTTCATATCATGGACTGGACGACGCCTGCTGGGCGGTGGAATGATTTACCCGATAATGGTAGCGTCGAAGGACCTTATAAAGCTACAGGTTACATTATAGAGTGGAACGGTACACCGCAAGAAACTCTTACAGGAGTCACGACCATCCAGGTTCTCGGACCAGTGGTGGCTATATCGGCCCCTTCGTATGCCGGTATCGATACTGACATCACCGGGCCTGTTACATTTACCCTAACCTATAGCAATGTATCGGAAGGTCAGATCAGTTTGGTGGCTGCAAATTTAACCCTGATCAAAACCTCAACAGTAGGTGGTACAGTGTCACTTACAGGTTCTGGGTTAACTCGAACGGTCACTGTTTCTGGAATGTCGGGAGAGGGTAACATTACTTTAAATCTGGCTGCAGGCTCTGCAACCAATGCAGCCGGAACCTTATCTGCCAAAACTGCAGAAACCTTTAGACGCGAATGTTTTCAAGTGACAGCAGTTAACATTGACGAGTTCGGTGTGGAACGAGAAACTGCTTCTGCAGTTGACGCGTGTGTTGTATTTGACTAAAAATTATAATAATCAAGTGGTAAGCAAAGAGAGTGTACTATGTATAAGTTTTTAATCGGCGTAATTGTGGGTGGTTTTGTTGGTTTGGGTGGAGGTATCTATCTGCTGCCCATACTCACTGCTGAAACAGGTCTTAGTCCTATTCAGCTAGCGCAACAGTTAGGGCAGGTAGGTAGTCAAAAGAAAGAGGGTGAGTTTGATCGAAATCGTGAAGATTCAGATGCATTCCATTGGGGTGAAGGCCACATCACACTTGGAACGCATAATATAGTGTTTGAAGGCCAACTTGCACCGGGTCCAGACTACCGTTTATACCTAACGAAACAGTATGTTGAAACCGAAGCTGACTTTTTGGCGATTAAATCGTCATCTGTTCAGGTGGGTATGGTGAAAACATACGACAGTTTTGCACTAGAATTACCTGCAGGAACTGACTCGAGTGAGTATGACTCAGTGATCATTTGGTGTGAGGCCTTTGGCCAATTTATTACCTCCGCACGATTGAAATAGGAGGCTACATGGGATTACGCACAATACCATTAGCTACTCGCAAACACTTGCTCAATATTGCCCTGTGTATTGGGCTTATATGGGGAGTTTACGACGCCATTATGGGGCCAGATTTGGTGTCGGATTTACGGGATTTCACCGGTCGTTATGGCGCCTATTTACTGCTCATTAGCCTCATGTTTTCACCCTTAAGCAAGCGGTGGAACTGGGTTAAGCGTAACCTCACCATGCGCCGCAATATAGGGGTATGGGGCTTTATCTATGCCACAGTGCACTTGCTGATATGGATAATGCTGGAGTTTTATTACGACTGGGTGTTAATGCTCGATGAAATTGCCGGTAACTTATTCATCTTGCTAGGCATATTTGCATTTGTGTTATTGGTACCTTTGGCCCTTACCTCAAACCGGTGGGGTTTAAAGCGCTATGGTTATCGCAAGTGGCAAAACATACATACCTTAACCTATATGGCGGTACCTGCCGTTATTGCCCATCATTTTATGGCGCAAAAATCCGATGTGCTAGAGCCCCTATTGATGGCTTTAGTATTAGTGTTAGTGCTTGTTTGGAGATACCGAAATGCCCATTAAGTCTTCCGAAATCACCCCAGAAAAAGTCTACAAAAGCCGCCGCACTTTAATTGCCGCAGGTCTTGGTATATTAGCCGTGCCATTACTCGACAAAGGGTATGGCTTGCTGCAACAAAAACAAGATGAGCTAGATCAGCCATTAATGCCTGAACCTAGTTATGCTGAGGTAGTAGAGCGCCCGCTAGAGCCGACGCCCTACGAGACCGTCACAGGGTATAATAATTATTACGAATTTGGCTACGGCAAAGATGACCCCGCCAAAGCGGATAAAACACTCATTACCTCGCCGTGGAGTGTGGAAATTGGTGGAGAAGGCGCAGACAAACCTGGTGTTTACGATATTGCCGACATTAAAGGTGAACACGGTATAGAAAACCACCTGTACCGTTTTCGCTGTGTAGAAGCCTGGTCTATGGTCATTCCATGGAACGGTATTAAGTTGGCAGAAGTTATTAAAGCAGCAAAACCGAATAGCAAAGCTAAATTTGTGCGCTTCACCACCCTCAATGACTCACAACAAATGCCCAATGCCGACTGGGCCGGTGGGCCCTATATAGAAGGCTTAACGATAGATGAGGCTATGAATCCGTTGACCTTGTTGGCCACGGGTATTTATGACAAACCTTTAGAGCAGCAAAACGGCGCTCCTATTCGTTTGGTGGTGCCGTGGAAGTATGGTTTTAAGTACGCTAAATCGATCGTTAAAATTGAGCTCGTTGAGGAAGTGCCACAAACTACCTGGTGGCAACAAAATCAACGGGAGTATGGTTTTTATGCCAACGTGAACCCACGGTTCGACCACCCCCGTTGGACACAAGCCACGGAGCGCGTAATAGGCCAGCTAGGCCGTAAACCTACGCTCTTATACAACGGTTATGCGGAAGAAGTAGCGCACATGTATCCAGATCAAAACAATAGGTTATATTTTTTCTAGAATATGCGCCTAACGTAGTTAACACTGTAAGATCGAAAAATCTTACTCATTGACACACTCACCTGATAGCCCAAATGCTGGGCTTTATCGGTTTCAAATACCGCTTCCCATTGGCGGCGGTTGGGCCCAGAAGCCTTGGCTTTAAAGCTTACTAAACGCAAAGAAACTGCATTGTGCCTGGTGGTTACTTCTCGGTGAATGGCCGCATAAGCGATGCCTTTACCGTGTGCTCCTTTGGCTTTATCCCACTTTACAAAGTCTGCAACACTCACTAACCCAAAGTCATAGCGGGGATCTAACTGTTCTTCTACAAGCATGGTTACGTTTTGTGTGACGTCTTTATACCGAACGAGGGCCATGCGTCCAATCCGTGCTGTTTGATTAGAATTGATGATAAAACGACCTGGCTTTTGTGCAGCGTTTACCACGTGAATAATCACGTTACCATCCGGTGTAGCCTCAACGGAAACTTTAGTCCAATCATGAGTTTGATCATGTAATTCGTGGTACCAGTAGTAATCTGCAATGGCTTCGTGAAGCTCGGTATTGGACCGTTCTACTGCAATAGTTTGCTCAATATTACGTTCAACCCATTGGGTTTTTGCCCAAGACGTAAGTGGTAATAGCAACAGTGCATAAGCAACGACTATTAGTTTAAATTTAGGAATGGTTAATAACATATTAAAATGGTGAGTTGAAAAATAGTAGTAATGTTGGATAATTGATTAGGCAATAAAAAGCCCCGCTTAGCGAGGCTTTTTTACAATTGAACTAATTACTGAACTACACCCTGAATTACCTTCAAGGTATTGGCGGCAGTTACCGCTGGTAAATCACTCCAGGTATTAGTGATTGCTGGGAAGTCACCGATTTGTGGTGCAGCTGCAGCAACAGCTAGAGGGACATCTGCAGCACAGCCGGTTGTGATAGCCATGGTAGACTCTTGGTACCGTGGTGCCGCATGGTATGTCGTAGAGCCGCTCGTCAAAACCACCGTACTAAGAGTAGAGATCTGAGGGCGGTATTGTGGGTTCTCAGCATCCTCGGCACAACTTGCTCCCCACGAGGTGTATGGGGAGACGCTGCATTGCCATGGCATTTGGAAGTTACCAGCGCCGTTATATGCCAGCTGATTTGCATTTTCTACATTATAGGTAGTGTCACCAATTACAACTTCGTCAAAGAAGATAGGCGCAGCGAAGGTATACCCCGTCACGCCTACATACTGATTATCGTCAGCGGCTGTACAGCTGTTTTCTCCTGAATCCGAGTCATCATAACAAATAGCAAAGTCAACGCCTGCGTCGTTTTTGATTGACGATGGTCGTGCGTGCCCGGTCTCATTATTTTCAAGCCAAATGCCCCAGGGGCCAACATAGCCATTGGATGTGGCGTTGCTACTATTATATGTGAATCCGAACGGTCCGGTCATACTTACTAATGCACCGGCGTTGTCATAGAGCACATGTTCCTTAACACGAGTAATGTAGGTGGATTCACTGCGGTCCAAACATGACGTCACATCTGCTGAATACCTGTGAACTTTAGTCGAATTAAATTTGTACCTATGTGTACCTGACGCGTCTAAAACCGTCAAAGTACCGGTGTCGGCCGCAGGATCGATGGTGCCTAACATCCAGTTACTCACTGTTGTACCGTCTCTAGAATTTAGAACTTTTACATTGCCGCTGCTGTCTACCGATACATAGCCTTTATCAGTGGCTCCTGCATATGCATTTTTATAGTTGAAGGTAAAGCTGCCGTTAGGGTTTTGTGTGGTCGGTCCGGAGTTAACTGTAATGTCAGCTACAACCTTGAAATCCGTACCAACATCAAAATAAGCTTCAATGGTGTAAGGTGCTGTATTTGACGCACGTGAGGTTTTAAGTGTGGCTGTAATATAGTTGGGCTGGCCATCTTGTGCTCCACCACTACATTGAGCATCATCAATCAAAGCCGAATAGGTTTGGTTGGGCATGCTACCTATTCCAGTGGCTTCCATAATACACATGAACATGTCAACCATGTTAAGTGCGTCCGATGCTGGGCCCACATCAAGGTACGTTTCAGTTGCTAGAATGGCATTAGAGTAGGCAGTACCATCGGTGTTGTATGCGCTGTAGCTAAATGAGGCTGCTAGCGTAAAACCTACTGCGACACTTAACTTAGTTTTAGATAAATACATTTTTGAATTCCTCTTCCTTTAAGATTTAACAACAACGACTTTGCTTGGAGTGTTTATGCCGTTTATTGAGCTGGAAGAAGTAGTGCTTCCGCCACTTGAGCTGGAAGAAGTAGTGCTTCCGCCACACGCGGTAAGGCTGAAGATAATAGCCAAGCTTGCAACTATTTTTAATGCTTTCATGATGAACCCTTATAATTTCTATATTTTAATATAACTTTTCCCTAAAAAAGTAAGGTTAGAATACCCGACCATACTGGTGCGGTGCAAGTGTGTTTATTTGTGGATAGTATGGTATCAAACGTGGTATTTTATTATTTATTAAATCGTGACTAAGTAAGTGTGGTTTTATCATGAAAATTCGTCTTTTAATTGCAGCGCTCTGCGTAGCAGTGCCCTCTTTGAGCTTTGCTAATTCATTGTCTATTGGCATTGAACACAACACCATTACATCGGGGGCGGTTCAATATAAAGGCACCTCTTATAGTGCTGGCGCTAAAGTAGATATTGGTAAAGGGTTTAGGGCTGATCTGGCGTTTAATAGCGGAAAAGTTGGTGGTACGTCTAAGTACGACTTTAATGGAACTGGCTATGGCGTTAGCTATGTAAAATCCATTTCAGACGCAACAGACGTGATTATTGGACTTGGGCGATTGCATTCATCGGTGACCGTAGCGGCTACTAAAATCTCCCTTAAAGGAACTTACTATAAGGTTGGTTTAAACCATCGAATCAATGACACATATACCTTTGATATAGGTACCTCTCACGCTATTATTGAGGGCACAAAAACCAACACTATGTCTGCCGGTATCGGTTATCAAGTGAATCCTACCTTGAAAGTACGCGGCGGTTATGAGTCTTCTAAAAATACTAAGGCCTACAGCGCCACAGTGACTACAGATTTTTAGTATTGGGTTTCAAATTTTTTATAAGATTATTAACCAACCCCCTCCCCCCGCATTTGCCGAATGCGTTTCTATTCTATCAATTATACAATGCGATCGACCCAAGTGCTATGGATCACGTTCCGACTAAACGAAGACACCAACACGTTAGATATTACACTGACCAGTTTTTTAGTGTGCGTTAAGTTATTTTTTATGGACTTCATTGCATGGTGTTACTGTATGTTCAACGATTGTTGGCATGGCTCCAAACGCTAAGACTTAGCGGCTTCTGACTGTTAGTTGTGTAGACATCCATGGTTACGTCAAAATGAAGTGGAATGAAATTTGAAAATAGGGTGGAAGGGAGCGTTTCAAAGCCTGCCATCGTTATTGCTCAAGCAGTCAGAATGACGTGGTCTAATGGATTAGAACAGCCTAGTTAAGAGATAATACTCAAAACTGGAGCAGTTAACATGACCGCAAGAAAAAAGTACCCGAAAGAATTTAAGCTTGATGCCGTCAGCTTAGTGCTAG
>Ga0308006_10000083_pt1 | contig 38448 bp, 39 predicted proteins | sample Neamet69_FD_203150 | JGI IMG/M metagenome (GOLD analysis project Ga0308006, IMG submission 203150) | Marine microbial communities from water near the shore, Antarctic Ocean - #69 | ecosystem: Environmental > Aquatic > Marine > Unclassified | place: Southern Ocean | collected 2014-06-07 | reverse complement strand
TCATCCTTTGCTCCTGAGAATTAGGTAAAGAATAATAAGCTGAATCTCCATTATAAAAAGCCTGTTTACTATACTTCACCATATCAACATAGGAGGATGGTTTAGAGAATTCTTTAAAAGTAGCAAGCTCCTGACTTAACTGTTCAATCTTTCTTAAATTATAGGATTTTAACAAGCCGTTTTTCTTCTTAGTGTTTATCACAACCTCTAATGGCATTACACCACCAAAGTTACTTTCAAAGAATTTCAAATCTTTGTACAATTCGCCTTCTTTAGGTAATTCGTCAGTAATGTTTCCTGTTGTCTTGACATTAAGAATACCAAAAACACCAAAAACAATAAGAATTGAAGTAATAAAATATATTTGCTTTCTTCTGTACTGGACTAAGAACACTAGGCGTTCCACAAACTTATTAATCCATATCTTATCCAAATGCTTTGTATGTCTGTATTTTGGTGGAGAAGCAAAAGAGAAATAAATAGGAATAATAAATAATGAAAGAAGAAATATAAAAATAATATTAATTGATGCAACCAAGCCAAATTCTTGTAATGTCTCACTATTAGTAAGCATAAATGCAGCAAAACCAGAAGCAGTAGTAAGATTTGTCAATAAGGTAATATTTCCAATCTTCTGCACCATTTTTCTTAATGCATAATCCTTATTTTGAGTTCGCTTAAATTCATTATGAAACTTATTAATTAGAAAGATACAATTTGGGATTCCTATGACAATTAAAACAGGAGGGATAAGCGCCATAAGTACAGAAACCTCATAACCCAATAAGGAGATAGTTCCAAAAGAGAAAACTACGCCCAACATCACCACAATCATAGAGGAAATTACTGCCTTAAAAGATCTGAAAAATAAAAATAATATTAAAGAGGTAATAAGTAAAGTGAAAATAATAAATAACGATATCTCCTCCTTTACCTTAATAGAATCAACTGTACGAATATAAGGAAGACCTGAGTAATGAACTTTAGTTTGAAACTCATTAGCATAAGCATCTACTAAATCCTTAATAGAAAAAATTAACTCTTCTCTACTTACTGATTTCATTACAATATCATCTAAGGTAATTAGCATAGTACTTACCTTATTATCATTAGAATTAATTAGCCCTTTATAAAATGGCTGATTGTTGTATTGGGAAAATGCTATATCTAATTCATCTTGTGTTTTTATGTCTTGAGAAAACCATCTTTTCAAAACAAATTTCTTGTTTACAGTATCCTTAAGAAGAATAGGAATATTAGCAAATGAAATAACTTGATCTACTCCATTAACAATTTCAATATCCTGTGTTACCTTGTCCCATTTCAACAAATGTTCCAAGGTAGATATTAAGCTGTCTTCAATAGCAATTACTAAAACATTTTGTTCTCCATACTTTTCTAAAAAATCTTGATAATCCAAACTTATTGGATGGTCGCTAGGCAATAATTTAGCCATGCTATAAGAGAGACGAACATCTCTACCCTTCTTAACCATAAAGACAGTTATCCCAGCAATAAGCAGAATAATAATAATTCTATTTTTCAAGATTAATCTAGAAAGAAATATCCACATAAGGGTAAATAATTTGTGCTAAAATACTTCAATTTTAAAGCTTAAAGCTGAAATATCCCAATAAAAAAAGGGGCATATAGCCCCTTTAATATTTATATTTAGTAATAATTAAACCGTCATTATTTCAATCTCTTTTGCTGAATAAACAACATCAATTTTAGCTGAATAGGTATTGGTTAATTCCTGAACAGAAGCCTCTGCATCTCTAACTGCATCTTCTGAAAGACCATCCTTTCCTAACTTTTTCATTTCATCATTTGCTTTTTGTCTAATATTCCTAATACTCACCTTTGCATTTTCAATTTCAACCTTAGCTTGCTTTACCAAATCTTTTCTTCTGTCTTCAGTTAAAGGTGGTACATTAATAATTATTCTCTCACCATTGTTGGATGGGTTGAATCCTAGATTTGCATCTACAATAGCTTGTTCAATTACAGAAATTAAACTTTTATCAAAAGGTTGAATAGAAATAGTTTGAGAATCAGGAGTCGAAACATTAGCCGCCTGTGCAAGTGGAGTTGAAGCTCCATAATAATCCACCTTTATTGTTCTTAACATTTGCGGATTAGCTTTTCCAGCTCTAATTTTTCCTAATACATTTTCAAGATGCATAATAGCTTCTAGCATTTGTTCTTTTGTAATGTCTAATTGGAAATTTACATCTTCAGTCATAATAGTCTATGTATCAAATTATATTTAAAAATTAACGAGAGTTCCTACATTCTCTCCTTTACAAATCTTAGCCAAATTTCCTTCAACATTCATATTGAATACTTTAATTGGCAAATTATTTTCTTGACAAAGCGTAAAGGCTGTCAAATCCATAATACTTAATTTCTTTTGAAATACTTCATCAAAAGTAATCGTCTCATATTTTGTTGCGCTTGGATCCTTTTCAGGGTCAGCAGTATAAATTCCGTCTACTCTTGTTCCTTTTAAGATAACATCTGCCTCAATTTCAATAGCACGCAAAGCAGCAGCAGTATCAGTTGTGAAATATGGATTTCCTGTTCCTGCTCCAAAAATAACAACTCTTCCTTTTTGCAAGTGACGCATTGCCTTTCTTCTTATATAAGGTTCAGCAACTTGTTCCATTTTTATAGCAGTAAGCAATCTAGTTTCAATGTCAATTGATTCCAAAGCTGATTGTAGTGCCATTCCATTAATAATAGTGGCTAACATACCCATATGATCTCCCTGAACTCTATCAAAACCGGCACCTTCTGACTGGATTCCTCTATAAATATTTCCACCACCAATTACTATGGCAAGTTCTATATCTTGCTTGACAATAGCTTGAATTTCATTAGCATAAGCACTCAAAACCTTAGAATCGATACCATACTCTCCATCACCCATTAAAGCCTCACCACTTAATTTTAAAAGAATTCTCTTGTATTGCATAATCGTGTTAAAAATTTCTCAAAGATAAGAAATTACATACAAGCAAAAGGAAACTGAAGAATGGAATTTATACACACAAAAAAAGCCACCCTAAAAGGATGGCTTTATTATTCAATAAGCTATATTATTAACCTAAAGCTACTCTTTTAAAGCTATTTACCGCTACATCACCAAACAACTTAATGTATTCGGAAACAATTTTATTTTCGTCTTTAATGAAATTTTGATCTAATAAACATTGTTCTTGGTCAAGTGATGTGTTGTCAGAAACAAAACGATCCATTTTTCCAGGTACAATTCTATCCCATATTTTTTCTGGCTTACCTTCTGCTTTTAATTCTGCTTCAATAGCAGCTTTAGCTTCAGCCATTACAGTATCACTTAATTGTGACATAGAAATATATTGAGGAACATTCTTTAATGTTTTTCCTAATCTTCCTAATTCAATATTATCTTTTTCGATAACCGCAATTCTTGCTTCTGTTTCGTTAGCAACAAATTCAGCATCAAAATCCTTATAGGATAAAGTAGATGCTCCCATTGATGCAACTTGCATTGCTAAATCCTTAGATAAAACATCTGCATTATCAACTGAGTTGCTTAATCCAACCAAAACTGAAATTTTAGAACCATGAGTATAAGTACCAACATAAGCAGCTTCAACTCTTTCAAAACCTGATACTTCAATTTTCTCACCAATTACACCTGTTTGTTCTGTTAACTTTTCAGCAACAGTCATTCCTCCAAAATCAGCAGCTAAAAAAGCCTCTTTATCAGCATGATTTAAAGCAATATCAGCAAAACTATTTGCTAAAGCTTTAAATGAATCGTTAATTGCAACAAAATCAGTTTCACAAGCTAAAACAATAGCAACTCCTGCAGTATTATCAGCATTCATTTTAGTAATTGCAATTCCTTCACTTGCATCTCTATCAGCACGCTTTGCTGCTACTTTTTGTCCTTTCTTTCTTAATACGTTAATTGCAGCATCAAAATCACCATTAGCCTCCACTAATGCGTTTTTACAATCCATCATTCCCGCCCCTGTTTGCTTTCTTAATGTGGCTACATCAGCCGCTTTAATTGCTCCCATTTTTCTTTTCTAAAAAATTAATATTATTTTTCTTCAGCTGTTTTTTTAGCTTTTTCTATAGTCTCTTCTGGATTTTTATCTTTTACAGTATTTTTTTCTTCCAAACCTTCAGCTATTTTTTTAGCTTTTTCTTTCTTCTCTACTGCTTTTTTATCTTGTTCAACGTTTCTTTCTTCCAAACCTTCAGCAATTGCTTTAGTTACAATTGATAAGATACACTCAATTGACTTTGTAGCATCATCATTTCCAGGTATTGGGAAATTAACTTGTGAAGGATTAGTATTTGTATCATTCATTGCAAATGAAAGGATACCTAACTTATTTGATTCAGCTAAAGCAATGTGCTCTTTGTTTGTATCAATAATAAAAACAGCCTCAGGCATTCTTGTCATTTTTACAATAGAACCTAAGTTAAGGTCTAACTTAGCTCTTTGTCTATCAATTTGCAATCTTTCTCTTTTTGATAATGAATCGAATGTACCATTCTCTTTCATTTTATCAATTATTTGCATTTTCTTGATTGACTTACGGATAGTAGCAAAGTTGGTTAACAAACCACCAGGCCATCTTTCAGTAATATAAGGCATATTTAAAGCTTCAGCAGCTTCAGCAACTAAACCTTTAGCTTGTTTTTTAGTAGCAACAAACAAAATCTTTTTTCCTGATATTGCAATTTGCTTCATTGCAGCAGCAGCATCTTCTACCATTGCTACAGTTTTATTCAAATCAATGATATGAATCCCATTCTTCTCCATAAATACATAAGGAGCCATTGCTGGGTTGTACTTTTTCTTAAGGTGTCCAAAATGTACACCTGCGTCTAATAATTCTTTGAAATTTGTTCTTGACATGTTTACGTTCTTTTTTTTCGTTAAGCAACTGCTCGGTAGAAGTTATTCACTTGTCCCAGCAGTTTAGATGCTAAACATTTATTAATAAATTGATTGGTTCTATCTTTTAACCCACTGGAATTTCTTCCTTGCTTTTTTCTGACCAGGTTTTTTACGCTCTACAACTCTTGCATCTCTTGTAAGCATTCCTTCTGGCTTTAATGTAATTCTATGTTCAGGATCTAATTTACAAAGCGCTCTTGAAATTGCTAAACGAATAGCTTCAGATTGCCCAGTAGTACCACCTCCATTTACATTAGCCTTTACATCAAACTTACCTGCAAGGTCAGCAATATTGAATGGTTGTTCTAACTTAAATTGCATAGTATCAACAGGAAAATACTCTTTAAAGTCTTTACCGTTTACAGTAATGTTTCCTTTTCCTTCTGACATGTAGATTCTAGCAACAGATGCTTTTCTTCTACCAATTGTGTGAATTGTATCCATGATTATTTTAAGTCGTTTAAGTTAAGATTTGTTGGTTTCTGAGCTTCTTGTTCGTGCTCAGTACCTGCATAAATATAACAGTTTTTTAAGATAGCTGCTCCTAATTTGTTTTTAGGTAACATTCCTCTAACTGCATGTTTAACAACTGACGTTTCGTCTTTTGCTAACATTGCACTAGGAGAAATTCTTTTCTGTCCACCAGGGTATCCTGTATGAGAAAAGATTCTTCTATCTTCCATTTTCTTCCCTGTCATTACGATTTTTCCTGCATTAATTACGATAACGTAATCACCACAATCCGCATGGGGAGTAAAATTTGTTTTGTATTTTCCTCTTAAAATTTTAGCAATTTTAGATGCCATTCTTCCAAGAATTTGTCCTTCAGCATCAACGACAAACCATACTTTGTTTGCTGTTTCTTTATTTGCTGATAATGTTTTGTAACTTAATGTATCCACTGTATATATGTTTATTTAGTCCTTTATAAAAGGGTTGCAAAATTACACTTTTTTACTATTCTGCAAAATATTATTAACTATTATTGTTTATAACCTTTATATAACCCCTAATTCCTTCCCAATTTTAGTAAAAGCCGCTATGGCTTTCGTTAAGTTTTCACGAGTGTGTGCAGCAGAAATTTGAACTCTAATCCTAGCTTGTTCTTTCGGTACAACTGGGAAGAAAAATCCAATTACATAAATTCCTTCTGCCAATAATTTATCTGACATTACTTGTGAAAGCTTAGCATCATACAACATTACTGGTACAATTGCATGCACTCCTTCTTTTATATCAAAACCTGCTTGCATCATTTTTTCTCTAAAAAAACTAGTATTTTCTTCCAATTTATCACGCAATTCAGTAGTGTTACTCAATAAATCAATCACTTTAGTGGCTGCCCCAACAATTGATGGTGCCAAGGAATTGGAAAACAAATACGGACGAGACCTTTGACGCAACATATCAATAACCTCCTTTTTTCCTGAAGTAAAACCACCCATTGCACCCCCTAATGCTTTTCCTAAAGTAGAAGTAATGATGTCTATTCTACCCATAACACCGCAATGTTCGTGAGTACCTCTTCCAGTTTTACCTACAAAACCTGTAGAATGCGAATCATCCACCATTACCAAAGCATCATATTTTTCAGCCAAATCACAAATTTTATCCAATTGAGCTAAATAGCCATCCATAGAAAATACACCGTCAGTAACTATTATTCTATTTCTTTGGTCTTGAGCTTTTATCAATTGTGCTTCCAAATCAGCCATGTCATTATTTGCATAACGATAACGAGCAGCCTTACACAGGCGAACCCCATCAATAATGGAAGCATGATTTAAAGAATCAGAAATAATAGCATCTTCCTTGCCAAACAAAGGTTCAAAAAGCCCTCCATTAGCATCAAAAGCCGCAGCATACAATATAGTATCCTCCATTCCTACAAATTCAGAAATCTTTTTTTCTAAATTTTTATGAATATCTTGTGTTCCACAAATAAAACGAACAGATGACATTCCGTAACCATGTGTATCCAAAGCATCCTTAGCTGCTTGAATAACATCAGGATGAGATGACAATCCTAAATAATTGTTCGCACAAAAGTTTAATACCTCTTCTCCTGTACTTACACGAATGCTTGCGCCTTGAGGATTAGTGATTATTCTTTCGTTTTTATACAAACCAGCCTCTTTAATATTTGCTAATTCATCTTGTAACTGCTTTTGGAATTTTCCTAACATAATTTTATTTTTTGGGAGGGCAAAAGTACACAAATAAAAAAAGGAGGCAAAAGCCTCCTTTCTAAATATATTATATAATCTAAACTATACTAGACCTTGATCCAACATAGCATCTGCCACCTTTACAAATCCTGCAATATTAGCTCCTTTTACATAATCAACATAATCGCCCTCTGTACCATACTCGATACATGAAGAATGAATATCTTGCATAATCTGTTTCAATTTAGTATCAACTTCTTCTCTAGTCCAGTTCATTCTAAGTGAATTTTGGCTCATCTCCAAACCTGAAGTTGCTACCCCACCAGCATTAGATGCTTTACCAGGAGCAAATAAGATTTTTGCATCTTGAAATACTGCAACTGCTTCAGGAGTAGTAGGCATGTTTGCCCCTTCCGAAACTAACATACATCCGTTAGCTACCAATGTTTTTGCTTCTGCTTGATCCAACTCATTTTGTGTTGCACAAGGCAAAGCAATATCACAATTTACTGACCATGGTCTTGCTCCTGCATGGAAATCACACCCGAATTTATCAGCATATTCCTTAATTCTTCCTCTTCTTACATTTTTAAGCTCCATAACAAATGCTAATTTCTCAGCATCAATTCCGTTAGCATCATAAATAAACCCGGACGAATCAGAAAGTGTCACCACTTTAGCGCCTAGTTCAGTCGCTTTTTGACAAGCGTATTGAGCTACATTTCCAGCTCCAGAAATAGCAACCGTTTTCCCACTAAAAGAATCTCCCTTAACTGCCAACATGTTTTGTGCAAAATACACATTTCCATATCCTGTTGCTTCTGGGCGAATTAAAGAACCACCCCAAGACATTCCTTTACCAGTAAGTACGCCTGTAAATTCGTTTCTTATTCTTTTGTACTGTCCGAACATAAATCCGATTTCTCTACCACCAACACCAATATCACCAGCAGGCACATCAGTATTTGGTCCAATATGACGACATAATTCCGTCATAAAAGATTGACAAAATTTCATCACTTCATTGTCTGATTTTCCTTTTGGGTTGAAATCAGAACCTCCTTTACCACCACCCATTGGCAGTGTTGTTAAAGAGTTTTTAAAAACTTGCTCAAATCCTAAAAACTTAAGGATAGATAAGTTTACAGAAGGATGAAATCTTAATCCCCCTTTATAAGGCCCTATTGCAGAATTAAATTCTACTCTATAACCTCTATTTACTTGTATATTCCCGTTATCGTCTAACCATGGCACTCTAAACATTAGAACACGCTCAGGCTCTACCATTCTTTCCAATAACATCTTGTTATTATACTTTGGATTGTCTTCCATAAAAGGAATAATAGCTTCTGCTACTTCCTCAACTGCTTGTAAGAATTCAGTTTCACCAGCATTTTTTGCGGCTACTTCACTCATAAAGTTATGGATTTTTTGTCCCATTTTAATTTTCGTTTTAGTTATTTTTTGAATTAAAAATTTTGACAAATGTAGAGTATTTTGATAAATTGCAAAAAAATTACCTACTCTTCTTATACATTTTTCCAGGAAGTGAAGTAATTACCCCTTTAAATTCAGCTTTCAAAAGGACACTTGCTACCTTTGAGAATCCCCAACTTAAAGCCTCAACCAGTGCATCAATATGCATTTCATTATCTGACAAAACCTCAATTATCTTTTGTTCGTCATCTGTTAAGTCAACAAACATGCTTTGCTGTACCGAAAAATCCTTCACATCCCAATTCAATCCTTTTACAATATCAGCTGCTGATTCTAATAGAATAGCTTGTTGCGATTTAATTAAATAATTACATCCTTTTGCATTTTTATCAGTTGGATTTCCTGGCACAGCAAAAACTTCTCTACTATAAGAGTTCGCAATATCAGCCGTAATTAGGGAGCCTCCTTTAGCAGCACTTTCAATAACAATAGTTGCATCCGAAAGGCCAGCAACTATTCTATTTCGTGAAACAAAATGCTGAGGAAGTGCTGAAGTTCCACTTAAATAATCAGTAAGCAAACAGCCGTTTGTAGTAATGGTTTTGGCAATTGTTGCATGAGCACTTGGATAAATTTTATCCAAACCATGGGCAAAAACAGCAATTGTTTTCAAGCCATATTCTAAGGCGGCCTTATGTGCTGCTACATCAATACCATGTGCTAATCCACTCACAATAATAGGGTTATAAGGAGCCAATTCTTTTACTAATTCATTCGTAAACTGTTTTCCGAAACTGGATGCTTTACGCGTACCAACTATACTTATGAATTTATCCTTATTCCAGTCAACATCACCTTTATAAAACAAATTAAGAGGTGCGTCCTCACATTGTTTTAGTCTGTTAGGATAATGTTTATCTGCATAAAACAAATGACTAACACCCTCCTTTTCCATCCACTTTAATTCTTGTTCAGCTCTAGTTAATACATCAGCAGATAAAATAGCCTTTACAAGTACCCTTCCAATACCTTCAATTTTTTCTAACTCACTCCGTTTTGCAAAAAAAACTGCCTTTGCTGAACCAGTAAAAGCTAATAACTTCTTACCAATTACATCTCCAACACCTTCAATTAATGAGAGTGCAATTTGATATTTCTTTTCATCTTCATTCAATTCGTTCAATTTTCTATATTTGTAAAATTAAAAATTAATGCAGTAAATATATGAGAAAAATCTTTACACTAGTTATTATTACTCTTTGTAATTTATCACTATACAGCCAAACTATAATTGGTGCGATTACTGACGCCAACAACAATGAAGAATTAATTGGAGTCAACATCATTCTTGAAAATGGAGGCGGAACCTCAACTGATATCTTTGGAAAATACACCTTAACTATTAATGAGGGAACACAAAAAGTAACCTTTAAATATATTGGCTATGAAGATGTTGTTAAAGAAATTTCTTTAGCCAAAGATGAAAACAAAACAATCAATATTGCTTTAGAAAATTCTTCAGAACAATTAAGTACTGTCGTTATTTCTGCTGGAAGGTTTGAACAGAAGATTGAAGAAATCACGGTTTCCATGGAAGTGATAAAATCAACACTTATTGAAAACAAAAATACAACTCAGATAGAAACAGCTATGGATCAAATTCCTGGTGTTAATATTACGGACGGACAAGCCAATATTAGAGGAGGAAGTGGTTGGAGTTTTGGTGCAGGAACAAGAGTATTAGTCATGGTGGATGATATGCCTTTAATTTCTGGAGATGCAGGACAAGCACAATGGAGTTTAATCGCTACTGAAAACATTAATCAAGTAGAAGTTATAAAGGGAGCTTCTTCTGCACTTTATGGCTCATCAGCTTTAAATGGCGTAATAAATGTGCGTACTGCTTTCGCTAGCCAAAAGGATATTGATAAAAATAAATTACCCGGGTACACTAAGGTAAACATGCACTTTGGAATAATTGATAAAGCCAAAAGAAATGAACTAAATTGGAATGGCGAAAAAAGAAGGGCTTTCAAAGGAATTGAGTTTTTACAAGGCATGAAGTTTGACAACCTAGATTTATCTATTGGAGGAAATATTTTTAAAGATGATGGTTACCGTTATGGAGAAATAACTGATAGAAAAAGATTTAATATTAACACAACATATAAAAGTAAGAAAATTGAAGGGCTATCATATGGAGTAAATGCAAATTTCTTATCCCAGTCTTCAGGAAGTACATTAATTTGGAATGGCTTAGACCAGGCTTATATTCCATTGGATTCTTCCATGTCCACTACCACAGGCGATACTTATAATATTGATCCTTCAATCACTTATATTAAGGGAAATAACCGGCATAATTTACGTACCCGATATTTAAAAGTAACCAAAAATAACTTAACGGATGGAATTGATATAGGACAAAGTAATTCTTCAAACACTTATTATACCGATTATCAATGGCAAAAAAATATTAAAAAGTATAAACTACGAATTACAAGCGGTACAACTAACGAAAAAGTAAATGCTAATTCTGATTTATTTAGTGGGAAGAACTACAAAATAAACAATTCTTTATACACACAGCTAGATAAAAAATGGAATAGATTGAATATATCATTAGGAGCCAGGTACGAAAGTTTTAAATTACATTCTGAGGATAAATATTTTATTGAAGGAGATTCTATTAATGACTTTACTGCAGGGCAACCTGTTTTCAGAACAGGAATTAATTACCAAGCAGCTGAAGCTACTTATGTAAGAGCATCATGGGGACAAGGATATCGTTTTCCATCCATGGCTGAATTATTTATTTCTACCAACCAATCAGGATTAGAAATTTACCCAAACCCAGAATTGAAACCTGAAAGCGGTTGGAGTAGCGAAATTGGAATAAAACAAGGAGTAAAAACAGGGAAATGGATGGGCTATATTGATGTAGCTGCATTTATGATGCAATATGATGATATGATGGAGTTCTCTTTTGGACAATGGGAGAAATCCAAAGGAGAAACAAATTTTTATGGACTAGGATTTAAGTCTGTAAATGTTGGGGAAACAAGAATAAGCGGGCTAGAGTTAAGCATAAGTGGACAAGGAAAAATAAATTCTGACTTAACCATTAATCTTATAGCAGGATACACTTACATGCATCCAATCTCACTTAACCCTAATGATCCCTACGCATTTGGCGTCCATCATGGAGATACAATCAAAACTATTTATATCATTGATGAAACAACAGGAGATACCACTAACACTAATTACAACTTATATGAAGACCCTGTTAATTATTCAAATAGTAGTTCAGATTCTACAATGTTAAAATATCGATACAATCATATTGCTAAGGCGGATATTGAAATTGTATATAAGGGCATCTCAATAGGAGGAAGTTTCCGTTACAATAGTTTTATGAAAAATATTGACAATATATTCACACAATCAATTCTACAAAGTGAAGCAATAGGTATTTCAGGTATCAATGAAGCAAGAGATAAATTTAAAGATGGGGACCTTATTATTGACCTAAGAGCTGGTTACCAAATGACTAAAACAGCACGACTAGGGTTTATTGTAAATAACATACTGAACAGAGAATACATGAGCCGACCAGCCAACATGATGCCACCAAGAACTTTTGCCATGCAATTAGCACTAAAAATATAATGAAAATAATTGGAATCATACCTTCTAGATATGCGTCAAGCCGTTTCCCCGGTAAACCATTAGCTGATATTTTAGGGAAAAGCATGATTCAAAGGGTCTATGAACAATGTAAAAAAGCATCTTCTCTTTCCAAGATTATTGTCGCTACTGATGACGAGCGAATTTTTAATCATGTTATAGGTTTTGGCGGTGAAGTAATTATGACGTCAGATGCTCATCCTTCAGGGACAGATAGGTGCAATGAAGTAATACAATCTTTAAAAGAAAAATATGATGTTGCTATTAATATTCAGGGGGATGAACCATATATTAACCCTGAACAAATTGACCAAGTAGCTTCATTATTTTCTTCAGAAAATGTGAATATTGCTACCCTAGCTAAAAAGATTGAAGATAAAAGCATAATAACAGATATAAATAGCCCAAAAGCAATTTTTGATTCGAACGGAATAGCACTCAATTTCTGCAGAGAAATTACCAATCCAACGCAAGAAGAAGCATATTTTAAGCACATAGGAATCTATGGTTACCTAACCAAAACAATTGAAGAAATTTGTAAATTACCACCTTCAGATAACGAAAAAAAGGAACGCTTAGAACAACTAAGGTGGTTGGACAATGAATATGTAATTAAAGTTGGGATTACTACTCATGAAGGCATATCAGTAGACACCCCTGAGGATATTGAAAAAATTAAAGCTCAAATGAGATAAATTCCTTAGTTTTGTTCCTATGAATAAAACGGTTGAACATTATATTTCGGAACTCTTATTTTTACACGATTGTGTAATCCTTCCTAATTTTGGAGGATTCGTGGGAAACCCACAATCTGCAAAACTCAATAAGACTACAGAAGTATTAAGCCCTCCATCCAAACAAATTCTTTTTAATGCTAACCTAAAAACGAATGATGGTTTACTAATCACTCATATTTCCAACCAAGAAGGAATTACGCAAGAAATAGCTAAAAATGAAGTAGAGAATTATGCTACTAGAATCGCTAATAAACTAACTGAATCCAAAGTTTTACGCATAGATAAGGTTGGCTTATTTACTCTAGGAAAAGAAGGGAATATCATCTTTTTACAAGATAGTCTAAATAATTATAGTTTAGATTCTTTCGGAATGAAAGCAACCCACAATAAATCGGTTGTAAGGGAAACTATTATTGAAGAAAAAGTAGCTGCTACCATTCAAACTATTCGTACACAAAGCAATAATCCAAAAACGTTTTTAAGAGCAGCTGCAGTAATTATTCCATTGATTGCTCTTTCTTATATTAGCATTACTCAACAAGATAAAATCAATACTGTGTATACTCAAATGGCAAGTTTAAATCCATTTGAAAATAGCATAATTGCTGAGCCAATAACAAAAGTGATTTCTGAAGTGGAAATTGAAGTTGAAGCAGCCCCAATAGTTGAAATTATTGAAGAAGAAGTAGCGCCAATTATAATTCCTAAGACCACTTATTATATTATTGCAGGTTCTTTTTCTGAGAAAAAGAATGCAAATAAAATGCTTGCAAAATTAAAGAAGTGGGATTACAATACTGAGCTTGTTCCAGGAGGAAATTTATTGCGTGTTAGTTATAATTCCTTTACGAATAAAGCAGATGCTCTTATTGCATTACACAAAATAAAACAAGAAAACTCAGCTGCTTGGTTACTTACTCAATAACACATTATGAAATCTAAAACAGCTAAAGAATCCTTATCAATTACTACTGAGATAGTACTACCCAATGACACCAATAACTTAGACAACCTTATGGGAGGTCGATTGTTGCATTGGATGGATATTACAACTGCTATTGCTGCACATAGGCATTGCGGAAGAATAGTTGTTACAGCAGCAGTGAACAATGTATCTTTTAGTAAGGCAATTCCTGCAGGGAGTATTGTAACTTTAGAAGCTAAGGTAACGCGTGCATTTACCTCATCAATGGAAGTAATAGTAGATGTATGGATGGAGAATAATCAACACAAAGGAAAAGCAAAATGTAATGAAGCAATTTATACTTTTGTGGCTGTTGACCAATTAGGAAACCCAATTGATGTACCAACCTTAATTGCTGAAACAGAAGAAGAAAAGAGTCGTTTTACAGCCGCACTAAGAAGAAGGCAATTATCTTTAGTTATTTCTGGAAGAATGAAACCAAGTGAGGCAACTGAGCTAAAAGCTTTATTCTCTTAAAAACAAATTTTCATCAATTTCTTGCATACACTTAAAGTGTCCTTTTGGGCATTTATCATATCCTATTTTAGAACAAGGACGACAATTTAAACCCTTTACCTCAATCCTTTTAGATTGTTCACTTTCCAAGTAAGGATACATTCCAAATTCAGGAACTGTGTTTCCCCAAACAGAATATATTTTTTGTTGAAATGCCGCTGCAATATGCATCATTCCTGTATCGTGTGTAATTACCATTTTAGCTTGCTGAACTAAGGAAGCTGACTGCAAAATAGAATACTTTCCACAAGTATTAATTGTGTTGTTTGTATTTGTAATAATTTGTTCCCCTCTTTCAAAATCCTCAGGGCCACCTACTAGCAATACTGGTTTATTTACCTTTTTAATAATAGAAATTATTTTCTCATTTGGCAATATTTTGGTGGCATGCTGCCCACCAATAACAAAAACGATACAGTCTTTAGGGAAAATACTAATATCAATTTTATCGGTAGTGGACAGAAAGAAATCTAAACCTTGATTATCATTTTTAACTCCTAAATGTTTAACTGTTTCAAGATACCTATCCACAATATGAACTTTAGGCATATTATCTATCTTAAAGTTTGTCAGCATGAATTTTTCCATATTCAGCTTATTGAAACTTTTTGCAGGCACACCTAATCTTAATCTCAGAATCTGTGTTCTCAAATTACTATGTAAATCAATTACGTAATCATATTTCTCTTTTTTCAAATCAGCAATTACCTCAGTAATAGAATTCTCAATCTGATATACTGAATCGATATAAGGATTGTTTTTAAGCAAGGAAACATAACTCGATTTAGTAAGGTAATGCACCTGAGCATTTAGCTGTTTTTTAAGCATCCGAACCACTGGTGTGGTGAGTACAATATCACCAATTGAGGAGAATCGGACAACTAATATTTTAAGTGTTTCTTGCACAGGGTAAAACTAATAAATTTATCCTAGTTTTGCAGTCATGCAATTTATTGATACCCATAGCCATTTATACAGCAGTCAATTTGATGAAGATAGAACTCAGGCGATTAATGACGCGATTTCTGCTGGCGTTTCTACAATTTTATTACCTAACATATCAAGTGAATACACGAAAGGGATGCTAGAACTCTGTGATGAATTTCCTGAAAATTGTTTCCCAATGATGGGTTTACATCCCTGTGATGTAAATGAAGATAATATAGAGGCCGAATTACTACATGTAGAGCAGGAATTAGCAAAAGGAAAATATATTGCAGTTGGTGAAATTGGTTTGGACTTATATTGGGACAAAACAAAATTAGAAGTTCAGAAAAAAGCGTTTATTCATCAAATTGAGTTAGCCAAAAAGCACAAGCTATCTATCGCTATACATGTACGTGATTCATTTGCTGAGGCCATTGAAATTATTGAAAAGTTGAATGATGAAAACTTAAGAGGTGTCTTTCACTGCTTTACAGGAAGTGTTGAAGATGCTCAAAGAGTTATCAATTTAGGAGGTTTTTATTTAGGAATTGGAGGAGTATTGACTTTTAAAAACTCAGGATTGGATAAAACTATTGCAGAAATTGAACTGGAACATTTAATTTTAGAAACGGATGCGCCTTACCTTGCTCCAACTCCCTTTAGAGGAAAAAGGAATGAGAGCAAATACATTGTAAATATTGCGGAGAAACTAGCAGAAGTACAGCAAATAGACATAGAAGATGTGGCAAAAATTACGACTTTAAATGCAAAAAAATTATTCGGATTATGATAAATAAAAGAATATTACTTATCTATACTGGAGGGACTATCGGAATGGTAAAGGATATGGAAAAGAATACCTTAGTTCCTTTTAATTTTGATGAGTTACTAAAAGCAATTCCTGAGCTAAAAAGTGAAGATGTAGATTTGGATAATATAAGTATTGCAAATCCTATTGATTCTAGCAATATGAATCCTACTGTTTGGGCAGAAATAGCAATACTTATTGAGAAAAATTACAAAAATTATGATGGTTTTGTTATTCTTCATGGTTCGGACACTATGGCCTACACGGCATCAGCTTTGAGCTTTATGTTGGAAGGGCTGAACAAAGCAGTTATACTTACTGGCTCTCAAATTCCTATTGGAGCAAGAAGAAGTGATGCTAAAGAAAACCTAATTACAGCTGTAGAAATTGCAACTAGCGGAAAAGTAAGTGAGGTATGTGTGTTTTTTGAAGATCAATTATACAAAGGAAACCGAACGGTAAAAATAAACACTGAACATTTTGAGGCTTTTGAATCGCCCAACTACCCAATTTTGGCAGAAGCAGGGGTGAATATCAAATACAAATCATCACTTAGTAAACCACAAGATACAAAACTGATTGTTCATCAGAATATGAGTAATGATGTGGCTATCTTAAAATTCTTTCCTGGGATTACTATTACGACTATTAAAGCGATTATAAATAGTGCTAAGGGAATTATAATTGAAAGTTTTGGGGCAGGAAATGCGCCTACCACACCCGAACTAAGCGCTTTACTTATTACCGCTAATAAAGAAGGGAAAATCCTAGTTAATATTACTCAATGCTTACAAGGAAGTGCAGTTGATGGACAATACGAAACCAGTGAACCTTTTGGGAAATCAGGTGTTATTTCAGGGAAAGATTTAACTACTGAAGCTGCTATTACTAAGCTGATGTTCTTGTTAGGAAAAGGATTAAGTGATGAAGAAATCAAGACAGAATTACAAAAAAATATAAGGGGCGAGATTACCAACTAATTTTTTAGATTTGCTGCCCAATTGGTGAGGTGGCCGAGTGGCTTAAGGCGCACGCTTGGAAAGCGTGTAAACGGGAAACTGTTTCGGGGGTTCGAATCCCTTCCTCACCGCAAAAGAAAAGTCCTAGCATTTATGCTGGGATTTTTTGTTTGGATTTGATACAAATTTATTTGTCAGAAAATTCATATAAAAATTACAAAACGAACAAAGTGAGTTAGGAGTTTTCTTTTGTAAAAAACCAAAAGGGATCATGCAATAATCCCTTCCTCACCGCATAATAAACTAAAAACCCTTGTTTATCAATAATTTACAAGGGTTTTCTATTTTATATTGTCAGATTTTCTATCGTCTTAAAGCTAAAACATAGCCTTCTTCATTTGAAATTAATACTATCATTTATTTTTAATTATTCGATTTCTTCTTGTTCTGCCTCCCACTTCAATCTATCTTCAGTTTGACTATTGTAATACTCTTCTTGTAATCTTAATGCCTCAGCTTCATCTGCCTCATTTTCCTCAGCCTGCGAATTAATAGTCTTTAAAACTTCATCTTTATCATCACTTAAGCGTCTCTGCTCTTCAGCCTTAATTTGAAGCATTTTCATTTCTTCTTTTTCTCTTTCTAATTCTTCTTTAAGTAGTGCTTGTTTTTCTTTAGCTCTCATTTTCCCATATGTAGTTTCTGTTTTATCATACTCCCAAATAGGTGAACCATCTTCATTTAGAAGAATTGTACAACCGTCCATATTCACTTCTCCACAATCATAAGCATCTCTAGCCCATATATGCTTAACCAATCCTCTAACTCGAATAACCTGACTTTTCTTTAGCTCAGATGCAGTTTGAGTCTGACCTTCTTTAAGCCAAAACGTATGAGAATTAACATTATATTTATCCCCTACTGAAACAGTAATGTAAATAGTATTTTCATCATCACTAGGCCAATACTGATGGGCCATAGTGGCTCCTTTTCCGATTTCTACAACTACACAATTAGTAACAATTAGTTCTTTTTCAAGATACTTTATATCAGCTGCAATTTGATTTTCTAAAATATCTTTTGAAAGATCAACTGCATCAATCTTTGTTAATGTCGTGTTATCTGTTTCTTTTGAAGAAGTACACGCAATAAGAGAAATAGATAATGTAAATACTAATATTTTTAATAATTTCATAATTTGATTTTCTGTTAATATTTTATTAATTCCACAAACATAAGAATTATTCAATAACTATTCGTTTCTCTACTGTCCCATCATCATAGATGTAAAAGAGAACTTCATTCTTAGTGCCTTTAGCCTCTCTACCTAAAATATCTGTTATTTTTAGAAGTTTTTTGTTTGTACTGTGTTCTTCAATTCCAACAGAAGAAACCACATTAAAAGTAATTATATCATTATCACTAGGTACAATACCGGCTGTACAAGGAGGTCCACCACTACCATTAGACAAAGTTAAATCAAAAAGATAAGTTCCAACTAATAGAGGGTTTAACTTGAAAGTATCTGTAGTGTTACAAATTGCAGCTGCAATTCCAAGGCAATGCTGTGTAGATGCTAATATAGAATTCCCTATGATACTATAAGATTTAACATCTAATGGACAACCTGTAGAAGTAAATGAAAGTTCAGCATAAATATAAACTGTATCAATATTATTTGGATTTGCAGGTGAAATAGTCAATGAAGAAATAGAGCCTAACATCTGCCCAAACCCAATCATAGGCAAGCAAAGTAATATAAGTAGTCCTTTTTTCATTAATTAGAAAGTATCTGTTTTAAGTTTCTTAATGTTTGTTCCTTAGACCAGAATCCTGAACCTTGTATAATTTTCTTATGCTCACCGTTAAGCATAACAATTGTTGGCCAGTAATAATTTCCATCTTTCAATTCAACTAATTCTTTAAAGAGATTATGGAAATTGGGTTCGTCTTCTGGATTAGATTTATCATTTATAAATTTTTTCTTATTATATATGATAGGGTCTTTTGATTTTCCATTTATCATTACAGGAAAGAAATTATCATTAATTAATTTAATAACTGCAGAATCTGAAAAGGTTTGACTTTTCATTTTCTCACAGAAATCACAATTCTCTCTATAGAAAAAAAGTAGTATATCTTTGTTGTGTTTCGCTGACAATGCTTCTGCTTCATTAAGCTCTAGCCACTTAATATCAGTATCCTTACTTATTGATTGCCCAAATCCAATCATAGGCAAACAAAGTAATATAAGTAATAGTTTTTTCATCTTGATTGTTTGTTAATCTATTGTTAGGATAAAAGATATTCGTAAATAATTACAGTTAATATAACTCCCTTAATAAAAGCCATAACACCTGATGTATTAGGATTGTTAACCATAAAATTGTGACGCCATTCCCAAAAGTTTTTCATAATCTTAGTTTTAGTAGTTTGTTAATCTATTGTTTTAAAGTCCTCAAACTTAAGCATTATTATTAACTATGCCATAATTTAGTCTTACTCATCACAGATCAATTAAGCTACACACATACTACAAAAAACTAATCCCATAAATTAGATGGCATTTTAGACGATATTTCATATGTTTTTTGTTGAATAGCTTTTTTTATTTCATTGTCAGATTTCCCTGGATTATCTAGCTGAATAGTTTCTAATACAACTTCTTCTGCAATTTCTCTTGCTCTTTCTTCAATCATATCCTCCAAGCTATTGTGCCTAGAAATAAAGCCATAAACCAAATCCATATCTAAAACACGACCAACTTCTTTTAAGGTATTAATTGTAATAGCACCTTCTTTTTCTCTTTTCTCCAAATCTCTTACTCCTTGTGGGGTGATATGGAGTCTTTCTCCTAATTGTCTTAAAGACATTTTAATTGAAACACGAATAGCATTAACCCAACCATTATCTGGTTTTATCTCTGATTTTAAAACAGAAAAAGGATTTAACTTGTCTTGAGTTTCATCTAAAAAAAATTGAACTTTTGAACTTTTCATAAAGTTATAACTTTAAATTAATATTGCAATATTAAAACTATTACTTTAATTATACAAATATTTTTAAAGTTATATACTTAATAAATATAAAACTAGTTATGATTTTTCGAAAAAAAGAAGAGTAGTTATTGCATTAAGGCCTACTGAACAATTAAAATTACATCTTTAAATAAAAGCCCTTACATAACTGAATGTACTTACTTGTGTAATTATGTCTTGATGTTTCAATAGTAAGGTGTTCGGTTAAGACTATTGTATTAATGAATGAGAATTCCATCATAACTCTTTTCACCTGTGATGTTTCATTCCCTTTTATATAACAAACTCTATTGCAATACAAATTGTGAACGGCAGCTATTTTACAAAAATATTCTTCAGAATTTTTAGGAATTATTACAGAGAAAATCCCTTTTTCTGTAAGAAGCTTAGCAGCATTACCTATCAGCTCTTCAAAAGAAAGCGTATTGGTATGCCTTGCAATATCTCTGCTTTGTTGGGATTTATTTTGAGGGAAAAAAGGTGGATTACTTACTATTAAATCAAATTTTAATTGGGAAGTAAACTGCTGCAAAGAAGTATGCTTGATTTCAATTCTTTCCTGCCAATCAGAATTACTAATATTTTCTTGGGCTTCTTGGCTAGCTATTTTATCAATTTCAATTCCAATAACATTACTGTTTAAATTTCTCTGTCCAAGCATTAATGTTATTAATCCTGTACCACAGCCAATATCTAAAATAGTGTTTGCTCTCTCACAAGCTACCCAGCAACCTAGTAGCACTCCATCAGTACCCACTTTCATGGCTGATTTTTCTTGTATTATGGAAAACTCTTTAAATTTGAAAACTGACATCTCAGTTTTATTTCAACTTACTTTCCAAACTGGACCAACCACCACCATTCACTACGTTAGTGTAGCCTTTAGCAGAAAGTAATTTTGCTGCTCCTGCACTTCTGATCCCAGAAGCACAACAAGTAATAATTGCTTGGTCCTTATCCTTTAAATAGTCAAGCTTTGAAGGCAAATCACCCAAAGGAATATTTAATGAATTCTCAATATGTCCCGAATAAAATTCGGCCTCTGAGCGAACATCAATAATGATTCCACCACTTACAAGCATAGCTTTATAATCAGTATTATCAAAAAACCTTTTCTTTAAAAAGAAAAATGCCAGCAGACATAATAGAATTAAAGGTAAATACTTCATACTACTCTAATAGGTCAAACAAATCATCTAAATTAGGAGAAAGAATCATTTCGATTCTTCTATTAGAACTTCTACCTTCTTTTGTTTCATTACTAGCAATAGGTACGAATTCTGCTCTTCCAGCAGCTGTCAATTGCAAAGGATTTAAACTTGGGTTTTTTGTAAGCACTTTCACAACATTGGTCGCACGCATTACACTCAAATCCCAATTATCTTTAACCAAACCTTTCCCACTTAAAGGAATATCATCTGTATGTCCTTCTACTAAAATTTCCAAATCTGTTTGGGAGGATAAAGCAGTTGCTAACTTATTAAGTGCTGTAACTCCCCCACTATTTACTACATATTTTCCTGAAGCAAACAACAAATCTTCTTCTAAGGAAATATATACTTTTCCGTTTCTCTGTTCAATAGTTAACCCCTCTCCTTCCAAGCCAATTAGTGCTTTTGAAATTGATTTTTTTAGAGCAGTAACCATAGAATCTTTCCTATTAATAATAGTTTCTAGCTCAGTAACTCTTATTGAACGAGCGGATAGCTCCTTCTCTGCTAATTTTAACTCTTCCTCTTTCACGTCTAAGGAGTTAGAAAGATTATTCAATTCATCTTCTTTTTCAAAAAGTGCAGTTTGAGCCTGCTCCAATTGTTCCAATAATTTCTTAGTTTCTTTGGCTTTGTCCGCCATATATCTACTGTTCTTGGATGTCAGTAAATCATAAGTATCACTAAGTTCATTATACTTATCTTGTAGAATAGTAAGTGCTTTTCCATTCTGAACAGAATCATTTCTTAATTCAGCAATCTGAGTTTCAATAATAAGGATTTTCCCTTCTTTTTCTTCTAAAGCGTTATCTAATTGCAATACCTGTTTTTCATTAGCAATTAACTTATTGTTTACTGTTTCATGTTCAGACAATAAAGCATTATGAATTTTAGGTGTAACGCATGAGCTTACTAAAAATAGTATAGCACTAAGGTATAAAATAGACTTTTTCATTTAAAAAATTTTAATCTTTTCAAAATTACAAAGGAAGGAAGTGAAAATAGAAATGAAAAATAATACTTTTCAACACGAGAATATGATAAGAAACTAACGTCCCCAATAACCCTCAACCCAAATAAATCCGTCTAAACTAACTTCCCAAAATCCTGACACCCAATAATGTCCGCTTCTTTCGCGCATCCACTGTCCTTTTATCCAAATATACTCTCTATAAAAGTCACTCCATTTCCAGTGTCCTTCCACCCAAATATAATTTTTTCGGATGTTGCTAGGGCGTTTTACGATTACATGTGGTCGGTGTGGTTTTGCAATAACAACTCTTGACGAATGCTGATGCGTTGGACGTCTTTTAACCGTAACACCTCTATTACGATTAGTTTTTTTAACGACTACTTTATTCTTTGTTTTGCTGTGTTTTGATTTTACTACAACTTGAGCAAAACTACTTTGAGGAACAAATAAAACGGCTCCAAAAAGAAGGATGAAACTAAAAACTATTTTTTTCATGGCTATATATTTTAAAGATTAGTACCTTTATACTTCAAACGAAAACTAAAGCTTAAAAGTATGAAAAAAATTATTAATTATTTTTTACAAGGATTATTGTACATTGTTCCCATATCAGTAACATTCTATGTGGTAGTTTGGACATTTCAAAAAATTGATGGAATACTCCCTTTTCAGTTTCCAGGACTTGGTTTAATTGTAATTATTGCGCTTATTACTTTTATTGGTTTTGCAGGTTCAGTAATTATTGCTAGTCCTATCAATTCCTTTTTTCAAAGTCTACTAAAAAAAGCTCCCTTGTTAAGGACTATCTATTCATCAATGAAAGATTTAATGAGCACTTTTGTAGGGAAAAAGAAAGGATTTAATCAGGCTGTACTTATTAAACTATATGAAAATTCAACTATTGAACGTATAGGTTTTATAACAAATGAAAATTTAAGTTCATTAGGGATTAAGGGTGGGAAAATTTTAGTTTATCTTCCTCACTCTTATGCTTTTTCTGGGCAACTTTTTGTAGTAGAAAAATCCTATATCACTCCAATTGATAAACCCTCATCTGAAATTATGAAATTAATCGTTTCGGGCGGTGTAACTGAAATTGAAAATTAAACCTAACTTTGTAGCTTAAATACCTCAGATTATGAAAACAACATTACTATCTTTATTTGCCACCCTATTTTGCATAACATTATTTGCGGGCGACACAACAACTGTTCGTATACATGACCATACTGACATGACTTGGTACGGAAATTATGATGAGTGGGGAGAACTACCTGATGCAACAAAAGACTACAGAAAAGTATACTTAAATTATACTATGGGCTGTGCTACAGGCGGTTGTTCTGATTGGGATTATACTTCTCAAATTTTTGTTAGACACAGAACAGGAGAAATTGATTCAACACTACAGACAGCTCCTTTGTTTACAGTAAACGGAACCATAACAGATTCTATACATTACAGTAGTGATTCAACTTATTTTCATTTCTGGGACATCACAACTAATACTATAGATTCAACTCTAAATACCCAATATGAAATAATAGAGTTTAACGATCCTAACAACCCAACAATTTCTACTGATACATTAAGTGGTTGGATGGCTAATTACTACAATATGGAATTTGATAGTTTAGGAAACATCATTGACTCAAATTTTGTATCTGCTAATACATCACTTTACCTTACTAATTATACTTGGCATACTATCTATGATGTAATTGAAAATTATGAATTGGCTCGTGTAATTACGCCTTACGGAAGTGGTTTAGCAAACAACTGGGAGTTTACAACAGTATTTGATGTTACTGATTTCATTCAAATTCTAAGAGATTCTGTTGAAATTAGATGTCATTATAGCGGTTGGTCATCAGGATTTAGTGCTACGCTTGATTTTGAGTTTATCGAAGGAATACCAGCTAGAGATGTTGTGAAAGTTGAGAATATTTATAGTGGTGGGTATAACTATACTTCTTCAAGCGACTTTGAAGCCAATAAATTAACGCCTCAGACAAAATTTATTGAATCGAATAGTTCTCTAGCAATGGTGAAAATGACAACAACAGGACATGGGTTTGACAACAGTGCATCTGCTGCTGAATTTAAGCCTATTGATTACTTTGTAAATGTTGATGGAACCCTTACTCATACGCAATATAATTGGGATGCTGATTGTGGAGAAAATCCTATTTACCCACAAGGGGGAACTTGGATTTATGATAGGGCAAACTGGTGTCCAGGGAAAAGAGCACAAGCTTTTAACCATGAAATAACACCTTATGTTACAGCAGGAGATTCTGTTGAACTAAATATTGATTTCCAGTCTTATTCCTGGAGTGGAACTCAAACTCCATCTTATATAATTGAATGTCAATTATTTCAATATGAAAATGCTAATTTTTCAAATTCAGTTGAAATTATTGACATTATCAAACCCTCTTTAAAGGATGAATATAGCCGTAAAAATCCTATTTGTGGGAAACCTTTAATCACTATTAAAAATTACGGTAGTAGCCCATTAACTACATTGGACATTGAATACAAAGTAGTAGGAGGTTCTGTTAACACCTATAGCTGGACTGGAAACTTAGCATTCCTTGAAACTGAAGATGTAGAACTCCCAAACTTAAGTAACTGGTCGGGAAGCGAAAACACTTTTGAAGTAACACTTTCTAATCCCAATGGACAAGTAGATGATTATGTAGCAAACAACACTATGCAAAGTGAATTTGAACAGGTACCAGAATATCCTGAAACTTTTGTGCTTTTTGTAAATACAAACGCTGGAACAATTGGATCTTCACAAATATCAGAAACTTCTTGGGATTTTTATAATGGAAATGGTAATGTCGAATATTCAAGTGGAAATTTGATTTCGAATTCAGAGTATAGAGATACTTTGACTTTTATAAAAGGCTGCTATACATTTGTTATGAATGATACAGATGAAGATGGATTAGAATTTTGGGCAAATAGTGATGGGGGAGGTTTAGTTCGTATTCGTGAAATAGGAGCTTCATGGTTAAAAGCATTTGATCCTGATTTTGGAACAAATATTATTCATCAATTTACGGTTGGTTATGCTCAAACTACCACTTCACTTGAGCAAAATAGTACTTGGGAAATTTACCCAAATCCAACAAAAAAGACCTTAACGATTGAAGGTATATCAGATGAAAAAACCAAACTGACACTTCAAGATAATCTTGGGAAAATAATCTTGGAAAAAACAATAACCAAATCAGGGTTCACTTCTGAAATTATAAACTTAGAGCAATTTGAAAATGGAGTTTATTTTATTAAAATCTCTAACTCCAAAGAAAAAATAACTAAAAAAGTAGTAAAAATATAAATGAAATATTGTAATTCATTAACCCAATATTCACGATTCAAAACACGTGAGGTCAAAGTAGGAGATTTAGTTTTTGGAGGGGACAATCCTATTCATGTACAATCCATGACCACTTCCGATACTATGGATACAGAAGCTACTGTATCCGAATCCATAAGAATGATAGAGGCAGGCTGCAAACTAGTACGTATAACTGCACCCAGTAAAAAGGAGGCTAACAATCTGAAAAACATTAAAGAGGAACTCTTAAAAAGAGGATATAGCACGCCTATTGTTGCTGACATACATTACACCCCAAATGCAGCAGAAATTGCAGCTACCATTGTAGAGAAAGTAAGAGTAAATCCTGGGAATTATGCTGACAAAAAAAAGTTTGAAGAAATTGAATATACGAATGAAAGTTATACAGAAGAATTAGAAAGAATAAGGAAAAAGTTCACCCCACTTGTAAAAATTTGTAAAGAGCACGGAACGGCTATGCGTATTGGTACAAATCACGGTTCTTTGTCCGATAGGATATTGAGCAGATATGGAGATACACCAAAAGGAATGGTAGAGTCCGCAATGGAGTTTTTACGTATTTGTAGGGATGAAGATTATCATGAAATTATCCTTTCCATGAAAGCATCTAATACCAGAGTGATGGTACAAGCGTATAGAATGTTAGTGGCCGAAATGATACAAGAAGGAATGAATTACCCCCTTCATTTAGGAGTTACTGAAGCTGGTGAGGGTGAAGATGGAAGAATAAAATCGGCAGTAGGAATAGGAACCCTTTTAGCTGATGGAATTGGAGATACAATAAGAGTTTCATTAACAGAAGCTCCAGAGTTTGAAATGCCAGTTGCACAGCAATTACTTTCTCATTTTAATGAAGTAGAAGGACATGAAAAGATAGAAGAGATTACAGAAAATCCACTTCATTCATTCGATTATGTAAAAAGAGAAACAACTAATGTTTTGAATATAGGGAATAATAATGTGCCTGTAGTAATGGCTGACTTTTGTTTAAAAGAAAAAATTACACCTGCCAGCTTTTTTGCATTGGGCTACAACTATTCTGTACCTTTAGACAAATGGCACCTTACTGATATGGCGGCTGATTATGTTTTTGTAGGTAATCATGATGTGAATTTTGAAGTACCAGGAACTTTAGGGGTTATTTACAATTATCAAAAATGGAAGGAACACAAAAAGGGATTTCCTTTTTTAACGATAAATGATTATTTGGATGAAACAGAAATTTCTGAAAAACTAAATATTGTTTATGTTTGTCTTTCGGATTTGAGTGAGGAGCTTTATACAAAGTTAAGAACAGACGCCACAGCTGTTTTGATGATAGATACTTACAATGATAATGGCTTAGCAGAACAAAGAAAACTATTTACAGAACTAATGATCAATAAAGTAAAAACTCCTGTTATTATTGGAAGAGCTTATGGCGATTTATCAGAAGAGCAATTGCAGCTTTCAGCAAGTGCTGATCTTGGAGCTTTATTGTTAGATGGTTTAGGGGATGGAATATTTATTGCAGCAGAAAATTGTGGTTCGTACCAGTCCATAAATTCTTTAGCCTTTGGAATATTACAAGCTAGCCGTACTCGTATTTCAAAAACAGAATATATCTCATGCCCAAGCTGTGGAAGAACTCTTTTTGACTTACAAGAAACCACAGCAAAAATCCGAAAAGAAACCAGTCATTTGAAAGGTCTTAAAATTGGAATAATGGGTTGTATAGTAAACGGACCAGGAGAAATGGCTGATGCCGATTATGGGTATGTTGGAACAGGGAAAGGAAAGATTACACTTTACAAAGAACAAACTGTAGTTGAGAAAAATATCTCAGAAGGAAAAGCAGTAACCGCCTTAATTAACCTAATAAAAGAACATGGTGATTGGGTAGAAAGGAAGTAAAAGACAGATTGAAAATGAGAAAATACGTCATCTACCTTTTCCTAGCTATACCTTTTATCTCAAGTGCTCAGCATACTATTAGCGGGATAGTGCTAGATAAAGATGACTTAACTCCATTGTCTGGAGTGCACTTGTATTTGAAACATGCACAAAAAGGGACAATTACCAATAATCAAGGAGAATATCAATTTACAGTTGACACTACAAACAGTACGGATACACTTTGTTTCTCTTATTTAGGCTATTATTATTAAGCCTTTAAGTAATAATGTGTCTGACACTATTTTTCTAGAGCAATATATTCTTCATTTCTCGTTATTATTTTTAATAATCACTTAATAATTTAATCTAGTAAATAAATTTACTGGTACTATGTTTTATTACTTTTGTACTCAACAAAGCAATTATATATGATCAATATTACTAATCTTCACAAATCCTATCAGATGGGGAAGAATTCCTTACATGTACTGAAGGGAATTAACTTTAAGGCAGAGGAAGGAGAACTAGTTGCTATTATGGGTTCTTCAGGTTCTGGAAAGTCCACACTATTAAACATTATTGGCATGTTGGATGTAGCAAATGAAGGAACCTATACGCTAGACAATGTACCAATTGAAAATTTGGATGAAACAAAAGCAGCCAAATACAGAAATCAATTTTTAGGATTTATCTTTCAATCCTTTAACTTAATTAACTACAAAACTGCTTTAGAAAATGTTGCCTTACCTTTATATTATCAAGGTAAAAAAAGAGATGAAAGACAAGTACAAGCATTGGATTATTTAGAAAGAGTAGGTTTGAAAAATTGGGCAAGCCATTTGCCAAGTGAGCTTTCTGGAGGGCAAAAACAAAGAGTTGCCATAGCAAGAGCTTTAGTAAGTCAACCAAAAGTTTTATTAGCTGATGAGCCTACAGGAGCTTTGGACTCTACTACATCTAATGAAGTAATGGCTTTGATTCAACAGATAAATGAAGAAGGAAAAACAATACTTGTCGTAACGCATGAAGAAGAAATTGCATTAATGTGCAAGCGTATTGTCCGATTAAAAGATGGCTTGATTGTAGAGGACACTTTAGTAAATCAAAAAAAGGCATTATAAAATATGTTTAACAAAGACAGCTGGATAGAAATATTTGATACCATTCGCAAAAACAAGTTACGAACTTTCTTGTCAGGATTTACGGTTGCTTTAGGTATATTTATATTCATTATTCTATTTGGTTTTGGTAACGGATTAAGCAATACTTTTCAAAAGTACTTTAATGATGACAACACTAATAGTATGTTTGTTTTCCCAGGAAGAACTACTGAACCCTTTAAGGGATATGAAACCGGGAGAAGAATAGAGTTTGACAACTCAGACCTTAAAGCAATTATCGATAATTTTGATAAATACATAGAAAGCATAAGCCCGAGAATTTATGATTATGCAAATATAAAATACAAACACAAAAGCAATAATTATTCTATAAGAGCCGTAAGTCCCTCACATCAATATAATGAGATGACAATTATGATGCAAGGGAGGTTTTTACATGAAGATGATATTATTCATAAAAAAAGACATGCGGTTATTGGTCGCTTAGTTGCACTCGATTTATTTGAAGATGAAAATCCTATAGGAAAATATATTGACGGCAGTGGACATACCTGGAAAGTAATTGGTGTTTTCCAAGATGACGGAGGCGATAGAGAAGAACGCACAGTTTACATCCCCTACACAAGTTTACAAAAAATAAAGAAAAATACGGATAAGTTAGACGAAATAATTATAAGCTATAAACCTGAAATTGGTTATGTAGGGGCCGTTGAGTTTGAAAAAAAACTCAAACGATTTTTAAAAGCTAGAAAAAATATTTCACCGAAAGATAGAAGCGGAGTATATATCCGAAATGTAGCTGATAACCTAAAAGAAACCCAACAATTCGCAAGCGTATTGCAACTAATCATTTCCTTTATTGGTATTGGAACGCTAATTGCAGGAATTATTGGAATAAGTAATATTATGGTATTTGTAGTAAAGGAACGTACTAAGGAACTTGGCATAAGAAAAGCAATTGGTGCAAGCCCTAAAAGTATTATTACTATGATATTACAAGAATCTATTTTTATTACTACTTTTTCAGGTTATTTTGGGCTCATTATTGGTATTGCTACTTTGAGTTTAATTGGCGATAAACTTGAAGCGGATTACTATATTACCAATCCATATATTGATATATCAACTGCAATAACTGCCACTATTATTCTTATTCTATTTGGTGCTTTGGCAGGTTATATTCCCGCCAGAAGAGCTGCTAAAATAAAACCAATTATTGCCCTAAGGGACGAATAAATGAAAACACTATTTGATAAAGATACTTGGCAAGAAATTTTCAGCTCTATTGAGCAGAATAAAGTGCGTACTATCATTACCGTTATTGGCGTGCTTTGGGGAATCTTTCTATACATAATACTTTCGGGTGCCGCCAAAGGAGTTGATAATGGTTTTGAGCGTCAATTTGAGCGCATTTCTTCCAACAGTTTATTTATTTGGGGTGAGGCAACATCAGTGCCTTATGATGGTTTTAAAACAGGAAGGTGGGTGAATTTTAAACTCAGTGATGTTACAGATTTAAAAAATAGAATTCCTGAAATTCAGCATATTGCTCCAAGAAATAGTAGTGGTGTTTTTGGAGGATCAAAAGCACAATTAGTAAATGGACAAAAAAAAGGAAGTTATAATATATATGGCGACTTCCCTATCTACACCACTATTTCAACAAAAACAATATTTGATGGAGGAAGGTTTATTAATGAATCCGACATTAAAAACAAAAGAAAAGTATGTGTTATTGGAGAACGAACACAACAAGAATTATTTAAGGAAGGAGAAAGTCCTGTCGGAAAATTTGTTCGTATAAATGGCATTCATTTTCGGATAATTGGTGTTACTAAATTTGTTGCTGGAGGGGGCTTTGGAGATGATGGAGATATCTTTATTCCATTCACTACTTATCAAAGGTTATATAACACAGGCGAATATGTTGATTTTCTATTAATTGCCGCTTACCCTACTGCAGATATTACTCAAGTAGAAACTGATGTTCGAGCTGTTTTAAAAGAATTACATCATGTTAGTCCTGAAGATAAAAGAGCTTTAGGAGCATTTAACATTGGAAAAATGTTTAAGCAAATTACAAAATTTGCAGCTGGAATGAGTTTCCTATCCATGGTGATTGGTTTGGCAACTATTTTAGGAGGAATAATAGGAATTGGAAATATCTTGCTTATATCAGTAAAAGAACGTACCAAGGAAATTGGAGTAAGGCGGGCAATAGGGGCAACTCCAAAAGAAATACGCACGCAAATTATGTTAGAATCTGTATTTTTAACAATCATTGCAGGAATAATTGGAATTATCTTAGGCGCTTTAGTCCTTACGGGCATTAACATAGCAACCAAAGATATGACCGACATGCCTTTTACAAACCCTACCGTACCCATTCCATATATATTAGGAGCCTTATTTTTAATGGTGGTTTTAGGAACATTAATCGGGCTCATCCCCGCACACAGAGCAGTAAGTATAAAACCCATTGACGCATTAAGAGAAGAATAAAGAAATAATTAAAAAACAAACAACAAATACACACATAAAATTATGAAAAAGAAAATCGGAATAGCACTTTTATTTTTTGGCATTGTATTCGCAAGTGCCTTCTTCATCAAATCCAACTCTAAGGCCTTATTGGATTATGAAACTACTACCCTTACAGTAGCAACTATTGAAAATAAAATAGTAGCAACAGGAAAGGTAATTCCAAAAGATGAAGTAGAAATTAAACCTCAGATTACAGGAATAATTGAAACAATTTTAGTCAAAGAAGGCGAACAAGTAAAGGCAGGTGATCTACTCGCTATCATTAAGGTTGTTCCAAATGAACAAAGCCTTAACAATGCACAAGGTAGAGTGAAAAATTCTGAATACATCTTAATAAATATGCAGTCAGAATTTGATAGAAATAAGACTTTATATTCAAAAGGAATTATCTCAGAACAAGAGTACGATAACATTGAATTGAAATACAATCAGTCCCTTCAAGATTTGGAAAATGCAAAAAGTGATTATCAAATTATAAAATTAGGATCGGCAGGAGGTTCTAGCATTGCAAATACAAATATCCGTGCAACAGTTACAGGTACAGTACTCGAAATTCCGGTAAAAAAAGGAGATCAAGTAATCCAAGCAAATACTTTTAATGCAGGAACAACTATCGCAACTATTGCTGATTTAAACATCATGATTTTTGAAGGAAAAGTAGATGAATCTGAAGTAGGGAAATTAAAACAAGACATGCCTCTTATTGTAACTTTAGCGGCTATTGAGGATAAAGAATATAAAGCCAAGCTTAGATTTATTGCTCCAAAAGGAATAGAAGAAGCTGGAGCTGTTCAATTCAAAATTGAAGGGGAAGTATATTTGGATAATGAATATTTTGTAAGAGCAGGTTATAGTGCAAACGCATCAATCGTAACGGAAAGAAGAGACAGTGTAGTAGCTATTAGTGAAGCTCTCTTGCAATATGATTTAAAAACAAAAGAACCATATATTGAAGTAGAGATTGGAGAACAAGAATTTGAAAAAAGAGACGTTACTTTAGGTTTATCAGATGGAATAAATGCCGAGATACTTTCAGGGGTTACAAAGGAAGACAAAATAAAAATTTGGAACGAAACAGAGCCTGAAAAGAAATCAGGAGTAAGTATTGAAGTACATTAAAAGTTAAATTATGAAATTATTACAACTTAGTATATGCCTATTATTAGCAAGTGCAAACCTGCAGGCACAGGAAGTTTGGACCTTGGAAAGATGTGTAGAGCGTGCAATCGATAAAAACATATCTATTAAGCAATCTAAGGCAAATTTAAAAAGTACAAGCCTAAGCAAAACAACCGCTATTGCTAACTTTTTACCCAGCATAAATTTGGGATCTTCTCATTCTTGGAATGTTGGGCTTAACCAAAACATCACAACTGGTTTATTGGAAAACATGACGACTACCTCAGCTTCTTTGAATGCAAATGTCGGGATTGATTTATTCAATGGTTTACAGAATATTCAACAATTATACCGAGCTAACCTCAGCATTTTAGCAAGTCAATATCAATTGGCTGATATGACAGAAAACATCTCCTTATTAGTAGCCAATTCCTATTTACAAATTTTGTTTAATAGAGAAAGTTTAGGAGTACAGTATTCTCAATTAACAATTGCTAATGAAGAGTTAATCATTGCACAGGAACGCCTCAAAACAGGAATCATTCCAAAAGGAGATGTACTAGAAATTGAAGCGAATGTAGCCACTATTGAACAAAATGTAGTGGTGGCCGAAAATAACTATCAACTTTCAAAAATTTCATTGGCACAATTACTGCTTATTTCTGAAATTGATAATTTTGAAATAGCACAAGAAACAGCAACTATTCCTGAATCAGCAATACTAAATTCAAATGTAAATACCATATATTCAACTGCTGTATCCAAACGTAATGATGTTAAATTGGCAGAAACAAATCTTAAAATTGCCAAGAAAGACTTAGCTATATCCAAAGGAAGTATCTTGCCAAAAATAAGTGGTTACTATTCTTATAGCTCCAGAATATTGTTTGATGATCCAAGTGATATCTCACATCAATTGGATGTTAATGCAGGAGAAAACTTTGGGGTGCAACTATCAATTCCTATTTTTAATGGAATGGCAAACAATACAAACATTAAAAGAAGTAAAATTAATATCCAGAAATCTAACTATGCTTTAGAACAGGTGAAATTGGATTTAAGAAACACCATTAACCAAGCCTATAATGACGCAAAAGGTTCTTTGAAGGCCTACCAAGCAGCTGAAAAAACTGTAGCAGCTCGTAAATTAGCTTATGAGTATGCCAAAGAAAGATTTGATAATGGAGGAATGAATACCTTTAATTTCTTGCAAGCTGGGCAAAGGTATGAGGCAGCTCAATCAGAATTGATAAAAACAAAATACAATTACATTTTCAAATTGAAAGTATTAGAATTTTACTTTGGAGAGGCTAGTTTGTAATATTTAATCCAACTTAATTTTAGCAGATATTTTTCTACTGGTTTAGCAGTATTTTCTTAACCACAGAACCATCAGAATAGATATAAAACAAGATTTGTGATGAATTTATATTGCTTTTTTGTCCCAATACATTGGTGATTTTAATTAGTATTTTTTCAGTTTTTTCTTCTTTAATACTAACAGCATTACAGTCCAGCGTAAAACCATAATGAGCTTGCATAAACTGCAAAATAGATTCGGATAAATCATTTGCATATTGTGCCCTATTAATGGTTTGCATAAAAGCGTAATAGTTTTCCAAATGAGTAGCATCAATAACTCCTGAGTATCTGGATCCGTGTTTCCAAGTATTCCATCCTGCATAAAAGAAACCACCAGTATCAGGTGAAGGATGAGTTAAACTAGGAACAGAATTCCAACCCTTACTATCCAATAAACTTCCCAAACTCATTGGTCCTTTTACCACGTCCAAAAAGTTTACACCCCCATTAGAACATAAGTTTTTCACGGTCGAATAATTTACTCTTGTCATAATTAAGGAATCTGAGCCATTCAGATAAGTTTTAGAAACTCCAAGTCCAACTTCTGTCCACATATCTGTATGTCCGTTCCCATGCATTTCAAAATAATGTCCTGCTCCCCAACTATTAGTAACTGTATATTTTGCAGTATCAATAAAATCATGGAAATTATACCAAGCATGTCTTGTGTCAAAATTTGTACCAGCAGCAGTATCAATTTCTCGAGCAGCATTCAAAACTGATGGATGCAAATGATTAATAATTACATGAGGAATACAGCCGTTTGTATGGCTCACAATGGAATCATAAAGTTGCCAGCTAGTTGGTTGTGTACCATTGTCTATACCGTGATTCCCAATAATTGGTAAACTGGTTGGCATAAGATCTCCTCCATGAGGTACTACAATAATAATTGGTAAATCTCCCGCTATATATTCAATATAATTATTTGCACCAAAATAAGATTGTCCAGGAATATATTGTGCAGATAAATTTATAGAAATTACACATAGAAGAATACAGGTCGATATTTTCTTTAGGAGGTTCATCCTCTTTAGCTCACCTTTATTTTAGAAGCAACTTCTTTGGCTCTCTCAACTAAAACTGAAGTATCTTCATTTCCATATGCTAAAGCAACTGCCATTCTTCTATAAGGTCTTGTTGTTGGTTTCCCAAAAATGGTAAAGGCTGTATTTTTAAAATTTGCAGCTTCATTTAATCCTGTAAAGGTTGGAAAATTATTATTTTCTTTATTTGCTAACACTACAGCTGAAGCACCATTCTTTATCAGTGGAATATCCAAAACTGGAATTCCCAATATTGCACGAGCATGCAATTCAAACTCTGTAAAATTTTGTGTTCCAGCCAAAGTTACCATTCCTGTATCGTGTGGCCTTGGTGAGAGTTCAGAAAAATAAACTCCCTCTTTTCCAACAAAAAATTCTACCCCCCAAATACCGCTACCACCAAGTGCTTTAGTCACTTTATTCGCTATTTCTTCAGCCTCTTTTAAATGTATGGCATCCATAACCATTGGCTGCCAACTTTCTTGATAATCACCTCTCTCTTGCCTATGCCCTATTGGTGGGCAAAAAAGCGTATTACCATTATTCTGTGTAAGGGTTAAGAGTGTTATCTCATAATCAAAATCAATAAAAGCTTCTACAATTACTTCCATCAAATCGCCTCTTGAACCCTCAAGGGCATAATCCCAAGCTTTTTGAATATCAGCCTCTGTTTTGATAACCGATTGCCCTTTCCCAGAGCTAGACATTAGTGGCTTTACAACACAAGGAATTCCTGTAAATGCTACTCCTTCTTTTAGCTGCTCATATGATGTTGCATATTTATATTTAGCGGTTTTTACGTCTAAATCAATAGCAGCCAAATCACGAATTGCTTTACGGTTCATGGTGAAATTTGCCGCTTTAGCTGATGGGATTACCGTAAAGCCTTGCTTTTCATATTCATAAAAACGCTCTGTTCTGATACTCTCTACTTCAGGTACAATAAAATCAGGATTGTGTTTGGTAACTATTCTATCTAATTCAGCACCATCCAACATATTAATAACTTCAAACTCATGCGCCACTTGCATAGCAGGAGCGTTTTCATAATTATCTACTGCAATAACATATTGCCCTAATCTTTGCATAGCAATTACTACTTCCTTCCCTAACTCTCCTGAACCTAATAATAGTATCTTATTTCTCATTTTACAAATGTAAGAAGATTTACCATTTTGAGTAAATAAGATGTTATTTTTTCATCTATCACAAGCATAATTATATTTAGTATATTTGTCCGAAAATATATTAATCATGATGAAAATTATAAAAACTCTTACTTTAGTTTGCCTTACATTAATCTGTTTAACAGCCTTTGCTCAAAAACCTAAATGGGAAAAAGCATCTTTTCAAGTTTCAGGAAATTGTGAAATGTGCAAAACAAAAATTGAGACAGCTGCAAAAGGAGTTGAAGGCGTCAAAACAGCAAAATGGAATGTTATAAACGGAAAAATGAAAATAAAATTTAATCCTGCAATTACAAATTCTGACAAGATACAACAAGCAATAGCTAGCATTGGCTATGATACTGAAAAACACAAAGCAGCTGATGAAGTGTATAACAACCTACACCACTGTTGCAAATACGAAAGAGAACAATAAAATTATACCTATGAAAAAAACATCAATGATTATTCTAGCAATTCTAACTACTTTAGGATTTGGCTACGCACAAACTACTGCTACTGATTTTACTACTAATGATTGTAACGGAACATCACATACGCTATTTGATGAATTAGATGATGACAAAGTAATTGTAATCGCTTGGGTGATGCCTTGTGTTTCTTGCGCAACTTATGCAGGATATGCATCAGATGCAGTCCAAACTTTTGCAACAAGCCATCCTGGTAGAGTGAAATATTATATAGCTGATGATTACGCTAACTCTTCATGTTCATATTTAGCAGGATGGGCTGCAAATTATAATCTTATAACTGATGCAAATTTCTCAGATGCCTTATTAGATATGAGTGATTATGGGACAGACGGAATGCCAAAAATTGTTGTTCTAGGAAAAAATACGCATACAATATATTACAATGAAAACGATAATAAAACTAACCAAATTGGAGTAGAAAATGCAATAACACTTGCTCTTGCTCCTTCAGTTGGAATTGATGAGCAAGCTAAGAATAATTTAAACTTGACAGCTTTCCCTAACCCTACAACTGGAATAATTAATGTGGAGTACAGCAGCAAAACACCTGTTCAGTTTGACGTAATTAATATGTTGGGCAAAAATGTTTTTAGCCAAAACACCAACAATACTGAAAAAACTACTATCGATTTAAGCAACCTAAACAAAGGGATTTATTTCTTACAGATGATTACAGACTCAAAAACAACAAGTCTTAAATTTACTTTAAATAAATAATCAATATGCGTTTAATTGTACTGGCTATTTTTAGCTTATTGTTTCAAAGCTTTGCTTTTTCACAAGGATGTTGTTCAGGTGGAGGAAGTAACCCAATTGCAGGCGGAACTGCTACTGGAGTATTGCAAAAATACCAAATGGAGGTATCTCTAAATTATCAAAACAATACCTCTAGTACATTTTTTGAAGGAACAGAAGAAGTTAGTCAAGAAGGAATATATGATAAACTTAGTAGTGAATACCTATTTTTAAGAACAGATTATGGAATTAGTAAAAAGTTAACTCTTTCCTTAGCTACAGGTTATCACTTAAATAAAACGTTAAGCTATAAAGGCCAAGACACCAGTGCTAGCTCATCAGGAATGGGAGATATAATTATCTTTCCAAGGTATGATATTTACAATGAAACTAAAGGCAACATCCGTTCAGAAATTACTTTAGGAATTGGTCTTAAAATACCTATCGGCTCTCATACAGATACTATGGAAATAAGACCAGATATTTGGGACTTAATACCACCAACTATTCAGCTTTCTACTGGTGGTACGGACTTGATGTTGTATTCTTTCTTTTTCAGAGAATACAAAAAACAAAAATTTAGACTTTTTGTAAACTCCTTATACATCAGAAAAGGATATAATTCATTAGATGAGAAATTTGGTGATTATACAAGTGTGTCCTTATTTGCCAGCAAAACATTATTTAGAAAATGGGGACTAACCACACAACTAAAGGGAGTAAGCATTGGTCAACTACAAATAAACCAAGCAAAAAAAGATAAGTTTGAGTTGGATGAAAACTATTTTGAAAAAATAACATGGGAAGAAAAAAGAGATGCTACTGGAAGTGAAAAATTGATTTTCATACCTCAAATAAGTTATTCTAAAAATAACTTTACATTTTTTGCAACAAGTGAAATTCCACTTTATCAAAACCTAAAGGGAGTGCAATTCGCATCTGAAAACCAGTTTACTGTAGGAATCAATTATCGTTTCCTTACCAAAGAATGTGAACCTGAATTTGAGTTAGAGAAATAGACTTTATAAGTCCCTCATAAACTGCTTAGCAATATATTTTCCTAGAATATCATATTCAATATTCACTACTGTTCCTTCTTTAAACTCATGGAAATTAGTATGCTCATGCGTGTAAGGAATAATGGCTACTGAAAAAGAAGTGTCTTTGGAATTAACAACCGTTAAGCTTATCCCATTTACACAAACAGAACCTTTCTCCACCG
>Ga0308006_10000077_pt1 | contig 39031 bp, 50 predicted proteins | sample Neamet69_FD_203150 | JGI IMG/M metagenome (GOLD analysis project Ga0308006, IMG submission 203150) | Marine microbial communities from water near the shore, Antarctic Ocean - #69 | ecosystem: Environmental > Aquatic > Marine > Unclassified | place: Southern Ocean | collected 2014-06-07 | reverse complement strand
CAACTGCTAAGGCTGCTGATAAGAAGTCAGCTAATGATGCACTTGATATGTCTAAGACTGTAACCATGTGGGACCCTAAGGCTAAGCAACCAGTTGCTGGCTACATGTCTAAGAGTGGTAAGTTCCAATCAGCATCAGGTGGTGATATTGTTAATGCAAAAGATTACGGACTAGAGAACTACGATAAGGCTAGGCACATGACCTATGATGCTATTGATCTAGAGAACATAGACTACATGAATGGTGCATCGAGTGATATATTAAGTAATATATCTGAGAACACTGAGATCTACTCTATTGAGCAGCGCCAGACAGCACAAGCTTTGTTTGGGGATGGTAGTACTATCCAAGAAGCATACGCAGTAGCCACTAGGAGTGCTAGAGCTAATGGTGTTGACACAAGTACACCACAGTATAGGACTGCACTTGGTAACTCAGTACGTAAGTACATGATGAACACTGTCAAGAACCCAACTGACAAGTTCAGTGGTTCCATTACCGCTGGTATGGCTGATGCTATCCGAGCTGATCAACTTAAGGCTGACCTCACCACTGAAGGTGGAGTACCTAAGTTTGTATTTGGTAAGGCTACTTGGAATGCTGATGGTATTGAGACTATGGAAGAGGGTTACGAACTACCTAACGCTGCTGTGTCTAAGCTTATGAAGCAAGTTGACAACATCAACAGTGGTCTTGTTAAGGTTGCCACTGAAGGTAAGCACAGTGCAGAGAAGATCCGTACATTGATCACACCAACTAAGACTCTTCAGAAGTTATCTAAGATCTTTAAAGACACTGTGATGCAAGATCCGGAGGCGAGAGCTCACTGGACTAAGGTAGGTGAGGAGTCTAATACTAACGCCATGAATGCATGGTTGGCTAGTAGTGGCTCTGATACAGACCCTAAGTACCTTGGTATAAACAACCCAGCAGTTAACGCAAAGTTTCATACATTGTACAACAAGAAGTTTAAAGAGTAATTATTATTAGGAGAACACTATGGGACAAGGTCTTGTTTTAGACTTGAGTAACGCACTCGCAGTAGAAGAAGAGGCTTCACAAGGCCCCCAAGTAAACCCATTAGCTATCGAAGGAACCACACTATCATTCATTGACGGTGACACACTGAAGGACTCAGCCACAGGTGAGAGCATACGACTGCGTGGTTTGGATTCAAGGGAGACAGCTAAGATTATCAATGGTCAGTACCAAGCCGGTGAGGCAGGAGCTGACGCAGCTACAGCATATAATTGGAGTCTTGCTCAGAAGGGTGGATTCAATCGTGTAGTTAAGACTGGTGAAATAGGTAAGTGGGGTCGTCCTATAGGAGACCTTCAGAATGCTGATGGTCACTCCTTTGTAGACACACTGATACGCACTGGTGTATCTCAACTGACAAAGTACAACACAGACGCTGATGTAAACAATTCACTGTATGGTATGGCAGCTGATGCTGGCAGTACTAAGTGGACTGCTTACGATGAAGCACGAGCAGCTATCTACGAGAACGAGACAGACCAGTACGGTGGGTTACCAATGCAGAAGCTTATAGCTTTTGATGCAGCTGAGTATGCTGCTAACCCAGACCTGTACATGTCTATCAAATCAAAGAACAAAGGGGCTGACTACGCTGGACGTTCAAGGACTCCCTTTGGTACTGGCTTTGACACTGGCTATGCGAACATGGCTAAGAGTCTTAACACATTTGGTCAGGCCTTATCTAACAGGTTTGGAGCTGAGATAATGGAGGCAGAGTTTGCTGCTTCTGCTTCAGTTAACCAACAGTACATCGAAGGACTTCCAACTGTTCAGATGGATGTAACTGAGATTGACTGGACTTCCTTTGATGAAGTCACCACAGGTATGAAGGGTATGCTTGGTTCGTCTATCCCATTCATGGGTGCGACTATGCTAGGTATGGCAGCTGCACCAGTAACCTATGGTACGTCTATGGCACTACCTATGTCTATGTACACAGGTATGACATTGGATTCTATGGAAGGTAACATCGAAGATAAGAACTTAGGTGTTGCTATCGTTGCTGGTGCTGCTATGACTTACTTAGATAAGGTAGGTCTTAAAGGGCTTGTCAGCCCTTCTATGATGATCACTAAAGAGGGTCGAGAGGAGGCTATCAAAGCCATAGCTAAGTCTGACGAGTTCAGACACCTAGGTCCTGAAGCAGCCCGAAAGGCAGCATCAAAGAAGTTACTGCAGGTATCCAAGAAGCAACTGTTGACTTACGTTGATGATGCTAAAGCCTTTGGTGCTAACCAGATACTAAAGGGTCACCTGTTCAGGGAGAGTGTGAAGGGTCTTGCAAAAGCTACCGGAGGTGAGGGTGTCACGGAAGCTATGCAGGAACTAACCGAGTACACTGCATCTGTTATAGGCTCAGAGAAAGAATGGGATTATGACGAGATCCAGAACCGTATGACTAATGCTATTGTAGCTGGTGGTCTTATGGGTGCTGGCTTCGCTGCTCCCGGAGTTGCTTACCAGATAGGTGATTGGAAAGCTGCTGCTGATCTTGAGAGTGACAGTGACAATAGATTCGACAACGTCAACACACACTTCCGTAAGGAAGAGGAAGCTGAGTTCGGGTATGTGAGATCAACAGATGAACTTGCTGCAGAGAACCACGGTGGTGATAAGGTTGGGTCTGGATTCACATACACATCAGAACCAGAAGATGTTATGGGTGCTCTTGCAGACGCACACGAAGCCCCGAGTACTACACTGGAACACATCAAAGCATTCACAATGAATCCTATGGTAGCCCTTAAGGGTTCACTGGCACAGGCATTTTCAGCAGCCAAGGGTAAGTCAAAGACTCTTGTCAAGATAGCTGACATGCTAGGCTCAGTACGTCATAAGGTATTCAGTGGCCCGGGTATGATACAGGAACAGCAACTAACAGTAGCTGCCTACAACTCTATACTGAGGGATCAGGAGTCTATTGAAGCTTCCTTTGATGTACCTTTAGGTAAGAGTTCTCTGGGTCGTTCAGACTATGTCAGTACATTAACCACTAAGTTCTACAGGGAAGTCATTGAGCCAGCCACTGAGGCTAACAAGCCGTTTGATTGGAACAATGCATCACCTGAAGTTAAAGCTAATAAAGAAGCACTCCTTAAGTTACACACTGAGTTCACCACGTTAAGTGAGAGACTCCTTAATGATAACAACAAGGCTAAGGCTTACGACAATGAGACACCAACTAAGCGTCTTGCTAACTGGGCTTATCGTCATAAGGGTTTCAGGACAGAGTACATAGCCAGCAACAAGGATGCCTTTGTTAAAGCATTGGTATCCTCATATGGTATGTCCCAGTCTGATGCTGTTAACCTTACTGAGGCTATCGTGAATACTGAAGGTGTTGCTACACTTGGTGAAGCATTTGATATCACAAAAGGTGGAGTCTCTCCATCAGCTCATAAGATACGTCAGATGCACATCTCAGATAGACCTGAGTTCGATCAGTTCTTAGAGCAGAACATCTTCAAGAACATGGGTGATGCTTCTCGTGAGGCTGCAAGGTTCCAAGCACATCGTAAGTTCATAGGTAAGGACTCCAAGTATCTGAATAAGATGATGGGTGATGTACGTACTGAACTACTTGAGACTATGTCTCCTGAGGCTGCTGAGAAGATGTTACAGAAGATCGCATATGATCTACGTAACGTACTCAATGCAGAGTCTGGTAACTACAAGCGGATAAACAATGAGACTGTTAAGCAGGGTCAGAAGTACTTGACACTGTTGACAACACTTCAGGGTTTGGCTAACGCTGCATTCTCTTCTATGCCAGAGATGGCTATGATTCCTATGGGAGTCTCAAGAGATGTTCTTGTACAGAACTCAGCAACACAGGGTTACCTCTTTGGTAGTGCTGTTGGTGCATGGATGCGTAACCTAGCTGTAACGGCAAGGGTTGCAAAGCCTCGTGAGAGTCTTGAAACATTCCTTGATAAGAAGATAGCAAGTGTGAGGTCACGAGGTGAGGCAGATCCTCGCTATGTGTACTATACAAACATGAAGACTATGCTGAAGGAGACTGGCTTTAAGTCTCAAGAGACCGGAGCAGCAACTACAACAGGTGTACAGGAAACTAACGAGATGACTCGTGGTGTGACTGATGCATTCTTCAAGGCTAACTTCCTACACGATCAACAAGACATGCACCGTATGATGCGACTGTCGTTCTTTAACGACTTCCTCGTAGAGAAGCTTGACTTGATTGAATCTAAGATGGGTCAGCCGGATACCGTGGGTGTCTCTGAAGCTAAACATATGCTGAGAGAACTTGGTATATCGCTACACAACATAGGCCCAATAGCTAACAAGCTTAAGGCTGGTGGAACATTGACAGCTGATGAATCCATCATATACAAACGTGAGTTCCTTAACGGAGCTGCTAACTTTGTCAACCAAGCAATACCCCTACCTAATGCACTAAACAGACCGCTGTTCTACAGTGACCCTCGCTTTGCATTACTTACCCAGTTCAATGGTTTCACATCTACATTCACAGCTAACCAGCTGCCTATGTTGTGGGATCAGGTGAAAGGTAAGAGTTCTAAGGGCTTAACTTATGGAACCTTTGCAGCTATGGGAAGTATGCTTGCATTAGCATTCATCTCCCAAGGTATCAAAGATGAACTTAAGTATGGTGAATCGTCACCCTACCTAACTGACGCACAGAAGATTCAAAGAGCTGTGTACTCAAGTGGGTTATTAGGAACCACAGAGAGGGTAATCGGGAGTAACTTACTCTTCCCTCTGTATGGTAGTAGTAGTCATGGTCCGGGTGAGTTCATCTGGGACAACATTGCAGGTGAAGCTGCAGCTACAGGTACTGTTGGTCGTGGGTATGGAATGATATCTGGGGCAATAGAGAGTGATGGTGATAAGTTTATGAAGAACTTCTACGGAAGCTTACCCTTCATTGCACCGTACAAGCATAGGATTATAAATTATCAGTGGGGAAAGGAGGAGTAGCCAATGGCTAAGAGTAATATTGTAGCAGGAACATCAGTACCCGAGGTTGGATCACGAGGGAGTGATGCAGAAGTACTCAGTGTAGTCATGGATGGGTTGAACTTACCTAACGATGGTGCACAGCTACCAGTTCTACGTGAAGCTGAAGCTAGGGACCCTTACACCACATCATTAGATGTGACACCCACAGTAGGCCAGATAGCTATGGAGGCTGAAGCAGATACTGCTGAGGTCTCTGCTGCCAAGGAGGAGCAACAGAAGGACATAGAAGCTTCTCAGGCATTGCAGCAGCTACATGGCACCAGCCTTGGAGACTTCGGACCTAAGGATATTTATAACATTGCTGGACCTGATGCAGCCCCTTACCTTATATGGGCTGTCAAGCGACTGCAAAGGACAGACTCCCTTAGTATTCCTTTTGATGAAGCTAAGAAGATGGAATCAGTTAAGAGCATGATGGGTGTTGGAAGTGCACCTGCTCAGGATGTCTCTGCACTTGATGATGAACTAGCCATGCGTGTTTACGTTGACAAGGAACATAAGAAGCCACTTAACTCTGCGGAACTCTTTGGGCATATGAATGCTGTCAGATTCACAGGTGACAACAGGGTAATGGAAGTCCTTCCGGATCTCCAGATACTTGGCATGACTTTGATGGAATCTATACTAAGCAAGCAGACTGAAGATGAATCTATGATTCCTCAGGACTTGATTGATAACTTCAGTAAGGATGACATCTCAGATATAGCCGGACTATCACCTGCTGATCTACAGTCTGGTGTCTCTGAGGCACAGATTGGTCGTACACTGTCAGAGGAATGGTTGAAGCTGCAACAAGTACGTGACCAAGGTATGGACACTGTGCCGGATGCACACCTCGACCCAACTAACGAGTTGACCAAGGAAGCTTATGAGAAGTTAGGTATGTGGGCTAAGCAGATATACTCATTGGGTAACCCTATGATGTATCAATCTGTTCAAGTACAGACTGGCAATGGTAAGACTCGTGGTGAGTACCTTATCACTCCACTTGGTCGTAAGATGTTGGAGAACACTAAGAAGGATCTCATGCCACCTAAGGTGTATGCAAGACCTCAAGTAACCAACAACCCACAACCTACAACTCAGTACTCAAAGACTAAGGAGAAGACTGGTAAGCACTATGAGGACCCTAAGCAACGTGGTAAGCGTACCCCAGAGGTTGAGGTACGTGAGAACGTATCTAAGGTTCGCCATGTGATCTCTGCTGCACGACTCAAGTCTGGTTTATTCATGAGCCTTATGGGTATGAAAGCCGCTGCTGAGATGACGATGACTGATGGTGTTATCAAAGTCAGAGGTAAGGCTGCTGAGATGCTTGGCATAGGTCAGAAAGCTGCTGATAAGATTAACAATGCATCACGCAATGCTATCTACCGAGCTGACATACTTATGCTAGAGGCCTCAGGTCTTGAACCAAACCACCCTAAGGTTGCACAGTTGACAGAGAAAGCAGAGATCCTAAGATCCTTTGCTGCTGAGGCTGCAACACCCTCGTGGAAGAAGAGGATGTATGAGCGTAAGGCTGCGCAGGCACTTGAGATGTTGCAAGATATTGCAGAGTTCAGGAATGATCCAATCAGCTTCACCAACTATATACAGACTGGTACTTCTCGTCTGGGCTATAGCGCACAGAAGATGAACATGCAGACTCATAAGCTTGCCAGACAGTTGTACGGGAGTGGTACTCAGTATCAAATCAAACCCGGAAGCAACTCTAATGCTGAGTACGCTATGATTGTAACTTGGGGTTCACACTTGTTTGCTGAACACAACCTTGTACCTGAGCAGATGATTCGTAACATGCGTAAGCGCATAGCTATGAAAGATGACAAGCTCATGTCTATCGCAAGTGTTGGTCGTAAGCTTAAGGGTATCCTTGACAACTACAATGTTGATGCTACAGCTAATGCCCTATTGCAGATGGAACAAGCCGACAACCAGATCAAAGGTGTGGGTGGTGTTATGGCTACGCTGGGTGAGTTTAAAGCTGACTCTGAAGTTACTCGGTTTATGGAAGAAGCCTTTGAGCACCCCAATGAAACCATTAACTTGATTGAAGAAGCTATTGAGCTTGGTCGTTACATGGATGCAGTTGAACGTGGTGGAAGCTTTGCTTCTTCTATGAGACCTGTTGAAGTGGATGGTATATCTAACGGACTTGCCAGTATGACAACTCAGCTAGGCTTAACTGATATCATGTACCGCATTGGAGTACTACGTCAGGATCCCTCAAAGGTTCTTGCTATGTACGATGGAGTCGAAGGTAACCTACGTGCTGTGCTTGCTGACAGTATGAACAAGACACTACCACATCTTGTGGACTCTATGGAGTTCAGGAATGAGTTCGGTATGACTATCGAAGACTTACCTCAGATCGAGGACATACTTGCACTTGCTATTGCACAGCCTGATGAGTTCCTGAAGCCACCTCTTATGACATTACCTTATGGTCAATCGATCAAGAGTATGTTGTCAGCTATGATGAATACAGTTACTGCTTCCAAAGGGTTGACTGATATGGCTGCTGATATGGATGGTGGTGTACCTAAGATGTCTCGTATGCTTCATGTGATACTTGCACATAACCTTGAGGAAACTCTGGGTTCTGCTGTTAATACATTCAGTAAGAGCCTTAAGGGTGTGACTGAGCTTGCTATGCTTGCTGATGAACCATTACGATTCAAGAAACCAACTGGTACTTGGACATCTATCAACACAGTAGACTACGTTCCACAAGAGGGTGCTCCTGTTATCTCTCAGATCCGTGAGAAGTATGTGAAGCCTGTTGGTGAGTACGTGTACGGTGATCCTAGTAAGGCGAACCCATCTGTACTTGGTAACACTCGTATCACAAGGAGCAAGTATCAAGCCTCCAGCCCAGAGATGGGTGCACTAGGTAAGACTGCTGACGGTGGCTACCAAGCTGCACAAAGCATACTACCTCAGGCTATCATCAGTAACGATGGTGCAGCCATTGCTAACGCATTGTCGGGTGAGAACTATAGGAAGTTGCAGAGGGACTCTGGTGCAGAGACTCCATATGTAACTACTATTTATGATGCTATCATTGGTGACCTTGGTTCTTTCAAACCTCTTGTTGATACTGTTAACAAAGCTTGGGTTGATGTGACACTTAAGTATGACTTGATGACAGAGATGGCTGAAGGTGCTAACAACGCATACCAGCGTGGTGCCACTAAGCTTAATACGATGGCTAATAAGAACCCTACGGGTCTTGTAAGTAACGCTGCTCAAGCTCAGTTCATGATTGAGAAAGCACACTGGTTGTTACCTCGTGGTGGCAACGCTGATCCACTAAGTGCTGAGCAGAAGATGGTCTTAAGTATCCTCACAGATACCTCTAAGCGATTTGAGGCTCTGTCTAAGAAGGAGAAGCGTAACTTACCAACACAGGGTCACATGGTTACTAACCTACAGGCTCGTGAGTTGTTTAGAGTACTCACACCTAGTATGAAGTACAGCCTCCAGAGTATGTACAATGTAGCCAACGAGGCTAAGGATCGCAGGGCTAAGCTTAGTAAGATACTAGGTAACAACCCAGTGTTCCAGTATCATATGGATGCACTCAAGTCATTTGACTTTAACTAACAACAATAGATAATAAAAAAAGAAGCCCCACTAGATTCCAATTAAGGAGTCCAATGGGGCATTACCCTCAGGTATACATTACGTATACTTGGGGGTTATTTTATTGCTTATCTGCTATAGCTTGAATCACTGTGTTACGACCTGAGGTACGCTGTGCCTCTGCATGAGCCATAGCTTCCTCCTCTGATAGACCTTCAGCAACTGCTCCTGCGTAGTTCTGTTCCCAGACCTTACTCAAGATAGCTTCGTTGATCTCCGGTGTGTACGCAAGGTTGGGGTCAAGATTAAACATCTCAACGTACTCCATGTCGTCAATACCGGGCACTATATTGTGTGATACTTTATCATTACTCATCTTTTACAAACACTCCGTCTACCATACGCCCTGTGCGTACAGCTATTTTATTGTATGCCTCATCTAAACACTCTGTGAGTGAGAGGCCCCATAGATTCGCTTGGATTGTCAGTGTTACCAACACATCACCAAGTTCATCACGTACCTTATCTATGTCACCGCCTGAGTGTACCTCGTCATACAGCTCAGTAGCTTCCTCTTCAAACTTACCTAGCTGTTTGAGCTTACGCTCACGTAGGTCATGTCCACCTGAGAGATCCCCAAGGATACCCTTGATGTGAGCCCAGTCAATTACCTTCTCTTCTAGTTCTTCAAATATGTTATACATTACTCTTCACCCTCGTCATCATAGATAGCTGTCTCTGCAATAGACAGGAAGACAAAGTTAGAAGATGCTTGTAAGCACCCCAGCATTGCCACGTTGGTCATCTTACCATTGTACTTCTCGATAAGATTATTTAGTTCTTGGAGCATATCATTCTCTGGAATATGCTTATCTGGGAACTGTGTTACGTTGTTCATATAGTTTTCCTATTAACAAAAGAAGTAATCAGACGACAGGATCTCAGATATATCTAAGGTTCCCAGCTCTGGTTGTTTAAGTGTATAACCCTCTCGGGTCTCCAGTAACATGTTCTCTATGACGGTGAAGAAGTTCTCACTGTTGTATATCATAGCAAACTGCCACTTGGTATGGTCTATTAGTTTATTCACATCACATGCATGAGTCGAGAATGAATCATGTATAGCACCGAAGTCTCCATTAAAACTCTGAATAACTTTAGCCATGTGAGCTGCGTCCATTGAGTGAACGAAGTTAGGTGAACAGCCAGATGCAAAGGATCTCCTGCATGGTATCAAGTCACCACTTGGTGTGATGTATGGTACCTTAATGCTGTGACCTATCTGCCCGAGTCCACGTATGGTACTACGTACTGTGATGTTCTTCTGACGCCACACCTCATATAACACTGGGAATCCCGAGGGAGTTGTCCACTGTGTACATGTCTCACCTGTTGAGAGTATGTGGTCTGTCATCTTCTGAATAAACTTCATGGTCTTTAAGGGGCCTACGCAGGTGTCGTTGATAGCAAGTATAAGTTGCTTTGACAGAGGGGTACAGTCATCTTCAGTGATATTGTACTTCTTGTCATAGCCTTCTACCTTGCAGTCATAGTACATATTAGCACCAATCTTCTTCTGACCTGCTGAGTATGCCCTTGTCATAGAGCCACGCTTTGCTATACCTTTACGGATAGCTTTCATTGGGATCTTACGTTCATTAAACCAGTCAGGCATCCTGTCTATCAGACGCTTGGCAACTTGGACATAGAAGTCCTTCTGTATCTCACTAGGTACGAGAGAAACCAGTTCACCAGCTTGTTTGTCTTTAGATATAGCTGCCAGATGTTGCCATCCATTGTTACTCCCATCAACAGGTATAGGTAATCGACTCATATGTACAGTACGATTAGCCCTAGCTTTGTTATACCCACTGACGTCCAAGCAACATGCAAGGAAACTAACGGGCTTTTCTGCTTCTGTTCTGAAGCTCAAGCCATCCGCTAATTGGTTGATCCAGTCGAGGTTGTTTAGGGTCCACAGTTCTCGGTCCTTTAAGGTCATCTTGTCTACTGATATGGTAGAGAGCCCTTCTTCTTGCAGATAGGTTCGATAGTCCGCTGTTACCCATGTTGGTAGTTCCTCTAGTTCATATGATTGGTTATAGGAACAAGCTGTGTGTATACATAACCATCGGTACCCTGCAGTGTCCATAGCCTTAGAATCTGCAAACTCAAAGAGTCCTTTAGATACATCAGACCCTTGGAAGTTCAAGAAGGGTTCAGTGTAGTACACACGACCTCGGTAGTCACACTCAACCATTTGGTAGAAGTCGTGAGACCCTACCGCATGTATCTTTGCAATGACAAACTTCATCTCAATAGCCTTTGACTTAGCTTTGATTGACTGGTCCTCAAGATCTATGAACAATCCGAGGTTAGTCTCTAAGGCTTTGGCTAGTGTGTTGTTAAGTCTCCAAGGTGTTTGTTGTAGCTTGTTAAGAGCAGTGATAAATGGTGCTCCTATAAGCTGCTTAAAGTCCTCCTCTGAACTCATGCGCTTTATGTATGGACGTTTGGTGAACTCATTACGTAGTGATGTTATGTCCTTAGGTGGTGTGAAGGAGGTACCAATCAGTGTCTCCCTCTCGTACTCAGGTGGGAGATCTCCAAGCTCCGACCATGTGTCCATTAGTTGAATTATGTAAGGTGCTCTGTACCCTGAGTACTCTCTTTCAATGTGTATATAACCCAGTTGAAGTAGTGCTTCTAAGTATAGATCACCAACAGCTAAGATCTCCTGATGGTTAGTGTTTAGTACGCCTAAAGCAGACAGCACCTGTAAGCCTATCACAGTCGATGTAACGGTTAGTTTAAAGGGTGCTGATGATGACCTTCGGGACTTCTGATAAGCTGCCACAGCCCCTGCTACGGCCCTTACAGTTAGCTTCTCGTACGTGTAACCATATGGGATCATAGAAGACACCAATCTGGCTCCCTCAGGGGGTCTACCCCTAAAGGTATTCCCCTCACATCTCTCCTTTATGTAAGCAGTTATCAACTCCACACCAACGGAGTTATCCAGTGTAGTCGAGGAAGTCTTCTTGTCCCTTGAGTCTTCCTGTTCCTGTGTCATAGTATGCTGAACCACAGTCTCCAGTGCGTCCTGTAAATCTGGACTTAAGTACTCTGAGTTTAATTGTATTCCGTTCATCTTCATCTTCTGCCACTAAGTTGCGTGAGAATGTAATTATATCAAAGCTGATCTGTTTAATCGAGCCTGAACCCTTTATGTCATCGATGGAGGATAGGTAACCCTCTTCAAATGACTTACCACTTTGGGACTTACGTAGGTGACTGATCAAACCAAGCCATACGTTATGCTTCTTAACAACCTTTAACAGGTCAGACATAATAGAATCTATAGCTTCGTTGCCAGTCTTACCTCCGGCTCCTTCAGATACTGCAATGGTGATGTGATCTAAGATGATGTACTGGCATCCAAGCAGACACAGGTTCTCTATCTGGTCTATAAGACTGGAGTCAGAGACAGCCCCATTGTGATCCAGAAGGATTAACCTTTCATTACCGAACACCTTCTCATAAGCCTTACGTTCTTGCTCAGGAGTAGGATCCTTAGGTGCAAACATCTTAATGAACTTCTCTGCAGAATCCCCTATGGACTCCTCAAGAGACACCATACCTATACTATCCTCAGTCTGCTCCTCAATCTCCAGTACAATCTCTTTGATCATTGTTGACTTACCTGAGCCAGTACCTGATGTGAACAGTACAATCTCACCCTTACGCATACCGTCAAGCTTATCATTGAGTCCCTGAAGACACTTAGGGTATGGTACAGACTTCACGTCCTTACGAGCAACGTATGCATCCCAGATAGCCTCACCGCGTACGATGGAGGCAGGGGTATACTTACGTGCATTGAAGACAGCAGACATGATTTCGTCAGGCGTAGAGTCACAAGGGTCATTAGCACTCAGTGTGGCTACCAATGTCTTATCCCAGCCAATGATCTTAGCTGCTTCACCTACTGCTTTCTCACCAGCTTCATCTTGATCGAACATAAGTATGACTTCATTGAACGACCTCAGCCATTCTCTGTTAGCCACAAGGATCTTCATGTTACTTGAGGATGGTAGGGATACCACGGGGTACGTACGCTTATACTTGTTAAGCATAGACTGCTGCACTGCTATGGCATCTAACTCACCTTCAGTTATGATCACCTTCAGGCCACCCGGTTGGAACTTAGACTGTCCGAATAACTCAAGATCCTTATGCTTTAACTCACCAACTACTCGGAACTCCTTGGGTAGTGTACGCTTCTTACATGCAACTACCTTACCTTTAACTGTGTATGGGTAGTAGTGTGTGGTGATAGCTCCAGAGGCATCATATGCCACCTTCATATCATATACAGCACAAGCTGTCTTAGTTAGGTTACGTTCACGAACACCTGCTGTGTCGTAGTTACTGATGTCTTGGAGTGATTCGCCACTCATATCATAATCCTGTTGTCGGTTACTTGGTTTAAACTTTGATTTAACTGTGTCATCATACTGATCTAAGAATGCAGGTGTGTCACATGCAAAGCACTTACCTCGCCCATTGGACCACAGTGCTACTGCATCTGATGACCCACATTTAAAGCATGGATAGTGCTTGGTGAATGATTCACTCATTAGTTCCACCTGTCTTCTTTATAGGACTTAGTATCGATACGTCTGGTGCTTGCTTTGACTTTGTAATCAAGTCTCTGCTGCTTCTTCTCCTTTGGCTTCGATAAGTACTCTTCCGGTTCTGTAGATTTCGTTGAGTCTGTCTTTAGTTTCATCTGATATAGCTTCTTTAGGTATGAATTTAACTGCACCTATCTGTCTGTTAAGGTACAAGGGGATCCCTTCGGGACATTTCTCCGTAAGTACATCTAAGTACCATTGAACTTTACATTCTGCTGCTGATAGTCCACCTCTGGTTGCAAACAATTGAATGATCTCGAAGGTAAGCTCAGAGCCACCCTTTATGAGTTCATTAATGTGCTTAGAGGAACTGGTATACTTCTTCCAATTAGACTCCTTGTCTCGTTTAGTCTTCTTATAAGAGTGGAACTGCTTCTTACCTATGTATCTGATAGGGTTACCATCAGGTACAGACACAGTTATAAGGTACACAAATCCGAAGTAATCATCAACCTCGAATGGTTCTCCATCATAAGACCAGTGTCCTATTTCAGTCATCTGCAAACACCTCTTCAATAGTTAATCTCTTAAACCCGTTCCAGTCCCTGCGCATGTACAGTAGGTTCCAGCAAGTCTCAAGCTTCTCCTTCCACTCACGAGGGTGATGGTCACGCCATGCGTTGGCAACGGTCTCCAGCATGTCGCTTGTCGGTACGTCTTTTAATAACTTCTCAGCCTTCTTAGGGCCGATACCTTTAAGTCCATGAATGTTATCTGTACTGTCACCTGTCAGCATCTGGATACACATCTTGTAGTGACCTTCGTCACCATCAATGAAGTACTGAGTCTTCTTGTTGAAGTTATAGTGCCAACCCGGAACCATATCAATGTCTTTATCAATGTGTGCTATGACATAGTGTTCACCAGCTTCATAAGCTTCTTGTGCCCATATAGATACAATGTCATCTGCTTCACAGTTGTCAGACTTAAAACATCCAGTCTCCCAAGCGTACTCTGTAACTGCCTCTCGTCTTTCAACTACCTTAGGATCCATAGGTGTCTTACTACGGTTACCCTTGTAGTCCTCAGAGATACCGTACCTGAAGTTACCTTTACCTTTGACAGCTACGTAACCTTTGATACTACCTGTGTCACGCATGATAGCATCAAGTGCCTTATCAAAGTATGACTTAGCTTGTGTGACTGAGTCTGTTGTCACTGCAATACGAAAGATGATTGAGTCAGCGTCAATGAAACACTTATCAAACTCCATCTCTTCTTCCATACAGCTCTTATTGAACATCTCAAAGACTGCATCGTTATTGTTGAACATAGTTGTTACTCTTTGCTAGATTGTCAGATGCCTTTAGGATCTGTAAGTTATTACCCACATGTAACCCAGTCACACTATTACCGTTAATTGGTATTATATGATCTACGTGGTAGGCACCTCGCCCATGTTTATCATTTAGAACTGCAGCTTCATGGTAGAATACTCGTATTGCGTCCAAGTCAGCCCACTTAGGTGTCACTCTTTTATCCCTGAACCTAGCCCTAGCACTTATTTCATTAGCTCTAACTCTATTTTCAATGACACTTGCCCGTTTTTTAAGATAATCACTCTTACACTTCATACAAGACTTTACACCACCTATAGCGTCATACTCAGTCCAGTTATCATATAACACTAGGGTTGTATTACATGTGTAACAGCCCTTACCTATAGTGTCTTCAAGGATTAGTGGTTTACCCTTAAGAGCTAGTGCTCTCTTCTTATCATACACTTTAGAACATGATCTACATGTGTGGGTGGATTTACGTACTCTAGACGCAGTCCAATTACCACCTATTACCAGAAGAATATCACAACCTTTGCAAAACCTATCTTTATTCTTGAACATAATTGTTACTCTTTGCCAGATTATCAGATGCTTTTAGGATCTGTAAGTTATTCTCTACATGTAACCCCGATACAGTTTTACCCTGTAAGGGGATTATATGGTCTACATGATATGACCGAGGGCCATTCTCCTCATTAAGAGCAGCACAGTCCTCGTATATCTTTCGGATAGCATCAGAGTCAGCCCATGCAGGCATCCTCTGTTTCTTCTTTGTGTACCTCATGTTGCAGTTATGATTGACATAGCCAGAGTTGTTACGTTTCCACCTACGTTGCCGCTCACGCTCCCTTGCTAAGGCTACTGGGTCAGCATTCATCTCCAGTAACCTCTGCCTACGTTTAGCTGCCTTAGTGGATCTCTGCATAATTAATACCGATCTTCCCATCTCCATCCATACAGGTAACCCCTACAGACTTTGGACCCTCACGGAATCCAGCTACAGAGATATCTAATATGGCTTCAGCATGTTTAGTAGGTGTAACCCAAGCAGTCTCGTCATGATAGAACAAGATCGGATACGTACCTTTGATACCTAATTCCTTAATCTTCTTATACTGGAATACAAGTGCAGTCTTGCATGTAATCCCTTCCAGTGTTTGAAGTAAGTAGTTTAGTAGCTGATGTTCTGAACCTACAATTACTCGTCTTCCATCAGCTCCAATTATGAAACCAATGCCTGTCTTCATCTTGTTAGTGTTGTACTCGGATAGAAGTTGATCCTTCAGTTCCTTAAGCTTTGGGAATGCTGCTTTGAACTTAGCATCTGCTATCTTACCAGCCTTAGGTGACTTCAGTCCTGTTACTACCTCGCCAAGCTTAGACATACCTGCTCCAAAGAGATAGGCATATATGAATGACTTAGCCACTGATCTGGATACCCCAAGGATAGCAGCGTTACGTGAGTGTGCATCAGTACCATCAGATTCTTGACCAACAACAACAGATGCTGTGAACTCATCGTCACACATGTAGTGTGCAAGTCCTCGGAACTGGTTACCAGCTGAGTCAGCACCTACAAGCCTGTGTCCACGTTCACATGTAAGCAAGGATCTTAGTTCCTTACCGTACTGCGCATGAACTCCGGGGATGTTAACTATACCTCGGTGCCTGCATCGGAATGAAGGTGTACCTATAGTGAACATATCCCCATGCAGCCTGCCGTCACCCCAACGTGTGACCATCTCAATCCAGTTATCAACCATAGACAGACGTTGACGTAGCATGTAGTAGTCACTGATCATAGAACCAACGATACCCAGAGGCTCTAAGGAGCTGTCTGTGAGCTTTGGTGACATCTTGATCCACTTACCTGCTACCTTCTTGAACGTCCAGTCATCAGGCTTCCATCCAATGTCAGACAGATACTTCTTTACAAGTATAAGCTGACCCAAGCGTACCTCAGAGAACTCAATGCGAGAGAAGGGTCCAGAGATGAAGCCATTAGAAGCCTTAGTGGCAGGCTCCAAGTCATACCAATCAGTGATGGCTTTATAGTAGTCACCATTCTTCTTGACAATCTTATCGACTTCTTTGGTACCCTTCAGGACACATACAGATCCCAGACTAGGTTCAAGTTCATCTTCAATGGCATGTAGCTTCCATGTAAGGTCACGCTTAAGTAGCTCAGCTTTCTTCATGTTGAACAACCAACCCTTGGCTGTGATTTCTGCGTTAACCTGTGCAAAGTCATGCTCAAGTATTAAAGCCTGCTTAAACATAGGTCGTGCTTTGATCTGAATGGATGCCTCTCTGGAAAGTCTGTTGTATACCAGAGTATTCAATGTAACGTCCTGTATACAATATGTCAGCATCTCCTGATTGTAGTTAGTCCAATCGTTATAGTCTCCTTTCGGATACTTGAAGAACTCACCCCAACCTGCAAGACCATGCCTGTGTGAGCGTTGGAACATACATAACTGTGACATGATAAGAGTATCCCAGATCTTCTGAGACTCTCTGGGTTCCCATCCTAGCAGCCTTTTAAGAACTGGTAGGTCATATCCAATTATGTTGTGACCGGCTATCAGATCAGCTTCTAGGAGCTTCTGGAGCCCTTCAGCCAGAGAGGGAAGTGCATCATCCCAATCAGAGTAAGAAAAGATCTCCTCAGTCTCAATGTCCTGCATCACAAGACACCATATCGTGTCAACTTCTGGTATAAGACCGTTGGTCTCTAAATCCCATATTAGTTTAGTCATCAGACTCACCCTCAGTCATGTAGTCCCAGTATGCAGCCTGCTGTACACTTGCAGCTTCAGCTTCAGCTTTCTTAGCCACATCCATAGCTTTTAGGGCTTCAATCCGCTTTTCACATGAAACCATGTAGGCTTTGTATCTTTCTGTTTCAATCATACTGTAGTCCTCCAAAGACTATTAAGCAGTTTACAGTGACCTACTCAGGTCGATTATTTAAGGTACTTCACAGCCACCACCACCACATGCAACTTCAGCACTCAAATCAGTCTCGTCTGCAGACTCAATGATATTACCTAGGTCGATTGATGTTAGTGAACTCTCCATCATGTTGTAACGTTCTTCTGTTATATCTTCAAATGGTGCTTGGATATATGTGCCACCGTTATAAGGTAGTACTGCAATACCGTTGAAGGTGTTACGGTTCTTCCACATCCACTCACCTACCAGTTCCCACTCGTCATCACGTACAGATATGGTACAGGATACATTGTGTGCATTCTGACCCTCTATGTGACCCTGTGCTACCCATTCAGTGTTAAACCTACGTACCCTGTCAAGTAACTCGATGGGGCTTTCAGTACGCAGAATGGATCCTTCTGGGGCCTTCTGTGGAATCTCAATTACTGCTTGCGATTGGGGGTTGAAGTATTCGTCTTCCACAAGTTCTGGATGGTTCTCCAAGAAGTACTGATAAAGCGCTTCATTCTTACCAATACGCTGTCTGCGAATGTAGTAATCATTATGCCAAGCATGGATACCGGAAGAACTACCAAGTACACAACTGCTAGTGCCGCTAGGCTTAACAGTAGTACAGCGAGCAGCAGGGTTGATACCCATAAGCTTAGAAACCCTTTTGTTTTCTTTAACAACTTCATCTGCTGCCTCTTTTAAGTCATAGTTTAATATGACACCAGAGCCAATGCCTGTCATGCCAACACCAATCAGTGCATCCTTCTCAGTAGTCTCACGCCAGATGTCCCGTAAGTAGTGGAAGTCTGTGTAACCAGCCTGAAGAGTGCCGATTAGGGCTGCTGCTCGGGCTCTTTCGTTAAGATCTGATTGAGATGTGATATCTGATACATTCAGCTCACATAAATTGCAGAATTGATAGGGGCGTAAGGCGATTTCGCAACATGGATTGGTCCCCCAGTCCTTATCGTTAGTGAAGTATACTCCGGGTTCACCTGAACCTGACAGTTCTACACGTTTCCATAGCTTCTGGAACTCACCTGAGGTGATCTTATGACGCAACATGACTGCTGAGTTGTTAGAACGTCCTCGTTGAGGGTTAGCGATGTACCATTCACCAGCTTTACAGCCTAACATATCATCATCATCCATAGAGAACAATGAAATCATAGCTGCTCTTCGGATTCCACCTGTTAACACAGCATCAGCGATGTAACACATGATGTCATGAACCTCTAATGAGGTCAGTTGACGTCCAATTGCAGTGTCTAGGACACCTCGGATGTGGTGAATACAGTCTTTAAGTGGCTGTGGACCCGGTGCTTTACCACCTGTGGTGATTAAACGTGCACCCTTTGGGCGTACATCACGATAATCAAGGTCAACATCCATAGCACCTTTGAAGTAAGCCTCAACAAGCACCTTAATAGCGTCTGCCCAGCCCTCAATGTTGTCTGATACAAGGAACCTACGTGTACGCTTCTTAGGCCCTACGACCTCAGGTAGCTTACGTATGTGATGACGTTGCACTGAGTAGCCTACACCTGTACCACCAAGTAGTAGGAACATAGTCTCCGAGAAGGATTCTACGTCTTCAATAGGTAGATAAGCGCAGTTGTAAATACGATTAGGGGCAAGCTCAATAGGAGTGCCGCCAAACTGTAGCGAACGCATCGAAGGAAGCGACTTCTTGTCGTATACGAAGGAATAAGCACCTTCAATCTCATCAAAGAGCTGAGGGTACTTCCGTTGGTGCATCTCTTTGTTTCGTGAAACCAGCTCATGCCATGACTCCCTTCGGGATTCCTTTGGGATGTACTTGGCGTACTTTGAGAAGATGGTTATGTCTGATAGAATTTCATTTGACTTGTTCACTGATTGTCATTCCCCTTATATTTGTAGTCTGCTATAGCCTCGTCTATCCTTAGTTCGGACAGTGCATCTATAAGCTTTGTTAAGTTATCTAGTTCTTCATTGTCAAGTACATACTGCAGTAGGTATGGTTGTCCTCCTTCGTACTTAATTACTATAGCCTTAAGCCATGTCTTTGTGTCAAATACCATTAGGTTACCCGCCCATTGAGTAGTGCCTGTCAAAGGCTTTGGTTATCTCTCTGCAGAAGATAGAACGTACAATGTCATCTGGGTTATTAAAGTCAGTGACACCAATGTTCTCGGATACTTCTGGCAGTGCTGTGTCTTTGTGCATATCAATGATAAGTTTAAGACCAGACTTAGAACCCAGTCGTGCCTGTGGTATGTCGCCACAGATAACAACCTTAGAGTCCTTACCTATTCGCTTGAGAAACATCTCAATCTCTTTAGGTGTGGTGTGTTGTGCTTCATCTAGTATCACGAATGAGTTGTCAAAGGTTCTACCTTGCATGTACTCAAATGGTACTACTTGAATGTTACCAGCCTGCAGTGCCTTCTCGAAGTTACCGTTAAGGTGCTTGCGTAGTATGTCTGTGTAAGGGGTGATCCAAGGTGCCATCTTATCTAACTCCTCACCCGGAAGGAACCCTATGGACTTGGAGTCGGATACGTTAGGTCGGCATAAGACGATACGGCTGTCTCTGTTGTCAATCATAAATTGAGCAGCACATGTAGACGCGATATAAGTCTTACCCGAACCTGCAAAGCCTGTACCTACTGACACTACGTTGTCATCTATTGAGTTTATGTAGTGTGACTGATTCTGCGACAAGGCCTGTAGGCCCAACGAGTTACTTGGTACTTTCTTCTTCTTTTGAGGCTTCTTCAACTGTTGGTTCTCCGACTAGTAGTTGTATGCTTATTTGTAATCCATCATCTGCTGCTTTCTCGACAGCTTCAGATACGGCTTGGTATAGGTCACTTTCCAGATCTATGTGGTACTTAGATTCAATCCAGAAGGCATATAACGGGTTTAACATGAACAGCACTACTGAGGTTAGTACTGCCAGAGCTGAGGCTAACCAGATAACATCTGTTATTAATCCTATCAATTAAAGAACTCCTTGTATTTATCGGTGGGGTAGGAGGCACCTGTTAGTGTGCCAACAACCTTATCATCAACTAATTTAACAAGTACTGGGATGTGTCGTACACCCAAAGACTTGGCGAGATCCATACCCTCATCTTCTTCAATGTCTAGTGGCTCGTACTCTAAGCCCTCAGCGTCTAGCCTTGCTTTTAACATATTACATGCGGAGCAGCTACTGCCTGTTAACATCTTAATCATTATTCACCTCTGTCTAAGTATTCTAGTTGTATTTGTAGTACGTGGATTGCCTTTGTTATATCTTTACGATGTGTACCCTTCTCACGAGTTAGGTACTTACCTACCTTAGTGTAAATAGCTGCACGTAGGCCATTATATCCAAAGTTAAGGAATGTAGCTTCTAGTGGCTGTACACCTTGATTCTTGTAGTGATTTCCATCTACCTGAGAGTTTATCGCAGACTCTGTAGTGGTAGTACGACTACTCTTATTACCCGTTGGTTTAAACTTCTCAGGGTCATAGCCGTCAAACACGCTAGTCTTTGCTTCAACATCGTATGCAGAGTCGAGGCCTTTCCATGTTGGTTCTAGTTTACCCATCAGTACTTCTCCTGTTAGCTTGATACACAGCTTCTGCGAAACCTCGTGGGGTTGCTGAGCGTATGTTCTTAGTCTTTAATGATTTACCACCTAGCTTGGCGTGTTGTGTACTTGAACCATAGTTCTCACAGTCCACAGGATCCTTTACAGGCATCTTGAAGCCGTTACCAGTCCAAAGACAAGTCTTCTTAGAGTAGGCATCACTGGGTGCTATGTAGTCGGGGTACAAAGGATGTAACTCTTCACCTTCTTTGATGTAACCACCGTATTCATATGGGTGGAACATGTGGTTAGGCTTACGCCATAGGGTTGCCAGACGAGACACAGGGTTCTCTATGTAGAAAGGGATACCCAGAGAAGTGAACAGTCGTGAACACCACTTGGCATGTCTTGTTGCAGTCTTCTGGAAGAAGGGATCCTTCTCAGCCTTAGACTTAAACCATGCAGCACCTGATACAGCTAGGTCGGTACATACGGGGAACCCCATGCCAAACACTACGTCCTTATCTTTAAATGATTCTGATAAGTGAACAAGTGTCTTGAAGCTGTGTAAGTCTGCCTTTAGGTAGGTGATTGTACCACCACCCTCAAATAACCTGATTCTGGTTCTTTCATGTTGAATGTCATAGCAGTAGCAAGTGTGACCTGCTTTAGCCCAAGGCATAGCTGCAACACCTGTGTAGTCATATAGTGAAATTACAATGCTCATTTTACTTCTCCGAACTGCAATTAGCTATTATTTCTTCTATACTTCTGTTGCAACCAATGCAGACATTATTATCATCTAGTTCACATACGTTTATGCAAAGTGATTTAACATCCTCAGCCTTCATTTGTGAGAGCCTCCCAGCTTACAGGATACAATGGTGCTACGATCTCATCAACCATGGCCACTCCTCTTGGTATGAGTCTATATGCCCCTCAAGCATGGGACTGTCAAACTCAATGACCATTGTATTAAAGAACTTCTCTATTGCTTCACTCATACTGGAACCCCTGTGACTCTTCTGTTATGTGATTCAAGCTTCTGCTCTAGTCGGTTGATCTTCATCTTAAGCTTAGAGATAGTTTCCTTGTCCCGTAGCATTACCTTTTCATCAAGGTCAACCAAGTGTTTCCACTCTTCAATTGTCTGAGGCATTGGGGAACCCCGAGGGGTCATGCCATAACTCCTTTCAGTATTCATACGTCACCTTTCATATAAGTTAATATTCTTACCATAGATACCAGAGAGATAACAATACCAACTGCATACACAGTAGGCATAAGCCAGTAGTGCATCATTAGTATTATACCACTCAGTACTATGAATATTGCTGCTACCAATGTTGCTGGCATATGTTACTCCTTACAGTTTTATGCGCCTCATTATGTACAATGTACACATTAAGGTGCACTTTAGTCTACCAAAGCTTCCCAACTTACGGGGAATAAAGGTCTAATCACCTCATCAACCATTGCGGCTAACTCTTGTATCTCTACTTGAGCATGGGGGTCTGAGCGTTGCTTAACCATCCGAGCGTAGGCTGCCAGTGAGCCAGTGATGTAGTAGCTGGTGTACATGGACTGTGGTAAGACCATACGTGCTTGCTCTGGTGCTACATTGTCATCCTCAAGGAGATACTTATAAGCTAGTAAAGCTGTTTTTGTAGCCTCTCTTGCATAAAAAGCTGCCGAGCTTTGGTTGTCACAGGGGACACCACTGCCCTGCTTAACGCTTCCCTCTGGCCTACTACGCCATACCTCTGGCACATAGAACTCAGGGGTATCGTCAACATACCTACGACTAATCTCATTACGAGTGAAGCCTACGATGTGCTTGAACTCTTGACGAGCGATGAAGATAGGCACTGTGTAGCGCATGGTTATCTGAGGGTGACTGAATGGAGTCCAGTGGCCGTGAGTAGCTAGATACTTGATTAGCTTAGTGTCTGCATTAGACACAGTCTGCCCTACTGCCACTGGACTACCTACACCGCTCTCTGACTTAGCTCTATAAGCGTCCACAAGCTCAGAAGCTTTATCAAAGGATACCCTAGCAGCATTCACTACTGTTAGATCATCACCCATGTGGCTTATGTATTCTGCTTTCATTCGTCACACTCCTCTTTGTACATAAGCTTGCTTCGCTGGGCACACTCCTCTTCGTACATTAAACTTGCTTCGCTGTAGCCTTCCCATGCATCGACACCACAGTCATTAAGGCATTCAAGGAAGTGGCTATCTCTTTCCATAAGTAAAAGGTATTCACGGTCCATGGTGGTCATCACTTCAGGCATAATCATTCTCTCTTGTAATCATTTCGCCAGTACGGCAGTCTATGTTTTGAACATCAGCCGAAGGACTGACACCTAACTTCACACGGTCTTTCAATTTCTTTTCACCAAACAAATTGTCCCAACCAGTGGCTTCACTTATTGCTTTGGTCATTCTATTAATCCTCCCAGCCTGTACCACGTTGGTATAGCTGAATAGCTGTATTGAAAGAGCAGCCGAAGCCGCTCATGATTTCTTCAAAGTGAATGATGAAGGTCACTTACCCATGCTCATTAGAATCCCAGTGCTATCCCCTAATACAGTCGTAGGCATACGCCCATCCCATAGCAGGTTAGCTTCGGCTTCTTTAAGAGCGATAAGGTTAGCGGTCACAGACTTAGCCAAGGCTTTGTTGCCTTCAGCTACTTTCTGAATCCGATACAACTCAGCATCAGCAGCTTCACGTACAGCTTGGGCGTTGTGAGTAGCAGACTTAGCAGCCGCTTGGGCTTGTGCAGTCTTCTCTTGGGCTAACAAGTCAGCGATTTGTAACTTAGCGGATTGCTCATTCACTTCCTGTTGACGTTGCTTAGTCTTAACAATGGCAGCGGTAACTACATCAGGTAGATTAATGTCCGAGAACTTCACAGTAGTTACAGTGTAACCACGGACTTGTAGCTCTTGGTTCAAACGGAAGACAATCTCAGTCTCCATACGGGCAAGGGTAGTTTCACCATAGAAGTCTTGAGAGTTCTTAGCGAGTTCCTTACCTACTTCAACAATCATTGCAGGTACACGGCGGTTAACTTGTGAGGACATAAAGCCATCACTAGAGCCAATGTTGCTGCGGACATCAGCAGTCATACCACCAATGAAGTGACCAGTGATAGCTACGTCCATAGAAGTCTTTAGGTTGTCTTGAGCAGGGATGCCCATGTTGTCCCATGTGTAGGTTACTTCTTGTAAGTCATAGCGTTCAAAGTCAGCCAAGGGATTGACGACATAGAAGCCTGAAGTTAATGCAGACTCATGTACCTTACCGAAGGTTGAGCCTACCTTTTCCTTACCTACACCAACGATGGTCCAAGAGTTAAGGGCGATTACTAAGGCAATAAAGCCTACTGATACAGTGCTGATTAGAGTTACTGGTTTCATTATAATGGTGTCCGTTCTGTACGTGAGTTAGGTAATGTATGGAGGGCAGTACCAATGGTTTCAAAGGTACTTATCCAGTGGTTTTTTAGTGCTGTGCTGTAAGGGCCTTCAATCTCTCTTGAAATTAACGAATCTGACGCTATTACTAAGGCCTGTAATTCCTCTTCAGATTCAATAGTGAATTGGATAGTTACAGGTATAAACCCAGCAGGTTGTGTTACAAGACATGCTTTCATACATACTCCCTACTGGTTAGTGACAAGGAAAGGCAAAAGAATGCCTAGTGTCGTGTGCTGCGCTGTGTACTGAGTCCATGCTTAAGAACGCTACCCCATAGAGCACTAAGACTCCAAGGATAGCTGCTTGTAGGACTACGGGAACTGTAAGAAGCTTAACGTCTGCTCTAATTATTGTAGTGCTTAGGTTGCTCATGTTTCTTCCTCTTCCAACATTTCTAAAGCGTCGTCATAACCACACCAATTATCCACACCACACGCGTTTAAGCACCCCAAGAATGCACTGTCATTACGTAGTTTCTTCAACACGCTCTGCTCTATTTCTACCGTTGTGTCGTTCATGAGAAGAACTCCTTCAATTCTAGTTACCTTCATACACCATACTCCTCGCCATCTAACTCTGATTCAGCTAGGTACGCATCATGGATCTCCACAGCCTGATCCCATCCAGTATGGTGGTTTACACCACAGGTCTCAAGGATCTCAAGGAACTCACTATCCCGTTGGATAGCCTTGAAGTATGCTTCGTCTACGGATATCATTTTAGTATTCATTGTAAATCCTTAAAGTAGTTACTATTGCCAGAATGGCTGGTAGTGCTAGTGCTAATACTAAGGTGAAGCCCTTAAGGAACTCTAAGATATTACCCTTCACCCCTACATTCCTTGCATATGACAGGTTTAATTACGTCTGCACCCCTGTCGCACTCAGTGCATTTAGTCTTAGACCCAAAGATCCTATCGTACTCACTGCGGTACTTCTCAGTGTTACTCTTTGATACAAGAGCATCACCTGTTATGTCATTATAACTTGTCATCTATTACTACCTCACCTTCAATATCCTTAATTGTACTTAAGACTGGAGTGTTGATGATTGCTAGCTGTTGTGCTAACTCTTCATCGGTCAAGTCTTCTAAGTTAATGTTGGTGTTGATATTCTCTGTACGTTGAAGCTTAGGCTGTTGGTACTCAGCAATAGTAGCTGCAAGCTTTGAGGCTTCTGCAGGGTCACCATCTTGAATAGCACGTAGCATCATAATCTGCATCACAGTAAGCCCCGTAGGCATATCTGTAAGCACACCATCTGATAGGTACTTGAGGATCTCAACCGTTTCCTTCATCTTCTCACGAGCTTCTCTGTTAGCCTTGCGCTTGATAACACTCTTAGCTCCCATCATCTGCATATGTTCCTTATCCCACTTAGGTTTAAGGTTTGCAAGGGATGACTCTGTTATGGCAATCTTTGGTTTCTTTGTAAGGTTTTCAGGCTTCACAATTCCTTCCACGTACTTAACGTGTTCTTTCATGTATAGGTTACTCCTAGTTATTAAGGTTCTATAAGGTACTTAAAAGATCTAGAGAGTAACCTAGAGGTCAAGGCTCTACTGAAACCACAACCAAGTCCCGTGGGCCACAGCGATAGGTGCTACAATAGCTCCTGCGATGAGGAAACCCCAAGTACCAGCAACAAAGCATGTGATTACGTGTGTAATCCATGAGAGAATCAACCAGAGCACTAGGGAGGTTGCTAATAGGGTTTTCATAGGAATACCTTAATAGTCAATAGTACAAGCCATGAGCATACAAAGATGCTTCCAAGTATCATAACTGATTCCATAGCTGGTAAAGACTTAGCCTCGACCTTAGGGACTACCTTAGGCGCTGCCTTTACCTTAACTTTAGTCTCGGATTTAGCTGTCACAGTTGGCTTAGTCTCTACTGCTAATTGAAGTTGAGGTTTAGTCTTCACAGTGACTTTAGCTTCGTTGATAGAAGCCATTCTACGGTTACTTAGGTGCACACTCACAGCCGCTGGAGTACGTCCAATGTCTCGTGCAATCTCTTCATTTGAAACACCTGTAAGTGTAGATCTCCAAGCATAGTTGCTATCCTTCAAAGACCATGTTTTACGCTTATTGTTCATTGTGTTTTCCATCATACTACCTCAATCATTTTAATTACTTTAGCCATCTTCTTCCCATGTGCCGGGTAAGCTATGACCTTGACGTTTTTATCCCAACATGCCCTGCAATCCCCGCATTTACCATCACGAGTGTATGCACCACACATTGTAGATCCTTTTGGTAACCCATCGCTGTATATAGTAGACGTATTGGGTCCTTCTATTATCCCACCAGTTACCGAGTCTGAGGATAGTCTTACAACTGCGTTAGTCAGTTCAGCTATCTCAGTTAATACTTTGGTGAACTTAGGGAACTTATGCTGCCTTGTTGGGAACCAATGCTTAGTCAGAGGTGTTCTCATGATGACTTGCTTGATCTTCTTAGCTAATCTAAGGTCATAACAATCACCTGAATCGAACCATCTGAACAGTTCATCGTCCCTAAGAGCCGAGACCATGTCGTCTTCCCATCCCTTACGCTTCCAATCCTGCTTATTATGTACCCTTGGAGCCTTAACATTAGGCATATGGTACATCCCAGTCGTTGCATAGCAGCCCTTACAGGCATCCACCAGTTCAACTACACCGTTTAACTTACTTTTGATACTTCCCGGACAAGTTACAATGGCTTCAGTTGACCATGACTTGCATTTCTTTGGCATCTTGCTTGTTTTAGAGAGTTTAATCATAATACTGTACTTCTATTTGTTACCGTCTGTCCATTATATTCAAAAGGAAGGATATAATCATCAGCGCTGGTAGTATAAATACCATGTGAGAGTATCTCACTGGTCCCTTTAGGTTCTTATATGTACATCACGTTGTCACTTGACTTGAAAAGAATAAGGGGACCCCCTGCGGATCCCCAATCTTCACTTAGAAGTCGTCATGTGTTGCTACATCATCATCACCTTCAATGTCGAAGTCAACTGATCCGGTGTATTCAATCAAGTTAGTGATCTGGATTGCAGATAAACTTGTTGAGATACCCTGACGACCAGCTACATCGTACTCATTACGGTAAACTTTAACGTTACCTGTTGAGCCATTGCCGATATTGTTGAAGACTTCGATAACCTTCTTCTTAGCATCCACCAAGGATACTGGGAAGTTAGCGGTACCATCGTGCTTCAATGCCTTACGCTTGATGTTGACAGCTACGTTGCCGTTGTCTAGTGTACGTAGCTTACCCATCTCTGAGATCTCATCAGCTCGGTCTGCTGATACTTCGATCTGACATTCCCATTGAAGGGTTCCAAAAGGTGATACAGGCTTAGCTGGATCTACCTTCAAGTAGTTCAAAGTAACGTTGCGTAAGATAGATGTGCCTAAGTTTGTGTTGCTCATGTGTGTATATCCTTTTAGATTATAGTGATAGTGATGCTTGTGATTCAAAGTCGCCTTTATACAGAGGCGTGTCTGTTAGTACGTCAGCTTGGTTCTCAATCTCCTCAACGATCATGTAAGTCGATGCACGACCTTTCTGATTATTGTAGTCTGATGGAATTGCAACTACGTCTTTTGGGTTAATACGTACAGCCATTAGATGACCCCCTTGAGGTACAAAGTTACTGGCATACTCATAGCCAGCGAAGTGTAATCCAGTGGAGCACGTACGGTTCTTATCTTCATCCACTAAGTTACGTGGCATAGTAGGCTGTGCACCTACACTGTTATCCATAGTATCTGTGAAGCAATCACGGAACTTTGAGTTGACTGCCTTGTATGCAACAAAGTAGCCATCATCAGTGATAGGTAACTTAGATAGCTCAAGGAACCCGAAGAGCTCTTGTACCGCACGATAGGATGGGTTATCCAACAGGTTACGGAAGAACTTCTCAAGTGGCTTGACAGAGCAGTACTCAGCCATAAGGCCAAATACACGTACAGCCATGTTATCTGGAATACGATAGTCATCGAGATACAGAGAGTCACCTACGAGTTCAAAGGAAGTGTCTCTGATAGCTCGTTTGGCAGCTCTGCGGTTGTCAATGAGGTCTAATGCCTCATCATAACAGCCCTCTAAGACTAGCTCTCTGATCTCATCAAACATTGGGTGAGAGTCCGTCACAGTCAATGGACGTAAGTTGTCAAAGAGAGTTACTGAGTGGTCTGTGATTATATTCATTTGAAATTACCTATGATTAAGTTTAGTGTTTGTTGAAAGCCCGGACTAGAGGTGTTCCAACGATTATAATTATGACTGCTTGCAAGCGCTTCAGCATAGTTCTCCTTTGCATGTACTGCTAGCTTCATTAAGTTTACAGGGGCAGTGGCCTTAGATTCCATGTTAAGGATACCAAGGTCATCCTTAAGGATCTCATGGTACTGCCTGAGATATGTCACATCGTATGACTCCTGAGCTTCACGACATCCAGCGATAAGTTTCATCACTTTAGCCGTTGACTTAGTTCCTTCGGACCTCTCTTCTAATGCCTTTTCAAAGAATACACTGTTATTCACAGCAAGTGATAGTTGATTCAGCTTAGCTTGCGCATCAGAGAAGTCTTTAACCCTCTTAGTCATTAGCTTAAGCACCTCAGCATCAAGAGTAGTTATGTTAATCCACTCACTTGAGTTAGCTACAGCTGCTTGTGCATGTGACCTTAAAGCATAGACCTTCTTATTCATATCAGAACGGATGAAGTAGAGTAAAGATGGACTTGTATCTACTGCCCAGTTAGACATAGGTACATAGTAGCCCTCCTCAGGTATCTCAGTCAGTGTTGTCTTATCGACCTTACCATGCATATCAATACGAAAGATCTGTTCAGTTTTATAATAAGACTTAGACTTAGGTCTTTTAACGATAACAGGCATAGACATCAATGTTGACAACCTTACTGGCTTGAAACCTAAGTCGGTCAGCTTCAGTTCAACAAGTGTTGCTGCTGCTGCAAATAACTTAGACTTCTGTTCAGAAGGGAAGATAACAGGTGATGACGCTTTAAGTAAACCCTTATGCTCAAGGATAGTCTTGTTTGCTCTTGGTGACAGATCATTAAGGTAAACAACACCTACATCCTCTGCACCACGGTAGCCTCTCAGGATCCTCAGGATTGTACCGACACTTACACCATTGTATTGGGTTCTGAGTGTCTTGTAGTGCCTGCTGTGCTCCTTACAGGTCATATCCTTCAGGTCTTGGTCAATAAGATCTGAAAGGTCTCGACCTAACATCTCTGTACCTTGGAACTTAAAGTGAGTAATAGCGAACTCCTTAGAGCTTATCCATTCCTCAACACGACTCATAAGTAACCCACGTAACTCCACCTGATTCTTTGCAGTCTCAATCTGATAAGAATAGTCTATCACATAGTCCTCACTGATCTCGACAAGCTTATCTTCAAGGAACTTAATGGTCTTAGGTGTGAACTCCAATGACTCCCGTGATGGTGGGATGTCAACTTGGCCTAACTCGGCTACTAAGACTAACTCAATACGTCTGAGAGAGTGCTGTAGTTCCTCTGGAAGACCACGAACACTTGCAGTGTAAGGTATGCCACCCATTACAACTGTTATGTCTGAGCCATAGTGACCTGACTTAACGTTATAACCTGTGGATAACTCCGGGATATCAGGCCATTGGAAGTCAGGGTCATTAACTATGATTGGTTTAACAGTGAAGTAAGCTAGTTGTTGGCCACACTGACGTTGAAACCCACTAACACTACCTAGTGAACCAATATCCACGGAGATCTCAAGTCCATCAGATTCCATTGTAGGCTCTGAACCCATAAGAGATACTGTTGGCATACCTGTGTCTTTAAACGCAGTGTACACGTACATAGTGCCCTTCCAGTAGTTCCTAATGGTGTACTGGTCAGTGATAGCGAATGGAGTCTTAGATCCAAGGCCATAAGCACCAATAGAGGTGTCCTCATGGTCTTTAGTGGAGTGTCCAAGGTTAGTGTAGATGTCATAGAAGTCATCAGGATCTATGCCAGTACCAAAGTCTCTGATCTTGAACTCAGAGCTTATCCATGTTGGTAAGGTCAGTTCAAAGGGTACTTCAGGACGTCCTGCAGATACATGAGCATCTCTTGCGTTAGCTGATAGTTCACGGATTACTGCTCCTTCTTTATTCTGGTATAGTTTATCGGTCAGAATGGAGAACATCTTAGCGTTCATCTGCATCTGAAAGGATTGAGTGTGTTGTACGCCCATTACTTGTGCTGCGTTACCATAAGTTGCAAGTTGCATTATGTTTATTCCTATTGGTTTGGATTCTTAGAGGGGCTATAGGTGCTTAAAAGAATTAAGTCTATAGCCCTTTGGTTTGGTTATAACAAGCCCTTACCTGACATCGAGATACGAGTACGGTCTGCTGCTAAATACTCAAGGTCACCTGACTTACCTAGGTTGAATACCATCACCTGTGTTGTCCCAATACTTGGAATATGCACACTGGCTTTGATCTGTGTTGCTGTCACTTTAAGTACCTCAGATACCTTGAAGTTAAGCTTCATCATCACACCTACTTGAGTCTTGTATTTAGCAGTGAAGAACCTGCCTCGTGAACCCATTAATTGAGCTTTCAATATGTCTGTTCTTTTCATGATAATAATTCCTGTTGGTTATGCCACTGAGAGCTCCATATGAGCCCCCTGAGAGGTTTACGCTTTGTTGGTCTGATACTGGTATAGGTGGAGGCCCTTACGGGCCTTAGACGAGCATATTACTTTAGTACCATATAAGCTACTAAGAGTGTGATAGCTATACCAAAGAACATGTAACCATCGAGTTCATTCTCCTGTAACTCAGGAGGAGAACTTGCAAAGGTTATGTAGTTAGATGGCATGTTGTTCTTATCACATATGATGATGGTATTCTTGGTACCACATGCTTCTGATTTAAGGTGTTCGATAGCAGCATCATAACGCTTCGTGTTGGAGTCCCCAAGGTGTATGGTGTGACACATACGACCATCACTGATTAAGTGTAGTGTTTTCATCTTGATGTTCCTTTTGGCTTGAGTGGTATTTGATGGTAACTGTGCTACTACCCAGAGGAAACCCTTGGGATATGCTGTACACGTTACCATATGCTTGGAGAAGCCTCACATGACCTGAGTTACAGGCTTGATGGAATAGCTTCGGGTGGTTTAGTTTCACATAGGCATTATCTATCATTACGATGTGCCCATGCTATATCCAACTCATGAGAGTCTTCAATCCAAGCAAATGAACCCATCTCCAGTATGTACCAGATTGGATGTAAACCTTCACCATTACCTACAAGTCTTAAGTAGATGTCATCGGAGTTCTCGAAGATTACTGTGTTTGCTGCATACTGGTTAGTTGAATCAACTTTCATGTTATACCCCTTGGATCATTGTTGAGTAAAAGCCTATGGTTACATACCACCATACTGCTATGTTGACTATTGCCACTATAGCTACGAACACTACAGTGGTTATGAATGCTTTAGTAGTCATAAGAGTCCTCTTGATCCAGTGTATCACCGAATACTAAGGACATCAGGTCATCCATCTGCTTATCGTTAACTTCACGATTAGATACAGTTGTGCCTGTTGTTGACGATACTATGCTGCGTACTTCATCATTTGAGTACGAGTTGTAGTCAGATGCTGTTGTTCTCACTGTGTAGTCGTTATCTAAGTTCATTTGAGTATTCCTTTTGGATATTAGTCGCAGTGGTAGTCTGCTAAGAGTATTAGTAGTTCACTCATTGACATGTTATCAATGTGATCCTTGAAGTCTACGAATCCACCGCAGTCCCCATGCTTGTCAACTTGACTGTCAAAGATCTCCTTACGTTGTTGCAAGATATCGTACATACAGTCCATGAAATGGTCTAGTTTCTCTTCACTTTGCATCATGTGTGTATTCCTTTTGGATTAGTTGTTGAGCAGTGCTCAAAAAAGGGCAGGAGACTCCGTTAGGAGCCTCCGTGTGGTACGATGTTAGAAAGAGTCTAGAACATCAGACTCGTCCATAACTTCATCAAACACATCCAAGATGCTGAAAGGCTTGACGAACTTCATAACCTTAACAGCAGCAAGGTTATAGTAGGTGCCCTTTGCAGTCTTAACGACACGAAAGGCTAGCTCTACCTGTGAACCCGCACCTAACTCCGAAGTGATAGCACGTTTAGAACGGTCTACCATAGGGATGTTTGGGATGGTGTCTCCATTAGGGTATGAAGCGTTACTGTTGATCCAACCGGAACCATCAGTGTTCGCTTTGATACCAACTTCCTGCAAGCTTTCGCCTGATGCAAGAATGCTGTACTGGTCACCGAAGTCACGAGTCACTGGTGTTACCATACGTGTGTTAACGATGGTAACGTTACGAACTACTTTAAAGTCTGACATACATAAATCCTTTCCACTTGGTGGAGATAGTTAGCCCGTGGGCTGTTAGCAGTACTGTTTATACAATACCACCTTGGGAGCGAAGCGACTTCATCATTCAATACATAAGAGTCGTAAGCAGTACTGACCTGAAGTACCAGAGTGGGAGCTAGCGACCACATGTATTCAATGAGTAAGAGTAGTAAGTTGACGTTGGCTATTTCCCTGAGGACTACATTAGTACATAACATACCCTGAGGACTACATATGAACTACATTGGTATTACCTGTTGTATTGGTGAGAGACAGTATGTCTCCTAGTCCCCGAGGAGTACTTTGGGGAGTCTTGGAGGAGTATCAGAGGAGTACTTGAGGTTATCCCCCGGTACCCCTTGGGACTACATCAGTCACACTGACCCATGTGTAGTTCTAGGTGTTATCCACAGGTAACCCATAGTTATCCACAGGTATACCTCAGTACCTATGAGTAGTGGAGTCCTTAGGGATACTTAGGGATGGGTAGGGCCCTTGGGACTACTGGTGAGAGTCCTGAGGGAGAAGAGGGGGGTCCCTAAGAATATTAAGGTACCTGTATATCAAGGGACTTACTTGTCTATCCCCTAGATACCCTTTTAAAACCCTAGGAATCTTTTAAGTACCTTATAGGAACACTATACACCTATACACATGGGGTATCTATCAGGCTACAGAGGGTTATCTCTCAGTAATCTTTTAAGTACCTTATAGGAACACTATAGATCAGAGATCTACTCATATACAAAGGAGTCTATCAGTACCTAGTGAAGTAGTTAGGGAGTACCCAATACCTTAGGAGGATCCTAGACACGGTAAGGTACTACCTTAAGAGATACGAGGGGGTCTCTGAGTAACTACATCACTATACCTATATCCTATAACTAGGGATATACTGGTCAGATAGACCCCCTCAAGGGTACTAAGGGTTCTTAAGGAGTCCCTTACAACATCTACTTCAACTACTACTCTCTTATATACTAGGGGAGTCCTTAGGGATACTATAGGTCCCTTAGTAGTACTATGAGGTAACTACTTCTTTATTTATTTTGTATTGCCCCAAACCCCGTAGGGGGTTACCCGAACGTAGTCTTGGAGGACTCCCATTGGAAACCAATAAATTATCTAATACCAGTTCGTCTCTGACGAATAGACAGAAGTTAGCCTTAGCAGTAGAGTCACGTAAGCGTAAAGACCTCACAAGATACGAGGGGTCCTTCCAAGACTTCGCTAAAGAGCAGATCAGAATATTACCAAAAGATGCATCCAAAGGTTTCATACCTTTAGAGTTCAACAAGGCCCAACAGATCGTTGATGACGCCATTGAGAAGCAACTTAAGGAAACCGGAAAGGTACGTGCCATTATACTAAAGGCCAGACAGATGGGTCTCTCGACCTACGCATGTGGCAGGGTATACTGGAAGTCCTACTTAACACCATACAACAAATCCGTAGTAATGGCTCATGACTCTGCCACTTCAGATGCCCTGTTTGCGATGTCTCGTAACATCATTCAGAATATGAAGCCAGAGTTCAAACCAGTACTGAAGAAGTCTAACTCTAAAGAGATAGGATTTGAACACAATGACTCAGGATACCGGCTCTACACCGCAGGATCCCCCGAGGCAGGCAGGGGGACCACCCCGACTATTGCTCATCTATCTGAAGTTGCTTTCTGGACTCATGACGCAAAGATTCTCGCAGGCTTATTCCAAGGTATATCCCAAGCTGCCGGAACAGAAGTAATCCTTGAGTCAACAGCCAACGGTGTTGGTAACGAGTTCCACAGACTCTGGAAAGGAGCTGTAGCAGGTGAGAACGAATACATCCCTATCTTTGTACCTTGGTTTCTTATGCCAGAGTACCGTAGGTTTGTATTAGAACCTGAGACCTTTGCAGATACAGTTACAGAGGAAGAAGAAGGTTTACAGAAAGCTCATGGTTTAGACTTAGAACAGCTGTATTGGAGGCGTCTTAAGATAGCCGAAGGGGGTATGGATAAGTTCCGTCAGGAATACCCATCAACAGCTAATGAAGCATTCATAGTCTCTGGTTCTAACGTATTTGATACAGGTAAGTTAGATGACATGGTTGCATTACCATGCATGAAGAGACAACACTTTAGTTTAGAATCGTGTATGTTTGAAGATCACAGGGAGGGCTTCCTAGAGATCTACAAGTACCCTAAGTACGACAGTAACTTCATCATCGGAGCTGACTGTGCCTTGGGCGTTGGACAAGACTACTCAGCAGCAGTAGTTATGAATGCAGAAAGAGAAGTATGTGCAGTGTACCGTAACAACAAGTTAGACCCTACTCAGTATGGTGATCTCTTGTTCTACTTAGGTCGCTACTACAACAACTCCCTTCTTGCAGTGGAATCTAATTCCTTAGGTATAGCAACACTAAACCGATTAAAACAAATGGATTACGTGAACTTATACCATCAAACAAAAGTAGCTAATGTGTCCAATGAGGAGGGCACAAGACTAGGTTGGAGGACAACCCAAGCTACTAAGCCCATGATCATTGGGCATCTTAAGAACGCTATAGAGAATGATGATATCTCCCTTGCGTCCCCCGTTATCATACAAGAGTGTATGAACTACGTGGCTGATGCCAGTGGTAAAACCAATGCTATATCTGGCTGTCATGATGACACCGTAATAGCAACAGCTATAGCCCTTGAGGTTCTCCGTACTCACGGGGATCGTCTATCAACTACGCGTGTGTCCTTCAGGAACCAAGCGTATACTCCTGATAACACTCAATGGCTATGATGTCTCCCATTAACTCCGGGAATTAAGTCCTACAGTTGTAGGCCACAGGTTTGATCACCTGTGCTTGTCCGTGAGGGTCCCTCTCTTTTCCGAGGGGCCTTCGCCACTTTAAGAGTTGGCTCGTTCATTGACCGAACTAAGCCACAAATAGTTTCCCATAGTCCTCCACTATGTAAGATGTTTTCTTTTAGGCGGTTATGCTTCACATCTCGGGAATGAGAAAGATAGCAAACTGCCCCTAATTCCAACAGATAGACAGAGCGTGAGGTGTTACTCCTGCGCATACTAAGAGGTATCATAGATGTCAAGTAATAATGAAGATGGATACAAAGTTGCAGTATCCGATGAGGAGTTAACCACACTCCTTGACTATAAGTTGGCACAGTCCAGCTCTAGTTTCCTAGATACCTCAGAGCTATCTGATGAACGTCAGAAGTCAACCTTTGAATACGCAATGATCCCACAAGGCCACTTAAAGCCCCAAGGTGTATCACGTATTGTATCGTCAGATACAGTTGAAGCTATTGAAGGTTACTCAGCAGTACTCTCAGAGTTACTGTTTGACAATAACAAACTAGCTAAGTTTAAAGCATATGACCGTACGCCATTGGCCTACCATCAAGCTACAGCAGCATCAGAGTTAATCAACCACTGCTTGTTCTCAAAGAACCGTGGATGGTCTGTATTAAACACATGGCTTAAGTCAGCCTTGATGTGGAAGCTGTCAGCAGTGACTTGGTCATACGTAGCGGAGGAGAAGATCTCCTTTGAAGAGTACGATACTATTGATAGTACTGCCCTTGATGTACTACTTGCAGATCCAGAGATCACTACAACAGGTGACATATACTTAGATGAACAGTCTGGTAACTACCTTGATGTACGTCTTAAGCGTACTAAAGTAACCAATAAGGTTATCTTCTCACCAGTACCCCCAGAGAGCCTTAGGGTTAACGCTGGAGCCACTGGTGCACATGATGCATCCTTTATGGGCTTTGAAGAAGAGTACACTCGGTCAGAGATCAGAGAACGTTGGGTTGAGACTGCTGGTGGTGTTGACTGGGCAACTGTTGAAGATACAATATCAACAGCATCTAACACAGACGCCTTAGCTCGTAAGAGAGCCATAGGTACTACACTGCTCTTAGGTTCTGGTGATGACAACCAATTAGAAGCAAACCAGACAGCTGTAGTCTTACGCTGCTGGACATACGTTGACCGTGATGGTGATGGTATTGCTGAACTCAAGTACATTGTACGAGTTGGTGACACTATCCTTGAAGAGGACGATGCAGATCATATCCAGATAGCTACCTTCACACCGTTTGAAATCCCCTTCGAGCTTGAAGGTCTTTCTATGTCTGATATGGTACGTCCTTCCACACTGGCGTCTACAGCTATCTTACGTGGCTTTGTTGAGAATACTTACTTAACAAACTATGCACCTAAGATCGCAGATCCCAACGTAGTAGACTTCTCTGCATTGCAGAACATGAAGCCTAAACAGATCATTGCATCCAACGGTAACCCGATGAGTGCAGTTGCATCACTACCTCCTGAGCAGATCTCAACAGGTACAGTACCCTTGCTACAGTTCTTGCAAGGTCATAAAGAACAAGCCACTGGACTGTCTAAGGCAGCTCAGGGACTTAATGATGCCTTATATGTGTCTGGTAATTCAGAAGCTAAGGTGTCACAAGTGCAGTCCGCTGCACAGCTACGCATCCAGTTCATTGCTCGTAGATTCATGGAAACCGGTGGACGGGAACTCCTTGAAGGTATCTACAAGACAATGCGTAAGGAAATGCGTGGTGGGTCTGTAGGTAACTACACAGGCAATCAACGATATCTCGATGTGTCCATAGATGATCTACCCGGAATCGAGTACATGACTGTAGAAGCAGATGTTGGTGATGCCAGTAATCAGACCAAGTTACAGAAGTTACAAATGATAGGCCAACAAATCCTACCAGCCCTTCGGGACGCTGGTGCAGGTGCTGTTGTAGCTCCAACTGCAGCTTCCACTATTGCAGTACAAGCGTTTGATGCCCTAGGCTTAGACCCTCTTGACTATCTTATTGATATCAACACAGAGGACTTTAAGCAGAAGGCAGAAGAAGGTCAGAAGCGTGATCAGGAAGCTCAGGCGAAAGCCTCTAAGCTCGAAGAGTTGACACAGAAGTTAGCAATAGATTTACAGCAAGCTAACATTGACTACACAAACGTACAAGCCCAGAATGCCATTCAAGATAATCTTAAGCAACTTATGGTTGCACTGGATAAGTCTGAACAGGAATGGTCGAAGTTAGCCTTAGATGCTGGTAAAGAACAGCAGCCTATGCCATCCAAAACTAACATTGACACACTGTACGCCAAGGCACAATCACTCGTGGCTAACGTCATGACGACTACTGCTGGTGTAACAGATGCACCAACTGCACCTACGGAGGCTCCTGCTGGAGTCCCTATGGGGTAGATGGACAAGGGGGTGATACTGTATCTGACTGCATGGGGTCTCAGTCTTCACAATAGACCCCAACCTTTTAATTAACAAGAGACTAACACAGATGAAGAAGTACAAAGCTGGCATTGACAAGAAGGTCAAACCACAACTTCAATCAGATGGTTCATACCGTCCGGGACCTTTCTCGGATGCTAAGACTGCTTTAGCTAAGGCTACATTCTCAAAGAAAGACCGAGATGAGTTCTTCACTGAAGCGTATGGCGACATACTATCCGATTTATTTATGAAGTGGCTGAACACGGAGGCACACTGCACTAAGGAGAGAGAATATCTCTACCACGTTGCTATGGGCTTAGGTTCCGTTAAAGAACGATTGATTCAGATAGAGACTTATGGTTTCAACCAAGAGTACATTGATCAATCACATTTAGAAGATGAGGAACAAGATAATGATTCCAACTAACACACTAGAAGAACTCCATAAAGCTGAGTTAGACTTACAGCGATCACAAGTATCCCTGATCCGAGAGATGGGACGAGGTCACGAGAAGAGCCGATTACATGCTGGTACCCTGCAAGCAATGTCATCTGCACTAAGCTTCGTGAAAGATAAGATCGCAGGCCACCCTGACAACATCCTTAATATCCCCAAGGTGATAAATAAGGCTCCCGTTGCAGGACAAGCTAAGAGTAAGACCAAGTAAATGAGGACTATAAGGGATAACAAATTATGAGCAACGAAAACATTCCAGC
>Ga0308006_10000055_pt1 | contig 46402 bp, 52 predicted proteins | sample Neamet69_FD_203150 | JGI IMG/M metagenome (GOLD analysis project Ga0308006, IMG submission 203150) | Marine microbial communities from water near the shore, Antarctic Ocean - #69 | ecosystem: Environmental > Aquatic > Marine > Unclassified | place: Southern Ocean | collected 2014-06-07 | reverse complement strand
TCCAAGAGGCTACAAAAGGGGTTAGCGCAGCTACACCACCAACAGCACCCACAACTAAGGATGCGCCGACTAGTACGCGACGTCGAGTCGGATTTGCGACTTCATTACTCATTCAATTGGTCTCCAGCTGAGCTGTAAAATTTCTGCCACAATTTTAAAGGAAAGGCATTAAATAGACAAGGTAAAAGCCCCATACTCACCATACAAAATAGTTGTTTTCAAAGAACAAACAAAAAACCCAGCAACAGGGCTGGGTTTTTTGAGAATACAACAAAACAATGCAATAAGCTTAACGCTTAGAGAACTGTGGACGCTTACGCGCTTTGCGTAGACCAACTTTCTTACGCTCAACTTCACGAGCATCGCGGGTAACAAAACCAGCAGCACGCAAGCTAGGACGCAAAGTTTCGTCGAAGTTCATCAGAGCACGGGTAATGCCGTGACGAATTGCTCCAGCTTGACCAAAACCACCACCGCCTTCAACGGTAATGAATAGATCAAATTTTTCAACTGTTTCGGTCAACTCTAGTGGTTGACGAACAATCATACGAGCTGTTTCACGACCAAAGTAAACATCCAACTCGCGGCTGTTTACTGTGATGGCACCAGTGCCAGGAGTCATGAACACACGAGCGGTAGAGGTCTTACGACGACCAGTACCATAATATTGAGTAACTGCCATGATCGTCTCCTTACAGGGTCAATGCTTGTGGTTGTTGCGCTTGATGTGGATGCTCAGTACCGGCATACACTTTAAGCTTGGAGTACATAGCGCGTCCCAGAGGACCTTTTGGCAACATACCTTTAACAGCGAATTCAACGGTGCGCTCAGGAGCGTGATCAACCATTTTCTCAAAGGACATAGAACGCAAACCACCTGGATAACCAGTGTGACGGTAGTACATCTTATCTTTTGCTTTATTGCCAGTTACGCGGACTTTCTCAGCATTAACAACAATAATATAATCGCCAGTATCAACGTGCGGAGTGAATTCTGGCTTGTGCTTGCCGCGCAAGCGACGTGCGATTTCTGTAGCCATACGACCTAAAGTTTTACCTTCAGCATCGACAACGTACCAATCACGGGTAACGTCAGCTGGTTTAGTACTTACGGTTTTCATGTAAATAACCTATTCAATGGCCCACTTTACTAGGCCTACCTATAATTATTGAGTTATTGCACTGCACTGGATAGAACCCTACGTAGATTAAATGCTACCCAATACTGCCAATAACGTGCCTAGCAGTCTGTGCTCCTAACAACTCACAAGAGCCAACACAGAAACTGCGAGGCCAAATTATACAGGACAAGAAGTGCCTTTGTTAAGCCTTAAAATGAATATTTTTAAGTCTTTTAGTTATCATTGCCAAACTTAGCCTGGCGCATGCCCCCTAGCTAAGTATTCATAGGATTGCATTTCCTGCAATCGGCTCAGCGTGCGGCGAAAAACAAAGTCCAATTGCCCGCCATCATAGAGCTTTAACAATGGTACCTCAGCGGAAATAACCACTTTCAAATTAGCGTCGTAACATACGTCAACTAAGTTCACAAAACGTCGCGCTTGATCTTCCATCCCAAGCCCCAAACAGGGAACCTTGCTAATAACCAATCCATGAAACTCACACGCCAACTCCAAATAGTCGTTTTGTGAACGAGGCTTTGCGCATAGTTGATCAAAGGTGAACCAAATAATGCCATCACCCTTTTTTATATAGGTAAAGTCACGTCCATTAATGCTAACCTCACCTTGGTCACCAGAAGCCACAAGTTTGTTAGCCTCCAATGACGCGGGTGATAACTGAGGTGCTAAAACCGCAAAGGCTGCAGCCAAACTCACATCAGCTTGATCATCAAGAGGCCAATGAAAGAGCTGTGCTTGTGACAAGGTACGCAAACGATAATCAACACCTCCATCTACATTGATTATTTCAGTGTGCGCTTCCAGCAATGCAATGGCGGGCAAAAAACGCTGGCGCTGCAACCCATTTTCATACAACCCCTTCGGCTCTATATTGGACGTGGCAACTAAAACCACTCCTAAATCAAACAATTCATCTAGCAACTGAGCCAAAATCATAGCGTCAGTAATATCTGTCACAAAAAACTCATCAAAACAAATCACTTTGGCTTCGTGTGCTAATTCTTGAGCGATTACTAGAAGTGGGTTTTTTACCCCCTTATTGAGTGTCAAACGGCGATGTACATCACGCATGAAACGGTGGAAATGAGTGCGCTGTTTATTCTTAAACGGCAAGCACTCGTAAAACACATCCATAAGATACGTCTTACCACGCCCCACCCCGCCCCAAAAATACAGACCCTTAATCGCCGGATGCTGGCTTGCACTGCCACCCACCCAGCCTGCTAACCGTTTGGACCAATGAGTTTTGCGCATCTGTTCAGTATCAAGCGCACATAAGTCTCCATATAATCGTTGTAAATGCTCAACAGCCTCAGCTTGCGCGACATCTAAAAAAAAACCCAACTGTTGCTGGTCTTTACGGTACTGCTCTAATGGAGAAGACATATATGAATCAAAATAGTAGGTAGGATGAATAAATGAACGAGTTAAGCGATATCTTTGATGTATTGATGAACTAATGCGCTATTTCAATTACAATAGTAGCTTCTGAAACACTTTAATGAAAGGAGCTGGTAGTGGATTTGCTTAGCAACGATTGGTTTTTTTGGCTAGTACTCCTCCTGCTTTGCTTAGGGATTGGTTTTATATTGGGCCGCACAAACAATAGCGACCTAAAAAAACAGAACCAACTTAGCAAACAATTGCAAGATGCACACACTGAGATGGCAGAATACAAAGAACTAGTTAATCTGCACTTTGCTGACACTGCAGCGGCTGTTAACCAACTCACTGACAGCTATCGCAACGTGCACCAGCAACTAGCCAAAGGAGCTCAAAGCTTATGCGATGACCCTGACACTGTAAGCAGTTTAGAGACTATCTCAGGACCCACCGAAGAAGCCATTGAGCATCAATCACAATCAACGCCTAACATCCGTCCACCAATGGACTACGCTCCAAGCAGCGCTAACAAAGAACATGGCACCTTAGATGAACGTTATGGCCTGAAACCATCACAAGAGCCCATTAATCCGGCAGCTTATGATATTCCCGTAACACCTTCTTCCTCTAAAGAGACCACTTAGCCTGTCTCGTTTAGGCGGGACTAGGTATATCTATAAATTCACAGTCCAGACCTAACTCTTGCTGCAAATGGGCAGCAAGAGCTTTAGCTCCATAACGTTCAGTAGCGTGATGTCCCGCTGCAAAATAATGCACATTGTTTTCCCGGGCTACGTGCACCGTTGATTCTGATATTTCACCAGAAACATAGGCGTCCAACCCCAAATCAACAGCCTTCTCAATCATTCCCTGAGCACCTCCAGTGCACCAACCAATGCGCTTAATAGGCCTTGATGGAGCATCAATATGCAATACCTCACGACTCAGATTTTTTGACAGCTGGCGCTGCACATGAACGCCTGAAAAAGCCTGCGACAAGGTGGCACACAAACCAAGCCCCGTAACCCCACTTGACTGCATGTATGCATCTGATACCCAACCCATCAGCCTTCCTAGCTGGGCGTTGTTACCTAATACTGGATGACAATCTAGAGGCAAATGATAGGCTATTAAGTTGATGTCATGATCCATCAAAGACTTGATACGTCGCTTTTTAATCCCCACCAGTGGACTGGATTCATTGCGCCAAAAATAACCATGATGCACTAACAGCGCATCAGCCTCTATAGCGATGGCTTGGTCTATCAGGTCCTGACTGGCAGTAACTCCAGTGACCACCCGCTGTATTAGTTGCGCACCCTCGACCTGAAGACCATTAGGCGCGTAGTCTTTGAATTGACCAGGCTGCAGCAGCTGGTCTAAGTAGGTGATTAATTCCTTACGCTCAATTGCCATCCAAATATCTCAAGTGTTTTTTTGCCTTTAACCTCACCAAAGTTTACACTATACCCAGGCACTAGAGACACATATGGCCAACTTTTTATGCCACAACGACGTTCAAATAACATGACCCGCTCACTAATCGAATACTTATTACGCTTTGCCCTTGCTGGCATAGTCCTTGCGACCGCCCTTATTTTTGCATCTCCACAGTGGTTGTCGCAAAAAACAGGCATACCCCTATGGTCTCAGAACACCGCTATCAAAACACCTGCCTCTGCGCGTGGCTATGCAGATCTACTTGAAGTGTCCATGAGGTCTGTCGTACGAATCTATAACCAGACCGCAACAGCTCCAGCTAGCATTGCCCTATTGCAAGACCCGCACTATGCGAGTGTTTTGCCAATAGGTCAACTGATGGATGCTAGCACTAATGAAGTACACCTAGGATCTGGAGTGATCGCCAGTACTGATGGCTACATACTCACCAATAATCATGTCATAAAAAATGCCCAACGTATTCGAGTAAGCCTTGCAGACGGTCGCTCTGCACCAGCCACCTTAATAGGCATAGATCCAGCGACAGACTTGGCTGTGATAAAAATTGAGTTAGGCAATATAACTCCCGCCAAAGTGCCTCCTAACCTAGACTCTCGCGTCGGTGACATCGTCTTTGCCATTGGAAACCCTCATGGATTGGGTCAGTCAGTATCCATGGGGATCATCAGTGGCAAAGAACGCAATCGATTGGGCCTCAATACCTTTGAAAGCTTTATTCAAACCGACGCTGCTATTAATGCTGGCAATTCTGGCGGCGCATTAATCAATACACATGGCGAACTAGTTGGCATTAATACTGCTCATTTTTACAGTTATTCAACTAGTGATCGAAGCCAAGGCCTAGGCCTTGCCATACCTATTAACATCGCTTCTGAAGTACTCCAAAGCTTGGTGCAGGACGGCTTTGTAGTGCGCGGTTGGTTGGGCATCGATTTTAATGTATTTAAACGTCAATATAGTCAAAATATCTTCGCTTCAGAGCAAGATACTGGCATCATGCTTTCTGGCGTGTATGCAGATAGTCCAGCCCATATTGCCGGGCTAAAACCAGGTGATTTAATCACCCACTTTGACAATAAGATTATTGAAGACTGGAATGAGTCTTTAAATTATGTGACTGACTTAAAACCCACAAGCAAACTTGACATTACTTATCGTCGCAACAACACTACATATACTGTAACGGCCATTCTTGGCATCCGTCCAACCGCTAAGTAAACCAACCACTATGACTCCTATAACTCCATCCTCTGCACACGATACAATTTTTGCCCAACCACTAGCAACACCTGCACCGTTTGAATTTAATGCACAAGTTGCCGATGTATTTGAAAATATGATTCAACGCTCTGTGCCAGGCTATCACTTTTTACTTGATGTCATTGGCTTACTTGCAGCTAAGTATGGCCAGCCACATAGCCATTGCTATGACTTAGGCTGCTCCTTGGGAACTATGACTTTACGTCTGCGCCAAAACCTTCCTGCTTATGCGCACGTTGTAGGGGTAGATAACTCCGCTGCCATGGTCAGCCGCTGCCAACACAACATGGCTCGCGACCACAGCCAAGCTAGCTATGAAATTCGCCATCAAAACCTACAAGATACAGTAATAGAAAATGCATCTATGGTGATTCTAAACTTTACCCTACAATTTATAGCTGATATCGAACGGCCAAGTATTCTAAAAAATATCGCTAGTGGGATGCGCCCCGGCGGTGTATTACTTTTAGCCGAAAAAGTTTGCTTTGAAGACTCAAAGCAAAATGATTTACAGGTTGATTTATACCACGATTTCAAACGCTACCAAGGCTACAGCGACCTTGAAATAGCACAAAAGCGAGCTGCACTAGAAAATGTATTGGTACCTAACACCCTAGAGCAACATCGCCAACGCTTGCTTGATGCTGGCTTTAGTCGTGTTGAAATCTGCATGCAATGTTTTAATTTTTGCGCCTTGCTAGCCTTTAAATAGCCTACACCGCCCTACTTCAATTTACATTCATCCAAAATCACCACACTAACGAGGCCATCATGGGCATAAACTTAGAGGCCTTTTTTGAACACACACAAAACTCAGCACTCGAGCAATTTCATCCACAGCTGCGATTAGCCTTGCAGGAGCACTATGAACAAAAAAGTCATGGACGTTCAGGAGAATGGGATTCCGCACTCGACGCCATGCCTCAATTAGACAATGCCAACTTCAATTTCATAGGCGCAAGCGTCAGCATTTCCAAGCCTGAGGCCCTCCAACTCGATCATTTCAACTATACTCAACAACTAAAAGCGTTCATGCCTTGGCGCAAAGGCCCATGGGATTTATTAGGCGTCAAGATAGATACAGAATGGCATTCAGATTGGAAATGGCAGCGTATCTGTCCCCACATCAGCTGCCTGCAAGGCAGGCAGGTTTTAGACATTGGCACTGGTAATGGTTACTTCTTATACCGCATGCTTGGAGCTGGAGCTAAACTGGCACTTGGCATTGATCCTACACGTATCTTTTTGTATCAATTCCATGCTGCGCAACGTTTACTAGCACCCAACGGCGCTCATCTATTACCTTTGAGAAGTGAACACCTACCCGCATTTGGAACCTTTGACACAGTGTTTTGTTTAGGTGTCCTCTACCACCGACGCTCACCAATAGATCATATTCAAGAGTTGATGTCTTACTTGAGGCCAGGAGGAGAGTTGGTCTTGGAGACCTTAGTGGTTCCAGGTGATGTAGACACCATATTGATACCACCAGAACGCTATGCGAAAATGTCTAACGTTTGGTTTCTGCCCAGCACCAAAGCTTTGGAAAACATGCTGCGTAAACTTGGCTTAAAAAATGTACACACTGTAGACGTGACTCAAACCACCACCAAGGAACAAAGAGCCACAGACTGGATGAACTTCCACTCACTGGCAGATTTTCTTGATCCAAACGATTCAAACCTTTCAGCTGAAGGCCATCCGGCACCTTTGCGGGCAACCGTAATAGCTACCAAAGCATAATCAGCTTAGGCTATAAGTTCCTAGATTGCATCGATGATTCGGTATTCAGCGGAGCGGGCATGGGCGGTTAAACTTTCTCCACGGGCCAATACAGAAGCAACCTTACCCATTTCACTGGCGCCTTGCTCTGAAAATTTAATCAAAGAAGAGCGCTTTTGAAAGTCGTACACACCAAGGGGTGATGAAAAGCGTGCGGTGCCAGATGTTGGCAGCACGTGATTTGGACCAGCACAATAATCACCTAATGCCTCCGCCGTATGACGACCCATAAAAATAGCACCGGCGTGGCGTATTTGAGGCAGCATTGCTTCAGGATCAGCCACTGACAACTCTAAGTGCTCCGGGGCAATTCGATTAGAGATGTCAATGGCTTGTTGCATATCCACCACCTGAATAAGAGCACCACGATTCTCAATTGATGTTTTTATAATGCTATTACGCTCTAGCGTAGGCAGTAATGCTTTAAAAGAAGCTTCGACCTGGTCCAAGTAATCTTTATCTGGGCATAATAAAATAGATTGGGCTTGCTCATCGTGTTCTGCTTGTGAGAATAAATCCATAGCGACCCAATCTGGATTGGTCTTTCCATCACAAATTACTAAAATCTCTGAAGGTCCCGCAATCATATCGATGCCACAAGTGCCAAATACCGCACGTTTTGCGGTAGCCACATAAATATTACCAGGGCCGACGATCTTATCCACTTTGGGCACCATAGATGTGCCGTGTGCCAACGCCGCAATGGCCTGAGCTCCTCCAATAGCAAATACACGATCTACACCCGCAATCGCTGCAGCAGCAAGTACCAAAGGGTTAACTTTACCGTTAGGCAATGGCACAGTCATGATCACTTCTTTCACACCTGCAACTTTGGCAGGTATCGCATTCATCAAAACTGACGAGGGGTAGCTTGCCTTCCCACCTGGCACATAAATACCTACTCTATCCATTGCTGTAATCTGCTGACCAAGAACAGTGCCGTCCGCTTCTACATAACGCCAAGAGTCTTGTTTTTGATGCTGGTGATATGCACGAATGCGGTCTGCAGCCATCTGCAAAGCATCTCGTTCTTCATCGGTAATATCAGCTAAGGCTTGCTCAAGTTTGTACTGAGGTATTTCAAGCTCTAAAGCCGTTTTAAAGGGCGTTCGATCCAGCTGATTAGTCAGCTGTAATAATGCGGTGTCACCCTGCAACCGAACGCGCTCTATGATGTCAGCAACAGTCTTTTGCACGCGTTGATCACAGACGCTTTCCCAACCCAATAATTGACTAAGTTTAGACTCAAAGTTGGCCTGTGAAGCATCTAATCTATTAACTTTCAAGAACTGCATATTAACGCCCTTGGATGGCGTTGACCGCCGCAGACAACTGTTCAATAAGCGGACCTATGCGGCCATGCTTAAGTTTCATAGCCGCTTTGCCAACGACCAACCGGCTACTAATATTGGCAATCTCTTCCAGAGGTTCTAAACCGTTGGCTTTTAGTGTATTGCCTGTATCTACAATATCTACAATTTGATCAGCCAAACCTAAAATTGGAGCCAACTCCATCGCTCCATAAAGCTTGATGATGTCAACTTGCTGGCCTTTCTCAGCAAAATAAGCTTTAGTAATATTGACAAATTTAGAGGCAACCCGCAAACGCCTGCCAGCTGGCGCAGCACCTACTGGCGCACAGGTCATGAGCCTACACTTAGAAATTTGTAGGTCTAAGGGTTCATATAGACCACTACCGCCATGCTCTAACAATACATCTTTGCCAGCCACTCCCATGTCAGCAGCCCCGTTAGACACATAAGTGGGGACATCTGTCGCACGAATAACGATAAACCTCACCCCAGGCTGGGTGGTTTCAAACACTAGCTTCCTGCTGGTATAAACATCTTCTAAAGGTTCAATTCCAGCACTTGCGAACAACGGCAAGGTCTCTTTTAAAATACGGCCTTTAGACAATGCTATGGTTAGGCTATTGGGCATGGTGTCTTTTTCTCAGTTAAGCTACGCGCTTGATAATAGCGCCTAAAGCGCCCATTTTTTCTTCTATACAATCATAACCACGGTCGATATGGTAAATGCGATCAATGATTGTTTCGCCATCAGCTACTAGCGCAGCTATGACTAAACTTGCAGAAGCTCTAAGGTCTGTTGCCATTACCGGTGCAGCTTTGAGGCGTTCGATACCTTGCTGTATGACCGTATTACCTTCTACCGCTACTTGAGCACCCATGCGTGCCATTTCATCAACATGCATAAAGCGATTTTCAAAAATAGTCTCAGTGATACGCCCACTACCTAAAGCAATCGCATTAAGGGCTGAAAACTGAGCTTGCATGTCTGTCGGGAACCCTGGATAAGGTGCTGTTTTTAAATTCACAGCCTTAGGTCGTTTACCATGCATATCCAAACTAATCCAATCTTCACCTACGACGATCTCTGCCCCTGCCTCTTCCAGCTTAGCAAGTACTGCTTCCATAGTGTCTGGGCGCGTATCTTTCACTTTAATCCGACCACCAGTGACTGCAGCAGCTACCAGATAGGTACCCGTTTCAATCCTGTCTGGTAAAACGTCGTAATGACAACCGTGCAGCTTTTCTACACCTTGAATGCGAATAGTTCCAGTACCATGGCCAGTAATTTTGGCACCCATAGCGATCAAACATTCAGCCAAATCTACTACTTCAGGCTCACGTGCGGCATTATCCAATACTGTTTCACCGTCGGCTAAAGTTGCTGCCATTAAAATATTTTCAGTGCCCGTGACCGTCACAGTGTCAAAGAAAATATGCGCCCCTTTAAGGCGGTCGGCCTTAGCACGGATATAACCATCTTCCACAGTAATGGTTGCCCCCATGGCTTCTAAACCACGAATATGTAAATCCACAGGTCGACTACCAATAGCACAACCGCCAGGCAAAGAAACTTCAGCTTCACCAAAACGGGCAACCAATGGCCCCAACACTAAAATAGAAGCCCTCATGGTCTTAACCAAGTCATAAGGAGCAATGCAATGGTCTAGCGTGGTTGCATCTATTTCCACACTTAGCTTATCTCCCACCAACAAAGACACACCCATGCGGCCCAACAATTCAATCATAGTAGTGACATCATGCAGGTGCGGCAAATTACGAATAGTGACAGGCTCTTGGGCTAGCAAGGTAGCGGCTAGGATAGGTAATGCGGCATTTTTTGCACCCGCAATACGGATTTCTCCATCTAGGACTTTACCACCAGTAATACTTAATTTATCCATAATATTGTTCGCCAAATATGTGTATATCTTGGGTGTGTTAGTAATGATTAAGCGCTTAAGTTCTGCCATTGATCAGCTGTGTAAGCTTTAATACCTAAAGCGTGAATTGACCCATCTGCAATTTGATCAGTTAAGCAACCGTAAACCAGCTGCTGTTTTTTAACTGGAGACAAACCAATAAAAAGATCCCCGATCACAGTGACCTGGAAGCTACAACCTTCGCCACTAGGAATTACTTGAGTGCCCACCAATTGTTGTTCAATAATTTGTTTTACTTGTTCTGCGTCCACGACATTCTCCATGGGCTAATCAATAAGGGTGTTTTTCAGTAAGGGTCTATCAATAAAAGCTTATAGCTCAAATACAACTGAAGCTCTGTAAACAAACAATACAGGGCCTTACAAGAGATTAAGTATAGCAAAATACTAGCCCCTATCGCCACCGTCTGCTAGCAATTGATTGGGCTCAAGATGGGTCATTCCAAAATACAATAACGTCATCCATATTGCCTTTGTTTTGCGCCATAGAACTGGCAAATTGTTGCCTAAAGGCTAGCCCCAGATTAATACCATCAAGTGTGACATTGGTCACCATCCAGCCTTGCAGCCGCTTTTTCATTGCATAATTAATATTATATGCTGCACCATTAGAATAAATTTTCACCCACACCTTTTGCCGCCCAGGTTTACTTTTACTACTTGGGTTAGGCAGGATTTCAAAATCATTTATCCTAAACGCCAACACTGCGCCTGAATAAGTATTCAATAATGACTGCTTAAAGGCCATACGAAACTGATTTATTTGGTGTTTTGATGCTTGGCGATAATACTTAGCCATTACGCCCTTCGCAATGCTATCAAAGTCAATAACAGAACCTAACACCTGCTCCATCCCTAGCAGCAATTGGGGTTCATCAAACTCAACAGTCTCTCCCTGGATTTGCGTATTACGCGCTGCCTCTAGGCGACCTCTCTCCAGCAAAATTATCATCGCCTGTGTGCTTGTCTCAACTACTTTACTAGCGTCATCCCATTCACCAGCTCTGACAGTCAAAGCGCATAAAAAAAGGCCCATTACGCAAGCTATTCGGATAGTGCGCTGATACAAAAATACCATACTATTACCTCTTATGTATTATCACCAAAGTTAAGCAAAAACTGACCAATAAGCTCTTCCAATACAAGGGCTGATTGAGTATCTTCAATCACGTCTCCATCAACTAAAACATCGTCTTCAGCACCCACAGTTAGACCCACATACTTTTCTCCCAGCAAACCAGAAGTAAGAATACTCGCACTGGTATCTATAGATAAATAATCCACTTGCCCATAGATTTCCATTTGCACTTGCGCCATCAACGCATTAGGGTCTATGCCTACCGCAACAACCTCACCCACCGTAACTCCTGCCATGGTTACTTTAGCCTTGGGGCCCAGACCAGCAGCATTTTCAAACAAAGCGGTAATGGCATAATTTTGTGTGTTACGAGACATATTGCCCCCACTAACCTGCAATGCCAAAGCTATCAAGGCACTAACTCCAGCCACAATCATTAAGCCTACACTTAGCTCTAACCATCTTTTTCTCATACCGTGCCTCCAAACATTAGCGCCGTTAAAATAAAATCAAATCCAAGAATTGCCAATGAACTATAGACCACAGTGCGGGTTGTCGCAGCACTAATTCCCTGCGATGTTGGAGTGCATGAATACCCCTGATACAAGGCCGTCCAGCTGATCAAAAAGGCAAACACAAAAGCTTTAATCATGCCATTAAGTACATCTTCATTGAAATCGACCGCCTGCTGCATATTACCCCAATAAGACCCACTATAAACACCCAGCCAATCCACAGCCACTAAGTGCCCTCCGTAGATTCCTACCAAGCTAAAAATAGCCACCAGCAAAGGTAAAGAAATCATACCCGCCCAAAAGCGTGGTGCCACAATGCGGTGCAGAGGATCAATACCAAACATTTCTAAACTAGCTAACTGCTCCGTGGCTTTCATCAAACCAATCTCTGCAGTTAAGGCAGAACCTGCTCGTCCAGCAAATAGCAACGCAGCAACGACTGGAGAAAGCTCTCTGACCAAAGTCAAAGCAACCATCTGCCCAACAGCCTGCTCTGAGCCATAGGCTGACAAAAGAGTATACCCTTGCAATCCCAACACCATACCAATAAACAAGGCTGACACTAGCATAATTATGAGTGACTGAACCCCCACCACGTATAGCTGTTGAATAAGCCGAGAGAAGCTAGAGACCTTAGGTCTTACCACAAGAGCCTGCAACAGCATCAGCAAAGCTTCGCCTATACGCACTAATTTGCCCACAGCAATAGCACCTAGGTCAGCAATGAAATTAATCATGATTTAGGCCCTTTAGTTCTTCTTGCAAGGGCGGCGCAGCAAAGTGAAACGGAATCACTCCGTCCGCTTCCCCATGTATAAATTGCTTTACAGCAGGATCGTCACTGGCCTGCAACTCAGCAGGACTGCCTTGGGCAAGCACCCGACCCTCACCTAATAGGATAACTTGGTCAGAAATAGCACAAGCTTCAGCAATGTCATGAGATACTAGCACGCTGGTTAATCGCATTTGAGTATTGAGGTGTTTAATTAACCTTTGTAGCACTGCCATTGCAATAGGGTCCTGCCCTGCAAACGGCTCATCATAAAGAATAAGCTCCGGCTCTATAGCCACCGCTCGAGCTAGCGCCACCCGTCTAGCCATACCACCTGACAACTGGGCAGGCATAAGACCTCTAGCACCGCGCAAACCCACCGCTTCTAATTTCAACAACACTTGATTGTACAAATCCTCTGAAGATAGATTTAAGTGTTCTCTTAGGGGAAATGCCACATTTTCAAACACTGATAAGTCTGTAAACAAGGCACCACTTTGAAATAATACGCCCATGCGCGAGCGTAAATGATTGAGCTGTTTACGGCTGAGCAAAGCAATGTCTTGCCCAAACAAATACACCTGACCTTGGCTTGGTTTTAACTGGCCGCCAATTAAGCGCAAAAGGGTCGTTTTACCTGACCCACTAGGCCCCATTATTGCAGTGATTTTTCCTGCAGCTATAGTGCAGTTTAGGTTCTTAAAAACCGCCCGATCACCACGATAAAAACTAATATTTCGAATATCAATAATGCCTTCTAGCATCATAATTCGGGCTCCAGCTAGGCACCTAAATAGGTGCTGTATGTATTTCCAATAAGTTTACCATTGACGCGCTTAAGTGCAAAGAACCTTGCAAATTGTGTCGAGTCTTGTTCTCATTAGTGCTCGTCGTTTGGCCTTGCTCTGTTAAGGGCTCCCACTCACTGCCCATTTCCACTCTTTAATCAGACTTTTATATGCTTATTGCAATCGCCGCCGTTCTAGTAGGCTTAGGCTTACTTATTTGGAGTGCTGACCGCTTTGTCGATGGTGCATCTGCCACTGCTGGCCACTTAGGCATGTCTCCTATGCTCATTGGTCTTACTATTGTTGCTTTTGGCACCTCTGCACCAGAAATGCTTGTGTCTACTATGGCAGCGTTGGATGGTGCGCCAGGCTTGGCGATTGGCAATGCTATTGGCTCTAATATCGCTAATATCGCTTTGGTACTTGGTGCCACAGCTCTTGTATCTCCGATCCCTATTCGAGGTAATTTAGTAAGAGTTGAGCTACCCATATTAACCATCGCCACACTCGGTGCTGGCATCTTATTATTAGACTATTACTTGGACCTAGTCGATGGCGTGCTCTTATTATTTGGCTTAGCCTTATGCTTATACCTTTTTAAGCGCTATCAGCAAGATCATCCCGAGGACAAAGCTGAACCCTTAGCTAACATGAACTTAAAAAACGGAATTATTTGGCTAATTGTAGGTTTAGTTTTGTTGGCTGTAGGTTCCAGAATTTTAGTGGCCGGTGCAGTCCACATTGCAACTAGCTTAGGGGTGAGCAAAATGATCATAGGCCTTACCATTATCGCCATTGGCACCAGCTTACCTGAGCTTGCCGCTTCAATCACGAGTGCAAGAAAAGGTCAACACGGTCTAGCTTTAGGGAATATAATTGGATCCAATATATTTAATTTACTAGGGGTTATGGCTATCCCTGCACTGATTAGCCCTGTGGTCATCGACGCAGATGCTTTGTGGCGTGACTATGGCCTGATGCTCTTGTTAACCTTATTTTTGCTCACAATTGGATTTAAGGCGCGAAAAGGAGGCAACATTAGCCGCGTTGCAGGCAGCTTACTATTGTTAGTCTATGTTATGTATATGCTTTTACTCTATACTAATGCCTCATAACCAACAAATACGCTTTAGGAGCCATGTTGAGTATTAAGAACATTGCACAGCCTAGCCAAGCTCAAACGACGCTATTTACTGAATCTGCCTTACGCACTATTAGTTTAGAGCAAGCTGCTATCGCTGAACTTGCCACTCAAATTGACGCAACATTTGAGCAAGCGTGTCAGCTGTTAATGGATTGCTCGTCTCGAGTCGTTCTTTTAGGTATGGGTAAATCAGGCCATATTGCCAATAAAATAGCCGCTACGTTAGCCAGCACTGGCACCCCTGCCTTTTTTGTACACCCTGGTGAAGCTAGCCATGGTGACATGGGCATGATTACCGCTAAAGACGTTATTCTTGCTCTATCTTACTCAGGTTCCACCAGGGAAATAGTTACCTTGTTGCCGATGATCAAACGTTTGGGCACTCCTTTGATCGCAATGACGGGTGCACCTGATTCAATCCTTGCCAAAGCTGCTGACGTCCATCTTAATGTGCAGGTAAGCACCGAAGCCTGCCCATTAAACCTTGCGCCCACATCTAGCACTACGGCAACGTTAGTCATGGGTGACGCCCTTGCAATCGCACTGCTAGAAGCAAAAGGCTTTAGCGCTAAGGATTTCGCTTTTTCACACCCTGGTGGCGCCCTGGGTCGCAAATTATTGTTGAAAGTCAGCGATATAATGCACTCAGGCAAAGCTTTACCTCAGGTCTGGCAAGACACCTGTTTTGCAGATGCGTTAATGGAAATGACTCAAAAGGGTATGGGTATGACGGCCGTCGTCAATGCCCAAGGCAACCTAGCTGGCATATACACTGATGGCGACTTACGTCGTAGCTTAGACCACAGTCAAGACCTTCGTGAGTGCCACATCAGTGAGCTTATGACCCACAACCCCGTCATTGCTCAAGCTAACATGCTCGCTGCGCAAGCATTAAAACTTATGGAACAACACAAAATAAATGCACTTATTGTGTGCGATGAAAAACACCAGCCTGTGGGCGCAATTAACATGCACGATTTACTCAACGCGGGGGTTATATAATATGCCCTCAGCTCTAACTAAGAATGAAAAGCTAACCAGCCAAGCAGCATGCGTGCGCCTGCTAGCCTTAGATGTGGATGGCATATTGAGTGATGGCCAGCTCTACTTTGGCAATCAAGGCGAAGAACTTAAAGCATTTAGTAGCTTAGACGGTCACGGCATAAAAATGCTCCAAGCTAGCGGTGTAAAGGTGGCCATTATCACCGGTAGAACTTCAAATATTGTGTCACAACGGGCTCAACAGCTTGGCATCAATTTAATTTTACAGGGTAGAGAAGACAAACTTAAAGCCCTCTATGAACTGACTCAAAATCTACAACTGACCTGGGCTGAAATGGCCTACATGGGCGACGATTTACCAGACCTAGCAGCAATTATCAAAGTTGGCTTAGGAATTACCGTGCCTAATTCAGCCAACACCATGGCTGAGCATAGCCAGTACGTAACCCAAAGAAGTGGTGGCCAAGGTGCGGTGCGAGAAGTATGCGATTTAATCATGCAAGCTCAAGGAACATGGGATAAAGCACTAGCACCCTACCTTTCTACAAAGATTCCAGCCCACTCTTAATGTTTGCATTATTTAAGTGGAAGTGGCTTTATATAAACCTCATCACTTTAGGCTTTGCGCTAGTCCTGTTTGGGTGGTGGCAACAGACGGCGCAGCTGGACACAGCAAAAGATGCCGCCTGGATTCCTGACTACTACCTAAATAACGCAACCATTAGCCAGTTTGATAAAAATGGTACTTTGCATTCTCATATAAGTGCTGACCGATTCACTCATATTCGAGAGTTTGGTACCACTGATATGCTAAAACCTAGGTTTAATATTTTTTTGGCAAATTCAAACACTGCTTGGTTTGGCAAAGCTGATGACGGTTTGATCATAGATTCTGGAGCACAGATTAACTTAAGCGGAAATACTTTGGTCACTAACGGACCAGACATTAGCCGCCCTCTTAGCCTCACCAGTCAGAGCATAAGGCTTTTCCCCAAGCAAAATTACGCAGAATCTGATGATCAGGTCATCTTAAAGTCTAAGCATAGCCACTTGACGGGCACAGGAATGCAGCTCACACTCGACAGCCAACGCTTATTGTTCTTACATAAGGTCAAGGGCACACAATCTGTCCCAAGGAATTAGTTATGTTATTACATGCCCAACACCCTCTAGACACATTCCGCGCCATCCATCTACACAAGCTTTGGATACTTTTACTGACTATAGTAGTTTGCTTGTTAAGCACTATTTCTTGGGCCCTTGATAGTGACCGCGGGCAACCTTTAAAAATTTCAGCAGATCAGGCTGAACTTAATGAGGGAGAAGGTTTTTCAATTTATTCAGGCAATGTCGTTATCACCCAAGGCACTATGAATATTGAAGCATCAAGCGTCAAGGTCACCTTTAATGATGATGGCATAGAAACCCTGTTGGCCACCGACGGACATCATGATGGCCTGGCTTACATGAGTCAGCAGTCAGAGCCCAACGCAGAGGGTGCTAGTGAGGTCATGAAAGCCTGGGGGAAGACCATTGATTACCAAGTGAGTGCTGAATATTTAACCCTGTTAGGCAGGGCTAAACTTATTCAACAAGGTAACCAATTTAGTGGCCATGAAATTATATTTGATATACCCAAGGACAAAGTAAAAGCCACCGGTGGAGAAGGCAAACGTGTAAATATGATCTTCTTACCCAAGTCTAACTAACACTCATCTATTAATAAGCTTAACACTGACCTATGCCTAACAAGATAGCGACCCTAGAAGCGAAAAATCTCGCAAAATCTTACAATAAGCGGGCTATTGTAAGAGATGTCAACATTCGCATTGAGGCAGGCCAAGTGGTGGGACTACTTGGGCCTAATGGGGCTGGAAAGACCACATGTTTTTATATGATTGTGGGTTTAGTCCAAGCTGATCGCGGACAGGTCATTATTAATCAAGAAGACGTTTCTAGCGAACCTATGCATGGAAGGGCTCGTAAAGGTATCGGTTACCTCCCCCAAGAAGCCTCGGTGTTTCGCAAACTTTCTGTAGCACAAAATATCCTAGCTATTCTGCAAATTCAGAAAAACCTTTCCAAAGTACAACGACTACAAAAGCTAGAGGCACTGTTGTTGGAGTTTAACATTGTCCATATAAGAGACAGCCTAGGCATGAGTTTGTCAGGGGGGGAGAGGCGCCGGGTTGAAATTGCTCGCGCTTTAGCCAGTGAGCCACAGTTTATTTTATTAGATGAACCCTTCGCTGGTGTAGACCCTATTTCTGTAAAGGATATTAAACACATTATCAAGCAGCTGCGTGACAAAGGCATCGGCGTGTTAATTACTGACCATAATGTTAGAGAGACTTTAGATATTTGTGACTTAGCCTACATCGTCAGTGAGGGCTACATTTTAGCCCACGGAACCAGTGACGATATATTAGCGAACAAACAGGTAAAAGAGGTATACTTAGGTGAGGACTTCAAGCTGTAGCCAAGTGAAAACCACACCAATAGCAATAAGTTAGCGTAATTATGAAAGCATCTTTGCAGCTCAAAATGAATCAGCAACTGGCTATGACGCCACAGTTGCAACAAGCGATTCGTTTACTGCAACTTTCAACGTTAGACCTCCAGCAGGAAATTCAGCAAGCCTTAGACTCTAATCCTCTGTTAGAACTAGAAGAAGATCTTGAACAGCAAGGCACTGGCGCTTCAGAAGTCGAGGACATTAAATCTGAAGAAAAAATTCCTGAACAACACACTGAAGAACAACAAGCTGATAGCCAGTGGAGTGAGGATATTCCTGTTGAACTAGCCACCGATAGCTCTTGGGACGATGTATACCAAAGCTCTACCACACCCAACACTGGTCACGGCGACGAATTTGATTTTGACACCCACAATAGTCACGAGCCTAGCTTAAAAGAGCATCTTGAATGGCAGCTTAATGTCAGCCGTTTGAGCGACATTGATCAGTTTATTGGGGCTAGCATTATTGATGCTGTGGATGAACGGGGCTACCTTACTCAAACTTTGACCGAGATCACTGAAGGCATCAATGGCAACTTGGCTGAGCAAACTCAAGAATTGATTGAAAATGATGAGACTCAAGCTGTATTGACCTTAATTCAACAGTTTGACCCCATAGGTGTTGCCGCTCAAGACTTGAGAGAATGCCTCCTTATCCAACTGAAATATTTACCACCAAACACCCCTTGGCAAGAAGGTGCGATAACTGTTGTAGATCAACACCTTGATCTACTTGGGAATCACGACTACAACACGCTAAGGCGACGATCAGGTTATCAAGAAAATGAATTGCTTCAGATTTTAGAATTAATTACTAAGCTGCAGCCAGAACCAGGTGTTACCATAGCTTCAAGCCAAGCAGAGTATGTCATTCCAGACGTTATGGTGCAAAAAATCAACAATGTATGGCGGGTCCAATTGAATCCTGAGTCAGCACCAAAAATAAGAATCAATCAGCAATATGTAGATTTTGGTGCTAGTAGCAACGCTAGTGATAAAAGCTACATAAAAAGTCACTTACAAGAAGCCAAGTGGTTTCTGAAAAGCCTTGAAAGTCGCAATGAAACACTGCTCAAAGTTGCTGGTCGTATTTGTGAAATACAACAAGGGTTTTTGGATCATGGTGAAGAAGCAATGAAACCACTTGTGCTTTCAGAGATTGCAGAGCATGTAGAAATGCATGAATCTACGATATCTCGTGTGACTACCCAAAAATACATGCACACCCCTAGAGGCATTTTCGAGCTGAAGTATTTCTTTTCCAGCCATGTAGCCACAGCCAGCGGTGGAGAGTGCTCATCTACAGCCATAAGAGCCCTCATTAAAAAACTCATTTCGACAGAATTAACACGCAAACCATTAAGTGATGCAAAGTTAACCGATCTACTTGAGGGTCAAGGTATTAAAGTAGCGCGAAGAACTATTGCCAAATATAGAGAAAGCATGAACATCCCTCCATCTAACGAACGTAAACGGCTCAGCTGAGCCCAAATCCCACAGGGTTAAGTAAACCACATGAATATCAGCGATATACTCACGTTAGAACGAACCTTTGCCAACTTAGAGTGTGCCAGCAAAAAGCGCACTCTTGAATCAATAAGCCAGTGGCTTGGGACAAAAAAGAGCAGTTTTGATAGTAAGGAACTATTTAACGCCTTAATTAATCGCGAAAAGCTAGGTAGCACTGGATTTGGCGACGGTATCGCAATACCACATTGCCGCTTAGCTAGCTGCACTGAAGTGACCGGGGCATTAGTCCGGTTAACACACGCTGTGGATTTTGACGCCATAGATCAACACCCAGTCGACTTACTGTTTGTGTTACTAGTACCTCTTGAAGCCACTGACGAGCATCTCCAAATCCTAGCAACTCTAGCAGGAAGCTTTGGCCGGCCTGAATTCCGAGAGAGCTTGCGACTGGCAGCCGACGCACACGCCATGTACAAAATCGCTATCGCATAAATGACCCAAAAAGGTTATGCTACAAGGCTATCCAAGATGAATTTAAGCTACTTTACAGACACCCTCCTTTAAGGTTTTTTGCATGATCAACCAAAAAATTACCATCATCAACAAACTTGGTTTGCATGCACGCGCTGCTGCCAAGCTTGTAGGTGTTACTGGCAGACATGGTTGTAGTATACAAATAGGCACTGAGGGAAAAATGGTGGATGCAAAAAGCATAATGTCTGTCATGTTATTAGCCGCCTCACAAGGCACCATCCTTGATCTAAAAGTTAGTGGGGATGGTGCACAGCAAGCGGTTGATGACGTATTACAACTGGTCAATAACTTTTTTGACGAAGGCGAATAAGGCTAGCAGTCACATGAAAACCCGCCTTAAAGAACTCAATGACGCCCTAGACAGTGGTGCTTTTATTCAAGCACGCCACATGCTTAATCACACCTTAAAACCTGCCCACACTGCACACTTATTAGAATCCTCACCTCCACGAGAACGTCAATTGCTGTGGAATTTAGTTAATCCGGAGCTAGAAGGAGAAGTACTTCAACATTTAAGTGACGAAATTCAAGCTGAATTCGTTAATCAAATGAATACCGAGGAGCTACTTCAGGCCACAGAAAAACTAGATACAGATGACTTTGCTGACATCTTGCAACAGTTACCTAAGAAGGTCATGCAAGAAGTTCTCAATAGCTTAGGACAACAAGATCGCGAACGGGTTGAGCAGGTATTGTCTTACCCTGAAGATACTGCTGGCGGCCTTATGAATACTGACGTTGTCAGCATTCGACCTGATCTTACTATAGACGCAGTACTGCGCTATTTACGCCGCCACGACAGCATCCCAGAAATGACAGATAACCTTTTTGTGGTGACCCGAAAAGACCGTTATATGGGTTTGCTCCCCCTCACAAGCCTCCTAGTAAACGATCCAAATACGCTTATTTCAGACGTTATGGACACAGAGCGAGAAGCCATTCCTGCAGATTTAGACGAAACGGATGTAGCCAATTTATTTGAACGTAATGATTGGGTTTCAGCACCTGTAGTCAACCTAGATGGCCGCTTGGTTGGCCGTATCACGATTGATGACGTTGTTGATGTAATTAGGGAAGAAGCTGATCACTCCCTCATGCGTATGGCTGGCTTAGATGAAGATGAAGACACCTTTGCTCCTGTTGTTAAAACAGCTAAACGCCGCACAGTATGGCTTGGAATTAACCTATTAACTGCACTTTTTGCCTCGATGATGATTGGTCTATTTCAAGATACCATTGAACAAGTTGTGGCTCTTGCTATACTCATGCCTATTGTTGCCAGCATGGGAGGCGTTGCAGGTAGCCAAGCATTGACCCTTGTTATTCGAGGTCAAGCCCTAGGGCATGTTGAACGAAGTAATATTGGCTACTTACTCAACCGAGAAATTGTTGTTGGCGCCATCAATGGCTTAATTTGGGCTACCGTTGTAGCAAGCATTGCCAGCTGGTGGTTCTCTGACTTAACCATTGGTCTTATTATCGCAATAGCTATGGTCATTAATTTAATTGTGGCAGCTATTTTTGGTACCTCTCTTCCCGTTATCCTTAAAGCAATGAATATAGACCCTGCTTTAGCTGGAGGCGTGATTTTAACAACCATCACCGATGTGGTCGGATTTTGTGCCTTTTTAGGCCTCGCCACATTATTTTACTTGTAAGGAATTTAATATGGGCAAAGTTAAAGCCCGCAAGGCCGCAGCAGAACTTGAAGCGTTGCAACAAAACCTGCCTGCTGAAGAAGAGCTAAGTCGGACTCAAATTAAGCGAGCAATGGAAGCATTACAAACTTTGGGTGGCAAATTGCTAGACCTTAAACCCTCAGAATTGTCACGCATTCCCATGAGTGAGACGCTTAAAACTGCCATTGATGAATCACGACGCATTGCTCAAAATGAAGCTAAACGGCGTCATTTGCAATACATAGGTAAAGTAATGCGCGATGAAGATTCAGAAGCGATTGCTAAAGCCTTGGCCGTCCATGATTCAGGTTCCGATGAGCATCGTCGTGCTTTTCATCAGATTGAAACCTGGCGAGACGGCTTAATCGCCAACGACCCCGATACTCTTAACAATATTGTAGAGTTACACAAAGAAGCTGACCGTCAGCATATCACTCATTTAGTGAAGCAGGCGCAAAGTTTAAATCAAGATGCTAAAGCAAAATCTGCTGCTAAAAAGCTATTCAAATATTTACGTACATTGGCAGATCTTTAGAAATGTTAGAGCTCTAAGTCCAATCTGCTAGTTTTTGGCGTAGCTTTTTTACTGAGCCACTTTGAATTTGGCTAATGCGAGATTCTGACACATCCAAAATTGCAGCAATCTCCTTTAAATTGAGTTCTTCATCATAGTACAAGGCAAAAATGAGCTGCTCGCGCTCTGGAAGCTCTGAGATAGCAATGATCAATGCAGCCTGAAACGCTGCTTCATCGACTTCCTTGGCTGGGATGAATGCTGATAATGGAGGTTCTACGCCTTCAGGCTGATCTTCTATCTGCACAGTTTGATAATTATAGTTACGCCCTTTTTGTAGCTGGAGTTCTTCTAAACTCATGCCCATCGCATATGCCAGCTCAGTGTCTTTGACTGTACGCCCCATTTCTTGCTCTAATGCAGCAGTGGCTTGATTAATCTCCCTTATACTTGTCATCACAGAACGAGGTAGAGTACTAAATCGTCGCACCTCATCTAACATTGCACCACGGACCCGTAACTTAGCAAAAGTCGTAAACTGTGCACCCTTAGTTGCATCGAAATTTTGCAGAGCCTCCAACAGTCCCAACATGCCCACTTGAATCAAATCATCTATATCCACACTGGCAGGCAAGCGTGCACTCAAGTGTAATGCTATTTTTTTTACCAGAGGCATGTGCTGGACCAAAGGGTCCACTTCAGAGCCAGGGGCATAAGATTGATAAAGTGATAAGTTATGCATCAGTTAGTGTTTCCAATTAAACTTTGTGTTGTAGTAACCGCTCAACAAAGAACTCAACTTGACCACTCAAGCCTTTCGGCGGCTGCCACCGTTCTACAACAGCAGACATTCTACTAAACGCTCGAGATGAACTGGCCATAGGCGCCAACTCACAGACTGCTTTTTGTTGCTTATTCGCAATGCGTAGATTCTCATCTCGTGGAGAGCTTCCCAGATACAGTATCGTAGCGCCTAAGTAGTGGCTTACTACACGTTCAATTTTGGCATAGAGGGCCTGACCTTCTTTTTCATTTTTAACCATGCTGGCAATAAAGTGAAACCGACTGGTGCCATATCGCTGGTTCATAAGCTTAATAAGCGCATAGGCATCTGTGATAGATGACGGCTCATCACATGCAAGTACAATCACTTGGTGTGCTGCGTTCAGAAATGCCAAAACATTGTCAGAAATACCAGCAGCGGTATCAATGATCAGATAGTCTAACTTGCCGTTATATTCGCTAAATGATTGAATGAGGTTTTGCAACTGCTCCTTTTGCAATCCCGCCATTTCATATATTCCTGATGCAGCTGGTACCACCTGTATGCCAAACGGACCAATTTGTATGATTTCACTTAACGTTTTCTCCCCACTCATTACGTGAGCCATATTAAATTGACACTGCAGGCCTAAATTAACATCGATGTTAGCAAGACCTAAATCCGCATCCATCAACATCACCTTGTGTCCCTGCTTGGCAAGACTGACTGCGATATTGATGGACGTGTTGGTTTTCCCAACACCCCCTTTTCCGCTAGTCACTGCAATAACCTGTACACCATTTGAGCTCATATTAGTGGCTCCTATACGAGGCTAATTCCAGAGCAGAAAGATAGGGCTCTTTCAGATCTCGATCATTTGGAGTGGCTGAAAGTGCAGCAGTATTGGGAGCGTTTTCTCGCTGCCATACAGGCTTACCTGGCGTAGCGTGCAATAACTTTGACAAAGCTTCAATGCTGCCATGCTCTTCTGCTAATTCAGCCTCTACCGCATGGGCAACCAACTGTTCAGAACTGGGATAGCCTAGATCCAGGGGAATACGTTGGCCATCAGTAATCATAACCAATGGCTGTTTAGACTCGATCAGTGCTGCTAAAAGACCACCCAAAGGCAAACACTCATCCAATTTTGTCGCCACCACACCTTTAACTTGACCTAAGTAGTGCTTCATTAAGTAGCGTAGTGAATGAGATTGGCTATTAGCAGCTAATGTAAGATAAACACTTATTTCTTGAGGAATTTCAATCAACCCATCTACTAGGTTTTGAATGTGTTGATCAAATGGATTACCTCCTGAGGTATCAATAAGTATGTATTCTTTGTGAGCTGTCTGGGTTAAAGTATTTCGCAGTTCAGTGAAGCCTGATACATGATGTACATCAATACCCAGCATGGCACCAAAAATCCGTAGTTGATCTCTAGCGCCGATACGTTTTTGATCCATTGAAATTAAAGCAATTTTTTCCTTACCGTATTTCATTGCAAGCTGCGCACCAAGCTTGCCAATAGCTGTGGTTTTACCCACTCCAGTGGGGCCTACTAAGGCATAAATGCCAGCTTCATGCACCACTCCCTCTGACCTTGTAATCAGCTTTTTTTGCAACCACTTTTGCGCTTGATCCCACAGTAGGTCGTCATCATTACAATCTTTTAATTGGGCTAACAAAGGGTCAATTAAACGTTTCTCAAAACCCATCCGTTCAAGCCGTTGGGAGACTTTGATCGCAGCCGCACTAATAAAAAGACTAGAGCGACTTGGCGCCTGACTCATTTGCCGCTCTACTAGTAAACGCAACAAACCAAGCTCTTTTTCCATGCGTGCCAGATTGATATTTACAGGTGTTTGATAGTTAATTATAGGGTTTAGTGGATTGTCAAAACCTTGTGATGGGTTAGCCCTAGAAGTTACATTTACTTTTGGAATGGTCGGTTTGTATTGTGCACTTTGTGCGTTCATCTTGTCTAAGTTGGCACTAAGACGATCAGAGAAAGAGGACCCTTTCGCCGAGGCTTTTCGTTTTTCATCATAATCAACCGCTGCTACGATTTCGACTTCACCAGCAATTTTATTGTTGGACAAAATAACTGCATCATCACCCAAACTTTCCTTGATTAAGGCAAGAGCTGTGCGTGTATCTTTGGCTAAAACGCGTTTCATTTTCATCTTTTATAACCTTCATAGATTGGGTCTTAATCTGCAGATACTAACGCACCTGATAGGGGTTGCTGCTCAATCGTAGACACTACTTGTATGCCTTGTTCGTCTGGAATTTCGTTGTAACCTAATATGGCTAAACCAGGGATACGATTCTTTACCATCTTAGCAAGCCAAGGGCGGATTCCAGGAGAAACCACAAGTACAGGAGGAATACCCTGCAGCGTAAGCTGTTCACTGGTGCTTTGCAGATTACCTAACAACTGCTCTGCTAAATTGGGTTCTATTGCTAAACCATGATCCTTACTTTGCTGTAATATGTTATGCAATTGTTGTTCCAACCCCGCATCTAAGGTCATAACCGATAGATCACTCCCTACCTGTGTGAGTTGTTGCATCATCATACGGCCTAAAGCAGGCCGCACTGCAGCTGTCAAAATGTCAGGATCCTGACTTCTAGGTGCCTGCTCCGACAGCATTTCGACAATTGTACGAATGTCTCTCACTGCAACGCCTTCAGCCAACAAGTTCTGTAATACCTTAGCGACAACACCCACTGACACTTGAGCAGGCACCACCGCTTCAACTAATTTGGGTGCTGACTGAGCTAGCTGGTCCATTAGTTGTTGTGCCTCATCATGTCCTAGTAATTCATGGGCATTGTCTTGCAGCACTTTATTCAGGTGCGTTGCTAATGCAGTGGCGCTGTCCACTACGGTATAACCCATCGATTGAGCGTATTCTCTTTGTGAAGTATCAATCCACATTGCATCAAGTCCAAAAGCTGGATCTTGAGTTGGGATGCCTTCTAAGACTCCATGGGTGGTTCCTGGATTGATAGCTAGGTCTCGTCCTATCATAAGCTCACCTTGGCCACGAGTGACGCCATTAATATTGATATGATATTGATTAGGCGATAAATCTAAATTATCCCTAATGTGTACGGATTGGACTAAGAAACCTAATTCATGAGATAGTTTTTTACGTACACCTTTTATCCGTTGCATCAGTGCCCCACCCTGACTCTTATCCACTAAGGGTATCAGGGCATAACCTACTTCTAATCCAATCATGTCCAGTGGTGGGAGGTCTTCCCAAGACAAATCTTTCAATTCTTGTTCTTGTTGTTGCTTTACCTGATCTTGGGATTCAGGCAGTTTTTCTTGCTTTGAGCGCTGCAACGCAACATATGCTAGCCCTCCAGTGGCTGCAGCTAATAACAAGAACACAAAATGTGGCATACCGGGGATCACGCCCAGCAAGGCCATAATTCCTGTAACCAATATCAGCGCTTGGGGGCTACCCAATTGCCCCACGACTTGGCTAGACATGTCTGTGGTAGAGGACACTCGGGTCACTATAATAGCCGTTGCTGTGGCCAGCAATAATGAAGGTATTTGCGCCACCAAACCGTCACCAATCGTTAGCAATACGTAAGTTTGCGTGGCTTCATCAAAACTTAATCCATGGGTGCCCATACCAATCGCAAGACCACCTATAATATTGATCAAAAGGATCAGGAAACCTGCAACCGCATCCCCTTTCACAAATTTACTGGCACCATCCATAGAACCATAAAAGTCTGCTTCCGCCGTTACATCTGCACGACGCTCTCGCGCTTCATCCTGGGTGAGCACTCCAGCATTTAGGTCGGCATCGATGGCCATCTGTTTACCTGGCATGGCATCTAAGGTGAAGCGTGCACTCACTTCTGACACCCGTCCAGCACCCTTGGTGACAACAAGGAAATTGATAATCATCAAAATAGAAAATACGATAATTCCTACGACATAATCACCACCAATGACAAAGTCTCCAAAAGACTGTATCACCTGCCCCGCAGCGTCTGTGCCCGTGTGCCCTTCTACCAAAACAATACGGGTAGAGGCTACGTTAAGAGCTAAACGCAATAAAGTGGCAAAAAGTAATACCGTAGGAAAGGACGAGAAATCTAAAGGCCGCATGGTATTAATGGAGATCATCACAATAATCAAGGCAAGGGCTATATTTAGGGTAAAAAATAAATCCAACAAAAATGCAGGTAAAGGCACGACCATCATTAAAATGATGAGAAGAACCAACATAGGAATTAACAATCCTGTCAAATGTTTGACGTTGACTTGATCCTTCAAAACTAACACTTGTGAAAAATTCATAACAACTTTTACCCTCAATTAAAAACCTAACAAATTGTTTTAAATCGATTTTTATTCTTCTAATCATTAATTTTTAACGAACCATGTCGGTAGTAAATACACCATAAGTAGATTCGTCAAAACACTAGCTCTATGACTTAAAAGCAATAACAGTGCCAACCTTGAACAAGGCAAGGCAATAATCTTACCAAACGGACTAAAGTCCTAGCGGATGTGGTCGATATAATTTGTATATCAAAAAAGGACCTACCTATGAATGTAAAAACATTACGCGTGCCCAACCTCTGGGTATTATTGCTTGGTTCTATAATCATAGGCGGTTGCACAATGTCGATGACTGGTAATCAAGTGCCTGAATCAACAGAAAACACGTCTATTTATAAGAAAGAAGTCATCATTTCAACGGGATATGCAAACATCAGCGCTCAAAAGAGTAACAATCAAGCTCAAAGACGTTTAATGGCAATTCGAGCATCAAAACTAGATGCTTATCGAAATCTGACAGAGCAGGTTTATGGACAACAACTCAATGCGTCAAGCACTGTAGAGGACATGATTATTGCTAGCGACACTATGAGAACTCATGTGGAAGGCGTTGTTTATGGCGCTAGAGTGGTTAGTATCAACCCCATTGGTGATGATAGCTACGAAACCAAATTAGAACTAGAACTAGACACGATGCTTGAACTCAGACGTATTTATTTAGTTTCTAGGTAATCCAACGGCTAGTTTCAATATGAAAACTCATCGCCCCTTTTATCTGATAAGAAGATTTTTATGCTTTACATTAGCTGGGCTAATTATTGCCAACCCAAGCTACGCAAAAGAGACTAAAAGCAATGCATTAATAGTGTCTGGGCAGGCTCTGATTATTGATGGCGATATTGAGACGGCTCTCTTGAGAGCAGTTCTTGATGCTCTTCGCACTGCAGCAACCCAACAAAAAGGTCAGTTCACAAGCTTCAGCAGTCTAAATGCTCAAGGTCAGCTAGCAGAAAACATAACTTTAAAGGCCGACTTAAATATCCATCATGTTAGCCTTATAGAGGAGTGGGCAGATGATGAGATTGCTAGGGTAAAGTTGGCTTTAGAGCTAAGCGAGGCACAGCAAAGCTGTCAGTTACCCCAGTTAACTCAGATAGTGACAACACATTTGGAAACCCCAACTGCAAACAAGGGCTATCATCAAGTTGATATTAATCAATTACTCCTCAATGCAGAAAAACAGTTTGCCAAGTTGGCAAAAACTGTTAACTTTGATACCCATCAAGCCAATCCTACTTTAAGTGAGTATCAACAAGCATGGTTAGCTTCACAAGCATATAATCAAGCCGATTATCACTTAAACATCAGCGTGCAATGGGCGTCAAAATCTAATTTTAATCTTAGTTTGGATGCCATCAAAAAATTAGTCGGCAAACCCATGAGTCAGGCAAACATGCCTATTGCACTCATAATGACAGCGACTTTCAAAAGCCTATACTCCGCTCATCTTGACTTAAAATATCAGCAAGAATTTATGCTTGCGCCTCGTCGATCTTTGAGTGAGTCCAGCCAATTTATACCTAAAGAACAAAGTCAGCAGCTAGTTACATGGATCAAAAAGACATGGAAACACATCTACCAACATGTGCAATGTGAAGGTAGCTACATCAAACTAACAAAAATTATTGATCAGCCCCTCTGGCGCATTAATAAGGGTCAAGTACTTGGGATAACAAAAGGACAGCATCTACTGTTGTTACCTAAAAATTATCAAAGTGGCATTCTTAATCCAGATGCAAAAAGCGCACCTCAGGTTTTTAAAGTCACATTATTACAACCCCATGCAGCTGTGCTTGAACACATTGCAGGTCCCAAGAATATAATAGCAACCACAGCGAAAGTGATTTTATTTTAACCCGATAAAATCTACTTTATTTTAAGGAGATGCAACATGCGTATTGGTTTGATATCTACATTTATCATGACTTTTTTTTTGGCTAGCCCTGTTTATGCAACTAACGCCCAGACCCAGAGTCATTTAAACACGCTGCTTGGTGAACTGTTGCACTTAGAACAACAGTTGGAAACACCAAAAATAGGAGTAGACTCAATCAAACCAGGCGGTAACTATCGTATCAAACCTGGAGACTCTTTAGGAGCCATTGCTTACCGAGCCTATGGTCAAACCAACATCAAACTTGACTTGGTAATGGAGCTTATTGTGAAGCAGAACCCGAATGCATTTTTTCGTAATAATGCCAACTTTATTTATGCAGATAAAGTCATCACTATTCCTAGTATTGGCGACTTTCGAGCCATGTTATTTACTGCCAATACAAAGAGTTTTTTAAATGACACTAGTGACAAAAGTCACTGGATTCGGTTTCCCTGATGAACATCGAAGTGCTGGCTAATAATAAACACCACAGGCCTCGAGTTTTAGTGACGTAAAGCTGAGGTAACAACGTGGGTTAGATGATTTGCTCACGTAAGGCATCAATAGACCCTGGAATCTTATGTGCCCAGTGCTCTGACTTACTGCGTAAATATAAATTTTCCCGCAAAGGACTTTGGACAGGTAAGTGCAAAAAATATAAAGCACTTTGAGCAAGCTCAGGGGTGATATCCAACTGCTTAGCCCATTGGTCTATTAAGGCAAATAAATCATCATTGTTGGGCGTAGGCAAAGCTGTTGTTTGGACTTGCTCCAAGTTCTCGCCTGCCAACACCCGCTGGCATAGCATTTTATAGTGTTGATTAAAACGTCCTTGGGTGGCTTGTCGAGGCAGGCTCTTTAATTCAAACCAACCAGTCGTCCTGCCTGCATGATAGACAGCTGCATGACTCCAAGAGTGATGCTTAGGCGCCGTTGCATGGCGGCAAGCTTCAGCATACGCTTGCTCTGCTGGCGCCAAACCAAAGCTCTGCTGGCACTGATCCATCAGTTGTAAAAACTCAGCAATTGAAGGCATCCAGCTATATTGGCGTTTGGCTTGTTCAATAGCTAACACTAAAACATCTTCTTCATAGCCAGCAAGGCTAAACGCCCATTCGCGCTTAGCAATAATAATTTCTTTATCATCATCAAACACACTTTTAAACTTATGCCCATAGATGGTCATAAATCGGGCAAAGAGCATATTAACCAGGGATTTTACTTTATGGTCAATCGGCGCAGTGGCTGCTACCACCGTTTTACCAGTCGGTATTATTGATGTCGAGGACTTTTGCTGTAATGTTACGTCGGCGCTGCTTAGCAGCGTATTTAGCTTCTTCATTGGATGAATTAGTCTGCTGTTGCGTTTGTCTTTGGGCACGGGCCTGAGCTGTTTGCTGGTGAACCTGTTCTTTTTTAACCCACTTTAAAAACTTTTGATCCCAGCCACCAGGTGTTTCTCGACGACCTTTGTCCATGTAGTACACCACAAACTCATCTTTAATGCCAAGAGCAAAGGCTTCACTTATCTGGTGTTGCTGGGCTAAAACTTTAACAATGTTAGCAGAAAGCTTCCATTCCAAATCCATGTGACACAGGTGCTGGTGCTGAGCTTCTTTAGCCGCAAACAAACGACTCAATTCGTCACCTTCACCCACATCTCGTCGCCAACCACCAAACCCTCCCATAGATGGCTTTGAGCTGGGCACTAACGGAACCAAAGGTGGCTGTGCTGATTCAACTAAAGGCTCTTGGTGAGTCCCCATTTGGTCTTGCGTCAATTGCAGCTCAATGCGCACCATCCCGTCACCTGCTGGGACTACTTGTAACAACCCTATAGAGGACAACTGGGAGAGTAACTGCCCTTGGTGCTGCCTTGTCAAACACAAAGCTCTCCCATACAAGCGTTGTTCTTCCACCACCACTTGTCCATGCCACGCGCCTACCAACTCAGTGACCACAGCAAGCATCACCGCTTGTTCTAAGCCATAACGCTGAGCTAAATGGGGAGCAATGGATAGATTTGGGGCCATAGATGGCATAACTAAGATCAACTTTAAACTGATAGAAAACCTATTCTACCCTAACTAGTCCTGTGCTAACATCAGCAAATCAGCACAGGAACAATAAATAATGATGCATCAAAAAAACCCTATAGAACAAATGATGGATCATCAATCGATCCGCAAGTTCACCGATCAAACTATCCCTCAAAAGATGATCAATACTTGCATAATGGCGGGCCAAGCGGCGGCTAGCTCAAGTTTTGTGCAGGTGACAAGTGTTATTCAAGTCAATTCCGAAGAAGCACGTGGAGCCCTAGCATCTGCTGCAGGAGGACAAGCTTACGTAGAGACCGCTGCTGTTTTTTTGGTTTTTTGTGCAGATCTGCAACGTAATCAACAAATATGCCTAGGCCAAAATCAGCAGATGCCCACGGGATTCACAGAACAAACACTTATAGCCAGTGTGGACACAGCACTGTTTGCACAAAATGTATTACTGGCAGCGCAAAGTCTAGGTTTAGGTGGGGTTTTTATTGGTGGTTTGCGTAACCAACCAGAAGCTGTGACAAAGTTACTAAAGTTACCTACGCAGGTATTCCCTATCTTTGGCCTATGCTTAGGCTACCCTGACCAAAACCCAGGACAAAAGCCGCGCCTACCTTTGTCCATGGTGCTGCATCAGGACCAGTATTCAAACGACACCTTAGCTGACCTTGCAAGCTATGACGCCCAGATAAGCAAGTACTATCATCAGCGTAGCCAAGGAAAGATCAACCTGACCTTTAGTCAACACATCATTAAGACGGTGGTTAAAGAGGCTAGGCCACATATGCTCCCTTACCTGAATGCTCAGGGGTTCAGCACCCGCTAGGGAGCAAGTGAAGTTGGCCTTTTTACACAAAGGTAAGGTGACTTAGTTTTAGCTAATTTGTCGAGCCTGGATAATATCGTACCACTGAGCAGGCCCTGTTTGGTGCACTGAAGTGCCCCCAGAATCAACTGCTACAGTTACAGGCATATCTTGTACGTCAAACTCATAGATCGCCTCCATGCCAAGCTCTGCAAATGCCACGACCTTTGCACTCTTAATTGCTTTTGAGACTAAATAAGCAGCACCACCTACAGCCATTAAATAAACGGCTTTGTGCTCTTTAATAGCATCAATAGCCACCTGACCTCGCTCAGCTTTACCAATCATGCCCAACAAACCTGTTTTTTCTAACATAATGCGAGTGAACTTATCCATGCGCGTCGCTGTAGTAGGTCCTGCTGGACCTACAGCCTCGTCTCTTACAGGGTCAACTGGACCGACGTAATAAATAAACCGACCTTTTAAGTCAACGGGCAATGGCTCGCCATGAGCCATCATATCGACCATTTTTTTATGGGCAGCATCTCGACCTGTAAGCATTTTCCCAGAGAGCAATAAGGTTTCACCTGGCTGCCAAGTTAATACGTCAGCTGGGGTTACGCTATCTAAATTAACTTTGCGAGCACCTGCTCCTGCATCCCAAGCTATATCTGGATAGTCAGCTAAACTTGGTGGCGTCTGTAAACTTGGGCCACTGCCATCCAATACGAAGTGAGCATGGCGCGTTGCGGCACAGTTAGGGATCATACACACAGGTAAAGAAGCAGCATGTGTAGGGTAATCCATGACCTTGATATCCAACACTGTGGTTAAACCACCCAAACCTTGGGCACCAATACCTAGGTTATTTACCGCATCAAATAGTTCTAAACGTAACTTTTCAGCAGTGTTTTCTGCACCACGGGCTTGAAGTTGTTGAATATCAACTGGGTCCATTAACGATTTTTTAGCCATCAATGCTGCTTTTTCTGCCGTACCCCCTATGCCTATACCCAGCATGCCAGGTGGACACCACCCTGCACCCATCGTAGGCACAGTTTTTAATACCCATTCAACAATACTATCAGATGGATTCAACATGGCCATTTTACTTTTATTTTCTGAACCGCCCCCTTTTGCAGCCACTTGAATATCTACCCGGTCACCTTTAACAATAGAGGTATGGATAACAGCTGGTGTATTGTCTTTAGTATTGGTTCTGCTACCCGCAGGGTCAGCCAAAATAGAAGCACGTAGTTTATTGTCTGGTTGCAAGTAGGCGCGCCTTACCCCTTCATTAATCATGTCTTCTAAACTAAGCTCAGCATCCCACTGCACATCCATACCCACTTCTACAAACACTGTAACAATGCCAGTGTCCTGGCAAAGTGGCCGCTTTCCTTCAGCACACATGCGCGAATTGATTAAAATTTGTGCCATTGCATCTTTGGCCGCTTGAGATTCTTCGCGTAAATACGCTTCATGGACTGCATGTATGAAGTCCAATGGGTGGTAGTAGGAAATAAACTGTAAAGCGTCAGCAACGCTATCAATCAAATCGTTTTGGCGAATAATAGTCATGGTGAGATCCTAATTTAACCTAAATATATAACGCTATTGTAACCCGTTATACGATTCAACTCAGCCCTCCACCCATATAATCACCCACTGCAACATCGCTATGTGGGTTATACACACTATTTCGACGTCACTCCAAAGGTAATATACGTGTCTGCCAAAGGTTCCCGTTTGATTTTTTTCTTAGCTTCAAACTTAGCTGTCTCTAGCGCCAGTTTTTTCTGCTCTAGCTCAAAGTAACGACCTTGCTCTAAGGCAATTAAGGCTTTCATTTTGCCAACCAGATCTTGGCTTTGGGTCTTTTTCATTTGTAACTGCAAGCCATCAATGCGTCTTTGCAATTGAGTCAGTACGCCTTGTTGTGCTTTGGCAGTATCTTGTAAATCATCAAAACTTGTTAACACTTGGTCATTAACACTTCCCAGCAGGAGCTGATTTTCGGCCAATTGTTGAGCTGCAGCCTGTGCTGTGTCAGCGCCCACCGCCTTGATGTTATACATTGCTTGCTCTACACTTTGCCCAAGTTGTACATTAACGTCTGCAACATCAATAAGCTGATCCTCGAGTACATGGACTCGATCCATTTGTTTTTCAAATTGAACCAATTTAGCACCCATGGCTAAGTTGACTGCGACAGCATCTTTTACAGCGCTTTGCAGTACAAAAAGCATAACAGCTCCACTGAGCAGGCCAACAACACCTAAAATGCCGATGGCACCCAACATATACCCATTGGTTTTATGGAAGCCCTTAGCTATTTCAGTCACTTTTTCAACACTGTCTAAAAGCATGCGGATCGACTTATTCGCAGAGTTAGCTGCTTTGTTAGCTGCACCCGCTGCGTCCAATACAATGACTGTAAGATTTTCGATATCTGAGGCACTAACAGGTATCTTGCCAGCCACATTTTCCTCTGCTTGAAGTTGCTGATGGTCAATGACAATCAAGTCTTCATTATCTAGCATCGGTTCTGGCGTATTCTTAGCCTTGTCGTCATCTGTTTCTTGGTCACTCATAGTATTCACTATCTCAATCGATCTAAATCCTACAAGAATGTAAGTTAGGATTCATCATTACGTTTTTTTAAGGTGTTACTGTCCATGATTATATCGGCAGTTTTTGAGCGAATCTTAACCATTTTTTTACTCAGCTTGGAATACGGTGCCTTTTGTTCATTTCCATCAGCTTTCAATAACTCATCAGAACCTGACAAGTTAACGATGGAGCCTTGCATGGAAGCATTAGCACTAAGTTGTACGTCGCCATTTTGGGAGGTTTTTTGTCTGTCAATTTTCGCATTAATGTAAGGAATAGGAACTTCAAAATTCCCTGCTAAAACCAGAACTTCTGCTACCACAGAGAAATCACCCATATCGGCATTTCCAACAGCGCCTTCATTGGGAGTGTGATGGCCAAGGTAAGATGCGTCATTTTTAATATTAGCATCAGCTGAGTCCTTACCCTCAACGCAGAAGTTAGTCTCACTTTGTTCTTTTGCTGGTTTCAAACGTGCTGAATCAACAGCTCTTCGTCCCTCTAGGCTTGCTTTAGAACCTGCCTCAGCTTTACGTGGTTCATCCACATTTATAGCGACTTGTTGGGGCTTAAAGGCCTGTTTTTGTGCCCCCATATTAGCCCTTTGCTCCACATCATACTGACCAAGTATCGGTCCTTTAATGGTTGAAGTATTGATGCCTGAGACAGACTCAGTGGTCGGTTCAGCAACCTCTTTGTGAGATTTTTTTGAGAACCTCCCCCAATTTTTGGCCAACTTGCTGTGTTGACCTTTAGTATTGAGTATTCGTTGCTGACTGCCAACAAAGTCTGCTACCTCTTGGTATTTGTTAGGATTTTTTATGGGGTCAGAGATAGAGAATGTGCGCTTTTTCTTCGATTCTAAAACCCTTTGGAAGACATTTTTTTTAGCTTTTTTATCTTTTTTCATCAGCCACTACTCCAATTGCCAGGTTGCAACTAACACTTTGTTTACTAAGCCTTTTTAGCAAATTACAACTTTTAAATAACAACACCTTCTTCGTTGTAACGAAGATTTTGAGGCACTTCAGGATTAGGTTGTTTAGGGGCAGGCACTCCTGGTATAACAGTATTAAGCTGGTATACATAGGCAAGCACTTGCGCTACGGCAACAAATAATTCTTCTGAAATCTCTTCATTGATGTCGCTAGTAAAATACAGCGCTCTTGCCAACAATGGCATTCGTAACAGTTGCACACTGTGTGTTTGTGCTCGCTCTTTGATACGTAAAGCCATTTCACCTTGTCCCTTAGCCAACACAATGGGCGCGCCAGAGCCTGCTTGATCATAGACTATAGCGACAGCAAAATGCTGCGGGTTAGTGATGACAACATCAGCTTTGGATACATCTTCTAACATTCTACCCATAGCCATTTCTCGCTGTCGTTGACGAACCTGACTTTTCACTTCAGGTCGACCTTCCATCTCTTTCATTTCGTCTTTGATTTCTTGCATCGACATTTTCAATTTTTCTGTGTGGCTATATATTTGGTAAGGCACATCGATTGCAGCGATCACCATCAATGACAAACAAATATAGAAAAAGGCCCATAACAAAATCACTCCACCTTCTTGCATCGCTATCTCAAGTGGCATCTTACCCAAAGCCAAAAGGTGACCAATTTGTGACAATACCACCAAATAACCTATGCCAGCCACTAACATGAACTTGACCAACGCCTTGACCAACTCCATAAGAGCTTGAGTGCCAAACATACGTTTGAGTCCAGTCAATGGATTGAGCTTGTTAACCTTAAACCCCAACGCTTTAGTAGAGAAAAGCCACCCACCAATTAGAGCAGGTGTGATTAAAGCCAATAATAAAGTCAGTAATAAAAAAGGCATAACGCATAGAATGCCATCCACTAAGGTCGATAATAAAACACTGGGCAATCGATTAGTGTCGGTCAACAATGCACGCTCGATGGTTAAAGAAGAACTCAGTATTTGCGAGAGCTCATCGATAATACTGCTACCGGTCATCACTAAAAAAGCAGAGCCCAAGACCATGATAATCGCCATAGAAAGCTCTTTTGACCTGGGTACTTGGCCATCTTCACGAGATTTTTCAAGACGTTTGGCTGTGGGTTGCTCCGTTTTTTCTTGGGCGCTATCTTCAGACATAGTTACCCTACACCCAATAACAATCGGATCTGTTGAAAGGCTTCAAACCATAATCCTTGCACACTGCCCATAAAGCTAGGTAACAAAACAATTAGTGTCACAATACCCATCAACAAAGTCAAAGGGAAACCTACAGCAAAGACATTTAAGCTAGGGGAGGCTCTTGAAATCACACCCATCGCACTGTTAGTGAGTAACAGAATAACCATGGCCGGCAAGGCAATCATGGCGGCACCAGAGAAGATCAAAATCGACCATTGCAGTAGGTCCCAGACCATAGCCATTTGCAACTGGGGCTGATCAATGGGCCATAATCTAAAGCTATCCAGCAGTAACTCAATGAGGATAAGGTGGCCTCCTATGGATACAAATACTAAAGTGGCCAAAATCACTAGGAATTGAGAAACAACTGGCGTTTGCACACCACTATTTGGGTCTACCATCATGGCAAAGCCTAGCCCCATAGATAGGGAAATAAACTCACCTGCAGCACTCACAGCAGCAAAAACAACTTGCAGTATCAGGCCCATCATCACACCTATGACAACCTGCTCCAAAAACAGGACCAGCCCTGCACCAGAAAGCACATCCACGATGGGCCAATCATGCAGTGGGTAAATGAGAATGGTCAAAACCATGGCTAAAGTGATCCTCAGCGTGGTGTTAACGCTCATAGCTGAAAATATAGGTGTGGATATGAGACACGCACTAATGCGGGTCATTGGCCATAAGAAGGTGTAAAGCAGCGCTAATACGTCATCCCATATCGCAAACATAACTAACCAACCAGCCCAGGAACACGGGAAATCAAACCCGTTGCAAAATCTGTTAGCACTGTAATTTGCCATGATCCAAATAAGTAGAGCACCAATACCAAGGACACTAATTTGGGTATAAAACTCAAGGTCATTTCGTTTATAGACGTTGCTGCTTGCACAATACCAATGAGCAAACCCACAACCAGAGCGACAAAAAGCATAGGGCCTGCAATAGTTGCAGTAACTAACAAAGCCTCACGGCCAATATCTAAAACAATGTCCCTGTCCATAATAACCCTCCTCTCAGGTATAAAAACTACCAGCTAAAGTGCCTAACACTAAAGCCCAGCCATCGATCAAAACAAACATCATAATTTTAAATGGTAATGAAATCATCATGGGCGATAACATCATCATGCCCATAGACATCAACACACTAGCAACCACTAAATCGATGACTACAAAGGGCACAAATAATAAAAACCCAATCTGAAATGCTGTTTTTAACTCGCTGGTTAAAAACGCTGGAATCAACAATTGCATGGGCACAGTTTCCGGCCCTTCCAATTCTTGTTGACCAGATATTTGCGCAAATAGTTCGATGTCTGATTCTCGGGTTTGCTTGAGCATGAACTCACGTAATGGCTGCTGAGCGGTTTCAAAGGCCTGTGTAAAGTCTGCCTGATCATTCAGATACGGTTGGATTGCCTGATCATTTATTTGGGTCATGACAGGAGCCATGATGAACAGTGTTAAAAACAACGCCAAGCCCAAAAGCACCTGATTCGGTGGTGTTTGGTTGGTTCCTAATGCCTGGCGCAGGATTGACAGAACTATAATAATCCGCGCAAAAGAAGTCATCATTAATAACAGAGCTGGGAGCATTGTTAGCAATGTCATTAACGCTAAAATCTGCAATGTTAAACTATACTCTTGCTGACCCTGCGCATTGGTTTCAACCACCACGGATGGCAAAATACTTTGCGCTGCACTGACCTGTGGAGCAAACACTAAAAGCAGCGCCATACTAGTGAATAGTAGCCAAGGATTTGACAATCTAGTGCTCATGAGGAATTCTTAACCCTTGCAGCCAAAGCATGTCTACCAAACAACATAGAAAAGGTATTGGGTGCACCTGGGGTTTGATCTTCTGAGGAGGATGTCTTTTGCTGATTGGATTGGTTCAAAGTTGTAGAGCCTAACTCTTTGGCATCAAGCTTAGTTAATAGACGAATGTTATGGCTAGTAACCCCTAAAAGTATGGGCTGGCCATCAACTTCGATTAGCAACACTTTATCTCGGTTACCTAATGCCATAGCCTCTATAAACCTGAGCCTACCCATACCTTTAGGCCTGCGTTGCATAAACCATCGTGAAGCAAACACCATCGCCAACAAAATGGCTAACACTAATAACAAACTGCCTATGGATCGCACCAACAATTGAGTATCACCTAGCATAAATAACCCTTAAATTTTCCGAATTCGTTCAGCTGCGTCAAGCACTTGGGTCAGTCGAATACCATAACGTTCATTCACCACTACAACCTCACCTTTTGCGATAATTGTATTGTTTACACACACATCAATAGATTCTCCAGCTAAGCGATCAAACTCAATGACACTGCCTTCACTTAAGCGCAACAAATCTTTAATTTTCAGTGTTGATCGACCAACTTCGGCAGATAAAACCACAGGGATGTTTTGTAAAATGTCTAGGTCTAACTCATCCTCAAAAGTGGATAAGTCAGATGAAACTAACTCTTCTTCACTCACGATTTATTCCTTTTTTATTCAAATTTCAAAAATATTTTAAATTCATTAGCCCACTGGATAACGGTCTGCTTATATATTATTTCCTAACTACCTTTACGGCAGCATGACCATTAGAGCTGCCATACACTCCATTGAAAAGTGGAATGCCTTTTGCCGTAACAGTCACTAACTCTGGCATTTTTATGGGTATGACATCCCCTACCTTGAGCTGCCTTAGTTCTAGCAAGCTAATTTGGGGGTTGGCTAGGTCAGATTTCACATCTAAATCAACTCCAGCAATAGCTAATTTAAGGTAGTCATTCCACATTTTGTCGTCATCTACATCAATATCACTATCACCAATCACTTGGTTACGTAACAGGTCTCGGATGGGTTTCATTGCCGCATAGGGATAAATTATCTCTATGCTTCCATTAATATCATGGGCCATCTCTATATTAAATTTATTAATAATGACCAAATCATTTTCTTCTACAATACTGGTAAATTGTGGATTCACCTCAGAATTAACAAACTCAAAATCTACGTTGTACATAGGTGCCCAAGCCGCTTTCATATCTTGGAATACACGTTGTAGAATCATTTGAATTACTCGGTATTCTGTGGGTGTGAAATCTCTGATGCCTGAGATTTCTGTATGCGAACCTGCTCCACCAAAAAAGCTATCTAAGGAATTAAAGATCAACTGCGGATCTATAATAATTAACATAGACCCACGTAAAGGGGGGATTTTGACCACGTTTAGTGAAATCGGTGTGGTGAGATTCTCCATGTGTGTAGAAAATCTCTCTACATCAACATGTTGTGATTCAATTTTTGGCTGATAACGCAGTAGACTCTTTAAACTAATACGAAAAAACCGGGCAAAACGCTCGTTGATCATATCTAATGAACCTAAATGCGAGGTTAAGGTGCTGTCCTCACTTGCAATGTCATAGCCTTGTGCGTCGGTGTCTAAGTTATATGCTTGCCCTTCATCATTTTCGCCCAACTCAACTAAGGCTAAAATTTCTTCTTCTGAAAGTAGTTCACTATCACTCATCTGGCCAAAACTCCTAGTTTACTGAATCACAAATTCAGTAAAGAACACTTCTTCAATGCCACCAAAATCCTCATACCCAATGAGCACCTGATTGATACGAGTTTTTATGGCGTTGGCTAATAATTGTTTGTCAGACACCGTAGTTAAAACGTCAGCGCTATAGGTGGAGACCTCCATAATGATAGCCGAGCGAATCGCTAGTTCGTGTTTGTAAACATTGTCTACAATGCGTTGGTCATAATGTGTCATGAAGCCCATAGTGAATTGACAAAACTGCTTACTACCTGACAAGTTCACTGTAAAGGAGCGTTCCATTTCATTATAAAGCTGATCAAATTTTTGACCTTCAGGCTGTTCTTTAGCTACTTTTTCCAACGCTTTTGGGGCATTAGGATCGATGGGATCACCACTTTCATCACCATCTTGCTGCACAACAACATTACCATTTTCATCTACAATCACGGGTTTTGAATCAAAAAAACCGGTGAGAAATAAGGTTCCTCCAATACTCATAGCAATGATCAAGATCCCTATAATCACGAACAGCAAAACTTTAACTAAACCACCTTTTTTTTGCTCTTCTACTTCTACTTCTAAATCTTCATTTGCCATACTTTCTCTGCCTTATCACTCTAAAAATCTCTCATCGTTTAAATGTTGCTCACTAAGCAAACGTATCAATATCACCGTCATGTTTGGCCCTATTCGTTGTTCCTGCAACGCTGGCATTGTCATTGGCCTCACTACCTACCTGTGTTAAGTTCCAATCTGGCTGATCACTATGACGTTTATTTTGACCCGTGTTATGACTGCCTACAGACACACTGGATAATTGCATACCACTTTGTTCCAGCTGATCCTTAAGTCTAGGCAGACTTGCTTCTAAAAGTTCACGCACTCCAGCATTAGTGCTTAAAATCTGGGTTTGTAACACTCCATCTTCCATCAGCAAGTTGATATTCACATGCCCCAAGCGTGCTGGGTTTAACGATAGATTAGCTTGCCAGCGCCCCTCCTTAACCATGCGCTGCAATTGCTGTCCAAGCTGGTTTTGCATTTGACGAGCTGCAATTTGTGCCGCGCTGTCACCCAGCATGAGACTAGCAAAACGCTGACCTAAATCCATAGATGGCGTGTCACTGGTAGTTGTTGGAGCGACATTAGCAATCGACGAAATGGTCTTAAGGTTGGCATCTGTATAACTACCTCTATCGGTATTTTTAGATGTCGTTGGTACATTGTTGCTAGGTACTCCTGTCCTTGTGAGCAATAAATCTAGCTTTTGCACTAGAGCTGGGGCTAATCCAATGGTTGAAAACGACTCTGTAGAGTTTGGCACCCGCGCTGTGCTTAAAGTAACGCTCTCATTCATCTTGGTCTGTGCCAATACTTTATTAATACTATTAGCTAAAACTGTTTTTTGATCAGGCACGTGACTATCGTTACGCAATTGGTGCTGCTGTAACAGCGTTTGGGTGGGGGTTTGGGGCAAAGGAGCTGATGTTATGGGCATGGTAACTGATGTAGGAGTAATGGTTGCGCCCACCATCGTCTTTATAGCTGCAGAACTCGATTGGTTACGCACCTTAATCACATCCGTATCCGAGAGCGGTAATGCATTCAATAAATTGGCCTGCAAGCTTGTGGTTGTAGCATTAGTTAAAGCCTGCGGTCTAGGCTGCTGTGAACTTTGAATGTGGGCCTGTATAAATTCCTCATTTCGCACCTGAGGATTTGCCTGGGCTTGAATTTGAGGGCCATTGTGGCTGCGAACTCCAGTTTCAAAGGCAGCATCAACTAGTGTTTGAACTGGGACTGGGACTGGTACTGGTACTGGTACTGGTACTTCAACCGGTGTTTGAAAAGGTGTTGAAACTAATGTCTTTACTGGCGTCTGAGTATTTTGTTCTGCCTGAGCCTCCTGCTGACGCAGATTTGAACTGCTCATCTGAGGCACAACCAAAGCATCTTTTTGTGCCTGCTGTGTCAATTGAACCAAAGGCTTTTGTGGCGCTTGAATTGGCTGTTCAACTTGATTTAAAGGTTGGAGTTGATCTAATGAGTCTTTTAGTAATTGAGTAGGTGGCTGGACTAATAGCTGCTGCGTCACTGGTATTTGAATCTTAGCCTGACTGATAAGGTCGACTTGCAGTGGAACAGTCAGCTCCCCTAAATGATTGGACTGGCTTGAAGTTAGCTTTTGTTTTGTGAATTCAATCAAACGACTAGGCAGCATGTTTGTAGAATTATTGGACAAGTCTGCAGGCATTGCTTTAGTTTCGGCTTGAACTTGTCCTGGCTTTAAATCCATACTAGAAGAAATTTCTGGACTCACCACCATAGGTGCTAAACCCTGAGGGTTTGCCAAGCCACTGGCAAGATTGGGCTTTAGCGTGCTTTCAAGAACCAAACTAGCAATGGGTGATTCTATGCCTAATTCCACAGCAAATTGTTGCAATTGCTGGTCTGAAAATATTATTTTTTTATCAACATCTAAATTTATTGGCGCAGGCAGCTGCTTTGGCATATCTACCGCAGGTAATAACTCAGTAATAAAGCTCAGGCCATCAATTTGAATCTGCTGCTCAAGTGACATCACTCCTAAAAGTGTTTGCAAAGGCTCAGAATGACGCAGGTTATCCATATCCCTAACCGGCAATTTACTGCCACCAGGCAGGCTATTGCCATGTATAATCGGCACTTGGGTGCCATGGGTGTGGCCCGTTAGTATTTGGTTAAACACGCCTGCAGTGGTGGATTTTTTAGCCAAGCCATGAATGCCTAAGGCATTGGCACCTTGGGCGTTTGTCATTTTCAATAAACTTAGCAAATCTGTTTGAGCCATAGTAATCAGCCTGAACTAAATGTCATTTATTCGTCAAAAATTGAACTCATTGTTCATTCTTCGTTATTTACATCTTAATACATGCAAGAATCGATCCAATGTAGTTTGGTTATCCACGTGTGTACATCTGTGCAGCCACAGCGTCCATCTGCTTTGCATCTAATACATTGTTCGCTGCCAACTGCTCTGCTTGAGCCCTTGCTGTAAGTTTTTCAGTCATGCGTGACTTTTGTAACATTAATAACGTGTGAGCTTGTGCCTGTTGTAACTTTTGCGTGAGCCCTTGGCACTGGCCTAACTGGTCCACTTCCATTTGCATTAATTGCTGTAAAAATTTGCGCGTACCTACTATTTTCACACTGTTAGTGGTGCCATCTTGTAACGTCTTTAAATCTTTTTGATAATCTCTTTGATAGCCACGCACCTGTGTGATTGCAGCAGTCATACTCTCAACCATTTGTCTGATATGCTGTTCGTTGGCCAGAGCCTGCTGGTATTGTTGGTGCTGGATTTTACCCAGATTGAAAAAACGATCAGTTTTACTTATGGCCATCATCCTGCTCCAATATCTGCTGCAAACCCAGCATCAACGGTGTGTTAAGGCATGGTCTGAAGGACTTTTTCTTGCTGAAATTCGTGTTGTGGCAGTTGAGCTAGCACTTGCAAATGGTCTAGGCTAGTTGCCATATCACACGAGTCGTGCATTCTTTGCTGCAAGAATCGATCCATGTCCAACTTTTTATCCAAAGCTTGATCTAAAACGATGTTGTTACCCGTTTGATAAGCACCTACATTGATTAAGTCTTGATTTTCAGCATAACTGTTTAACCATTGACGTAATTGTTGCACTGCTTGCTTTTGACCAAGGCCCTGCAGCGCTGGAGCCAACCGGCTAATCGATTGGTTAATATCGATCGCCGGATAATGTCCAGAGGCTGCTAAGTCACGACTTAAGACAATGTGCCCATCCAATACAGATCGAGCAGCATCAACCACAGGATCTTGTTGGTCATCACCTTCAGCCAAAACTGTATAGAAGGCTGTAATCGCACCCTGGCCCTCTTCGTGGCCATTCCCAGCGCGCTCCATTAAGTTAGGAATGAGTGTGAATACTGAGGGTGGGTAGCCTTTTGTGGTCGGAGGTTCTCCAATCGCCAAACCAATTTCCCGTTGAGCTTGAGCCACTCGAGAAATAGAATCCATCAATAACAGCACTGACTTTCCTTGATCTCTAAAAAACTCTGCAATGGTTGTAGCCAGTCTGGCTGCATGCAAACGCGTCACAGGGGACGTGTCACCTGGGGCTGCAACAACAACAGAACGAGCTAGACCATCCTCTCCCAGTGAATCAAGCACAAATTCTTGTACTTCTCTGCCACGTTCGCCAATAAGGCCAATCACAATCACTTGAGCTTGGGTAAAACGCGTCATCATACCCATTAATACGCTCTTACCCACACCTGAACCAGCCATGAGCCCTAGTCTCTGTCCGCAACCTACTGTAAGCAATGCATTAATACTGCGCACCCCAACATCTAAGGCTTGGTCAATAGGTCTGCGCTTAAGTGGATTAATGGGTTGTGCCAAGATGCTTCTATACTCTTGCGCCACAATATTAGGCCCTCCATCCAATGGTTGACCCATGCCGTCTAACACTCGTCCTAGCATCAGCTGACTCATAGCCGTATTATGAGAACGCACTTGTGGTTTCACTTTGAATCCTGCAGCAATACCATGCACACTGCCAAAAGGCATTAGCAACAGCTTACCATTGCCAAACCCCACCACTTCAGCCATCAATTTAACCCCATCAGGGCTAATAATATCGCAATAAGATCCCACCGAAGCTTGAACTCCTGTCGCTTCCAAAGTCAGTCCTACCACTCGTGTTAGCACACCTTGTGAGCGTGCCTGTTGGACCTTAATTTTTCCAAGACTTTGAACTAGCTTGTCAGCTAGACTATTCATCTTCAATCACACTTTTAAGCTCAGGGTTTAGATCGCCCTTGGTGACTGTTTTGTTTACGAGGTTTATCTCAGGTTGTGCCTCAAACTCTATCGCTTCCATAGGCGCTAAAAACTTTTTATCAACAAACCCAAATGCTTCTTCAGATATCTGAGCCAAACGGTCTTGCAATAAATCTTCTACCCAACTCCCTGCATGCTCTACTTTTATACTTCCCATAGACACATCATTACTGGGGTGCAAGTTCACCTCCTTAGGTAATGTATTTTGGTGTTGCAAGCGTTCAAATTCTAATGGGTTCATATAAACTTGGATACTAGATCGGGTGGTATGAAGCTGTTCCATACTGAGGGTAATTAATCGTTCTATTGCATTTGAAGAAACACTTAACTCACCACGGACCACTTCTTTGGCTAAGTGCATAACTACACTTTGCATGGGAGCCAGCAACGCATTAGACAAGGTGTCTGTGACCTTAGATAAACTCTCTAACGCCTCTTCCATATGGTGATTATGTTGCTCTTTTAGGGCTTGGAATTCTTGTTCACAAAGCATGGTAGCACTAGATTTACCTTCAGATTGACCTAGAGAAAATCCTTTATCGTAACCTTCTTGATAGCCCTGCTCAACACCTTGAGGGTCAAGGGCTTTGTCTTGTGGCAATGCCTTTAATAAGTGTTGTTCACTATCTCCAAAGCTTTCAATAGACTCAACATTGGATTCTTCACCCGAGACACCAAATACCTGCCAATTTTCATTTTTTAACTGTTCTTGGTTTAGGCTGGGCACTTGAGCTTCCAAAAAACTGGCTTTTAAAGCTAGATGATCCTCAACCACTAACGAATTAAATGGTTTAAATTCTGTATTAGCGCCCGCTAAGGAAGCCTCCCACAGGTTGTAACTGCCAGCAAACTCATGTTTAACTACGTTATCAGACAAAATCAGCTCCACCACCTAACATCATTTCTCCAGCATCTGACAACCGTCTGGCAGTGCGAAGGATATCTTTTTGAGCCGCTTCAACTTCACTAATACGCATGGGACCTTTGGCCTCCATATCATCAAGAAAAAGTTCCCCAGCTCGCTTGGACATGTTATCCAAAAATTTATCTTTAA
>Ga0308006_10000054_pt1 | contig 46405 bp, 31 predicted proteins | sample Neamet69_FD_203150 | JGI IMG/M metagenome (GOLD analysis project Ga0308006, IMG submission 203150) | Marine microbial communities from water near the shore, Antarctic Ocean - #69 | ecosystem: Environmental > Aquatic > Marine > Unclassified | place: Southern Ocean | collected 2014-06-07 | reverse complement strand
GTTGATTCGGTTGATTCGGTTGATTCGGTTGGTTCGGTTGGTTCGGTTGGTTCGGTTGGTTCGGTTGATTCGGTTGATTCGGTTGATTCGGTTGATTCGGTTGATTCGGTTGATTCGGTTGATTCGGTTGATTCGGTTGGTTCGGTTGATTCGGTTGATTCGGTTGATTCGGTTGATTCGGTTGGTTCGGTTGGTTCGGTTGTACAATCGGTCGTTTGAGTCGTACAATCGTTTGACTTTGTAATTGCACGACGTAAAGGAATCGGGTTGATAATAGGTATTTTATCGGGTTGAATTGGACTATATGTGCTCAATAATATATCCATGCGTTTCATATAGAAATCCCTGAACCATTTGTCAGGAATGTAATCACTGACTGTTCGTGCGACATATTTTATATATTGACTCGTACCAATTGTTTCGAGTAATGGTTTCTTGTCAATTGTATTTTTCGAATGAGCGATAACGAGAATTGTGCTCTCAGGATCCAATTGGACAAATGGAACAGTATGGTTCTTGAGAAATGACAATTCTTCTCCTGAAACCGCCGTATCATCGAAACGAGTACTCTTTAGCAATTCACTACGGAATGCAAATGTTCCGGCGGTAGCGTGATTGGGACCATATGGACCAAATTGGACCATTCGCTGGACCGAATTGAACCAGACATTCACTTCACTGGCTCCTGCACACATGGCTTCTGGGAACTGGAGTAATCGCGATACTGCATGAGAAACTCTGTCGGGTGGATAATAGTCATCATCATCCATGTATACAATGATATCGCCATCGGCCTTTTCATTTAACAAATTCCGTTTCTTTCCCAAAGTCATTTTATCGTCATATGCGAAATACTTTATTCGTGGATCCACATAGCAGTTTAGTAAATCACCAACTTTATCGGTCCCATCATCAATGATGATCCATTCGATATGGTCCATTGGGTATGTCTGATGCTTGAAACATCTGATAAGTGCCTCTATGAATGGACGGCGGTTATATGTTGCAGTACAGATACTGACAAATGGTAAATCGTGCTCTTCCGTGCTATCCAGACATGATTCCATCGTACACCCACACGTGTCACATATTTCACACTCTCCACATAATTCAATCATCTGAGTACTTCCAGTCGATGATTTTGTTTTACTTTTACGTTTAGTTTTACCTTTACTTTTATTTGTTCGTTTGCCCATTTGTGTACAATGTACACAAATGAATACTCTATATCGTTTACACGTTATCAACTTACTTCACCGGCTCCGTAGGTTTCAATTGTGTGAATAGTGAATATAACACAGCCCCGCTTCCTCCTAAAAACACAGTCCATTTAGCAGATGTATCCAATTCTTCGTCGGTTCCTGCATGTCCAAATGCGGCGAATGTACATAAAAGTAAAAACATTGTTCCCATTGCATGACTCGTCTTACCAAGGGTTTCCAGTAATCGAGCCCTACCCGCTTTTCCTCCCAATAATAACGGTCCAAACATCATGACGAACATATATTCCATACCAATCAAAGACGCATTGAGTCCAGCGATTGTCATAGCAATCCAATAGAATACCAAGAACCATAAAACACCATAATTATCATGTGTAAATTGCGATTTGAGACCCATCAATCCAGCGTATATAGGAATGATAAATCCTGCAATGATATGGAACCATGGAGCGATAAACATGAGAATGACTTGTGATAGTTTCCCATCTTTTCCATCATCGGATGATACATGTTTGGACATTAGTTTCAGTATCGAGACGATCCCGCCTCTTGTCGCAGCTTGGGAATTCATCGTAGTATTTCCTATCCAGTGTCCCATTAATTTCATATATGGAGGTGCTGTCATTCGATTCCATAACCCAGATTTCGCAATCGACGCATCCTTCAAATACATCGATACATCGTCATCCGTTCTATTTGTAGCTGTCCAATTATATGGCATCCCATACCCGAAATAACTATCACTCTTCGGTTTGGCATATGGGGAAGATTTCAAATCAGATGGGAATATGGAATCAATCGCTTCTGCGACACTCCTTTCCTTTATAGAAACGATAAACATGGAACCGATGAACCACCATAAGATACACTGGATCAACTTCCTGAAACCTGTTCGAATATATGCAATATACGATTTAGTTGTTCTTTCCGACTTTTCTTTATTTGATAAAAATTTCTTATCTTTCGTTCCGGTAGAATTACTCATTATTATATCAGTGAGATTTTTTATTTATATGGCTTGGTCAATCGGTTGTATCGGTTGTATCGGTTGTATCGGTTGTATCGGTTGTCATCGTATCCATCGCACTCTCCCCCATAAATTTATTGTATATAGCGTTCGCCGATACATCGCGGTTCTTTTGGAATACATAGTAGCGATTCAAGAAGGAAATCGTCTGCTCCTCAACCGACATGTTGGCCGCGGCCCCGTAATTATTGGCCCGACCCCGCCCCGCCGCTCCATCGCTTCCCTGGCCACTGATATCTGTCTTCATCAAATCATACAAATCCCCAAACAATCCTGTCCCCTTTCCCCGCAACCCCATCTCATCGGCCGTCGCGCGCTCCACTATATCGAATCCGTAATGTCCAAACATATCTATCAAATATGTCGGGTGCACCAAGTATTCGCGAAACACTTTATTAATCGTTTCCTGAAATACATCAATCGCCCGCCCCAACGACGTCTCATCGCCGGCAAACACGGGATTCTCATACCGTCGCACAACTCCCCAAATCTTATTACCGCCCCGGTGCAACGCCGTCTCCTCACCGACTGCCAAATCACCCAATTTCCGGATAATCTCATTCCCATCATAACACGTCGCAATGAACCGCCCTCCAACTTTGATATTCTCAGCGACATTGCGCAGGAAATTGTGGAAGGTTTCCAAATTCTCACACATGTAATGCAACGCAAACTGGATAGATCCAACGTCAAACCCATCCTTGACTTTTCCGTACATGCGAGCGACTCCACTGCCAATAGTTTCTACTGCACGGGTTCCCCGGCCATGCAGCGCGTTCCCGACATGTTTCCCGCGACTGGTGAAGAATGCCGTTCCATCGCGGATATTCTTGCTGCTGTCTGCATGCACAAACATGCAGTCGGGCATGGTACGGTACTGTTTCCTATAATTCAAATACCGAGCACAACAGCCATCCACTTTATTCTCAATGTTATCCACGGAAATATCCAGACCAAATACCAGTGATAATTTCCCATGAACCCATTTCGGGATATCGCCGCCCTTCCCTACTGCGAAATCTATCATGGTATCGCCCGGTTTAGATGCGCTGTTCACCAATGTCCGCTTCACAAATAAATTGTGGAAATCGCGGAGACTTCTGGTGCGGGACCGACCCGTCGCGCCATCGGCATAATACGTCTCCTCGTCATCAGCCGTCTCGGGAATCATACCACCGGTTGTAATCATGGTTTTCGTTATAGGATTGTGGATGGAGTACCAATTGCTATTTGCGACATTGTAATCATTCCCGTACTTTCGCATCCCCTTGCGGTACTCGTCCGTCTTGTCGTGTCGAACCCTAATCGGTTTCCAACGCCATTTAGATTCAGCGGTTAAATCATATCGATACTCCACCACCGTCTCATCATCAATCGCCTCCCCATTCTCTGCATACATGACAGCCGATCCATCGGCACCAGTGACCAAATTCCGTCTACAAATATGCGCCTCATCATCGTATGGCTCCGATGGGTAAAACAGTGCCGGTACATAGCTCTCATTCCCGCCCCGCTCATCTCGCGGTGCCCGCACGTACTCGGCCCTTCGGTCCTGGTACTCGGTCAGCCGATCATCCATGATATCACCACACGGATTATTATAGCCATGCCTCTCCGTATCGAATCCCACCCTCAAATTAATCGTCTTGTACTGCTCCACTTGCTGCGATGCCCCGGCCGAAACTCCGCCCGACGACAACCACCCGACTGTATCGGCGCCATTTGTATCCTTAGCAAATGTGGTAAGGAAATCAATAGTATTGAACTCGGGCGGTTTCCATTTGAAGGAATTGTGCCAGGTGGTTTTTGCAGTTGCCGGTGGTGCGCCGGGTCGTACGCTGCCCACCCCCATATTGGCAGGTGTGAAGATGAGACCATCCGTCTCATACTCGAACGCCCCCTCATCTACGCGACGGAGAATCTTCTCACAACCGTCGAATATCGGGAGGGTCGCTGACCCCTGGAACGTCTTTGCCTCGATTCGCATAGGGAGATGTTTGGCGGTTGTCTTGGCAATCGACTGAAACACAATGTCGCGCATCGATTCCCGGAGCAGGGGGAGACGATGGTTGCGTTGAATCGATTGATTCGATTGATTGGAATTTGCCACCGGTCCCGCGGCGTTCAAATCTATGAAATTATTCGCACGGACATCGCGGCCCTTGTAAAAGTATACATCGAATCCGGCAAATAGGTTGATGAACGTCCCCTTTTTACAGTGTGGAATATGTTCCCCATCAATCAATGTATTGGCCCACGAAGTCGGTTCGACGGTTTGGCCGGAATTCGCTTGTTCGCCAGTCGAATCCGCTGCAACCATGCCGGTAAATTCGGGAACCATTGCCGTGGTTATCAAATAGACCTTTTTCGATGGAGCGATGTACAGCATCTTCCTGTCTCCATCGGCCTTTTCCGTTACGGTATATTGGGTGCGGATATTGGGAACGGTTGAATTCTCATTCGTCGGCACGACATTCTTCATTTGGAGTGTCAGCGAGGAAGGCCCTATGAAATCCGATGACCGGGGACGGAGGGTATCGTTCGCGCGGCCGCGACCCGATGCATCGCCCCGCCCCATCGCATTGCCCCGTCCCATCGCATTGCCTCGACCCGCCGACCCACCGCGCCCCATCGCATCACCACGAACCAACTTCAAATAATCCGTCATGACCTTATCCTGTTCCACGTACGATATTGGGTAATTTGTCCCTTGCAATCCAGATAGGACTAGGTTGATTCCGCGACGGAGCGCCGCATATGTGGTCGCAGCATCGATGTAACGGATTGCCGCGGGTTGATCCGCCGCAACCCCCGCCGCCGCCACCCCCTCCATATCCTCCGGAACCGGTCGCTGCGAACGACTGATCGCGGTATTCAACAGTTCGATTTCAATTTCATATTTACCCGGCTGATTGAATACATCGCTCTCGGCAATTGAAAATGTAGGTTTCTGGGACCAACGTGCACCGCCACCGCGGCCAGGGACCTGCTCCGATTTCGAGCTCTTTACTATACTGATATCTACTTTGTATGGATGGGACGGATGTGTCAGTGAAACGCGATTCAAATATCTAAAGGTTTTCTTGGCATCGGTCCAATCGCGAACCACTCCTTGAACCATGGGCGAACGAGATTTCAATAATATCTCATTTTGGAGCGCGACCCGAAAGTTGAAATCATTGAAATCAACCGCTCGTATGTACCCCTCCCCATCTTCGCGCTTGACACCATTCTTCTGGTTGAATTGCACACCACTCATTTCGGGATTCTCTGGCAATCGATTCGTGCGACAGTATTGTTGCACATTGGCCAATCCAGTAATCTCTGTACGGATATTCGATATACGCGTTTCGCCCGATTTCAAATCGGTGAATTCATTATTTATTCGCAACAGAGCTTGATCGGTTTGGACCGAGAACCCGGCGCCCAATAATCGGCGAACCACATTATCATAATCATTCTTGGATATAGGTTTACTACCGTGTCGGGTGCCGAACCGGACTTCGAGCTCGGTCGAATTATCGTGTACGGAACCCATGTACGTTTCCATCATTTCCATGACTTCCGTTTGGTTGGTTTTCTGTGTCATTTGCTAAAGAGTATATTATAGTGTTATTAAGTTATATTTCTATATCGTGGTAATCAATTTTACATACAGTCGCACGATCGATCGGTCGGTCGAACCGACCGTACAACCGAACCACCAAGGTACACAACAGTAGGGCGTTTACTATTTTGAACTTGAAAATAGAGAGGAGAGAGAAGAGCAGGTTTTGAGCCGGTGAAAAGATATAGAAGGTACCTGTGGATAACATGTACATACACATGGAACAGTTCTGCAGTACACCGACTAATCTTCTACCAGGAACAGAGCGATTCGCAATGATTCGTGCCAACGATACAATGTATATGAAATATAAAACGGTCGAACCGACCAAACGTGAAGTGCCGCGCGAAGCGACGGATGTTCGTGGATTTGTTGATCCGAACGAGGCGACTGAAGAAGCGGTACGTTCTACTGATCCGCATAGACCAGAGAGAGAAGATTCGCTATTTTGGTGTTTTTATATTTTAATGTATGGAAACGCCAAATATGAATTCGAATCATCCGGCGCATTCAAAATCGAGAAGGATATGAAATTCGCGATTATTGATTTGGTCAGGGCCTCGCGCGATACATTCAAAGTAGCGAAACTCGTGATTTCCGATATCGAGGATTCGCTCGCCAATAAGAAACGTATCGTCCCAACCACATTATTCGTCATGGCTCTCTTGTATGGTAAGAATGTATGGTTCGAATCCCAACGTACTTTCACCCGCATGTTGGGCGGGGGTGGCGATGAACCGGCGGCCGTTATTCGCGCGGTCGCCGGCACAACCGGTAAATATGAACTGATTACCGCGGATTGTTGTAATGTAGATGAATATACGGCCAACTTGGTCGAAACTAAATATGAAATCATCAATATCCAGAAACCCGTTGCCAATTTCGCGGCATATAAGGTCGAGGCTTTGCGCGAAATCGCCGGATTGTTGGGGGTTCCCATTGAAACGGATGAGGGCAAGAATATTACTAAACGATTGTTGTACGATGCGATTATATGTGCAGTCCGGTGATTCGAACAACCGAACAAACGACCAAATAATACAATGCGTTCAACGTATTGCATTATTGTAATATCAAATAGTACACAATGCCAATCAATTGTATTTCATTGAGCGCTACATACACAACCAAAATGCGACTACACGGCATATCGGCCGAAACCATGAAAATCCAGGACTACATTCCAGATCCAAATATCCAGCGGACATATTACATTTCTCCATCAAACAGTCTATGTTTCATGGATGGCGGCATCGATCATCCGCTGAGCAGAATAGTATTTCCCGGAATAGAGCCGGAAGTGAAACGAGCGATGAAACGCCTCGCACATGAAAGTATTGTTGGTAAACCGTACCTGCCAATCGGTCGCATCGTGATAATCGATCGGCCCAATATATCACTGGTAATGTCGCCGACCATGTTGTTACCACAAGATGTATCGAAAACTAACAATGCGTACATTGCAACGATGGCTGCTATACATGGTATTTTAGTAGAGAGACGCGAATGTCTCGAAACAGTCGATATTATCATTCCGGCAATGTGCTGTGGTTATGGAAAAATGACAGAAGATGAATCGATTCGACAAATCACACAAGGGATTCGCGATTATGCCACATATGTGCCACAGGATGATACGGTAATGAACGAACAACCAAAATATTACATGAATACTGAATTTTTCACAATCGATCCGGCGGATACGACGTACTGTTAAGCTAATGGACTGCCATCCCCATCATAAGAACCAACATCAACGAATCGGTATTTACAGGCGGATCTTCTCTGTACGGTTTGATGTAATTCGGTTCAAGCATTCGGTTGTATTTGTTAGTAAACCATCGTTTTATTCTAGTACCGATTTTCAAAGGTGCTGGTGGTATGGAGTTGATTGTTAAAATCTGTGTTCGTTTAGCGCATCCAGCATGCTGTGTTCTATGTCTTGTAAATTCCCCACGTTCAAAAGTAACGTTGCAATCACTGCATGTATACATTATGTCGGTATACATGGAGTTCTCTCTAGGTTGTGAAAATCACAAATCCGCGGATCCACTGTTCTCTCTCCTCTCTGATTTCAACTTCAAAATAAGTAACCGAACCACTGTTAGAACCTCGACAGTACTGTGATTCGGTACAACGAATCAAACGACCGGTTACCGCGCATACATCAGCGATGCATTCCCCGAAATAAATTTAAGGATGTTGTACCGCTCTTCCATAAACACCAAATCGTACATGTACTCGTACAATTTCCACGCTTGAGTGACGTTATCGCCAATAACCAATCCGGTATCTTCATCGCAAACTTGTGTATAAGTACGATTCGGGCTCATCGGCGGAACCGCCGTAACGATTTCCAGACCAATTGTATTGAAAGTACTCAAATTAACCGCTCCGCTGGGCTGGAACGAGTAGGGACTGGTATCCAAACAGAAATTATAACAGTACAGACCATTGTCAGCGTACCCGCGGGTCCGGGTATACTTGTCAATGTACGAATAGACATCACCAGTCATTTCGTTCTCTCTGTACTTCCCATCAAAAAGAATAGCGCATTTATCCAGAATAGATTTGAAATTATTCGGCTTATAGTCCCCTGTAATATACGATCCATTCTGATACTCTTGGTACGTCTGTCCATCAATCAAAATACTCGCATCGATTCCAGGACCCAGTCCGTACTTGAGACTATCGTTACCATTAGAATAACATCCGGGCAATCCACCGTTAACATCATACAACGGAGCCACAATTAAATCGACCGGTTGATACAAATACGGCCAATTCGTATAGTTGGTCCATTGATTCCGCAAATTCGCATCGCTCCTCCGCAAAAACCACATCCACGAGGAAACCATTCCTCCAGTAACGATTTCCAATGTCTTGGATCCAACCACATTGTAGAATGTCTGTTCGTACGCCTCTTTGATTAAATACGTCTGTTCATCGCGGGCAAAAACCGCGACCTCATCCTCAGATAAGAATCCATAAGTGGAAATCAAATGAATATCCGTCGCCCAATCGGTCCGGTCCGATGGATATGCGGTGTTTAGGATATCCACCCCGGGCGGGGTATGAAGAAATCTATTGAAATGGTGGGCGGCGACTCCCTTCACCGCTTGTACGTACGGAGTCGGTTCCCTGATATCATACGATGTATCGACTACATTTCGAATAGAAAACAGTTCGCGGACCGGTCGAAACGTTACTTTTATATGTAGTTCATTGTACTGGAGACTGACAAGCGGGAACGCCATTTTACTCGATAGGGTGAACCATGAATTAATGGGAATATACAATTTCCTGCCGCGAATCGATGGTTCGCATGGCGTTCCGTCGCCCGAGTAGGCGGTCGGATATTGGTCGGTTCGTTCCGCCGCATTGGCCGGATCATTCATTTCCGTGGTATTCCCGGTCATTTCGTCGTACAATTTCCGTTTCGATACCCCGAAATCCCGCAGCACTACATTGTGGAGGTAGTTGCCTGTATAATGCTGGATGACTTGGCTCCCTACACTGATTTCAATTTCTTTAATCATTTGGGTCCCCAAATCCTTGATCCATTTGAACTCATAAGGTCGCCAGCGGGTCGATTCGACCGATGGATCGGCCGTGGGATCGATTGTTTGTTCTGCTGTCATGGGAATCGACTCTGCAGTCGGCGGAATGGTTGGACTCCATATATGTGGCATGGAGACGGATATATACGTATCCATCAACAGCTCAGCGTAGCGGGGAATTTTGAAATCAAACGTCGTCTCCTCATCCATCCGGAGCGTCCTCGACCCATCGAAATCCACCCGGAATTTCTGGAGCCCGAAATTGGTATGTTTCACATATGAGGTTTTGAAATGGGTTTTCGAGGGGTTTCCGTGGATGAATACGTTTTGGTTTCCATACGATACAATGTTAAGTAATCCGCCGGGCATATAGGACGATTCGGGTGTTGAGGTACTGTCGGTTCGAATCTTTATATGGTTTTGATTCGTTCGAACGATCGAACGATCGAACGACATATTATAATCGACCGGTACTATAACTGTACAAATGTTGCGTAATTTATTAATCGCGGTAATAGTATGTGCCCTCATATTCACCGCCTATAAATTGATTGGTGGCGGTGGAGGCGGTGATTCCGGCGGCCAACCGTGTGAAATCGAAGGGAATAAAGTGGTCCGCATCCCGAATCTCAAATATTCAAATAAATATTTCCTATGTGATTACTACATTAAAACCTCATATAATTCCTGTTGTATTGGAGATTTCAAACACGATTACGTGAAATTGTGCGCATTGAGTCATGCAATTGCTCAGGGATGCCGATGCCTGGATTTCGAAATCTACTCCATCGGTGGAATCGCGCAAATAGCATCATCCTCGCGCGAATCATCATTTGAAAAGGAATCGAAAAATCACATCCCTTTCTCTCTGGTAATGAAACGGGTCCTTGACGAAGGATTCAATGCAGCGAAAACGCCAATGTCCGCCGACCCGCTTATTATCAATTTACGCATCAAAGCGGTGGATCCGGCGGTACGGAAAAGTCTGCATGCGAGCATTGCCATTGGATTGGGTTCGATTGGTCGCTATTTACTCCAAACCGCCGAGTCGGCCGATGTATCGAAAATGAAAATGGAGGATCTCATGGGAACCATCATTGTAATGGTCGATGGCACGACGACGGGCGGTAAGGAGATTGAGAGCGATTCGCCGTTGAAACCGTTGGTGAATATCCATTCAGGAAAAGGGTTGATGGGTGTTCAGGCACTGAGGAATACAGAACTCGATTCCCAGTACAATGAGGATACCTTCAAGGAAGCGAATCGGGTCAGTTTGGCCATCATGTACCCAGACCTACAGCAAAAAAGCAAGAACCAGAATCCGGCACTCGGTCGTGAATATGGTTGTCAAATGGTCGCCATGAATTTCCAGAATTACGACGAGCATTTGATCGGATATACGAATTTCTTCAATGACGGCGGCGGCGCGTTTATTTTGAAAGAGAATGAGGAGAAATTACACCCTGAGGATGTGGTCATTCAACCGGCCGATACCAAGGGCCGCACAGCTACCCAGAATATCGGGATCGACGGATCGAAACAGCGATTATTGGAAATGGAACGGAAGTTGAACCCATCGTAGCGTTCGGGCTGCGCCCTCACGAGAGGACACGACGGTTTCGTTCGGGTCGTGCCCTCACGAGAGAATATGTAGTTTCTCGTGAAGGCGACGCCTGAACGAAACGATTATATCACGCTAATGTAGTTCCATGAATTTATCCGGAAAACAATTCATAGATTTGGAAATGAGTATTTTGAAACGGGCGGTAGCGAGCGCGGAGAAAACTCGAGGGACCGCAACCATCAAATCCCCAGAAGTCAAATTGATAATCAAAACCGTCGAGACATTTCTGAGGTCGAATCCGCTGATTTGTTACGGTGGAACCGCAATCAACAATATCCTGCCCCCACGCGACCAATTCTACGATACCGCGACTGAATTCCCCGATTACGATTTCTATTCCACCGATGCACTTCAGGATGCCAAACGATTGGCCGATATATACTATAAAAAGGGGTTCATGGAAGTCGAGGCCAAGGCCGGGGTCCATTTCGGGACATACAAGGTATTTGTGAATTTCCTCCCCGTTGCTGATATAACTCAAATCGATCCCGTGTTATTCGACAATATAGGGAAAGAAGCCATTATAGTGAAGGGAATCCGGTACGCACCACCGAATTTACTGAGGATGGGAATGTACTTGGAATTGTCACGACCCAATGGCGATATCAGTCGCTGGGAGAAAGTTCTTACGAGAATATCCCTATTGAACAAACATTACCCTCTTCAGGGAGATGAATGTGGAACGATAGAATTCGAACGGCGGTTCGAGAACATGACCGCCGACCCGGATAAATTGTACCATGAAACGCGGCAAATCCTGATTCACGAAAAAGTTGTATTTTTCGGTGGGTTTGCCATGTCTGTGTATTCACAACACATGACGAAAACCAATGCAACGCGCCACCGCAATCCCGATTTCGATGTCCTGTCCACCGACCCCGAAACGACAGTCGAGCGTGTTTGCAAAGTTCTCGAACGCAAAGGATTCGACAATATCGAATCATTCGAGCACGAAGGTGTGGGGGAAATCGTCCCGCGACATATTGAGATTCGTGTTGGCGGCGAAACGATTGCGTTTGTATACGAATCATTGGCATGCCACAATTACAATGTCATCCAGGTCCAAGGTCGCGGTGTTAATATCGCGACTATCGATACCATCCTCAGTCTATACCTCGCATTCACATATACCGGCGCAGATTATTACGATAAACGGCGTCTCATTTGCATGTCTGAGTATCTATTCAATGTCCAAAAACAAAATCGGCTATCGCAAAAAGGTGTTTTACGCAGATTTTCGTTGAAATGTTACGGTGTTCAGGGAACGATTGAAGAAAGCCGTAAGGAAAAGGGACGACAGTACGAACTGCTGCGGAAGAAGCGGGCCGGTATCGAATGGGAACAATGGTTTCTTCGATATGTTCCAAGAGAGATGAAAGGTCGTGCGAGTGGTCGAACGCCTGCGAGAACGCCAAAACGGTCATCTGTCGTGCGTTCGTTCGCACGGTCATCAGTCGCGCGTGCATCAGTACATCGAACACCTGCAAGAACAATAAAAAAATCAACATCATCAAAACGCCGAACTGTAAAGAAACGTAAATCGAAAAGAAGTTTTTTCGATATTTTCTAAATCGTTCGGTCGGTTCGGTCGGTTCGGTCGTTCGGTTCGGTCGTTCGAACTACCGACCGATAATACAGTGTCGCCAATACAACACTTTATAGTAAACGAACACTGGAACAAGAACCTTGTACAAGACCGTTTCATTAGGTCGCGTCGATGAATCATCTGTCAATCGTTGTATCATTCCAACACACTGTCGCCCTTTGGCGAATTCTTCTACGTTAAACGGTGCTGGAGAAATCAGTTTCACATCGAACAATCGAATATAATGCGAAATTAATTTTTCAGCCGATGAATTTACTTGTCCATAGAAACATTCAATATTATTATCAAATCCATACATGTAAGTATGACAAGCTATAAGCGGGAATGCAAACCCACTGCGATGATTGATATCCACGGCTATCCGAGTAGTTTCCACAATATTATCGGGATTTTTTAGTAAATGTTTCACACTACCCCTCATATCAAATTGTTTATACTTTTCGCATTCAAAATCGCGATGATTTCCGTCAATCATGCGAACTGTACTGATAGCCCGGTTATTCAATATACAAGATAATTGCATTGTATCTGGAAACGTGTCGTACTCATCTGTGAATTTATCACCATCTACAATGAATGGATGATTGTCAGGCAATGGTTGTTTCGCATCGCGGACATATGCATTGTACCGCAATTTCAAAACCGCATCAACATTATGCGGTTCACGTACAATCCCACAATACATTCCTGGTCGGGTATTGAATTTCGCCAAATCTCTCCTAATGTAGTTGAGTACGAGTCGGTTCATCGGTCGGTACAATGACATGACATTGTAATCAGCTGGTACAAACGACCGAGCGAAACCACTTAGACCCATTGCCTGTATACGTGCAATGGGTATCCCTACATATTTCCAACATATCGTAAAATCTCACCGATCTATAATCCGCGAGATTCTGCAGCACCGCGGTCGAGCGGCCGTTAACCATACCGATGAAGGGATGATTGACAATCTATACCTCGATTGCAATTCAATCATTTACGATACACTGAGATCGCCCGAGATGGAATCGTCGCGATTAAATGATGCGGAATTCACCGCTGAATTGTGTCGCAAGACTGCGGTACGCGTCGCTGAATATATCGGTGCACTGAGTCCCAGCGATACAGTTTTTATCGCGTTCGACGGGGTCGCTCCATGTGCGAAAATGGCCCAGCAACGACTCCGTCGATACCGGACCCAGTTCGATACCAATATGACGAGACGTATGCGCGTCGTCGCGGAATCGACACGGGATGTGAACCGGTCGCACGATACCGTCGAATCGATGGAGAAAAACCACTCATTCTCATCTATTTCCATAACTCCAGGGACAGATTTCATGGCCTTGTTGGGGAAAACCCTCCGCGATTATTTCCGCAATGCCACCCAATTCAAAGTCAAAAATATCATTGTCAGTACCAGCGAAGAGCCGGGCGAAGGTGAGCACAAGATATTTGAATTCGTTCGTGCGAATGAAGAGCGTCATCGTCTCCAAACCACTGTTATATACGGCCTCGATGCCGATTTAATCATGCTTACATTGAATCACTTACATATCAGCGACCGGTTGTTTCTATTCCGCGAGACGCCTGAATTCATTAAAACGGTCGATGCGACGTTGGAGCCGAATAAAATGTATGTATTGGATATACCCGTCCTCGGGCGGGCGATTGGGAGTTTATTGAAAGGTACCGATGGGTCGATTGAAACGAACGACACGAACGACGGTGCGAATATATCGCCACCGCTACCACCGACACCTCAGTCACAACCAACCAACAACTCTCCAATTTCAGATTATATCCTAATGTGTTTCATGTTGGGGAACGATTTCCTTCCCCATTTCCCCGCCCTAAACATCCGTTCCACGGGCCACGACCGTCTCATCAATGCGTACCGCACGGTATTTGCCGGGTTCGGCGATTCGATGCCGCGTTTAACAGATGGAGGTCGAACCATTGTATGGAAGAATATGCGACGTTATATCGCAGTACTGGCCGCGAGCGAGCGGGATGCGATTATCGAGGAGGAGGTTCGACGCGAGACCATGGGCGAGCGCATGAAGCGCGGAGTTCGGTCGTACGGCGAGGACGATGGAACCGGCGGCCTCAGCACCGCGTATTTGAATCTGCCCATGACGGAGCGCGGAGCGGAGCGGTACATCGCCGCATCGACGGATGGTTGGGAAACCAGGTACTACAAGGAATTGTTTCGCGTAGAGCCGACTGAGCGCCGAACCGCCCAGATATCCAAGAATTACCTTGAGGGACTCGAATGGACATTTTTATACTATTCGAGTGGATGTGTTGATTGGCGGTGGAAGTACAATTACAATTACCCGCCTCTATTGACTGATTTACTGGGAACCATTCCCTATTTCGATACCACGTTTGTAACTGTACGACCCAAGAATCCGGTGGTTCCCCTCGTGCAATTGAGCTACGTATTGCCGAGCGGACAATTGAAACTGATTCCCGCGGAATTGCGGAAGAAATTGCGTGCGACAATCCCGGGATTTTACCCAGAAGAATGTGCTATGGAGTGGGCGTACTGTCGGTATATGTGGGAGGCGCACGCCCATTTACCCACCATTCCGATTGAAACGATTGAATCGATTGTTAGTGCGAAAATGTAATTTGGTTCGTTCGTTCGTTCGCGACATACAAACGATACAGAAATATCTCCCCCGAGTATACCAACAGTGCGATGCCCACCACAATCCAGAGCCCCAAGACCCGCCACGAATTCGCACAAATGATTGCCTATATTTGCACCGAATCATCGCCATACAAGAAATTCATTGTGCGTTTCACTGCGGGTTGGTGTAAGCCTTGTAAAACGATTTCCCCGACAATCGACCGGTTGGTCGAACTGTTACCCGAATCAACCGGGTACGTTGTTGTGAATATCGATGAATCGAACGATTTATACAGTTTCTTGAAATCCAAGCACGTGATTGGCGGCGTGCCGACTGTATCGGCATACTATAGTGAACGCGATCCCGATGTGATGTTCTATTTACCAGACGACCAAGTCAGCGGAACAGACGTAGGAACTGTGGAGCGGTTCTTTGCACGACAGATGTAACGGTTCTTTGCACGACAGAAAGTAATATCATCTGTATACAACAGAACGGATGAGTACGCGGCGGAAAGAATTGGTAAACCGGCGAGCAGCGATGAAATCTAGGAACCGCATTACATCCAGATTGGTGAATCCTACGATTGTTGGCCAAGGGGCGTATGGGTGCGTAGTCCGCCCGAGTCTTCGTTGTGATAAGACGGGGGTCGATTATTCGGGCAAAGTATCGAAACTAATGACTTCCAAAGAAGCTGATAAGGAACATGGGGAGGTCAATCGGCTCATTAAACATCCCAATATGGAGCGCTATATTCTCCATGTAACCGATACATGCGTTCCGTCCCAGAACAATGTACTGGAAAAGGTTGTCAGCGCATGCAATGCAGATAGTGTCAAACAAGAATTCAAACAAAATCCACGGGGCTTACAAATGTTATTATTCGAAGATGGAGGTGTGAATCTCCACGATTTCGCTACATCGATGGTCAAGGGAACGGGTGTCAATGTAAGTAAAATGGATTTACATGTATTCCTGACTGCGATTCTGCATTTAATCGATGGATTGAATGTATTTAAGAAAAACGGGGTGATTCACCAGGATATCAAACTCCCCAATATGGTATACAATGTAACGACTGGAAAAATCCGGTTCATTGATTTCGGGCTATCTACCGATAGGAAACGGTTCATATTGGAGAGCAGTGAAACGCGGAACGACCTTGCGCAAACATGGGAGTACTTTCCTCCTGAATATAGTTGTGCGAATAGGGAAAGTTTCAATGGGCCCCGATGTCGTGGCAAGTTGATGCGATTGATGGGAATATCCAATATGGGGTACGATGAGTTCATCAATCAAGTTGCCGATACGTTCGATGCCTACAGTTTCTCATTGGCCATGAAAGGGATGTTTGGATCATTCTCACGAAGTTCAGTAGGCAAAACCATTCCTATGGGATTTTGGAAAGATTGTGATTCCATGTTTGATGAATATTCAGAGTCGAATTTGCGGACCCGATCTAAGCGCTTGGACAATATGTATAGCATGTATGAAAATACCTTGAAACAATATAATGTATTCTTGGATAAACTGCCATCTCCCTCCCCGCAAGTTGTCCGGAAAGCGCAATCTCTATCTGTCCATTCGACTGCCCGCAATTCTGCTAGGAGTGGAACCCGACGAGCGGCGCGTCGCAGTGGTCGAAGTACCGGGCGTTCTGCCGTACGTCGGCATCATTCTGCCCGCCAAACTAACATCAATTTGAAATCATGTCCATCGAATAAAATTCGAAATCCTGCATCGAATCGGTGTGTGAAACGATGTGCCGATGCACGCCAACAAAGAGATAAGAATTTCCGGTGTATTACCCGGAAACGATCCCCATCGTCATCACCACATAAACGCGCTACTAGAAGAAGACGATGAGGTGGCGGTGATACGTCGATACGTTGATACGTTGATACGTTCGGTTGATACGGTCGGTCGTTCGATACGTTCGATACGTTCGTTCGTTCGATTGAATATCTTGTCATATCGTAATGACAACATCTTCTTCCTATGAGACAATGGACCTCGATATAGAAAACTACGGATTCGAAGATATCCTCCAGTTATTTGAGATCGATACTGCCAATTATACAATTGATGATTTGAAACGAGCTAAACAAATCGTCGCATCGGTTCATCCGGACCGGTCAAAGTTATCCGCTGAATACTTTATCTTCTTCAAACGCGCATTTCAGATCCTCGCAGAAGTCCATCGCCAGCGGGTCCACGCGGCCCATGACCACGATTCGATGGAATCGCTTCGGGTAGATGAGGATTCGACCGAAGCAGCTACACACACACTTTACGAGAAACATGTTCCCAAAGATTGTAAAGAGTTTCACCTATGGTTCAATAAAATGTTTGAGGACTCGAACGAATCGTCGAACGAATCGTCGAATGATAATGGCTATGGTGAATGGTTTGCAGGCGAGGATTCGGTCGATACAAATGATACGACGGCCAAAACCCCTGCCGATATGGCGCGCATCATTGACAGTAAAAAGCGTGCCCTGCAGGCTCTCGTTTCCACACATACAGTCAATGATTTCATGTCACCATCATCGCATGCCAGTGCTTTGGGCGGGGGTACGCCGGAGATTTACGAAGGTGGATTATTCACCTCGGGCGGCGGACTGGCGTTTGATGACCTTAAGCGCGCGTATACGGAAACGGTTGTTCCGGTTACAGAGGCCGATTTCGAAGCACGTCAGAAATTCGGGTCCACGGACGATTTGGCCAGATATAGAGCGAAGATAATATCACGACCTACCGAAGCAGAGCATCGCAGTGAATTGGCGCGCCGCGCAGATGATTCGGGGAAAGAGGATGCGAAACGCATGTACGATTTGACAGTAGAGGCGGAACGAACTGCACGCGTGAATGCGATGTGGATGTCGAAATTGATGATGTTGGAATGATTCGTTCGGTTGTATCGGCTGTTCGCACAAACGATTGAATAAAAACATCATGATATTGAAACAAAATGTCTGAACCGAGCCAATACATTGTATCGACCGCTATGCCGCAAATTCCCCACTACGTCCCAGTTATAGCCGTTTCATTGTACTGCATGTACCCAGCATCGTGGCGTATAAATGGCACCGTGCTGTACTATTTCACTATTCTGCACAATGTCTCTCTCGCATGTTTCAGTACATGGTGTTTCTATCAATACTTGTATGTAATGTACGAGCAAGGATTCCAAGTAACCAACAACTATTATTATAGCAATCCACGGTTCGAGAGAGTCATGTTTTACTTTTACATGTCGAAATACTACGAATTCATCGATACGTTCCTGATATATCTCAATGGCAAGAAACCGATTCTATTACAGACGTACCATCATATAGGAACTGCACTAACTGCACATATATCTCACAACGTTGCACTCGACAGTATGATTATTCCATCTACAATGAACTCGTTCGTACACATGATAATGTACTCTTACTACGTATGTGCGTTTTTGAAACTCCCCGTCCGTCACATAAAACCGTATATAACAACAATGCAATTGGTTCAATTTTTCGCAATATATAGCACGCTTATGTGGTGGGATGTGAGTACATACAATCAACGTATTGTAGCATGTATAAACTTGACATTCATCGCTGGATTAATCGTTTTATTCACACAATTCTTTTACCGTTCATATATCCGCAAAATTAAATAAACGGAATACATTGCAAAACGGTATACCCAAGCCGATTTCTCCCGAAATATCCCGCGACGGGGGTGTGGGGGCTGGCCCCCAGGGTGTGGGGGCTGGCCCCCCAAAAAATAAAATATCCCGCAACTATAACCATATATAATGGAATTTGTCAATTACATTGCGTACATTGTGCTCATGTTATGTTTCGGGCTCATGTACAGCCGATTCAAATCCCGAATCGAGCTCGATGATGAAACCATTGAGCAGCAAATAATCCAGGAATATCTATTGACCGGCGATCCATATTCCAATACCCCGATGGGCAATATCGCGGGCAAGAATCTTCCCATCATGTGGATCCATACCTCGCGCGAACCCAATTCGCGCCAATGGACCGGATTCCATTCGCGATCCTCCACATCCCCCAACCAACCGTACTTGGAGCTGACGATAAAGTCTATAGTAGATAAATGCGCAGGGAGTTTCAAAGTCTGTTTAATTGACGATTATTCATTTGAGAAATTACTACCTAATTGGACCACGAAATTATCGCGGATTCCCAACCCCATTAAAGCCAATGTACGGAAACTCGCATTTGCGAAACTATTAAGCAAATATGGCGGTCTGTTCGTGCCCGCCTCATTCGCATGCACGGCTAATTTACGTGAAACGTACGATCGGATGAGTGCCGAACATGAAATGTTCGTTACGGAAATCCAGGCCTACACGACGGCGGGCGCGGGCGATACCCACGAGTTCAGCGATGTGTTCATGGGCGGGACCAAGAATGCCGAGTTATTGACAGAGTATGAAACGTACATCGCCACACTGATATCTGTCGATACATCGGCGAATCCGGATTTTTCCGGGACATTGAACCGTTGGTCGGCGAGTCAGATATCGATGGGGCGGATGGGATATATTCCTGGACAATTCATAGGAACCCGCGATGGAAATGGTGCGGCGGTGGCTATCGAGCGATTGATGAGCGAACAATTCGTCGAATTGCATCCCACGAACCACGGATTATATATACCTGAAAATGAGTTGTTGAAACGTACAGCCTATAATTGGTTCTGTGTACTATCTCACGAGGAAATCCTCGAATCGAATTTATTCGCCGCCAAGATGATTGGTATGGCACTTAGTGGTATCGAATGAACTATATTTTGAATTTACTTGGGATTTTCGTCCCAAGTAAATAGAATTATTCGACCGGTTCGACCGGTTCGTTCGGTTCGTTCGGTTCAACCGTTTCAACCGTTTCACCAACAGGAACGGTGTAAATATGATATATCGTATGTGATTTATTCGATTCGCCGACTCCGCGTTTTTTGATAATGGTCAAATCATGGAGTCGCGCACATTGTCGTATAATTGTAAGAAATGTCGAATAATTGTGCTCGCGATCAACATAATGGGTTTTACAAGGAATATAGCACGGCGAAATCGCTTTGCAAAATGCGGCGAATGTACCATCTTTCAAACATCGTTTATACGAAATCATATTAACTACAAAATATTTATTTCCTCGAACCAAATCATTGGATATTGTGGTAAAGAAATCTATAATTAATTCTACAGGAATAGTATTGACAAATAATTGGACTTTATGAACCATGCGTATCCGACTACAATAAGGAGATATTATTATTTCGATTCCTACGCATTAGTTTGTGCGGTCCAAATCAATGCGTAAAACTGTATAAACTGAAATATCGAGTCATTGTAGTGTGCGAATCAATGAACTACAATAAGATCCTCGAGCGCGAGGAATTGGCCGAGACGATTACCCAAACCATCCAGGAAATCCTGGCGAATATCCAGACCCCCACTCAAAAACGATGTATTTTCATTTACGGCGATGTAGGTACTGGAAAAACCGCATTTATCGAACGAATCCTCGCTGACCAGGATTGCGATGTGTTGCGATTCTCTAATTCCCCTACATCTCAACCGTTTAATGTAAAGAATTTGAATACGAAATCGTCCGGGACATCGAACGTATTCAGTATGTTCAAGAAAAAGGTTCGCAAACTGGTAGTTACAGTGGATGGAATTGGGACGGGTGTCGCATCCACTACTGATAATGGCAAGGTATCCAGTATAATAAAACTGGTGCGCCCGAAACGCACGAAACGACAAGTCACAGACGATGATTGTATAGCAATGCCAATGATTTGTATTTCCGGGCGGGTTCACAACAAGAAGATTACCGAATTGATGAAGATCGCCTATGTATTTGAAATGAAACATCCCACACAGACGGCCATGGAACGTATTGTGGAGGCGGAGACTGACGTGACATCACACGATACGAGATATCACAATCTCCATATTGTAGCAAAACATGTGAAATCGTTGCATTGTTCGACCGCTGAACACGATTCAGTGATTACGACCGCTGCCACACCCCAGGCAACAACTCCGCCCCAACCCGATGTTTTTGCAGTGAATCAAAATACATCGGCCGACGATGTTATTCGCAGATTAATGAAAACTCCAATGTCAATAAGCGAGCACGCCATGATAACCAGTGATATCGACAGGTCGGTGATTGGAATGAATTACCATGAAAATATGATTGATTTATTTGCCACCCAAAATAAAAGTGGAGGAGTATCGGAACGCGATCTCGATACGTATTTGGATGCGACCGATGCGCTGTGCATTTCCGATTTCATCGATAGGAATATATTCCAACGACAAATGTGGCAATTGGTCGATGTATCGTCGGTACTGAAAATCGTATATCCGTCAAATAAGATTTTCGAGAATATGCGAAACACGAACCAGAAACATCCCATCCCAAAAATGACTGAGGTACGATTCACGAAAATCCTGACCAAATATAGTTCCGAGTACAGCAACCAACAGTTTATTCAGCGGCTTTGTAATTCATTGCATTTGGATGTTGATAGTACATTGAGGTACTTCCACAGTGTATTCCAAAAATACGAAACGGCAAAAGTAGTGGAACTGATGAACGAAACAGGAATCACGAAATTGGATATCGTCCGGATGGAGCGGTATTTGGATAAATGTCTCGTTGTAGCGGAAGTTGATGATGCGGTGTAGAACAGTTTACATGCGATGACGGCGTTTACACGACCGATCTACTTGGAAAGTTTTCGCACGGGCTTCTTCAGGGACAATTTTTATGATACATTTCGATTTCTTTCCATACAATGGTTCGGTGCATCCGGATTCGTGTTTCGTGCGCTTACGCGTTTTGGTTGGGGAGATTGCGTTTGATTGTATTGATGGTAACGTCGGTTTAGACGACTTCGCAGTACATCGTGCGCGGAAATGTTCATATTGATTCCTGACTGCAGCGTACGATAGACCGGATACTTTCCCTAGCATTTTATTCACATGTTCGTGTAATTTATAAACATAGGTTGAAAATGTATGTCGGCTCTTCATATCTGCACGGCGGATAGGGAGTTTCTTCATATTTATGCGGAAATTCGCCCGACATTTCCCGCAAGGCAATGTATGTCTCAATTCGTAAATGAAACTCCTGTACTTCTTCTTATCTTCGGTTGTTGGATGCGACGGGTAATTGAAACTCATGGTATGTAAATAGTGCCACATACTGGGCCCCCAAACGCGTGTCAACATCCCGTCGCCACTGGCATATTCGGTGGGACTGAATTCATTCACCGTATTGTCGCGACGAGTTGAACGGTGTCGTCGTCCGTTTGATATTTTTTTCCTGGTTGCATTCATTCGGTTAAATCATATAGATATAATAATTATGTATTGCGATTACACATAATTATCAAGAAACTTACTATGCAACATAGGGAGCGTTCGGTCGAATGTTCGGCGCGCACCCGTTCGTACGGTTGTTCGGTTGTCCGGTACGGTCGTTTGTGTGCGTACGCACATTCTGTACACGGTCGTTCGTACGCACATTCTGTACACGGTCGTTCGTACGCACATTCTGTACACGGTCGTTCGTACGCACATTCTGTACTCGCCGTCCATTCGATTGTTCACGCTTCCCGCCACCGCCTCGTCCTTTCGTCGCAGCAACGACTCCAACTTTCTCCGACATGGCAATCATCCGGTCTATCTGCGATTCCTCGCGAATATTCGAAACAATTCCGCGAACCATGGCCACTGCGGTATAGTATTCGTTATCGTCCAGATAATCGTGTTGATTGATTTCAGTCAATTCGCCGTTCATTCTGCGGAAAATCATTGTATCGGTTGTAGCTATACAGGAGCAATCTCTATATCGATTGTCGATTCATTCGATTGAACGTATGCGGCGTATGCCACGATATTAACTATCGCGACTAGTGTATAGGGAAACGGATGCTTGACAATATCAAACAATCGGTAGCTGGCGTATTCGACGGGAAACGCGCCAATATGCAAACTATTGGAATAACGGTAGTACTTGTAGCAATCTTCATCGCTTTATCGTTTTTCATCTACAAAAAGTACGTCGTTCCAATGATCCGGACAACCGATTATGTTGAAAACACGGAATTCGTCAAGGGTGGGGTTGGAGGCAGCGGTTCGGTCGATGTATATTATTTCTATACGGAGTGGTGTCCCCACTGCAAAAAGGGTCGGCCCATGTGGGACGATTTCAAGAAATCCCACGGGTCGGGGGAAATCAACGGCCGCCCGCTCTTCTTCCACGAAGTCGATTGCGATAAGGACTCGGTCCTCGCCGACAAATTCAATGTCTCATCTTACCCGACTATTAAACTGGTCTCGGGAAAGAATATTCACGAATATGACGCCAAACCCGATGTCGCGAATTTGAATAAATTCCTCAATTCATCCGTATAACGAACGAACGGTCGTTCGAATCACCCGATGTACCGCATAGTATCGTTATCATACCTCGTAACGGTAAACGTTGCATTGAATCCCTCTACATATACAGTATCACCATTACTCACATTATCACACCCGTATTCCGACATGGCAGATTTCCCTTTTACCGATAACGGCAATTTGACTCCGTGTTCATTGACTGTATAGAAATTCCACGAATCGCGAGAACTGTGGACCGACCTACCCATTAATGGCAATATCGTTTCTGGACCACTGGTTCTAGTAAGAATACCAACTTGTTCGTATGATGAGGCAGCGGAAGATGTGCGGACATTCACGGGAATCGCTCCAAATCCACCGGTCCGCACCAATGGCGGAACTTGTAAATTACTCATTTGAGGGCCTGCAGTTCCACCGAATCCACCGATTCCTCCGTGATTGTGTGTTATATTCTGTACATGACCACCTCCAACCCTGTGATGAGGGCGCATGTGAACGACGTAATACCATACCGCACATGTAATCAGGACAATAAATACCATAGCAGATGTCTCCAAACAAAAAACTCCAGGTGGACATTTTCCTCCCATTATGTTATTAGTACAATAACATAATATTTTATGGTTCCGGTCGGTTGTTTCCATTCCATTCAATCGCCATCGTCATCGTCATCATCTGGAATATGGCTCATATCCATCTCCTCCATGTCCGTAGCCCGATTATAAAATGCATCCACCGTATCCGTCACACCATCAACATTTTCACAGAACAGTAAATCACCCGTCCCATCGGTCGTTTCGTGGTCATACATGGCACCCACATACTGGGTCATTCCCTTTTGCATTCCCACATTCCAATCCCCCAAACGCAAATCTTTCAGTACCTTCTCCACATCAAGTTGCTCTTCGTTCATACTTTTCAATCTAGCAGTTACCGCATCCTTCTCCTTCTCCTTTGCGTTCAATACCCCGCGCGAGATATCGGCATAATTCATACTCACATATTCATATTCGCGCATCAATGGCCCCAAAAACACATTCATCATCCCAACAACCTTTTGTCGCAATACCATATTATCGCCAATAGTAATTTCACTCGACGCGATGGACCGGTCGAACATTTCCTCATACGGTACATCGGTACGTACCCCATCCTCGGGCTCGATATATGTATTCACAATATCGTTCGGCCCAACTGCCGCTCGACGGACTGAAACCTTTGGGTTCTCACCAATACGCACATATAAATTTATGGTTGCGAGCATTGTATATTCACAAATGGCCCGGACTGCATCGTGCGAAGTAGTATCGTGGGCCCCAGAAATGCGATTCGCAAGCACATCTACACCCTCCAATACCTGAAGCAATACAATCGATTGGTCGGCGATTTCCCTACATAATGATTCAATCTCTTTATCACCGCCAATTCCGCCGAATGATTCGTAATACTGCCGCATCAGTGCAATGATATCTATCGCATGTTTCCCGGATATTTTCCATACTGTTATCCAATGAACAGGAATCTTTATATTGCCGCGATCCACGCGGTTCGTAATGGAGGTAGGGAAAATTCTAGTCATTGAATGAATAAACATTTTCGTATAGAGAAGCAATCGGTCGATGGAAATCGGTGCGCTGTTGGACAATGGTACGGTTCCTTTCGCAGCCTCGGCAATAACATCTATATCGGGGAACTGGTTGATACGCAACATGAATCCGGACAATTTCTTCAGTTCATTTTCCGATACATTGGCCGGACAATTCTGTTTCATGAAACTGACAACTTTCTCACGAACCACTGTATTCTCTACAATGAAATGATCAGTTGAATTTTCATCGTTCGTACGTTCGTTCGTACGTTCGTTCGTACGTACACTACCATCAATCAATGAAATGATTCGGTCGATTATCACAGGATTCAATACCGAGTATTCGTCGGTACTTTCATGTTTCGATGAATATTCTCCCAACGATTCCATTAAAATCTCTATTCCACTACTGGATTTAATACTTTCCGTTCCGTCGGTTCCATCGACCGTACCTTCGCGATGATCCAATTGCCGAGCACTTTGACGTCTCAAAAACAAAAACGCTTTATTGAAATCGTCCCTAGTAATAATTCCTTCACCACGGATTCGTTCAACCGTTTGGTCGGTTATATCATCCACAGTTTCAATACCCTCAATCCCTTTGGGACAAATAGATTTCATAGATGTGTTTAGCTGATAATGCAGAATGGCACGAACGATCGACATGTCGGAAAATTGATTCGTCGAATCAACCGCACCAAATTTCTTTTTCGTTCGACGCAAATCCACCAAATAAGCAGGAGTTCGTAGTAATCGTACATCGTGTAATCCATCTTCCATTTCGCGCACCACTGTATCGCAAACCATCAACTCTTTCCGTTTCTTGGCGAAATAGGAAATCGTATTTTTACTTGAAAATACATTGTTGGTACAACATGCATTCTCCATAAACGGTGTATCGTTCGAATCTTGCATCAAAAGGATCTCAGCATCAACTGTACGTTGAATCGCTTGCTGAACACCCAATGCATAAACCTTTGCCTTATCGCGCATAACTTCAATGGAAATCTCCTGTTTCTTATCACCAGTTTTTATATACCGTTTCATATTAGTCATGAATTCCGTGGATATGGGGACAGTAGTCACATTCGCACCATCCATAGGAGGCCGGAATCCATATAATGTATGGTCGTTCGTGCGAATGGTTGGGGATATATGGGATGTTCCAATACGGTTATCTGAATGCCCATACACAACAACATCATCAATTCTCTTCGCCGCTGACATGGCTTTATAATCTGTTGTTTCGATGATGAATCGGGTGATGAAATCCTCTACATGTCGAGTCAGCGAATCTGCTCGCATTGACGAAATTGCATTCCACGGCTCACTCGATGCTTTCATCTTTGCAACTATACATGAAATGTAGGCGATTCCCGATGTATCACCGACTCCATGGTACGGGTATCCATCGAACGACCGAACACAACCCGGGAACGTGCGTTTAACGCGTATTCGCGGTACAGCTGTTTGAATTGAAACAAATAAATGAGCTACAGAGAGAAGCGCAATCAACCGATTCACCGCTTCGATGTACGATTGTCGTTTCTTTTTCCCAGGTTTCACAACCGTGTTGCGTGTTTCGTTATCGTAAGCATCTTTACTAGGCAATGTGCGATCAATTATCAGTGTAGTATTTCGGGTAACATAATCCAAATGCATCGCTCCATCGACCCCAATGAATGTACTGACGCTATTCACCACATTCCGGATCAATGTAGCGGTTCGAGTGAGTGTTTTCTTCGCAATCCCATCGACTCCTCCGGCACTCTCGATTCCCAGTATTCCGGCAACACCACCCAATGTCCGGTCCGCATCAATAATCGCATTTGATGACATTTTGTACCCACTATCATTATATTTATCCGCATCGACCCCATCGATCAACCGGATGGTTCGCGCACTGTACCGGTCAATCCACGCATCACCATCATCACTAACAGTCCCTCGATCCTTGCAAATAATATCGAGTTCCGCCGAATAATCCCCATTGGTCACAAATACTTCAGCCAAACGGATCATGAACGACGGAACGAGCTGGCCACCCGTCGCATTGCAATAATGCCAATATATCGATTCGTCGTTGATGGCACTACGGGAATATAAACGCGCGAATTTGAGGATATCTGTGGAGCGTTTCGCCAAATCATTTTGACTTAGAATCTTTTCAAACAATGCCAATCGTTCCGGGGTGGCGGTTGGTGCGGGGTCGGTCGTCGGACCATCGTTCGAATCAACCGTAACCAAACGACGGTCTATCGACACAACGAACCGTTCGTTATATCGGCGATTCAAACACCGGGTCCGCTCCAACGCAACTTCATATCGCGCACGCAAATCCTCGGTATTCGTTTCCACCATGGTATCGAAAACCGCATCGTAATCCGCAATATATCGAGTAATCGTCGCCTGATCGATCGTTTCAATGGTCTTATCGACGGACTGGCAACTCGTTTCATTGGTTACGCGACACGCTTTATCGAGAAAACATAATCCCGTGGTGGAATCGACCGCTACACTGATATCCAATGTATCGTTGACGACCCATTTCCCTGCAATTCTATTGTAATATGTGCGCTCAACTTTACCATCATCAGTTCCTTCGCGGATTTCCAGAACTGCGTAATTCCCATCGCGAACCACCCGTTTCCCGAGAATAATCGCATCCGCCTCCACCTCCGCATCGATTTCGCTCATCCCCACATTCCGTTTAATCTGTTCAACCATGAAATCGCGGAACCGGATTGCACCGAGACCCGCGCGTTCGGCGCGGTACGATTCACCAAATTCGTACCTCGTAGTATCGTATTTACTGTGGAATACCGCCGGGACATTATCGTCCTTTTCCAATTCAGCGATGGAATAGTATTGATTCGATACCACCTGGTCACTACATTTATCATTCGATACAGTTGCAGCGGTTGCCTTTGAGCTTTTCATCATGGCCTTGAGTCGTTCCAGATCATCCGTCTTTGATCCGGTCATTAATTTCGACTGTGCTGATGCGATGGAAATCGCGTACAATTCCATTCTGTCAATACGTTTCATGTGACGGATAATCTCCAAACACCCCATTTCGTGGATATTCAACTTGTATCCCCCGGTTGCGTTGCCAGGCGATTCGCCAGGCGATTCGTTCGAACGTTCGGTTGTGAAACCATACGCATCCAACATGAGTTCAGTCGCCTCCCGCGATTCAACTATAGTCCGCATAACCGATGTAGCGAGCCCCATCCCAACCGAATGAACGGTCGTTCGCCCCGCACCAGTTGCGCCTGCCAAACTAGCGAATGCGCGACCCCGCTGTACCAACATGGATTTATATTCCTTCATTTCCTCAAGCAGAAATTCATTCATTTCCGCATATGTCTTGTACGAAACATCGGCATGGTAAATGTAAAATGGTCGCAAGCGTTTCAGGATATTGACAATGGATAAATTCCATCCATCGGCCGTATCAATAGTGGTACCAAACTCGTTCCACGGATGCGAACGATTCGGATGTTCGGCGAGTTTCGCCGCTCCCTCAACCGTCTTTTCATATAGGCGCACGTTCATTCGTTCGTTTGACCCGCCGCCACGAACTACAGTTTCTTGAAACAAACTGCGGATATTAGGAACAATCTTTTCGAGGTACTGACGGTACTCGACGCGACCCGATGGACCGACGCGACCGCCGATGTGACCGGTCGTACGATTCCCATTGATGAAATGAACCGGGATACGATTCAGTAATTTCACCGTCGCATCGTACTTTGTACGCGAATTTTTTATCGGTTGGGTCCGGATTTGGGTCTGTTCCCTGAGAATTTTCCAATAATGGGTAGGTCGGGAAGCGACGCGCGCCAACATATCGGTTCCCGCGATCCGCGCCGTATCGCACCCGACATATTTCTTGGGGAGGATTACATTAGAAGCTACGTGCAATTCATCACCATCGACAAATGGAATCATCTCCCCTTGGTTTTGGAAACGGACGGTCGATTGCCCGGCGGCACCACGCCCCCCAACTGGAAAGAACGATGTCGGTCGCACGACCCCTCCTAAATAGCGTTGTACGACAAACCGCGAACTTGCAACGGTTCCGTGCACATCCTTTGCCGCTCCATAACCCACAGAGACTGTCTCCAAATCCCCCGATGTATCGGCGAGCGATTCAATTGGACGTGCGACTCTACCGGTCCGGAACGATCCCATGGCCACCGGACCCCCGGTACTCCAATTCGAATGGAACGGCGCCGATTCGCGAACAGTCGAACGGACGTGTCGTTTATATCGTGTATCACTGCCTACCGATGCTTCGATAGCATCGGTATCGGCATTCTGATTATTGATTACCGTTTCAGTGGATTCGGAAACCACATCCACCACCCCATCAGCCTCGAGCGGATCGAGGTCATATACGCGACGAATACTTTTCGATACAGGGATTATCCACGGGATATTCTCATTCAAATCGACCAATCGATCGACAATCGGTCGATGTTTCTCTCCCCTCACCAATGCCCCGGTGATATTTCCCGCCTTGTCGTACTTTGAGAATTCTGTACGGAGCTGCTTGTACCGCTCAATCGTTTGATGGATATCGGCGATTTTCGTATCGGTACGCTGATCAGTCGATACATTGGCAATCATTTCATTCAGCAAATCCTCCATTTGTACATCGATCCCGTACCGTTTCTTATCATCCGAAACAACAACCTCGTGCGATACGACGCCCATATCGGCACCAAAAATTAACTGATTTCCCGAGAATAATTGTTTCCTTTGAAACTCTCTATTATCGAAATCCTCTGCACGGCGGGCAGCCATTTCGGCACTTTCCACTGGATCTGCCGGTCGACTGGTGGCGGTTTCTGTTGCATCGGTTGCATCGGTTGCATCGGTTGGGACGGCTACATTGCCCATTCGTTCATTCGTACGTTCGTTCGATACAATCGCATCGCGAATAACTATTTTCTCAATAGGTAAATGTTTCGGGATTCCGCTATAGGCAAAATCCAAATAGAGTAAATCCTTATCAGGGTACGTCCTCAACTCAATCATATCTTCATCAATTGAAATGATTTCAGAAGTACATACAGCGGGCACCGGACCGCCGAAATATATATCTGTCCACACCCCAACGGTCAATCCATTCTGTCGCGCATACCCAACCTCATCCGCCCGGTCGAGCAAATCGATCCCAACAATCGACGTATCGACGAAAATCCCATCCTCCAATGCGATTGTAATCAATTCGGGCATCGAGTCGTTCGAATCCACCGTCACCGTATCGTACCCATCAATCTGGACCGAATCCAAGTAAAAAATAAAAATAACTTTATCGTGAATCCCCGGTTTAGTCGGGGCGTTGATGCGAATTATATCGCCCAACAATAAATCAGTAGTAGCGCCGCCATGTTGGGAAACTTTCATTACTATAGTCTATCCCGATAATAATCATATGAATTTACACACAAACCCGGAAATAATCACTGGTAATCGAGGTCTTGGAAGTCCGGACAATCTTGCATACTTGGCCGGGACGCATCCCAATAGCACAGGAAACAGGGTCGTACCGGGAAATCGTGGGCATATATTTCGTATCTTGAATACTGTACTTGACCATCACTGCCTCGCGCTCCGCTTGAGTAAGGATTGTATGCGGAGGCACCAACTCATGTTTCAATATATTGAACTGGAGTCGCGCAATATTGACAATGTTGATGTAAATCTTATCCTGGAACCAAATCTTGGTCATTAGACTGGTAATCGTATCATTGGCATCCTCAGTCGTCACTATAAGCAACTCATCGCTCTTACCCAACACCTCATCGATATTGTAAATATCCTCCACCAAATCATTCACTATATTGGGACGCCGAATTGTCGATGTGACGTTGTAGCGGACGTAAACCTTATCACCCGTTGCAATCGATGGATCGGTTGTATCGGTCGTATCGGTCGTATCAACAACAGCGGGCCGACGAAACAACATATCAAGCTGATTCTCCTCCGCCATGATTCCAATATCCGTGATACTGAACCCCTTATGGTCCTCGGTATCATACCCCCGATGCTCCATGATATCAATCAATATGTTGCGCGATTTGAAAATCTGGCGGAGTTTGTCTTGTGTGAAATTAGTAGTCATTATTCGGTATAGGTAGTTTAGGATTTGTTTCTAAATCAAATTCTAAATCAATTTTATGTACATCGGTACATCGGCAATCGGTTCATTGGCAATCGGTTCATTGGCAATCGGTTCAACAGCTACTCAATCTCACGACAATGTTCAGCATCATATGTAAGCAGTTTCGCACGATTCACCGCAATTGCAAGGTCGCATTCGTGGGAAACCATTTGAAATATATCGTACCCATGTCGGTCGCATGATTTGGGATGTATTGACGGCGGAACGAGGATTTGCCAAACCGGAGCATCGATGTTACATACAGTAATATGCCGCACGGCATTGCGCGGTTTCCCGATATTATCTGTAATCCCACCATCGCACATAAACTCTCCTCGGTACCTCACGCACGGAGCAATAACCGAGAAAAATGGGACACACATGGAAACGGCGCACATATGAGCGAGGTCTTCAATTGAATCGTACCGAGCGACCATACGATTCCTCGGAGATGGCGACAATACAGTTATACTCATATTACATCGTCCTTGAAAACAATCGAGGAATTTCGGGTCAATTCGAGATATCATTTCAACCACAATACCGTACAATTCACCCCACATTCGATACCAACATATGTCAACATTAGCAACATATCGATACATCAACGCTTCAATCATGAGAAATGTTTCGTAAGCTTCTTCTTTATCATGGTCACACATGAGTAATGACATCAATATCGAATACAATGCCCCGAGCGATGCCCCGTGAAACGTGGTGTGTTTATCAACACGATGCGAATCACGCAAATACATCATTTGGACACTATATGCCATTGTACGGAACCCGCCCCCAGCAAATGATACGGATGTCAGTGGTTTTGGGATTTTGATATTTTCAGTTTTGATAATATCCCGAATTCGCTGATGTTGGTCCATAATATGAGATTTAACAGTTGCGGAAAATTCCGTATCATCCGGTTCAATATATTTCCGACCATCGCCCCCGAAACATTGCAACGATTTATATATTTTCCATGCGATAATCGTCCCGGAGAATAACGCGATGGCACTGAGTTGGGGCCGATCTAGGTGCGCACACATGCGTTCGAGCGTGCGTTCGAGCGGAGCACATAACAGTTCATTCGAACGGCCGTTCGACCGTTCATTCGACTGTTCATTCGACTGTTCATTCGACTGACAACCGTCCGTTCGTGCAAATGAACGGAAAATATTGCGGAACATTATGGTTTGTAGCATATATGTTACATAGATATTATCTCTAGACGGAACCAGATGCGGGTGGTGTGGGCGTTGCGGACGTTACATTCGTTAGTTCGTTCGCACCAGTGGTCGCACCAGTTGTGCGAAACCCCCATCCAGTCGGAATATTTAAATCACTATATTCGTGAATATACGAATCCTTCTTGAAATGGATCGACCGCATCAGGAACCGGTGCCCAAATCGCGGATATTTCTTATAGAACAATTGCAATTCCACACCAACTTCCAAATAGAGACGATGGGATAAATCGGTATTCCTACTGTATTGCGAGAGGAGGAAATCCGGTATAATATACCGAAATGTCTCTGCCAAAATCGTATCTGGAAAATCTTCATCTGGGGATATCTGCAGCGCCGAACATTCGTACAGATCCAACATTTCGCGAATATGGTACGCTTCCGTCGATACACCCATATCTCCCGTATGTTCGCGAATACTCATATCCAGAATGATCGCTTCATTCGTCTCCGCCATTCGGTCCATATTGAATTCAGCGGTATGCAACAATACCAACAACATGGGTGTGGTTATTCGACTCGCTTCCACGGCATTGTAGATATTGTACATATTCGCCACATTGAAAGGGAGATTTGTATATGGATTTCGTACAGGCAGCGGATCCACAAACATGAACCCGTTGAGTACTGCCGCACGCACGATTCGTAACAAATCCGCGATCCGGAACGCGTATATCGTCCGGTTCTCCATCAATCGAATAACTGTTGTTGGAGGGAGAACCGATAACGGTGTTCCATCGAGTGATTCTTCAATCCCATACCGCCGTCCCCGATTCCATCGCCACGTTCGACCCAGACGCGCGAATATCGCTTCCATGCGACGAACCATTGTGTAAATACAATTAAACTGATGCCGCTCCTCGGGCGATATGAACAGATTGGTTCGCACCATTAATTCGTACCACTGAAGTATTTCGAGAAATGTCGTCGATTGTTTGACAACTTCCATTTGCAATATGATACGAACCGTTGTATAAATTTGGGATATTGGTATCGCTGTATCGGCGCGAACGAACATTTGTTTGAGTATATACCCGAAACAGGTCATTGGGATGTTGCACATAATATGCGCGCAACATCTACATCATTTTTGAACGTTCGAACGTTCGAATCAACCGTTTGAACGTTCGAATCAACCGTTTGAACGATTACATCGATACTGCAAACAATTCACGGAACCGTTCGACCGAATCGATCGAACCAATCGTCGAATCCGCCGCCAACGATATCGGCGAAATCAGTGGAATCCCGAAATAATATCCGTGGAACCCGTGCCATAGAATATATTTACTAATTCCCATGATACGGCCCCCGAATACACACATACACAGGAACCAAAACATTGTATCGAATGATTTTGAAATGACAAATGTACTAGCAACCAAACAAGCCCCGTAAATCCCAAGATGTGTAAACGGATGAATGATATTCTTCCGCACCAAGGTCATTAGAAATGTCGACGACTGGATGGCAACCAACATGTTGAATCCCAAATTAGAAACATTCCGGGACGTCGTGGCAAACAACGACCCCATTGCAACTATTTGATAAAAGGAAAACATACGACGAATTGCCGTCTGTACCGGACGTTTGGTTTTATTCGAACATCGCACTGTAGTCATTCCAGGGGTTCCGTGATGTTGTGAAACCAAATCTACCATGAGATGGATTGCAGTTATTGCCAGGAACGGGATGTACGGATTATCCGCAATCAAAACGTCGATGCGACGGTATCCCCAGTGAAACGCCACACAATCGTATGCATAGGGCATAATCGCACGCGCGGTAAATAGAATCGTATGGAGCTGATACTCCTTATAGATGAGCAACGGTTTCTTAACCAATCGCTGAGTCAATACTTTGAAAATAATCGAAGAAGAAGAGAGAAGCATGTGCAACACGATTGTCGCGGTATTGAATGTAGTGATGGTTTCGTACCCAAGAGTACCGGTCGTGGGTAACACGTACAGATATCTATACAAGAAATTCACTACAGAGAGAAACCCGAATGTTTTATGTACATGGTACGGGTCTTCGCTGGTAATCAATCGGTTTCTGGTTGTGAGTGGTATCGGTTCGGTTGGTTCATTGGCCCGGTCGTTCGATTCATCGGTCCGTTCGTTCGGATCTCCAGAGGCTCGTCGCATCATGTTCTACCATTATACCGATACTACAGTCTATACAGTTTCCATCAATTGGATAAAATTGATTCACTGTGCCGTCCGTTTGATTTCAAACAACCGAACGAAACGAACCATGGACTTGACTCAAAAGAAATTAACTAAAAAGGAATGGGAAGGCACTGAAATCCCGGTCTCAGCCGCAGAACAGTCCATCCTCAACATGCTGGCCAATGGATTCACTTCCCCGAACGTCCGCCACAACCGATCCCAATCATTATTCTCCTACTTGAAGATCCCACCCGTCGCCGGAACCACCGATTACCTGTACAAACGGTACATTGGACCGGCGGTCGATGATATTGTCAAGAAACATCCATTATTTGTCGCCGATGTCATTGCCGTGGTAGATAACCGCCCCAAATCCAAATATAAACCCAATCAAGCGGATCAGATCCGTCTCGATCGTTCCTCTGCCTGTATCGATACCGTCCGTGACCAGATATTCGAATTTGTTCTCCTCGAAAATCTCAAGAAACTTATTCGGTACGAGAAGAAACTCGACCACGATAAAGTCGTTTATTACTGGTATACCCTGAATCAGCTGACAATGAATCGAATCATTTCCACCAACGATATCGTCCTCGACATTGTCAAGAAAACCATCACCCGAATCTCCAAATCAATCGACGTAAAGTACCTGCTAAGGAACTCGACCCGAATCATGGAACGCAATGAAACGGTCGTCGCCAACACGGATATCCAGCTCTACGAGCACCAGCGCCGCGTATTCAATATATTCAGTAATCCGGCGGGATCCAAACTCGTCCAGTACCTCGCACCCACGGCGACGGGCAAGACCATGACCCCGCTCGGGCTCTCATCCAACTACCGCGTCATATTTGTCTGCGCGGCACGTCATGTTGGTCTAGCCCTGGCCCGCGCAGCCATTTCCGTCGAGCGGAAAATTGCATTTGCATTCGGGGCTTCGTGTGCCGAGGATATTCGGCTCCACTACTACGCGGCCAAGGATTATACCAAGGACCGCAGGTCCGGCGGAATTCGTAAAGTGGATAATACAGTGGGCGATAAAGTCGAAATTATGATTTGCGATTTGAAATCGTACCTGCCCGCCATGCTCTACATGCTGGCATTCAATCCCGCGGAGAATATCATTCTCTACTGGGACGAACCGACCATTTCCCTCGATTATGCTGAGCACGACTGCCACGAGATTATTGCCAACAATTGGCGCGAGAACCAAATCCCCAATATCATCCTCTCATCAGCAACCCTTCCCGAAACCAATTCTATCCGCGGCGTACTCGACGATTTCAAAGCGCGGTTCCCCGCCCCGGAAGTTTTCCACGTCTCATCGCGTTCCAGTACCAAGACTATCCCCATATTGAACCGCGAAGGATTTGTGGAAATGCCGCACTATATTATCAAGAATCACGACGATGCGATGGATATTGCGATGCGATGTATCGCCGATTCAACCACGTTTCGGCATATTGATTTGACCGAGGCGGTCCGGTTCATTGGCTACCTCCACGAATCCACCGACGATGTAGCGCTCCTCCGCAACAAGGCGGCGAACCATCGGTACCACATGGATGCGTACTTTGACGATATCGAGGATATTCGCGCCAATGATATCAAGAAATATTATCTGGAACTCATCCAGCTCGTCGTTGCAGATAAATGGTCTGCCATTGCGACCGATGTATTGAAATCCCGCAAGACAATGTACGATTCGACCGTCCGCATAACTACCGACGATGCATATTCGCTGACCGACGGACCGACCATTTACATTGCCGAAGATATAGAAAAGATTGGAAAACATTGCATCAAACAATCGGCAATTCCCACTGAAGTCCTCCAGAATATCATGAAGGATATCAGCTACAACAACAAGGTGAATGAGAAACTCGCCTCCAAGGAACGCGATTTGGAGGATAAATTGGCCAAGGATGAGGCGACGGGCAATGATAAGAAAATCGCCAAACTTGGAGAAGACAAAAAGGGCGGTGGCGACAGGAAACAAAAGGGCAGAGATAGCGGGGGCGGTGGTGGCGGCAGCGGCGGAGGGTCGAGTCGTGTGGATGATGAGACGAAAGCCCTAATCAAAGATGTGCGCGAATTGGAGAAACTGGTGCGTACGGTGGATATCGAGGATGTCCACGTCCCCAACAGTCCGGCCCATATCGCCCGCTGGGCCGCCGACCGTGAAACTGGCAGCGCATTCAAATGCAACATATCATCGGATATTGTCGAACGTATCATGCTCATCAACGAAGTCAGTGATATTTGGAAATTGCTACTACTATGCGGAATCGGAGTTTTCACCTCGCATACGAATATCAAATATACAGAAATCATGAAAGAGCTGGCCGATACCCAGAAACTATTCATGATTATAGGCAGTTCCGATTTCATCTATGGAACCAACTACCAGTTCTGTCACGGGTACATTGGCGCCGATTTACATGAAATGACCCAACAGAAGATTACCCAGTGTATTGGAAGAGTAGGTCGCGCCGCAACCACATCCACCTACAGTATTCGAGTCCGATCGAACGAGCTCATCGAGCGCTTCTTCCGTCACGAAACCAATACCATCGAAGCCGACAATATGAACCGATTGTTCGGGGGTTCGTCGGTGCTACAGGCGACCCTACCACCGCTCCCTCCCACAGCAGATGATTACGATATTATTCAACCGTGCGATTTGAAATAGTGAACCGGTATAACAAACGATATAATTATTTTTCATTGATTCGTGCAATGTAAAATTGATTCAGTGCATCGCTCCCTACAATCAACCACAACCAACCAAACCATGAATTCCTCTACAACCGACGAAACGCTAACTGCCCAATACCAGCAAAAAACAGATAGGGAACATATTCTCGATAATCCCGATACGTACATTGGCTCTGTCGAGACATCGGTTCAGCCCATGTATTTACTTGATTGTGGTGATACGACGGCAGCGACCGCTACGATGACTGCGTGCGCTACGACGGCAGCGACCTCTACTACCGGTTCAACCGATGACAATGTTGCGACCGCCACGACCGCCACGACCGATTCAACCGATATGAAACGGATCATCCAGCGCGATGTTTCATTCAATCCCGGTCTATATAAATTATTCGATGAAGGGATTGTTAATTGCCGCGACCATGTAGTCCGGATGAACGAGCAGATAAAAGTCGCGGGCTCGGGCGCCGCCACCACCACTTTGAAACCCGTCACATATATTAACATTACCATTGACCCGACGGGACTCATTTCCATGGAGAATGACGGGAATGGAATCGATGTAGCGAAACATCCCGAATATGAAACGTGGATTCCCGAACTCATATTTGGTCATATGCGCACCTCCACCAACTACAATAAAAAGGAGGATAAGATTGTTGGTGGCAAGAACGGATTTGGATTTAAATTGGTACTTATTTGGTCAACCGAGGGTCGCGTAGAGACAATTGACCATACCCGCGGCCTCAAATACGTGCAATCATTCGGTCCAAATTTATCCTCCATCGGCACCCCCAAAATCACCAAATGCGCGAAATCCAAACCCATGACCAAAGTATCGTTCCGTCCAGATTACCAGCGACTCGGTATTAAAATGTCTCCAACGGGCGGAATTCCCGCCGATATGCTGGGCGTTCTCGTGCGCCGGATATACGATATTGCAGCGGTCACCGACCGTTCCATAAAAGTCCGGTACAATGGAACGGTCGTTCCTGTAAAGGGATTCGGCGACTATATTGACCGCATGATTGGAACCAAGACGGAAACGCGCCGTGCGTACGAAACCCCGCATCCCCGATGGGAGTACTCGGTATCGATATCGCCAAATGAGGAATTCACTCATGTCAGTTTCGTTAATGGGATATATACCAGCAAAGGCGGGAAACATGTGGAATATTTGACCTCCCAAATAACCAGGAAATTGATTGCCTACATTGCTTCGAAAAAGAAAATGGACGTCAAGGCAACGACCATCAAGGAACAGCTCATGATTGTTTGTCGTTGCGATATAACCAATCCATCGTTCGATAGCCAGACCAAGGATTACATGAGCACTCCCAGTGCGAAATTCGGGTCATCGTTCGTGGTATCCGATCCGTTTATTGAGAAATTGGCCAAAATGGGGATTATGGATGCGGCGTGTGCGTTGACCCAAGTCAAGGAAACAGCCGTCGCCGCCAAGAAAACCGATGGGTCGAAGAAACGGCATATTTCCGGAATTCCTAAATTGATTGATGCCAATATGGCAGGAACGGCCCGGTCCCACGAATGCACCATTATCTTGTGTGAAGGAGATTCAGCCAAAGCGGGAATCGTTTCCGGATTATCGAAAAGTGACCGCGATCTGATTGGTATCTACCCCATGAAAGGGAAACTCTTCAATGTCCGCGGCGAAATGGCAAAACGAATTGCCGAAAACAAGGAGATTACAGATATTAAAAAGATTGTGGGATTGGAAAATGGGAAAAAGTACTCGTCGGCCGATGTCGCAACCACCCTCCGCTACGGCCGGATTCTCTTCATGACGGACCAGGATTTGGACGGCAGTCATATCAAAGGGTTGGGGCTCAACTTATTTGAAGCGGAGTGGAATTCCTTATCGAAAATCCCGGATTTCATCGGGTACATGAATACCCCTATTTTGAAAGCGAGAAAGGGCAAGGAAGTTCGCGTATTCTACAGCGATGCCGAGTTTGCACTCTGGAAGGGGGGCGGAGCCCCCCTGACCCCCCACACGGGAGAGGGCGGTGGAGAGAGCGGTGGAGAGAGCGGGGTTTTGGAGGGCGTGGATAATTCTACCAGCGATTCCGCCGCCTCCCCCACCTCCCCCACCTCCCAAATTCCCGCGGTGGGGGGTACGGGGGGTTTACCCCCCGGGTGGACTGTCAAATATTACAAGGGATTGGGAACCAGTACCGCGGCCGAATTCAAGGAATATTTCAAAGATAAGAAAATTGTCATGTTCAACCATACGGGCGATATCAGCAACAATGCCATTGATATGGTCTTCAACAAGAAACGCGCCGATGACAGGAAAACATGGTTATCGGGTTACGACCGCAACCTGTCGATGGATTGCGGGAAATCATCCGTGACATTCGAGGAATTCATTGACCGCGAGATGATCCACTTCTCAAAGTACGATTGCGACCGCTCAATTCCCAATGTAATGGACGGACTCAAAATCAGTCTTCGAAAAATCCTCTTTGCAGCATTCAAGAAACGTCTTCATACCGAAATCAAAGTCGCGCAATTCACCGGGTACGTTTCGGAACATTCCGGGTACCATCACGGCGAAGCATCGCTAAATGGAGCCATTGTAGGCATGGCCCAGAATTTCGTCGGGTCGAACAATATAAATTTATTCCAAGGAAATGGACAATTCGGGACCCGTCTCCAAGGCGGCGGCGATTCGGCTTCGGAAAGGTATATCTTCACCCTCCTCCATACATTGACTCGTCTGGTATACCCGGAACCCGACGACCATGTCCTGACGTACCTCGCCGATGATGGTCTTCCCGTCGAACCCGTATTCTACGCTCCCATCATCCCCATGCTACTTGTGAATGGTTCAAAGGGAATTGGGACAGGATTCAGTACCGATATCATGTGCCACGATCCGAAACAAATCATTGCTCGAATCCGCTGGAAATTGCAAAGTTGTGGTGGTGGTGCGGCGACCGACACCACACAACCCTACGATTCAATCGATCCATACTACGAAGGATTCACCGGAACAATCGAACGTATCGACGACCAGACCAGCGAGCATGGCAAAAAGTATCTCTTTCGCGGCACGTACCGGACCGTCGATGCCGATACCATCCACGTAACGGAATTGCCTGTAGGATTCTGGACGGAGGATTTCAAACTGTACCTCGAGACATTGCTGGATCCCAATAGTAAAAAGAATATTGGCGGGAAACCGGTGGTGCGCGAATATACCGATATGAGTACCGATACATTGGTGGATTTCACTGTCAAATTCCAGAAAGGACAGCTCGCCATATTGGCCAAGGAATCGCACGACCATTCGGTCGATGGAATTGAGAAATTGCTGAAATTGACGAATACTCGCCAAACCACCAATATGCACGCATTCGACCACCATGAACATTTACATCGCTACGATACAGTGGATGATATTGTCAATGTATATTTCGACGAACGATTGGCCGTATACGCCCGTCGCCGCGACCATATCCTAGCGACTTTATTGCGTGAATTAACTGTTCTCCGCAATAAAGTTCGGTACGTTGAGGAAACACTCAACGATACCATTGATTTGCGACGTCGTACTCGCGCTGATATCAGTGCCATGTTGCGGGCCGGTGGATACGAGACGATTGATATGGATGGGGATTTCAAATATCTGGTCAAGATGAGTATGGACAGTGTTTCCGAGGAATCGATAGCGCGTTTAACCGCGGAAATGAACAAGAAATCCGCGGAATATACCGAGATTCTGGAAACTACCGAACGTATGATGTGGCTCAAAGAACTCGATGTGCTGGAATCTGCATATTTGGCACTGATTCGCAATACCGCCGCTGCCGTCACAACTACTGTTATACGAAAGAAGAAACCGAAGAAAATCACTATCAAGAAACCGAAGTTGGCTGTATTGACTACAACTGAGGTATCGTCATCAGCAGTGTAGATATTCTGGGTAATCATGATTTATCATAAAATTATTTTTTACATGCGATACACTGGTTCGCAAACATCCATCCACCGAATAACGACAATTACTCTGTTGCCAATCCAACCGTAAAAAGATTGACAAGAGTCGCTCGAAGCGCTGCCGCTTGCAGTTCAGTGAGATTTTTAGGTATGAGTTCATTTAATATTCTAGCCAATTGAGCGGCATCTTCTGTAGTCAATGCCTTTATTTGCGCAATGCTATCCACGACAATATTCATCTTGGCAATAGATATTTTCACATCGATAATCATTTTTCCAATTGCTATTTCCATATACATTGTTGCAGTTTCCATATTACCGTTGGCAGTCTGCGTAAGCGCACTTTGTAAATATCCAGCGGCTTCCGCATCAACACTTTCCAGGAACGCATTCAATTTGACAAGTTCGGCTTTTCGCGCACTCGCCTTTTCAATAGTTTCTATCGGCCCTTTAATTCCTACACGATTGAGACCCTCCGCTACCCCATTCGTTGCGCCGGAAACAACCCTTTTAGAGAAATCCCGGAGTTTATTCAATCCGCCGGAAACCGCATCAATCGTTCCACCGGTCACTCCCGCAACCGTCTCGGTATGTTTGCGAATAGCTTCAGGAACATCATTCTGCATGTAATCATCAAATGCATCCATACCATCCGCGACAACCTCTTCGCCACGGATAAATGATAAATACTTGCGGACATATTTATTTTGAGAATTTACCATTCCAACACTTGTATCGGAAACGTCTAACCGGATTGTAGGTTGACCTTCAACAGGTGATACAATATCGATTTGGTTCGGGGACCCCTGAACATTTTTTACACTAAACGCAGCGCCAAATTTTATAGGAGTCGCCAACGCCGATGCAGTTGAAAGGACGGGATTGTCATATACATTGGATGCAAAGTCCTTCGCCACATTAACATGGTCGCCAACACTGGATTTGATATCGTTCCCCCAGTTATTTAAACTGTTTGACCAATCGTTCATTGAATTTGTTGTTCCGTCGTTACCATCCGCATCACCAATACCAAGTATATCCGCAACACCACTAGTATCAGTATTGAACGAATTTGCTACATACACTTCATTCAGCACATTGTTGATATTTTCCGTATCATCAATTATCCGCGCCGCGACTCCTGTACCCATTTTTCCCATATCACCGACAACATGGCCTTGGTTAGAAAGCCATGCTATGAGCGGTAATCCCACTCCCGCTAGAGCCACAAGTTTCTTTTTGGTAGTGGAACCTTCTCCTCCAAACTGGGCTGATGATTTGCTTTGCAGAATCAATTCATATGCAGCTTTCGGCGGGTCGTAAATATCATCTACATTATTGGTGAGCTCCGACCCATTGTCATTTCTGAAATATAACCCCTCAATATATTTTAGTAGAGAGATTTCCATTTGAATAACTTGTTCCGTTTTGCCATTCGCTCGTTCGGATTCATTGTGTATACGCGATATATGGGATTCAAAATTCGCAAGTGTTAATTTACCAGGTTTACCAATCACCTCCTCCTCAACCCATTGTCGAAACACGTCCGCCTTCTCATCGGCACCACCCGTTTGCATTCTACGTCGCGTTCGGCGTCGTGCCCTGTGTGCCCGTCGGTTCGTTGAACGTCGGGTATTCATCGTATGAGTTTTACGTTTTGACCGCCGACCAAAACGGCGTTTTGGTCGTGCGGTTCGCCGATGTTTGACTCGTCTGCGTACGGTTTGTCGTTTGATTTGACGACGTGCGGTTCGTCGAACAGAACGACGTTTCATTCGTGTTCCCATTGTTATACATTGTTTGGACATAAAAATGTATATCTCGTACCAGTCGTTACCTACCAATCGTCGCACGATTCCAACGATCTCGGCACAGTCATATCATTGACAAAATCGCAAATGCAACAACACAACCAATTCATTCGTTCGTTATACTGTGCGCACATAATGTATTTCAAATTACCGCACCGCGTAATTCTGTGCACCAGACAATAATCGTTCGTACACCTCCATGAATATCGATCCCCCGATCAATACTCTCAACAACGATACAGGCAGCCCCTTATCGTACTTCCACCCCCATTCCATTTTCCAATTTGTCGGCCCACTGACAAGCATCGCCCGAATATTGGCCGTCTTGATTACATCGAGCGGATATGTACAACACCAAGCTGTTACACTGGCCACCCCACCGACTGCATACGACGGAACGTCTCCCCGCGCCCGCAGCCGGTTCTGGATTGTAAAGTACAATGCACAGAACGGAACCTCGCGAATAGCCGCTATGGAAATGTACGGCAATGTGCGGACACATGTATTCACAAACAATGGACTCCCATATTTTGCCGGATTACGATATACAAGTGGTTCGATCGAACGGATATTCAATTGGGATCGGATCTTCCTAGAATCCACCGGTCCAGAAAAACAAGCTGCCAAAACCCCGGTAATCCCCCCGGCAATATAATCGGGAACCGTTTGCTTGGTTAAATCGAATACCCCGAAACATAACCCACTAACCGCCGACGAAGCGACCATGGGGAGGCAAACACCTCTATATAAATTGGTGAAAGTCATTCGATGTGTTGTACCCGTTTGATGCCATGTTTTCATTGTATCGAGCGGGTACCCGACTGAGAATTGCGTAGCATTTGCCAAGGAAACGCATCCCGCAACCATCCACGGATGGGGGCCAGCCCCCACACCCCCGATTTTTGGGCCAGCCCCCACACCCCCGATTTGGGATTTTTTTGGGGAGGATTCTATTGATGCAGGCGACACGGTTGTATATTCGTTCAATGGGATGGTTCCCACATGAGTATTTTCTCCCATCAATACAGTTATACTGTATACACGGTTTAGATTGTTATGCAAATAATCTAAACACAACAATAGTTATACAAATAAAATGAATTTGTTTGATACATTTTTACTCGGTGTATACGGGATATTCACACTAACATACATGGCAATCATCACATTTACAGATATTGTTACATGCGGATATTTCTCAAGAAAACTAATCATTGAAATTTTTCGGTTCTGTTCCACAATGACCCATGTGTTTCGCCGGGATATTTTCCTATCAAATACAACAGGCATTATTCCTGATATGGGAGATTTGATTATCCCGAATCATCAATCTATATGGGAAATGCCTATTCAATGGCATATATCCACTTCACAAAACCGATTAATCGGATGTGCATTCAAAAAGCAAATGCTAAAAATCCCATTCTTCGGCTACTTGTTGGGTCGGTCGGGGTGGCCTGCAATATCCCGCACTGACGCAGCGGCGGATATCAAAACCTTGTCGCAATATTGCGGGGATCCGTTCTATATATACGCAGAAGGAACTCGATACACTGATGCAGGTTATTTGAAAGCCATCCAATTCGGGAAAGATCACGATATCCAAGTCGCCAAATATACAATGATCCCGAAAACTACCGGTGCATTCAATGCCCTTCGACCTGGTTCCACACAAGCGATTTACATTCAAACAAACGTATATTGCAATGCCGACAATACACTGAGTCGCGACCCTTTTCCCAAGAATTCGTACATTCGATGGGACCGATATTTAGTTTCTGAAATTCCATCTGATAACAAAGGATTTCAAACCTGGTTGCGGACGAAATTCCTCGATATGGACACCGTTTTTGATAACGTTCTTGCCGGAAATGTTTCCAATTATGTCAAAATCTAATATGTTTGCATGCGCCGAACATACCGTCGAACAACAGAATATACCGGCGATACGGCGACTATACCCGCCGCTATGTCGAATGACCGACTCCAAACCATCCACGCAGCGACGAGATGAATCATCGCGTGGACCGGGCGATCATCATTCCAAAATACGCGACCGAATTGGTACTCTGGGATATTCGGCCGACTCATTGCATATTTATAGGCAAATCCGCTGCCCATTACCGCCAATATACAGGCAACTATTTCACGGCGGATTACTTGCATGGAAATCATGTACACGACAATGAACCGGACCGCCAAACATATGATCCATAACCACATCATTGTATTACAATATCACGGTATTATAATGTCGCGCCCCAATACCCGCAATTCAGTTATATCCATCGTCACACTAGCTATAATGTTTATTGTAATTGGCCACGTTTTCCCAAATCCCATTCACAGCAATTTATCGAAACCAATAGCGAAATTACCCCCTGTAATTATCGACGGATGGTCTGCAACTCACGTAATATTATTTGCAGTTCTTGCCATTCTACTCCCAAATCGGCTTTTTGAATTGTTTCTCGTGGGACTTGCTTGGGAGCTTCTAGAGGATATTTTCGCACCGGAATACTTGACTCAATTGATTGATTGCAACGGACCACATACGAACTCGGAACCGCTGATTCGCTCATTGTGGTGCGGATTCTCGAGCAAACATTCGTACTGGTACGGGAAATGGGACGATTTATTTTCTAATAGTATGGGATTGATTTTGGGCCATTTTATCAGTACTCGTATGTTACTGAAGTAATCGTTGTATACATTTACTGCAAAACAGTAAATGTAAAAAAATCCACACACAAACCCGTGGCGAGACTCGAACTCGCAACCGCGCGATTAGAAGTCGCGTGCGCTATCCAATTGCGCCACACAGGCAAAAATGGGGGCCAGCCCCCACACCCCCGTTCGGGGCCAGCCCCCACACCTGAAACAACCTCAACAGTAGTCATCTCCGCTACTCGTTTCTTACCCAGGGTTATACATTTGGGATAAAGTCATGGTATCTCGCTCCTCCTCGGCAGACCCCGTTTAACAATTCCTTCCATGCGGATCTAGATCCAACCCCGATAAGATGGA
>Ga0308006_10000050_pt1 | contig 48331 bp, 35 predicted proteins | sample Neamet69_FD_203150 | JGI IMG/M metagenome (GOLD analysis project Ga0308006, IMG submission 203150) | Marine microbial communities from water near the shore, Antarctic Ocean - #69 | ecosystem: Environmental > Aquatic > Marine > Unclassified | place: Southern Ocean | collected 2014-06-07 | reverse complement strand
ACTACAGCAAGAAGTGTCTGCAGTTATAGGAGCCGATTATTATCTCTATTCGGGTCAAGGCTGGATACATGCCTGGGGGTCAGTATACCCTTTACATAAAGGATTAAGTGATTACTCATACAACTACCCAGGTGAAAAAACGGAGTGGGATGTTGGTGTAGTTTTTGGGGTTAAATTCAATAGACATTTTAGTATCTTCGTAGAAGGAAGACATCTTAAATACTGGGACATACGGTCTTATAATATGCAAACGGGAATAAATTATTTAATATTTTAATAGATGGCAAAAGAATTAAGTGAAAACAGTGCAGTACAGATAAGTCTAAAAACATTAGGTGGTATAGCAGTTGGAATTACAGCACTAGTAGGGTTATGGTTTACATTACAAAACGATATAGCAGAAGCTAGAGAGTTACCTTTACCAGTAGACCCTGTTATTACTCGAATGGAATTTGATATGAAGGATAAGCTGATACGTCAGACTATCATGAATACTCAGGAAGATGTTTCTGAGATGAAGGAAGACATGAAACTTATTAAACAAAAGCTTTATGAATAAGCTTCTTCTCCTACTACTACTCACTACAAATATTGTAGCTCAAGAGTTTATTACTTCTAGCTCATTTGGTCCTAAGACGGCCAAAGGGATTACTGTTATAGAATTCTGGGTCGAGTGGAACCAGGGTAATGAAGTAGAATTCCTATCAACGCTTAAAGATTGCAGTCCTTACAGAGTATGTATCATTAAAAGCTCAGACTTACAAAGTGAGTACAATGTTACATCGGTCCCTACCATTATTATCTTTGATAACGGTGTGGAACAAAATAGGTTTAACCCCAATATTATGATGGAGTTAAAGGCAACTAAGAAAGAAGTACAGTCTGTTATAGACGAAATAACATTTAACAAATTTCAATAATGAAGAAAGAACAACTTACCGAGGCAGGCAGACTAGTATTAATTATAGCTGTAGTATTTTTTGTAATAATAGGTATATCTAAAAACGCTAACGCTCAACAGCAACAAGTGTTTGTAGAGTGTACAACAGGTGAATATCCTGATGAGATTACTTGGCAGATATTAACCTGTAACGGAGGTGTCCTATTAGAAGGTGCAGCTCCGTATTTAGGTGCTGTTGTTCTTCCAGAGTATTACCAGATAAACATGGTAGATTCTTATGGTGATGGTTGGAATGGTGCATACTTGTATGTAGGGCAAACAGAGTACGGATTCTTATCTGATGTAGATTGGATAGATTCTCTTGGCACTTGGCCACAAGAATTCAAAGAGCAACTAGTAGATGTAGGATGTCTCACTATAGGACTAGAAGAGGTAGATAATAAGCCCTTTATTCCAACTCACTATTACGATGTTTTAGGGAGAGAGGTACAACCTGTAAGAGGGTTCTATATAGCAAGTGATGGAATACTAACCAAAAAAGTGTACATAGATGAGATTAAGTAAGAACTTTGTATTGTCAGAGATAACTCGTAGTAATACAGCTAAAAGATTAGGAATAGACAATGGACCGAATAAAGATCATTTACGAAATATTCAACGGCTTGTTTCTAATCTTGTACAGCCTATGCGTGACGCTCTTGGTCCTATTAGGATTAGCAGTGGTTACAGGAATCCAAATGTCAATCGGGCTATCGGTGGAAGTACTAAAAGCCAGCATTGTAAAGGTGAAGCTATGGATTTACAATTTTGGAACGATGGCAAAATATCTAATAAAGAAATCTATGACTGGGTATTAAAGAGTGGTGTAGAGTTCGATCAAATGATTAATGAGTTTGATTTTGCTTGGATACATATTTCTCTTAAAAAAGAAGGCAATAGAAAGCAAGTATTAGAAGCTTACAAAGATGAAGACAATGATACTAAATATAAATACGCTAATATATGAGTAAGCTACTAGACCTATTAGGAGGAGGAGTTATTAAGCAAGTAGGAGATGTACTTGACAATTTAACCACCTCAAAAGAAGAGAAGTTAGCTGCCCGTCAAAAGATAGAGGAAGTGCTAATGCAAGCTGAAGCTCAGGCTCAGGAACAAGTTTCTAGAAGATGGGAAGCAGACATGAAGTCTGACAACTGGTTATCTAAAAACATCCGACCTTTAGCTCTTGCTTTTTTAACGTTAATTTTAGTTGTACTATCTTTCTTAGATGGCAACGTTGGGGGGTTTGTAATGGATGCTGCGTATAAACCTATATATCAGACATTATTAATAACTGTTTATGGGGCATACTTTGCAGGTAGATCTATAGAGAAGATAAAGAAAAAATAATGACACTAAATGAAATTGCATATAACTTATTAAATCTGGTTCGAGGAGGAAAGTCTAATCAAGACGAAACTATCTCTTTAGAGCAGATTAAATTTAATATAAAGCACTACAGGGCAATGTTCATACGTCGAGATCAGGCCAGAAATGGATTTATCTCTAGACATATAGAGCAGGATTTGGGGTGCGTTAATCTAATTAAGGTTGATGCATCTAAATGTTGTAACCTTCCGGTTAGTGAATCTGTGTGGAGAACTAAGGATCCGTTGCCAAAAACTATACGTTTTAACTTCGAGGAAGCTCTGACTTATGTTGGAGATGTTACTGGTACAAAGACAATACCGGTTATACCATCCAACACAATAGCGTACCTACCATACGATACATACACTAAAGGGCGGTATAAAGCGTATATGATAGCAGATTATTTGTATATTTACAATTCTAACGGAATGGATACTATAAATGTTAGAGGGGTCTTTGAAAACCCTGAGGACGTATCTAGGTATGGGGATTGTGCTAAAGGAGGATGCTATGATGCAGATAAAGATGACTTCCCTATCCCTATGGATATGGTTAATTTAATAAATCAAGGTATCACTAACGGCGAATTAACGTTGTTAGCAGGAACGTACAGTGATACTAGTAATGATAGGAGTATGGATAAGATCCCAGCTCCAGCACGATCGAAACAAAAACCTGAACAACAACAATAAATTTAAAATAAAATGAAAAATAATTTTGATGATTTTTTATCAGCTGCATCGTTCGACGATTTAGATGATTTACACGCAACTGATGAGCGTGAGCACTACAAGAAAGGTGGACTTAAGAAGTTAGTAAACAAAGTTAAAGGTAAGTTGGCTGCTAGAAAAGCTAGAAGAAACCCTAAAGCGGATTCATATTCTGATGCAGATGTTGCTAAACTAAGTGCAGAAAAGAATAACCATAAGGCTACTAAGCTTAACAAATCTAAAGAAACTGTTCCTCAAAAGAAGAAGGCAGCTTCTAGAGTGGGTACACGTATCAAGCTTCCAGAAAAGAAAACTGAGTCTAAAGCCAAAGTAATCAAGATGAAGAAGACCATAAAAAAGGTCCCAACAAAAAGAGGAACAGGTAACACATACAAAGCTACTTGGGATGCAGATAAAGGTGGAGTAAAAGGTAAGTATAAAGACTATGCAGCTTTTGAAACAGCAGCTAAAGCTTGGAACTCTAAGAATGACGCTAAGAAATCTAAGTCTACTGCTAAGCCTAAAGTTAAAGCTAAAGTGAAGAAGAAAGATCCAAAATTAGCTTTAGATGCTAAAAGAGGTAAAGTAACTAAGAAGGAAATGACTAAACAGTTCCCTATGGGATTTGGTTCTAAAAGCTAGTTAATGTCTTACACTCTAAGGGATATATATAAGGACTATACAAAAACATGTAAAAATCCTGTAGATAGTTTAACCTTCCGAGATATATGTTCAGAATTCAATATAGGAATTATGGATTATATCTTGGAGGGTAAAACCTTTAATATGGGTAACAATCTTTCTACTATATCTATATCAAGACAAGATAGAGATCCAAGGAATCCAAGGATTGATTGGGGAGAAAGTAATAAATATAGAAAAGAGCTGATAGAGGAGGGAGTTGAATTGTTCGACCCTGAGACCAATAAAGGTCAGCAGTGGTTTATATACCACACAGATTCTTTCTACTGTAAATTTTACTGGAAGAAAGGTAAATGTAAAGTTAAAAATAAGTCCGTGTATCGGTTTGATGCTACACGAGGCGTAAAAGGAAATAAAGAAAAACTTATTAGACTTCTTACGGAGGATGATCTTGCGTATCTAAAGTTTAAAAAACAATAATAATGGCTATATATAAAACAATTTCCAGTAAAGTAATAATCAGAAAGCTATTCAGAGATCTACGTCTCAAAAACGATGCTTGGATTGATGATGCAATTGAATGGATTGGTGAGGCATTAGAGCACATAGGGGCTAGCACACAGCTAGTATCTAAAGTATGTGTCCTAGACATGTTAGACCATAAGGCCGTCCTTCCTGGAGATCTGTACTATATAAATCAAGTAGCTATTAATTCTGGTATGCCGTCCTCTACAGGGCTAGAGCTAGACTCTCTCATACAGAAAACAAAAGCATTAACTCAAACCATTAGCGACGCTAAAGAAGAGGGGCTATCATACGGTAATACAGTTACCGTACTTCAAGAGATTAACAACAGAATTGTTGTTTTAGAAAATTCCTACTTTCAGGATGAAGTATCTCTACAGCCATTACAATATGGAGCAAGCACGTTTCACGAGAGTATTCACTGTGAAAAATGTGTTAACATTAATGCAAAACACGAAGAAACTTACATCATCGATAATGGGTTTGTAAAGACATCCTTTCCTGTTGGGAAGATATGTTTAAGTTACAAAGCATTTCCAGTAGATGGTGAGAACTTCCCATTAGTACCTGCAGATATTAGCTACAAAGAAGCTATGTTCTGGTACGTATACAAAAAGATCTTATTAGCTTTCCCTGGGTCAGTAAAAAGTAATGGGGTAGACTACCAGTTTGCAGAGCAACAGTGGAAGTACTACTGTACTCAAGCTAGGAATGCAGCAAACTATCCAGATATTGATAGGTACGAATCGTTTATGAATCAGTGGGTAGGATTAATACCTTCCCTTAATAAGCATGACTTAGGATTTGAACAATTAAACACTAGAGAAGACTTTAGCAGATAATGGAAAATAGATTTTTAAAGGGTCTTTTTAAAGACACAGGACATATAGATCAACCTAAAGGTACATGGAGATATGCTTTAAATGCAGTTTTCAATACGCTAAAAGGAGCTATCAGTAATGAGCAAGGAGTTTCACAGGCTGGTACTCTATTCGCAAACAGGACAGTAATAGGAAGTGTTGAAGTATCTGATGGTAGAGTAGTTCTGTTTTTACGGACTACTACACAATCTGGGTCTATACAATCCGGGACAGGTAACCCTGCCCTAGAAATGTCAGAGATAGGAGTCTGGGAGAAAGGGGTGTATAAATCTTTATTCTCCCCAAACCATGCAGTGTATCCTCACTTAGATCTTGCCTTCTCTACTAAACACTTAATTGAAGGGACGTTCAAGTTAGATTCTAAAGGAGACCTAATAGTTTACTTTACAGATGATCTAAATCCTCCGCGAGCATTCAATGTATCGATGCAGGAAAGAAATCTTACGTTTGATCCTATGGGTACCCCCGTCTTAAGTAACCTTTACGGGATGAACCCTTCCGATTCAAATACTAATCAAATATTTCTATTAAACCTATTCCCTCACACAGGGGATGCAGCTCAGATAAGTCAGACCATAAACATACACGACGGTGGTAGTTTACGTACCGCGGTATACTATCTAGCTATAGCTTATGTAGGAGATGATCTAGCTGCAACCAACTACATGTCAGTGTCTAACCCAGTGTCTATAGTAGAGGAATCTAGAAAGACAACACCAACCAATCAGATGGATGGGGGTAGAGCAGGTAATCAGACATCTAAATCTATAGCTTGGACCATAGAAAATTTAAACACCGTAGATTACAAGTACATTAGGCCTGTAGTTATACGAAAGATGGGAGAAGCTACGGACGCGTTTAAATTAAATGACTTCCAAATAACAGCAACTACTGTAGTTGTATTCTCTGGTACTGAAGGTATTGGGTCTGCTTCACTAGAAGAGGTTATGATAGACACTGTTTCGTACGACACAGCTAAAACTATCAATCAATTAGATGGGGTACTATATGTAGGTAACACCACAGGTAGTAAAGATATAGGGTATCAAAAATACGCTAACAATATAAAATTAGAATCCACATTATACACTCTTACGGAGTTCGATACTTTTTACGCAACAGTGGATAACCTTCAAACTGGATGGGGAACAACCCCAGTAAATATGTATGGCGGTTTCATACGTAACACCGAGAATAGCCCATCATATAGGAATGAAGAATTAAACTCCGCCTTTAGGGGGTACATGCGTGGAGAGGTTTACGCATTCTATATAAGCTTTGTCCTGAGAGATGGTAGTATGAGTTACGCATACCATATACCAGGTAGAGACATATTAACTAATAGTGCAGGGGATACAGAAAGTGCTGCCCTGACTCAAGCAGATTTAGTTGCAGCTGACACTAGTGAAACTTACGCAATTGCTATGGAGTCTTTCCCCGATACTGCTTACTATGCACAGTTCTGGGACTTCTCCTCTGCTGGTAGTGGGTGGATGAATTATTGGAAAAACCTAACTGAGTTTTATCCGAACACCCCTAATTATGATGTTATGGACGGTATTACGGTCCGCCCCTCTCTACGAACTGAGAATGTTAGGCATCACGCATTCCCTAGGAATGCTACAGATGAAAGGAAAACTATTATGTCTTCTCAATGTGGGACATCTGTTTCGGGAGGAACTACAGATTCATATGAAATTATAGATGGTACATGGTCGTGGAGATACACGTCTCACGCCTGGGGGCCTACAGTTAATAAGGGATCATGGATGGACAGTGGTTTCAAATTTAATACTAATGTAAACAACCCAACTAATAATACGACTGCAGAAGTAGACGCAGACTCTCTTTTTGATGGGCAGGTGTTTACTGCCAATCAGCCTATGAATGTAAGTGTGTCCTACTATGTTATGCTTACTCGTATAAGTGGATCTGGGTCACAGGCAGAACCAACTAGAACTAGAATAAAGGCATATATAGGGAATACGTGGTATTACTCTAGAAGGTCTGATGATAATAACATAATAGGGAACGACAACAGTCCAGGATGGCCTGGTAACGCTATGTTTGGATGTGGGTCTGGTGGAGACCAGTGTGACAGTATAATAGTAGGGGAGCATGATATTGAAATGGTGTACCCAGAATCCGCATGGACTGGGGGATCTACTTCTTGGTGGTATAATGACGCTTTAGATACATCTCAAGGTATTCCATTTACTCTTGGTATTAACGATTACTTCTTCGTTGAAGGTAAAGCTCCTGGTAGTACTTCAAACTGGATTATAAAGCAAACAGACGATGATAACGGATCTATAGGGGGGAGTTGGTACTCGTCTTTTACTGTAGTTGTAGATTCTGGTGGGTCCTCTTCTTTAGATGATGAGCAGTTCGACGCTAAGATAGATCACACTGTTTCCGCATTAGGATTTCATTTAGATGATATAAAAGTACCTAAAAGCCTTCTTTCAAAGGTTCAAGGGTTTAGAATCTACAGAGCTAAAAGAGGACATGAGAATAAAACTATACTAGGACAAAGTGTTTTACTTCCTATGCATAAACGAGAAGGAGCGCTAGGTATGTGCGAGGAAGCAACAGGTGTTAGTTATGCCTCACATGTACTTGGTCAGGTTAATTCTACTCCGGAAACATTTTATGTTAAAAGCCCTTGGGCTTTAAATAATGATGATGACCTTATGTATCCAGGTGGATACACAGCATTCAGTTTCCATGATTTTAATTTACTTAGAACTCATAATAGTTTAGCTCCGGCGACACACCTTCAGATACAATACAAGGTAAATAACTATGTTTGGAATGGACCTTCTTTACAGCAGGATAAAAAAATGCTTACTAAGCTATTAAATCCAGATGCGCTAGATGCTACTCCAGCTGAAGTATATAAATTCCAAGAGATTTGGGGGTACGACACTGAGTTTGGAAATTGTTACCCTAAGGACATACTGTCCGCTATATTTATAGGTAACTCCTATAATAATATGGATTGGCATCACACAGCTCCAAAAGTATTAGGCCAAAAGGCGAAATCTTATCTCCTAGGGGATTCTATTTTCTCTGGTACGTCTCTTGGGTTTGGAGGTAAAGTGTTTAATGAGTTCGGGGAAAGCTGCGTTATCTTAGGATTGAAGGACGGCTTTAAATTACCATCTCTTCCATCGGTACCTGAAGGGGATGCGGATGATTTAAACAATACAAGTTTTGGGTACGCACTTAATGATGGGGCGTGTAATCTTGTGAATGAAGATAATCAGGCACGTAATCAAGTGTATATAGCTAACTTAGCGGCATACAAGTCAGACGTCTATAAATCTATAGACAGTCAAGAGTTAGTTTATACTGGGTATGAAATCCTAGGAGATGCTTTACATGACTTTGTGTTTGATGATGAAACAGGGGATGCCCTTTCTTCTGTGTCGGATACATTCTCAACTAAAAATAAATATCCAGATGGTATTTTTGGTGGTGACACCTTTATTTGTAGGTACGGGTTTGTGAGTAAAGTTACGCCTAGTAATACGGTAGAGAAGTCTAACCCTATAAGGTCTATAAATTACCACATAGTAGAGAGCTCGGATAATATAAACTTTAGACACTCTGAGGATTCGGATACATCGTATTTCCCAGGGACGTCTGCAAAAGATATACTTTCCAATCAAAATGATTTAACTCATGTAGATAGTATAAAGTATACTTCTAACTATTCTGAGGATAATATAATTAAGCCTGCTTTCCCACTTCCATTAAGAGACACTCTTCAGGATGACTTCCCTACGAGAACTCACAGAAGTGCTACTAATGATACAACAAGTTTAATAGATAACTATAGAATATTCTTAGCTAACCAATATAAAGATCTTCCAAAGAACAGGGGAGAATTATGGAAGCTAGCAAGTTTCAACAACCTTCTATACTTCCACATGGAAAGTAGTCTGTACGCCGCAAAGGGTAAGCAGACCATGGAAATGAAAGATGGTACAGAGGCGTTTATTGGTTCAGGTGATATTTTCCAGCAGAACCCAGATGAGGTTATTCAGACTGAGTTAGGGTATGGTGGAACTCAGTCACAATGGGCTGCACTCACTACTAGATATGGATACTTCTTTGTAGACCAAGCGTCATACAAAGTATTCCTTATGGGTGAAGGTTTAACAGAGATAAGTCCTACCGGGATGGATATTTGGTTTAAAAAGAATCTTGTGAGCAAGTTCACGTATGCAGACAAAATGGGAAGACTAAAGGATAACCCAGCTGTAGGTATTGGATTACACGCATCTTGGGATCCTTTACATAAGAGAATACTTTTAACGTTTAGAGATCTACAAGAGACTGCGTACTTCAACACTGGATTGGCGTTACCAGCAGGGTCACATGGATCTATAGCGTATAATGAGAATACCATGGAGTTCATGGAGTATGAGTTGATACCATTCACTGCTGACCTAGCACTACTAGAGGATTACTTCACCTTAATAAACGCTCCAAGTGAGCAAGTAATTCCATATCCAAATTTTGGAGTTACAGTTACTGTAACCTCTGCGTTAGAGACTTTTTATTTCCCGCACCAGGGAGGCACTTATGCAGTATACGTTCCAACTGTTGCAGGTACTTATACTTTCCCTGCGGATGCAGATGCGTATTACGATCAGTTAGATACGGGTACTATAATTCAATATTCTTACAGCGCTAATTTAGCTGCAGAGTACGAGGCTGGAGGTACTTATATCTCTAACCCAATTAATTACTCTAATCAGCTATACTTCAAAAGGATTGGATGGACTTTATCTTATTACCCTGAAGTTAACTTCTGGGGAAGCTTCCACACGTATATACCTTACATGTACTTCAGTACACATAGGAATATATACTCAGTGACAGACTTCTCTATGGAGTCTTCATATAAGATATGGGAGCACAATTCCGGTAACTACGGAGAGTTCTATCCAGGAGCATCTACAAATATATCTCCTTTTGAGATAGAATATGTTTCTAATTTAGTACCTTCCGAGGATACTCTTACGTCTAGTATAAGTTATACGGCGGACGTAGTAAATGATGTGGGAGCGGTTATACTAGAAGGTGGATTTACCTCTGCGATAGTTTACAATACGTTACAAATGTCTGAAAGCATTAAACTGGCGTACTTAGTATCTACTAGGCGTATAGGTAATTCATGGAAGATAAATAAGTTCAGAGATATGGCAAAACTCCATACCGATGCAACTTCATATTACGCACCATACTTGGACAACGTTGTTGGGGAGTACTCAGATGGGACAATAACATCTTCTGTGCTTAGCCCAATGTTTAAGTCAGACGGGATGGATGAATCTCAAAATCTTGAGTACTTAGATTTAGATAAAGCTTGGAATTTACAAAAGAAATTTGTAGATAAGTGGATAGGAGTTAGGTTAATATGCAATAATAATAGGAATAATTTAGTAAATTTGTACTCAACTACGGTTGCAGCACGTAAAACATACAGATAAATGTCAAAATATAGTATAAATAAAAGAAAGAAGTTAGGATACGGCGGAAATATGTATACTCCAAATGAGATTACGGCTGGACAAAACGCCAATACAACTACAAACATCGTACATGAAGAGTCTAACCCGGAGCTTCAGGCTCAGAGGATAAAGGCCATGGAAGAGAAGCGCGCGCAGGTGGTAGCACAAAGCGCAGTGGACACTAAGAACATGGAAACTCGTAAGTTAAATGACGTTACGTCTGTCAACAACGAGAAAGCTCAAGATGATGCAACCTATAATTCTATAGAAGCTGGAATATCTACGGGTCTCCAGCTGTTGCCTGCAGCAGGTGGTTCTACAGCAGGAACTACTGTAGGGTCTCTAGCATCATCCTCTGTTAATACAGGGGTCGTAACTGGCAGGGCTGCAAGATTAATGAAACGGGGAACTAGACTAGCTACAAGTGGTAACGCTAGGAAAATGACTAGAGGCGCTAAACTTATAAATAAAAGTCAAAAAGCTACCACCATTGGTAAGCAAGCTACTACTGCAGGGAAGATAGGGTCTTCTATTGGTACTTGGGCTTCATCAGCAAACGGGATAGGAACTATAGCAGCGTTAGCTGGTAAGGGTATTTCTAAACTATCTGATGACAAGGATGCTACAAAATGGAATGCAGGTGAGGTATCTGGTGATATGTTATCCGCTGTAGGACAGGGAGCTGCTTGGGGATCTATGTTAGGACCTGTTGGTACAGCTGTTGGTGCTGTAGGTGGTGCAATCTATGGGACAGTTAAAGGATTGACTCAGAGAAATAAAGCTAGAAGATCGAAGATGGAGTTCGATGATAAAAGAGATAAAGATGCTCGTAAGATTAATAACGAGACGATGCGTAGTTATGGTGCTCATGCTGGAGCGTCTAGAGCAGGGGAGTTAAAAAGTAAGACGTATTCAGGGTATGACTACGGTAGAAACACAGTTGCCAAATATGGCGGATTAAAAAAGCACATATAATGCCAGATAAGAGAGACAAAAAATGGCTTGCTAAGATACAGAAAGCCTTTACGGATAAGAGAAATGAACGTATGTCTAACAGACTTATGAAGTCTAATGACAGACAGAATGAGGGTGTTACTTCTGAGGTATATGAGGGCGACGTGACAAACATGATGCCCACGGTTGAGATAGACGTCTCTAATAAAGAGCGTGAGGCAGCGGACAAGGTTTATCGTAAGAAACACCCTAAATCGGACCCTTTAGTAACTGGTCAGGATGCAGCTGAAATTGGTGGAGGATTTGTACCTTTCCTAGGGGAAGCAATTGATCTTAAAAACACAGTTGCAGACCTTAAAAAGGGAGATTACTCTGGAGCTGCAATGAATGCTGCTGGGCTTGCATTACCTTTTGTTCCAGGTAAAGCTATAAAGGTAGCAGCCAAGGCGGTGGAGAAGTATGGTAAAGATAAGTTTACGAAGCTAGTAAAGAAATTCAAAAAGGCTGACACATCTCCTAGAGAGGTTAATGTGGATCGCCCACATGGGCCCGACAGTAAGCCTAAGCCTGAGGCTAAGCAGATGGAGTTATTTCCTGAAGACGCAGCCAAACCAAAACCTCCACATCCTATAACAGACACTCCTAGTGTTGAAGAAATGGCTTCTCTGGTACCAGAAAGTGCAAACGCAGGGTGGATGGATAAGATGTCCGGAAAAATAACCGGAATACCTAGAGCTAGTTTAGACCTTCTTAAAAGTATGGGTAGAGAAACTCTTAAAAGCAAAGGATTTACGGACGGTCAAATAGATGTTATCCAAATGACTGTAGGTGCAATTGGTGCTACAGCAGGGGCTTATGGATTATCTGAAGGCCAAGACGGTAAAAAGTATGATAATTTTAAGTACTATAGAGACGACAAAGGTAAATATAAGATTGTTGGCGGTAGAAAAGAGTACGTAAAAGAGAAAAAAGAAGACGGTGGTTTTTCACTACAAGGAGCAGTTCAAAGAGGCGGGCAACAACTACCCGGAGGACAAGCAACACCTATTAGTGGTGACGCTATCCAATTCTCGGGTAACGAACATGATGAGTCTGGACAAGGCTCGGAGAGTGGGATAATTCTAGATGACCAAACAGAGGTTGAGGATGGTGAAACCATGACTCAGGTGGCGTCTAATGGAGGAATGAAAGATTACTTCTTCTCTAATAAGTTAGAGACTGGTGGTATGACATATGCAGACCAACATAAACAACTTTTAGAGCAAGGCGGAACAAAAGAGGACGAGAGTATGTTAGCTAGAATGCAAGAGCATACAGCTGGTAGAAACCCTGACGATATTGATAACCCTGAGAATAAGAGGCGTTTTGGAGATGGTGGAGCACAAACTTTGTACGGTTTAGTAGAAAATGAGCGTGTCCCTTTTACAGGACCTTTAAGTGAGGATATGTATAAGGATGCTGATGGGGATGGAATACCTAATTATGCAGATGAGGATTACATGGAAGAGGTAGCAGCTATCAAAAAGGCAGCAAACGCTAAAGTGAAATCATCAAACTCGTCTGCTTCTGAACTTCCTAGATTCCAAGCTTATGGAGAAAACTACGATAAAATTATCAAGTCTTCTGAAGAGTCTGGATATTCAGGTAAGTCTCGTGCAAATGATCTAGGTGACGAAGGTATAGCTAGAATGCAGCACAGTGATGAGAATGGGTACTTTGGGGATAAGAGTATTTCTTCTGAGGAATCTAGGAAAGATTTCTATGAAAGAAATAGACCTGTACTAAATGATATGGGTATTAACTCTTGGGAAGAATTCAATCCTAAAGAGCACACTACGGAGTTCCAAAATAAATTTAACAAACATCTTGAGGATAAGTATGAAAATGATGATAACTTTAGAGCAAGTTTAGATGCTCAAGGTATATCAAAAGATCAGTATCTTGCAACCGGGTTTACTGGGGATGGGTTTAATGCTGTTGATGGAGACTATGGTGAGAATACGTTTAGTAAAACATCTTCTTACTCTGGTGAAGTAGACAAGAAACCTTTTGTTAAATCACCTCTAGACTTCAGCCAGGAGTACGAAGACTCATTAAAAGCTAAGACTGATGATAAGTACGAAGTTAGAAACAAATGGCAAGATAAGGCAGCATATGCTGCACAAACTCTACCTGCTTTAGCGGCAATGCTTGAGCAACCTGATTATATGGCCCAAGCTCAAGGAGTACTTCCGGGTATAGTAAGAGCGGAAAGAGAAGCACATCAGAATTTAGATAGAGTGGATTACACAGATCAACTTGCTAGAAACTCTAATGACGCCCAAGCTGTGAACAGGTTTATAGAAACTAGTGGAGGGGGATCATCTAACATCATAAACAAGATGGCAATGTTCTCTAAAAAATCTTCACAAGATAGCGCTATAAAGTCAGCGGAGAGTAATGCAAATATGCAAATAGGTAACCAAGAGGTGTCTATTAATTCTGGAGTAAACGCTAGAAATGCAGCAAATGCTTTATCAGCTAGTAGCACTAATGCAGGAAACATATTATCTGCTAGTACAACTAACGCTAAGAATGATATGTATGTAGATGAGTTTAACTCTGCAGCAGATGCAGCTACCAAGGATAGAAGATTAATGGCCCTAGATTCTATGGCTAGCGGTCTTGTAACTATGAGAGGTGATACACTTAGGTATGAAGCTGACGATTCATACTCTAGAGCGGTATCTGGTAAAACTGGTACTTACGAGCGTCAGAAAGCTAAGGAATTTGCATTAAGTAAAGGTGTTAAAAAAGATTCACAAGAGTGGATTAACATGTTTGGAACCGACTAAAAGACAATAAAATGGCTAATAAATACAGCAAATATCAATTAAAACCTTTTGCAAGTCAATATGTAGATCCAAAATCTGACAAGGTTGCGGAGCTACTTCGTGAGAGGTATGATAAAAATAAGGCTCAGGTAGACCTGATAGACAGGACTATGGCAAACATGAACGTGTTGGGTGGAGACACTCACCACGTTGATGCAGCCAAGCAGGGTATTAGAGATGAAATGCAGGGCGTTATTAAATCAGGTAACTATGAAGACGCAGGTTCTATAATTGGGGACCAAGTATCTTCTTTGCAGACAAATGAGGCTTTATTGGCCGCACAAAAATCCTACGAGGCTAGGCAGAACGAACTTGAATGGCAATCTGAAGCTAGAAGTAAAGGTATACAAATCCTAGACTTTGGTAAGGATGCATCTAAGTCTCACTCTTCTTGGATTGAGAACCCTGAGACAGGGTTAATGGAGGCTAACGTGTATCAGAACGCGTCAGAGCAAATGCTGGATTACAATGGAGCTATAAAGAAGTATGTTGGGACTATCAAAGGTAATGTACCTAGGTCTAGGGCTAACGCTGTAGCACTTAAAATTGCTGCTGGATATATCCGAGGTAGTGAAGGTAAACAGGACGTCAGACGCCTTGTAGACATTGAGTACGACCAGAACATACCTCTTGAAAAGAGACATGAGATGGCTAAGCAAGACATTCTTAGTAGAGTTAAGATACACACAGACCAACAAATACACGCGTCAGATGTTTCTAAGAACTTAACTGCTGCACAATCTGCTGTTCAAAACAGTATAATGGGTGGATCACTTCTATCTAGTAATGTAAGGTATACAGCACTAGATTTAGATGACGTTGATGGAGATTTAACCGCTACGTTTGATGGGTCTGTACTTAAGCTTTCATCTAGAATGATGGATGCTAGAAGGAAAGGCCAGACAGAGGTAGCTGAGGATTACCAAAAGATGTTAACAACGTTAGGTAAAAAAGCATTTAGTCAGGGAACTATAAGCGAAGCAGAGTATAAAAACTACACTGAGTTTGAGGTAGACCTATGGAAAAACTCCGGTCCGGAAATAGATCAAAAAGAGTTTGAGAGTTTTGGTACAATGGTTAAGTATATGACTGAAGACCAATGGATGCCAGACTTCACTATGCAGTCAGGTGTGATGGGAGACTTCCTAGATAGAACCGGGAATAAGTTCAAAGCTGCTGCAGGTGTTACCGCAGCTGCCGGAGTAGGGTCAGCATTATTCGGAGGGGCAGCTGCCGCTCCTGCATTCTTCTTATCATTTGGGGCTGCAACTCTAGCAACCGCAGGAGATTTAGCAGTAACGTTAGCTTCTCAAGCGGCTGATGGTTTCGGTAATGTTCGAGATATGATGAGACCCGAGACACAGAGTTTAGGTGTAGTTGATTCAGAGTTGACTCAGTTGATGCAAAATGTAGAGAACTTAGAGAGAATAAATCAAACATTAGGTACAACTTTCACAGATTCTGATATTCCCGCATTAAAAGATGCTGCCACCAAGTATTACAATTATAAAACAGAAGGTGGAGGAGATAACATTCATGAGCAATTAAATTCTTACAAGGGAGATGTACTTGAGGGCGAGGTTTGGACTCCATCAGCTACTCCAGAGGGGAATAAAGCTTTGGGTAATCTTAATACAGCATTTAAGGCTTACTCGTTAAGTGACTTCCGTGTTGTAGGTGTACCTGAGGATTCAGATCTATATGAAAAAATACTAGAAGAGTCCAAACAAGGGGAGCATGGGTTAATGTTCCAGGGGATAGTATCTCCTAATCTTTTAGAGATGGAACCTACTAGGATTAAGTTTAAAACTGCCGGCGGTAGAAATGTTATCGCTGACTTCAAGGATGCTGGAGGAGATGGTATGCGTAAATTACAGCATACTATTGCACAAGCCACAGGAAAGCTTAACTTTGCTGTTATGGACGAGGTTATAAGTCATCTTAAAAGGATGGAAACAGAGCCAACATTACCTGATCTAGCTGCTGCTACTCTTATGTCTGTTCAGACTTTAGGGTCGCACAGTGGTTTAGATCCATCACAACAACATGATACATACAGAGAGGTTCTAATTCAATATATGAATGATATACCTCAAGTTAAACATGCAATGGATAAGTACAAGGCCGGTTTACAAGCACAGCCAAATAACTCTCCAGAGATGATAGAAGAGAAAATGAATCAGTTTATCTTTGAAGGAGTTGGTGAGTCAAAACCACTAGTATATCACAAGTTTAAAATTAGATAATGGAAAATACTTTAGATAAACATCTTATAAACCCAGCTGACCTCGTAGAGGTGGATGACAATAGTCTACAAACTGCAGATCATATAACTGCAAGTAAGACACCTACCCAAGTGGAGCCCTTACAGGGAACAGCACTTAAGGAGTACAACTCTGCAATAGAAGCGGAAGCCTATAGTGGGCTTCTTAATCCATCTGAAGAGAGTCTAAGTCTCCCTGAAGGTATGCAAACCGGTTTACATGGTAGAATTCTAAGGGATGTAAGTTATGAAGATTATGCTAAGTATATAGATAAACCTTTTTCTTTTATATCAGATGATGCGGAAGACTTAAGGGCTTACGGTCAAGGTACTGGTGAGAAATATGCACACGGTATAACTAAATTTGTAGGTAAAACTGCTACAAACGTACTGGGATCTACAGTAGGTTTAGTGTACGGTGCAGGGGAGTGGGGATTAAATTTATTTGGAGAAGAAAGTGCTACAAAGGCGTTCTTTGATAATGACTTCCAAAGAGGGTTAGATGATGTCAACTCTTGGATGGATGACAAATTACCTAACCATTACACCAAAGAAGAGCAAGATTACAACTTTCTACAAAGTGCAGGTACCGCTAACTTTTGGGCGAACGATCTAACACAGGGATTATCTTTTGTAGCGGGTGCTGTTATTGCAGAATCTCTTTCAGGGGGTCTAGCAAGTAGTGCTGTTGTAGCTAAGGCATCTGCCATCCTAAAAGGTGCAGGTAAAAAGGCTTTAGGTACTGCGGGTAGATCTACTGAAGGTACTATGGGGGCAGTGAAAAGCCTATTCAGAAACAAGCAGGCTGGTAATGCGTTGCAAACTGTACGTCAATTAGGGACAGGTGCGATGTATGAGTCTGGGGTAGAAGCTAGACATCATTATGATGAGACTCTTGCTCATTTAGAGGGGATGTTCTCTGATGAACACAAACGTGCACCTTCGAATAAGGAGAGAGTTGGACTAGCTGATATAGCTACGAAGAGTTCCAATGCAGTTTTTGCAGCCAACCTTGCATTAGTAGGGTATGGTAACTATATGATGTTCCCAAAACTTTTTGGTAAAGGGCTAAATTCAACTAAGGGAGCTCTTAAAGGTACCATAGAGAAAGAAATCAAAGATAGAGGGAGAGCATATAAAGAGCTCTTTAAGAGTATAGGAAAGAAGGAAGGAATGATTAAGAAGGGGTGGGCTGTTGCGAAAACTCCTTTATATGAGGGTGCTATTGAGGAAGGTGGTCAAAAGTTGATGGACCTTGCAGGACAAGGTGCAGCATATGACTTCTATCTATCTAAGAGAGATCCAGATGAATTCCAGAACGTTAAAGAGCTACTCCTTAATATGGAAGATTCTTTCGGGGCTGCTTATGGGTCCAAAGAAGGACAAAAAGAGATAGGTATTGGTATGCTACTAGCCGCTCTTGGTTTACCGGGGAGATCCTCAACTAAAGGTAAGGACGGAAAAGTTACTCATAAATTTGAGATGCAAGGTGGTGTATGGGATACGTTCACTACGCTTACCGCGCAAGAGAAGGCCGTATCAGATCTACGTACTAGGTTAGAGAGATCGACGACAGCAACAAAGGCGTTTGAGAAGTCTATGGATGCCATGATTCGTAATAAAGTTATAGATAACAGTAAGAATTATGCTGCTATAATCGATAGTCCGTTTATGTATAAGAATGCAGAGCACGATGAGGTCTTTAACTACATCCACTCTAGATATACAGCAGGATTTGAGTCTGAGATATTCGAAGATATAGAGAATATACGTAACATGCCTCTTGATCAGTTCAGAGAAAGTTTCATGTACAACGAAAAGGATGACCTTAACGATGCACAATTAAAAGATAGAAGAGAATCTATAGCCACTGCTTTAGAGGAGAGAGTGGTTTCTATAAAGGAAACTCACGACAGCGTAGATAGATCTTTCATCAACTTCGGTGAGGACCAAAAAATGGCTATAACTCATGCTCTTTCAGTTAGTAAAGATGCTGACGCTAGAGAAGCTGAGATACACGAAAGGTTACAAAGCTTGGGTGTAGAACTTGACTTCGAAATTGAAGAGGATAAAGCTACGGCTGATAAGCGAGAAGCTGACGCAGCTAAAGGTAGAGGTAAGTCTTTGTGGGACCGCATAAAGGGGAAAACAAAAGCTGCTATACTTTCTGACAACTCTTCTGCAGTAGAGAAAGTAAAAAGAAAGCTCAACATAAAAGAGATCACAGACCCTGTACACATAGAAGCTCTACATAGAACTATGTTAGAGGAAGTGGCAGAAGTAGCTAAAACTATACAAGAGGTAGAACAAGACAAGTCTTTATCTAAGGAAGAGAGAGATCAGAAATTAGAGAAGCTTGGTACTGAACAACTACAAATCACTAACAGAATAACAGCTTTAACTAAGGCTATACATGATGGTTTAGACCCTTATATCAGTGCTCAGGAGCAAACAATGTTGGATAAATGGCAGAAAGCCAACCCTACAGCAGCGGCGGAAAGTCTAGAAGAGGCTAAGCAGCTTATGAAGGATGCTAGAAAGCTTAGAGCTAGAAGGCATAGAGCAACAGCCATGTATAATGAGCTATTAGAGCTTAGAGAAGAAGGTGATTGGAATCCTAAAGGATGGTGGAAAGTATGGGGAATGGAGAAGGGACAGATTGTACCTCAACCAGAGCTTCTTTTGCAACAGTTCTTGGATACCACACAAGAGGCTATGGTCGATATAGGTGATAAAAAGCTAGAGAGACTGTATCATACGTATAAAGGTAAAGTAGTAGAGTTTGAGTACGAGTACACATCAGAGGGTGAGAGAAAGGGAACTAAGGTATTGAAGCGTTTCTACGTCACAGAAGCTGCGCTTGAATCTACCGAGGATAAATTGCTACAACCTATACCTTCTATGGAGACTATCTCCTTTATGAAGCAGATGGAGGCACTACAATTTGAAAGAGAGGAAGCTCTAGATGCAACTGACTCTAAGAACGAAGCAAAAAAGAATGTAGCGCTACAGGATGTGATACGACTGGATAAGGCTATTGAGCTTTTAGACGCTATACTTGCAGACCCTAAGCATGTTACAAACACCAACCCTTACAATTTAAGTTTATTAGGTACGACCTCTAGTAATATTACCGTAGTAGACCCGGCCACTATGGCAAAGGAAATGCTAGAAAGTAGTATTGCGGAGATAAGCACATCATTAAAGAAGGACATAAAGTCAAAAGCAGCCAACCTAAAAGAGATTAACGCTCACTTGGAAAATGAGTTAGCAAGGCTTGAAGAGGCTGAAAACGCTAATGCACTTCTTATAGGTGAGAGCGAGACACTGATAAAGATTGTCTTTGATGCCTCCCATAGTATTCGAGAGTTAAGAGCTGGAGCATTAAAAGTTGAAGCTAGGCTAGATGCACTTCGATTAGATGCTAAGGCATTGGCCAACTTTAAACGAACTAAAGGGGTTCAGAATGTACGTTCTGCAGAGCAGGCACAATCTTTAATCCTAGAGCTTCATGATAAGGCGTTTACATCTAAGAGGTACAGTAAGTACTCTTCGGATCTATTCAAAAGTCCGGTAGCACACTTAGTTACTACTTTGGCGGATGAGAAAACTTCATTTGACCGCGCTAAATTCTTTGAACTGCAGACTATCCTTGGAGAGTTTGGTGAAGCGACAGAGGAATTATTAGTAGAGTACAAACCAGAGTTAGCAGCGCTATTTAAAAAATTAAAAGCAGCTACTTCAGCACTTAAAAAGATAAGCGATGCAGTATCATTCAGTAAGACGGAGACAGGTGAAGACTCTGACAATCTTAGTCCTGATGTTTCTAAAGAAGATGAGAGTGCATACAATAAGGCTTTTAACAAGGTTGCAGAGTACAGAGCTACTTTGGATAACGCTAGGGTGGAGTTTAATGCGGCTGTTAATGAGCTAGCATTCAATGCCTTACAGTTAGAGTCCATGGCTGACAAGCTTTTGGATCACCTCATATACACTAATAATGCGTTAGAACGATTCATGAGGCCTCCAACTAAAGAGGAGAAGATTGATACAAACTACGTATCCACTAAAGAGGGTGAGCACGTTTCTGAAGTAATTAAAGGTAATACACCAACAGAGGAATTCAATTCTGCTATAACGGTGACATCTTTAAGGAAGACTGCGGGTCATCATGTTATGGCGGAAAGTGTGTACTACGAATACAAGGGACAGATCGAGGCTGGCGTTATACTTGAGCCTGCACTTATGGCCCAAATGGAAGCTATGGAGGATCAGATGAGATTCTTCGCGTTTACCTCTAAGTTGAATGCTACAAATACAGACTACTTATTACAGGCTGTTACTCGAGATACCGTAGACCCTAAACTTGCTGGTCAGGTATATTTCTACCACAAGGAAGGAGATAAAGAATCTTGGGTTAGAGGTAACACTGAAAAAACCACACACAGAGCTGTTGGGGAAGAGATTGATGAGAATATACTATATATAGTTACCGATAAAAACGGTAAACCTATTAGAAGAGCAGGAGGTAAAGGAAGTAAAGAAGGTGAAGGTAAAATTATCTACACATCTATGCCTACCGCTGTGAGAACAAAGATAATAACTCTACCTAGAGGTAAAAGCCCTAAAGGTGAGCAAATGGAGGTTTACAGATACTCTAAGAGAGACCTAATTCAAAGTTCAATGCAGTCCGTGACGGATGAAAACGACGTCGTGCATTACTACGGACCTAGAAAAGCATCTATAGAGGCTGTGTTTACAAACCACAGGAATATGAGAAATAGAATTTTAGGGGATGACACTAAGTTGTTCTTTGAGATTACAGGTCACAGTTCTCCTATGGTTAAGAGATATGCAGGAGAAAAGAGTAGACCTAGTGAGTCAATCCAGGGTGCTACTCATATGATACCTCTTAAAATTAACTTGGGAGCGAAAGGAGCTAAAAGTAAAGTTACAGTTGGTGGTACAAGACACACTTTAAATAGTGGTATGACGTACATGGAGAAAGACGGTAAGTTAGTTCCTATGCAGCACAATACGTTAAGTCCTGCAGCGCAAGAGACTATATACCAGTTACTAATTAAGTACGCTGAAAATCACAAAGAGAGACTAGATGGTAAATTAGGTCCTGCTGCTGCAGAGTTGGTAGACCCAACTAACCCGGATAGTGCTAAAATAATACACATACTTAAAGGGTTGACATTCTTTGGTAATAGATCGATAGAATCTACAGCACCTAACTTTGATATTGTGAATTCTACTAATGGGTTCTCAGTTAATTTTGGGGAGCACGGCACAATTGAACTTCAGAATCTATTAGACTCAGTTGGAGCAGAGTCTCTACATGAGGACTTAAAGGTCTTTTTATCTGGGATGCACTATAACGTGAACCACTTTTTACTAAAAGAGGATACGGCTACCAGAGAAGGGACAGGCGTACTTGGGGCATGGAATAAAAAGTATAGCACTAAGATAGGTAAGATTAAAGGGAGTGCTGCGTATAAAGCTAAATTAGAGAAAGGCGAGAAAGCTGCAGAATATTTCTTTCAGAAAGAAACAAATAAGTGGAAAAAGGACAACCCTAAGCCGGCAGCTGAGGCATTCACAGAGTTTATTGAGCACAAGATCGATTCTTCCGGTAACCTAACTAAAGAGGTGTGGACAAACTACACAGACTTCCTAGTAGGTAACGGTAAAGACGATTCCAAGAGAAATTCTATGGATGAATACCCTTTATTCACTAACTTAGCGGATAACTCTAGGGACGACGACCTTAACTATCATGAGAAAGCTCAATTTTCTAACACGTATCTGAAGCATGGCAAAGATCCTAAGACGTTGGATGAGATAACTAAGGAGCGTAAAAAAGAAGAAGTAAAAGAGAAAGAAGAAGAAGTTCCTGCAGAGGAGACGGCAGAAGTTGAAGCTACATCTGTGAGAGTTGTTAAGATTAAATTCCCAACCGGAACAGAGGCTGTAATAGAATTCAAAGTTGATGATATGGGAGCCATAGCTGAGGTTAGATCTCTGAAACATTCTGTCAGAGGGGTAAAAGAGCACACTTCTAATCTAAAAGGATTGTATAGTGGAGGTAATGTTCACGCTGTTGTTAGTCAGATGGTAAGTCAGAACCTAGTTGTTAGTGATGTTACTACAGCTATCGAGTCCTACGTGGCAGAAGCTGAAGATGATACTACCACACCAACTGCAGACGAGAAGGCTGTGACGGAGCCTACAGAGGAGCCAGTAACGGGAACCCTTGAAGGGATTAAAAAGAAGAAGAAGCAGACGTTTCAGAAAGAAGAAACACCTGAAGTAGATAAAATAGACCCAAATTGTTAAAATATAACGTAATATGAGTAATTGTATAGTTCAAGGTGATTCGCATAACGGGGAATCTTATTTTGATAAGGCTAGAGAAACCTTAGAATTCATAAACCCTAGAAGAGCAGATGCGTCTCCTATATTTTCAGTTCAGAAATTTGGTGACTTCTTATATGGGTCATCATATTCAGAGCAGAAGGCTGCAAAAGATCTATTTTATGACGACGTTGTATCCTTTAGCCCGCAATATTCTAATACTTTTTCAACTGTTATAGCTAGAATGCTTAGGCAGGAAGGTATGAATGAGGTGGTATCAACCTTTAAAGCGGAGAATAAGGAAATATCTATAAACAATGTGCCACGTAAAGTGGAGAACCTCTCTGAAAAAGAGGTTATAGCTTATATAGCGGAATTATTTAAGAGTTCTGCCTCGTCTTACGCTGGTGGAGAGGTGTACACAACTACAAGTGAGTCTTTAGATGATCTATTTCAATTCTTAAATTCATTTTACGCAACTTTAGAAGACAACAAATCCGCTTTAAGTGGTGCAGTTGTAGGATCGGCGTCTGTGGATACCGGGTACGAACTTTCGGATGAGGGGAATGGAAAGTTTAAAGTAAAGGGAATAAGTACTCGAACACGTACGTACCTAAACCAAGGTATGAATGTTATTTTACCGGACCTTTTATCTGCAAAACAGATCTCTACAATACTATCCTCCCCGGAAGATAGTAAGGAGATAATGAATAATATCTATGGTACACCTTCAGATATGGACGGTAAAGTTTTAGGTAGATTAAAGGCATACTTGGCAGCTAGGTATAACACAAAGATTGATCAGTATGAGGAATCGGAAGAGGGTTCCCCAAAAGAGGCGGCTCTACTACGTGAGATACAGGATTTAAATTTACTTAAGAATACTGACGGCTTTTTAGAGCTTGAATGGGACTCTGTAGTAAAGGGACATGTAGCGCACTTAGCTTCACTTGGGTTATATGTGAACTTAGACCAGTCTGAGGACACTGCAACTGACAATGCATCGGATGAAGAGGCAAGCACTAGGGATTCTTTAGGTATAACTCCTGCGCATGAAGTAAACCCTGCGTCTAGATTAAGTAGCGAGATTAAGTTTTTAATTAGCACTCTACCTATAATTACAGGAACTAAGCCTAGCGGTGAATACCAATTTAAATTAAATAAATTAGGGGTTCCTGAAAACTCCAATCCTAGTGATATAACTTCTAGACTATATAAAGAGCTAGCTAACACTTCGTCTCCTGAGATGATGATGGAAGCTATGAAAAAGTTAGGGGAAGAGAACCCTGTGTTTAACATACTGCTGGAAAGGATGGGGCTAAAGTTTGCTAACTGGGAGTTCGCAGATGAGCTAGATAGCGATCAAATGAAAGTTATGGTTGGGTTCCTTACGGCGTTCAACAATGCTAAACCTCTATACCAGATCACACAGGTAACCGGGGCCGGCCAAAGGAGTACTAACGACGCCAATACAGAGAACAATGAGAGATTAGTAAAGTATCTATGGAAAGAGAACTTTACAAATGTATCACAAAGCTCTCTTGGGAAAGTTTCTGGAGGACGTATGGTTCTTGATTTGTCTAGAAATATCGATGGATTCACTATACGTGAAATGCTTGAGCATGGAGGTAATGGAGTAGCGGAAACACTACAAAGACTATCATGGTTAGGCATAGAGTTTTCCAATGTACCAGCTGTAACAGCTATCTTGGAATCTCCTGAAGGAGCAGCATACAACAGTGATATAGATTGGTTACTTGGGGCAGTTTTACTAGCAGATGGGGACGTTCACAGTTTATTCAATCTTAATGTTGGTGGTAACTTAAAAAACTTAATCGGATTACAATTAGCTACTTCTAGTGACATAGGTTCTATGCAGTTTAGAGGTGTAGATGATGGTAAAATATACGCCGTTAGTCTTAAAGGATTCTTAAATGTATTAGTTGATGATCTTAATCAGGGAGGAGAACTGTTGGACAGTATCTCTAAGAGCCCTACAGCTGGAAACTCTGTATGGGCACAATGGTTAAGGGAAGGGAAACAGATGAAAGTCGCAGTGATAACCGGTACCGTAAACACGGAGACACAGAGATCAGTTGGGGTTAGTAAACAAAGTCCTTCAGATATAGCTGTACAAATGGTATCAAATATACTATCTGGGTTTGTACCTACCATAAAGGAAGGTAACAAGAAGACTCACACAGCTATTAATATTGGAGGTAAACCAACTTTCAAGACTACTAGAGAAGAAATGGTTGACAGGCTCCGAGGATACTTAGAGGATGAGATACTTACAGCTAGTATGATACGTTTTGGTGCGGCACAACAAATTAAAGGTGTTAGCACTAGAGGTAGGGAAGTTCAATTCTTTGCACATGACGATTTCTCAGAAATAAAAGATTTAATTGAAAGGTTAGTATCTACTAGAGGTATATCTAGAGAAGGTATTCAAGCGGGCTTAGACGATGATGTAACAGAGGCCCTGGAAAAGCACTTAGAGGCTGAGATACTCAGAACTAAGGCAGGCTTAATAAAATACAATGTAGTACAAGAGAATTTAAACAACAAAGATGCTATCATTTCTTACACAAATGTAGGGGTTGATAATAACCATTTAGATTCACTAAACAAAACATTAGTTACAAACGGTAAGCTTGATGACCTCAACATTTACCCCTCACTTTTTGATAAACTTGCAGAGCAATTAACTATCGAGAGAGTGACTAGTACGCATGAACAGTTTAAAATACTATTTGGGCACCCTGCAAATTTCTCAGATATATTCAAGAGGGTTTCATTATTTATCTCTCCTAAGATATACCCTGCAACGGATACATACATCCTAGACTGGGCCGAGAAGAGCTATAAAGGTAGAGGTAACCCTAACAGGTATAAACTACACAACGCCAACGAGGTTAGATTCATTACAAGAAAGGAAGTTACAGAAGTTTCAGCTTACACATACCAATACATAGAGACTCTAAAAGCTCTAAAAGCGAATGAAGCTCTTATAGGTATAGTTGAAGATACATACGGTAAGTATGAAGAAGGTAAGACTGGGATTCCTGGTCAATACTCTCACGGAGAAAAAGGCATGGAAGTGTTTGATGGTGGAGGTATGATACATTTAGATTTCTATCGAAGAGTAAGATTACTTACAGACTCTTGGGGTAAAACTGAAGAGGCTGCATACCACGCAGTTATAAATGGTACAGCTTCAACAGCAGATGTGGGTATTTTAAGCCCTATCAAGCCTCAAGTTATTGCTCAGGCACTAGAAGATGGAATTGACTTTAGAGTGGGTAACAAGTTCGCATTGTTCCCTATTCACCCTAATCTATCAAAGGTATTAGATGGCAATACAAATACAACTGTACTTGATGCTTTGTATGAGGACATGAACACTAATAACTTAGATTATGTTGTTAGTGAATCAACCACTAAGATTGGAGCTAAGATGAATTCTCAGCTAAAGTTTGATGACTACATATCTGAAGATGGGTCGTACGCACCACTACAAGATACTACAGCGGTTCAATCGTACCCACTTCAGTATTTTGGAGTTCAAATGGCCCCTAAAGATAAGAGGGGTAGTGAAGTTCCTGTTGGAACTCAGAGTATGGCAATGATGTTAAACAACATCTTTGACGGTATAAATGAGGAGACCGGAACATCTATACTTAATGAGAAATACAAGGCTATGCCTTTCTCATCAGAGGAGTCTTGGGAAGAGGCAGGAGATCGATACCACAGATTACATGGTGAACTTATAGAGAGGGAGACACAGGTTCTAGCTATCAAGCTTGGATACCAATATTCTCCTAGTGATAAAACTTTCCTTTTACTGGATAAGCAATTGTCCAGAGAGTTGATGAGAGACACCATCCTTGATGAGATGTCTAGGAGAGAGATTTCTGATACTATGAAAGAGACCATCCTTACAGTATTTGATGGGGATATGAACTTGATGAATCAATCGTTTGAGAAGTCTAGATTAGAAACTATTGTTACCTCTATTATAACTAGCTCAATTGTTAGACGTAAGATGAGAGGTGAGATGGTAGTATTACAATCTAACTTTGGTCTACAGATAGACAACAAGGCGATGAAGCAGTCTAATGCGTCTGCAGAAATTCAAGCCTTAAGAAAGCTTAAAGCTTACAGGAAAGATATATCTGATTCGGACCTACAAAAGATGTCACCAGAAGCAAGAGCTGAGTTCTTAAGAACAGCAGACACTCTTGCTATGGAGGTATACATGCCACACGCTTTTAAAGAGTTTTATGGTGAAGATATTCCTGAATACATAAAACTAACAGATGAGGTTAGAGAGGCCATTGGTTTCCGTATTCCTACAGAGGGGTATAACTCTATTGAGTACATAAAGATAGTTGATTTCCTACCGGTTGGTATGGGGTCTACCATTATTGTACCTTCTGAAATTGTAGCGAAGTCTGGGGCCGATTTTGATATTGATAAATTAACTTTATATCTTCCAAACGTTGAGTTGGTAGGAGATACGTTGCAACCTATGCGTCGTATAGATCCCTCAACTGCTACTGTAGAAGATGTTGAGTACCTTAGAAAGACAGACTTAGATAATTATAAGTCACTATTCTTTAAGACATTCCCTACAAATAAAGCTCTAGAGCACATAAAAGATTTAACTGAGATTTACAGTAGTAAGTCTGCGGTAGAGTCTTTGTTTAAGGATTACGCGCAAGTGCCTGAGGTTAAGGCGTTTAAAGAGAAGTTAAAAGAGAAAAAAGAGACAGCTAGTAATATAATCAATCCTGTTGATAAAGCTGCAGCTTATAGAGCTATAGATAAGTTACGTGATGATTTCTTAGATAGAGCTATTTCAGCTCCTCACACAATATTTGAAGGCGGGTCAATGTCTAACGCTAGGATGTTCCAGTTAGACATTATGGAAAGGTTAGCCGAAAAAGATAGACTATTACATGATAGATTCTTCAAGCTTACAAGTAAAGATGTTCAGACTAAGAAGTACATGCAGAATCAAGTGCAAAACATTATGCGCGATATTCTTAAGCATCCATTATCGTTTGATCAACTTATAACCCCTGTTGGGGCCTTTACTTTAAAGGATATTGCATATAAAATTGATAAACTGGTCAACAAAGAAGACTGGGTTGGGGACGAGAGGGTTAAAAAGGACCTAGTAGATATGTTAAGTCTTGATAACCTTATTAGTACAGAGTTCATAATGAATCAAACTATTGGGGGTACAGGTATTGTAGCCTCTAGTTCTACTCACGTAGCTAAATTACAGAGGGTGAACATGGCCTTCAATAAAGACGCCGGAGTAGTGTTCAATTTCTCGGAGGTAGACCCTTCATATTCTATATCTAAAACTTACACGTACAGATCGGATGTTACAATTAACTCTTTAATGCAGCAATATATCTCAGGGTATGTCGATGGTGAGAAAGATCCTTTTGTTACTTACGTGAATGCAGGTAAAGAAGGGGCCCCAGTACACATGGCATTAGAGACAATTGGACTTCCCTTGGAAACTGCATTGGCTTTTATGTCTCAACCAATACTGTTTGAGTATTTTGCACTTAAGAATGAGAATCAATCTCAGGCAGCAATGTCATTACCGTACGGCGTAGAGGCGTACAAGTCTGATAAAGATATAATAGCCTCTTTGATTACCAAGTATGGTGGAGTAGGAGGTTCAGTTCAATTGAGTGAGGAACTTTTAGCTCCATATATAGGTAAGGACTTATTGGTTACAGAGGAAAACTCAGATAATGATGTAGTTGAGACTTTTGGGGATATAGCACGTGAAATTCAAGTGCAGGTATTACAAGACTTTATACGTTATAAAGAGTATGCTAGACATTTAAAGAACCTAGAAGTTACACACTCATATGATAAGCTTAAACTTAAAAATGAGAGTGAGTCTATCTACTTAGAAGCCCTGGAAAGAAAGGTAAGAGTAGATGGTATATTCACTGGTATAGGTGCACTGACGTCTAGTAAGAATTCAATGCTTTCATATGGTAGAAACGCTATAAAATCATCTACAAAACTATTAGAATCTGTAGATCTGAAGAACACATCTACAGCGCTTAGAGAGGTTTTTATTGGTAAAGCGTATGACATGATAGAGTCCGGTTTATCTAGAGATGATATTACTTACACTCTAAATAGATTTGATAATTTCATAACAGCTAACTTAATACAGAGTGCTACTTATGGGGAGGAAACTATCTCTGATATGAGAGCTCGATTGTTCCAAGGCCCGAATAGTTTACCACGACGTATAGATGCTCTACAGAAGTCTGGAGAAGTACAAAACTTAGTGATAGATTCTCTACTTCCATTATTAGATCCATACATAATGGGTACTACTATGGCTACCGTAGATGGGTTGAAGCTGCATAGAGGGAAATATGATATTGGTATGGTAGACATCTTGAAAGAATCTTTCGAGGACTTACGTTTACTGGCACCAGATATTCACCAAGACCTAGTTATATTCAGTGTATTACAATCAGGTGTAGATTACAGTCAGAATTCTTTTGCTGCAATCATACCACCTGCAGATGTTGCTGCTATAACTAAGAATGTATTCGACGGGTTCTTAAACTCTTCAGATGTAGGAGGAAAAGCTAAAAGACTTTGGCACTCTTTCTTGGATAATAATTGGCACAACTCTGTGATCTCACACCAAGTGTATGTAGGTGATAGCAAATCTGCTATATTCCATGCCGATGAAATAAAGGCTGACGCTAATGCATTTCCATGGGTAAAGAAAAATTCACTAACTTTGTCTAGAAAGGTGGGGGAAGTATATTCGTACTCACATTTCACAAGAAATAGAAAAGGTGATGACTGGCTAAGAGCTGGTAAGATGGGAGTTAAGGGTAAACTATTGGAAGCGGTAGGTTCAACAAGTATCATACTGACAAATGCAATAGAATCTCCATTAGGTCTTTTGACTAACAATGTAGATTTATCTAGAAAGATACTCAAGGGAACTAAGAATATGCATTACTCCTCTAGTAGGGTTGCAAATGGTTTGTATTCTTTAGGTAACCAGGCGTTAATAGATGTGAAGTACGCATCCAGAGGGAATAGCTCTGAAGTTATAAAGTCTGGAAGCTTAGGAAAGTCTCCAACTGGTGCTAGATGGGATAAAGCTACTTTAGCTAAAGCTTTAGGGTTCTCTTCATTAGCTCAGGCTAATAAGACTCCTGATTTAAAGGCCTTCTTTGCTGATAAGAGTCCTTTATTTATATCAAAATTAGATGTGCAGGCTCCTGGTAATACAGGGTTTGTTCAAGAATCATCAGAGTATAAGAAGGCTATGGAAGCTGAAACAGCCCCTCCTTCACAGGACCTATCAAACCTAACAGAACAATTAAAATGTAAATAATATGTCGTGCAGAATAACTAGAAATAATGAGGGATCTATAGAACAAGTCAATGATAAGTATGGACGGCCCTCTACTTTGTACGAAGAGATAAACCAATCTATCCACGACGGAGCGTTTGAAGACGTAGCCCTTGCAGCATACCTGCAGGCAACTCATGTCTCTGATAAGATAGAGCTTGAATCTGAGCCTACTATTAACAGTACCATAGTTACTAAAATCCTAGACAATGTCCACGCGGATATGAATTCTTGGGGGGAACTTGGGCATCAAGTTAAACTTAAAGAGACTTCAGACACCTTGGAAAACAGTCTTGATTATTTCCTTATGAAAATAGGGGTAGAGGTTAGAGAAGTTGACGTACTTAAGGATGAATCAGGTAACCCTGTGAGTGCTATGGGGTTGGCGGATATGACCAACAGAGTTATACAGTTGTCTACTCAAGGTGCAGATATATCTACACTTTCAGAAGAAGCTGCCCACTTTTTAGTGGAAATATTACGTAGTGATGAGAACCCTTTATATAACTCCATGTATAAGATGGTCGAGTCCTTTGAGATATTCAAAGAGATGGCCAAACCAGACAGCTTCTACTACAAGCAGTACGACGGTAACATGGATATGATTAAGCGGGAGGCTATAGGTAAGATAATCTCTGAGCATATAGTAAAAGGAAAAGACAATTTAGAATCTAAGGAGAAGCTATCGAGATTAGAAAGATGGTGGAACCGAGTTCTTAACGCGTTATCCGGTATTTTTGGGAAGACAGTATCAGACCCTTTCATTAAATCGGCGATGCATATGTTCAATAATGACCTTGAGTCTGCTGTTAATATAGACCCAAGGACTGCACAGTTGACAGGGGTGTTCTATCAGGATAAAACCGTGGCAGAAACTCTCGAGATGATAAAGGACTTTGAGGGGAGATATGAAATAGATAAAGTCGAGCTAGCAGATGTTACTTCCAAGGATTTAAAGAAGTATTTTGTACAGTTAGCTGGAGATGAGTCTTCTTTAGATAGATACGTAGGAAAGAAAGGTTCTATATACGAAGGCATAGAGCTTAAGATTAGAGCATCCGATGCTGCATCGATCATATACAATAAGAAAACCTCCAAGAGGTACCTCTCAGATGAGGAGAAGATTTTCCAAGACGTTAACGCTAAAGTTAGAATGTCCGTAGGTACTAAAGGTCACCTTATAATGGAGAAATTAGTGGATGTAGTATTCCACAAGAAAGGATCTATAGGGAAAATACTAACCAGTGTAGGTACTACGTTCTCAGAGGCACATGTAAAGAAATTACATAAGTCTATGCTGCACTTGAAGTCAGTTATCGACGCACAACAAAAGGTTGTAGACCCTAAAGGTAAGTATACTATACTTCCGGAACAGTTCATTTCAGATGAGGCTGTAGGTATGGGGGGTACAATTGATTTACTCGTACTGTTCAGTGATAACTCTGCATCAATATATGATTATAAATTTAAGGGAACAGCGTTCAAGAATAGTACATGGTCTAAACATTCTAAGAAATTAGAGGTTACCAAAGATATGTTCGCAGATTCTATCGAAGGGTACGATTCTCAGATCGGTGTATATAGAGACGCTTTACTATCTAAGTATGGTGTAACCTCTATTAGACAGTCTCGTATCATACCAATAGGTATAAAGTACAAGACTAACAAAAAGAAGGAACTTTCTGAGGTTGTAGAAGGTCTAGATGTATGGACAGGGGATGAGAAAAATGACTCTCACTCTCTTGAGCACCTCCCTGTAGCGCTAGAGCTTACCGGAGATGAGAATATTGATAAACTATCTATGGCAGAGATGCGTAGATATAGAAAGCTTGCGGATGAATTATCTCACACTAAAGCTAAAGATAAAGAAGCTGTTGAAAAACGAATGGAAGCTTCTCAACGTATAATTAAAACACTGAGACTTCACCAAGATGTGGCGCCGGCACTAGCTGAGGCCAACCGTCTGGTAAAAAGAGCCAATTTGGGTATGGGTGTAGAGGATGAGTTCATCACAGTTAAAGGTGAAGAAGAATTCAATCCTAAGTACTTATCAGAGAAAGAGCTTTTAACTATATATAAGGAATTAGTCCACTTCCGTGGATTTACTGAGTTGGAAAGAGTACGAGAGACGCTAGCAAAGAGCCCTAAAAGTAAAGCGCTTTTAGAGTCACTGAACTCGTCTACTGGGAACATAGTAACTACAATCAAGAGTCTTCAAGATGCCATCGTAAATAGGATGGATACCAAGGCTAGAGCTATGGGTATTAAGAGTTTTAAGTATAACAGACAGATGTCTGCTTTAAACTCGTATGTTAACATATCCTCACATTCATCTGCTTACAGTAGATATATGCATGAGACTATGGTTGTTATTAATGGGAAGGCCTTAGAGTTTGAAAAAGCGTTGGCAGGAGAGATTAAAGCAGCTATGGATGCATTAGAGTCCGGATCCATGACAATACAAGAGGGATACGCTAAGCTTATCAATCCATTGACACATAATTTATATGCTAAGTTTTCGCATGAGTTCTATAAGGACAAGAAAGCAGCTATATCTGAAGGTAATCACGCATGGATGAAGGCTAACTATCAAGTAGATGAAGAGTATTACCAGAAAGAGTTTTCTAACTGGAAGAAGTCTACATTCAACATGATAGATAAAGAGTATCCAAATGCACCTGAGGCAGCGGCATCAGCTAAGAAGTCTTGGCTAGAGAAGTACGACGTTAAAAATTCGGATAAAGCTTGGGTTGGACCTGGTGGGACTTACTTCACAAAGATTAACGAAGAGGCTACCAGAGGGTATATAACTCCAGAGTATTCGGAGATAGCTAATACACCGGAGCTAAAGCAATTCTATGACTTCCACGTTAAGAAGGTACATGAATTTGAGAAGAGGTTTGGTAAGAATTTAGGTCATACGTTCATAGGTAATGTACATAAATCGTTAGTAGACTCTGTAATTGAGGATGGTAACCCTTTTAGCACACTATCTAAGAGTGCTATAAATGTATTTAAAACTAGAGAGCATGAGCTTGAATTTGCTAAGGCCGATACAGATGGTTCAGGTATAAGACATGTACCAAGATTGTACACGGCGGAACTAATGTCCGAAGATGCAGAAGGTAATGAGGTTATTGATAGATCTCTTAGGTCTAATGAATTAGGTAGATCACTTTACTTACTTGGCCAGGCTGCAATCCAGTACGAGCTTAAGCATGAAGTACAAGATGAGATGCTACTTATAGAGGCTATACTTAAGGATAACATGATCGATTCAGTTCTAGAAGACGATAGAGGTAATACTATATCGCAGGGACATCAGAGAGTTAAGACTGTATTTAATGCAGGACAAGCTAATGCAGAGAGTTTCACTGATTTAGTTGACAAAGCTATATATGGCATAAGCCTTAAAACTAAGGACAGTGTAACTGAGAGCGGTATAAGTTTCAATAAATCCATGCTAGCTCTAAAAGCCTTCCACTCTGTGGCAGCTTTAGGACTTAAGATGCCCGTAGCGTTAGGTGCGTTAGGTGCAGGTATTGTAGGGGTAAATATCCAAGGTAAAAAGGGTATCCACATAACAACCACCAATGTTCGAGAGGCAGAACTAGCTTTGATAGCTAGAGACCCAAAAGTAAGAGCAATTATGGAGCATTTCCAACTTGCTGTGTTGGATGAATCCAAGAGAAGGGGAGAAATGCTGGCATCTACTGTTAGGGCTAAATACTTAACAGGTGATAGATGGTTTGAATTCTTAGCACAAGCGGATAAGGTGGTAGATACTGTCTTAGCCGTGGCTATGTCCAAAAACCATGGTGTAGATGCGAATGGTAATTTAAAGCGTATGAACGAGCTCCCTAAGGGTACCTTGTCAATGTACGATAGTATGGAGCTAACAGAGAATAAAGACGCTGTTTTTGGGGTAACAGATAGATACGCTGTTAAGATACCGGGGATGGAGGCAAACGCTTTCAACAACTTTAGAGCTCGTATGGCTACAATGAGTACGAAAGTAAAAGGTAGTGCATCCCCAGAGTCTATAAACACTGCAGGGATGACCATAATAAACAGGTTCTTCCTACACTATAGATCTTGGTTGCCAGGTTTAGCATTAGAGAGATTTGGTATGCTTAGATATGACCATACTTTAGAGCACTTTGATCAAGGAACAATGAGAGGTTTCTTTGGGAACTTCGGTCCTGATGAGATGTTTGATAGTTTAGGTCAGGCTATTACAGCTGAATGGGCTTTGCATGAGTATGCAGGCGCTATACTTGTAGATGCAGGTAAGATAGCGTTGGATATTGGGACCTTTGGTCTTACCAACGCGCATAAAATAAAAGAAGGTAAAGCTAGACGTGAGTTTAAGAACTTCATGGTGGATCAAACTATGAACGAAGAATTCGCATTTAAGACAAAGGAAGAAGAAGAAGCGTCATTCCAAAAGTTCTTGGAGTTGAAACGTGGAAATCTTAAGGGGTCGATCGCAGAGCTCAGGGCAGTTGCATTGTTAATGCTAACTCTTATGGCAATGGGAGGAGACTGGGATGACGACGGTAAGATAGATATTAACCAATCATGGTTGGGTCGTAAGATTCACAATGTATTTGGACGTGTATATAGAGAGACTGCAGTATTCTGGGATCTAACTGAATTAACAGGACCTAGGTCTACAGGTATTCCTTTACTAGGTTTAGCTCAAGATGGTATAAAGTTGATAAACAACTCTATGGATGAGTTTTGGGATAGAGTAACTGGTAAGCAAGGGGTTGAAACTGATAGAGCAGAGGCTTGGTTCTATGCTTGGAAGTTCGCACCAGGTTTAGGTGGATTCGTTAAAACTCTTGAGATATATCCTCAGCACAAAAACCATAGATAATAAAGCAACACAACATAAAAAGGGGGCACATAGGCCCCTTTTTTTAATTTCTATCATCTAGATCTTGACGATACCTGTTGTTGAACACCAAGAACATCATGTTACACATAATATGTCCTAAATGGGGCTTTCCACTATCAGGATCTATGTCCTCACCAGCTTGGTAAGCTACAATGTGGCGCATAGCACTCCCCAACAGTTCAGAAGTAGGTTGACCCTTCTTCCAATTGTTAGGAGCGTACTTTTCAGCACCAAACATCAAGACTTCAACCATAGGTTCTAAAGACTCAAAGTCTATTAGTTCCCATGCCATCTTTCCTTGGTTATATCTATCCGCGCGTTCTGAATCCATATCCATATCGCTTCCAGGCATAACATCGTTGATGTCTTCTAGAATATTATTAAGGGACAGTGCCTTTAATAATGCTTTCATGTCCTGACTATGTTTGTTTACATAGTCGAACTCGTACTTCTCTTGCTCACTCATCGTAATTGTTTTTTACATTTATAGAAATCTTCATCAAAAGTCTCATCATCCTCGTTGATAACACTTAAAAGCTCTGAAGAGGAGTCAAGCTTCACACCAAGTAAGGCGCTTAGGCTGTCTCTTCTCTCCGGGGCTTTAAATAGTATCTGTCCTAGTTCACTGTCTTTCTTCATACCATGGAAGTCCAACATATGCCTCTTATACCCACTACTAATTTCTGAATATTTACCTCTAGTAAAGCGGTCATAATCTTTAGCGTGTCTATCTTCAACATCGAATACGAACATAACTGTGTTAGTACTAGGGTCGTATGTCCTCTTGAAATTCTTTCTCTTTGAAAGTTCCCCTTCAAACTTCAAGAATAAAGGATCGCCAGACCATCTAAATAGTAAGGCTATACAACAATAGTCCGTGTCTGTGGCTATAAAACAGTTCATAAATAATCTATCCCAAAAGAAGTCCTCACACTTATCCCCCATCATTGGGGTTACGAATAAGGATGCCTTGGTAGGCTTTGCAGTAGATAATGTGTAGATTATTCTACCATTGATCTCCTGCCCTTCTATAAAGTTTATTTTATACAAAGTTTTCTTAACTTCAAGGGTTAGCCCTGTGTGGATTATAAATCCATCAGGTCCTTCAAGGGAAAGTATTTTCCCATCCACTGTGTGTGGTGTTAAGTCTCTTGTTCCTCCCGCAATGCTAAATGATAGCGCTGTCTTTGGAGTGTAGATTAGATTTGAACATTTTACGGCCATATTTCTTCAGATTTAATAGCCGGTGCACCTACTTCATAAGTAACTAATTCCGGCAGTGGTACACCTGCAATTCTTTCTGATTCTTCAGATGTCTTTAACATGTATACAAGGTTAAAAGTCTCTGTAAATTTAAGAATTCCATCTTGTATACCAAATCTTTCTATATATTTATTTAAAACAAATGCAGGCATATCAGGAATTGGTACATCTGCGAGCCACTTTTCAGCTGTCTTATCGCCTACCTTAGGTATCCCAGGGATTCCGTCGGTTGGATCACCCATAAGGGTTTGCTTCCATAAGAACGTTATAGCCTCAGGAGCTGATACTTTAACCATTTCAGCTGATCTAAAGTTGAAATGAGTACCAGGATTCTGATACAGTACATCCTTATCAGGGCTAGCTATAACTGTAGATCCATCATGTTTATGATACATCGATACAAGGTCATCAGCTTCAAGCTCTGTTGTGTATGTAAAGTTCCAAGTCTGTTCTAAATATGCTTTTAAAGCGTAAAATATTATTGGTTTGTTGGATTTTTTTCGGTTTCCTTTGTATTCTCTCGTCTTCGCTGTTTTATATCTGAAACATCTCCCACTAGTCAGAAAGCCTGCGTACTTATTAGTACCGCACTTATCTAGAATAGTATTCAATCTATCATCAAGGCCAGCTATGCCTTCTTCTAAAGTATCCTTCCCCATCTCGAAATAAATCAAGCTGTCTCCGTCTATTAGGACCGTTTTTTTAGTCTCCATCTTACAACAATTTAAATTTTAAACATAAAAAGGGGAGAATTTCTCCTCCCCTCTTATCAATTAACCACCAAACAACTACAAAGCATTAAGCTCCGCAACTTCCTTGTCAATAGAAGCTTTGTTTTGTAGTTTAACAAGAACAGCTTCAGCTCTCATTATGTTCCATTCTGCATCTGTTTGTTCAGCATACGTAGAACTGTGGTAAATCGATCCATTTACTCCTGATAAAGAAGAATGTACGAAATACTGCTTACATCTAATAGCTCCGTCTACATCACATGGAATTGCTCCAATATGCATAGGGTCTACAAAGATGTTGTGGATCTCTCCTGAGTAGTACGCGATATACTTAAGACCACCAAAGTGAAGACCTTTAACACATGAGATATTGTCATCTGTGTTTACTTGGTCCCAACTAGCTAATCTATGAGTACAACCTACCTTGATGAAGTGTCCTGGAGAAGTAAATCCATTGTCTCCCTCACAGTAGAATGCATCACCACTTGTTCCCATAATACCGGGTTGAAATAGTCTGTCTTCTACCTTCTCTGGTAAACCGTCGCCACTAATCTCTCCTGTATTAGGATCGAATGTTCTAGCATAGCGATCTACTGTTTCTCCGGATTCCATGTCATACTTGTGCATAACTTCTGAAGAGACCTTGTACCCATTCAATAACCCTTCACGAGTAATCTTCATTTGGTACATAGTAGCTCTTTCTTCTGCAATACTCTCCGATAAACCTTCCTCTTCCATTAACTGGTTCTTTAGAGTTGGGTGAACATACATCATATTCACAAAGTTAAAGAACTTACTAGAGAATTCTACTCCTCTCTCATCCTTAGACTTCTTAGCTAGAACAGGGTTTCTCAACCATCTAGTCCACATCTTGATAAGGGGCTCCGTAGAGATTCCCTTATCCATAGAGTCATACAATCTATCCACTAATGCCTTAGGCATAGGGATCGATGATACAACACCTTCATTCTTCAAGAAGAACTCTCCTGTAGCAGGATTTACGTGTACATTTGGACATTCACTCTCAATTGTAGAAGAGTAATCCACTACTGTAAGGGGTTTGAATTCCTCTAGAAGAGCGTTATACTCCTCCATAGTTTCTACTCCTTCCATTTGAACAGATAAGTCCATCATGTCAACATACAAGTCTTCTGAGTATGTTACTGCGAATGGGGTATCCCCATAAGAACCGCAGATTTTTCCTTCAATTACGTTAATTGTGATCATAGTTATTGGTATTAATTGATTGCTAATTTACTAATTTTAAACGATTTACGCTAATGTTTCCCAAGTATCTCTATCTTTCGCCTTCAAGTAGATGAGGATTTCCTTTTCTAATTCAGGAGTCATCTCTTCATATTGAGTTAGACGTTCTATATAAGATAGTAGAGGTTTAACTTCATCTGCAAACTCTCTCAAGTTTCCATACTCAGCTATTTCCTTCATATTTACAGCTACACTCTCTCCTACATCGGACAGTATGAATAGCTCTGCACTCTTGGCTTCTATCAGAGCTGCTTTATCATCCACATCTTTTATGGACTCGCAATACTCCTGGAATTGAAACACTTTCTCTACAGTAGTCATCACTGCTGTTTTTCTGATTCTCTCGAACCTGAAGGTAGAATACGTATCATCTTTACGTGCTCTAAGTCTGTCATACACCTCTTTAAGTTCAGGATGAAGTGCTTTCATACCGTGTAAGAAGTCGTAATCTTTTATATCTTCCAATTTGGAAGCGGTATACCATGATATTAATGAGTCGTCCATAGTGAATCCATTGTTAGGGGTTGATTGAAGAAAGAATTCTGATATGTGTTTACAGTTAATACCTTTCTTCATCAGCTTAACTTTGTCCTCACTTATACGTAACAGCTGTGGGGTGTCCCAAGTGTCCGATACCATATTTTGGTATGTAGTCCAAGGTTTTCCTGCATTTTCGCCAGATCTATGAGTGAACCTAGTAGCTGCAGAGTCATAGAAATATATAGGCTCTTTAGCATGGTCTGACCAACTAGCATGGTTAGAAGATGGATACACACCACTGTGTGTAGGAGCCATATCACGAAGAAGCTCAGCTGCAATGTGCAACTCCTCTTCATCAGCCTTAGTACCATAATAGATCCTATTGTCTGTGACCATAAGATCCTTAAGCTTAGGCTCAACTTTATCCCAAGTATAGTTCTTGTCATCATTACGACGGTCATCCTCTCTTAAAGTGTAGGCTACTATCGTTTTGTTGACCTCTCTACGCTCGGCAGGGCTTAATCCACTGTTAACAGAATAGTTTGTAGCTGCTACTTCAACTTGTTTGAACTCAACTTCCCAATCTTCAGGAACTTCAACCTCATCATAAGAGTGATACATTGCAGACTTAGTAAGTTGCACCATAACTGCTGCATGCTTAGCTTTAACTCTGTTATGCTCTTTCTGTAAAGCGGCTTTAGCTGTACCAGTTGCACCAGAGATCTTAGGTAAGAACTTTGCATCAACATCATCCTTAGTTAAAACCACCACAGAATTATGATTCCATGTGTCCGTAACATTCATGATGAAAGCATCTGTAAGTCTACTGAAAGGAACTTCGTCCTTAAAATATACATGCTTAGCATCAAATCCATCCCAACCCATAAGCTCATGTCTAGACACTTCACCTTTACCGTTAGAAGATTTGTATGATAGCTTTGTAAGTTTAAAGCCTTCAAATAATCTAGATGGTATGTGGTATCTGATTCTCTTATCCCCAGGGAATGTAGGCTTTATCATAGACTTATCTATAATACGACCTAGCTTCTCAAGGATAGGATCCTCAGTACTACCAGCAATAACAGAACGACACTTAAGGATCCATGCTAAGAAATCTGTCTCATTCAGCTCCTTCTGAACCAACTCTGTTGCTTCGTCAGACGCTGACTTGATAACACCTTCTACATATCTCTTAGTAGTCTCATTCCATATCACCTTCTCTCTCGATGGGGTAACATCTACACCTTCTTGCAGCACAGTCTCTATACCATAGTCATCCATAACAACTTGTCTGATAGGACATTTGAAAGCTATAGGACCATACAATTGCTCCATCTCTAACTCTCTAAAGTCTACATAACCATAGTTGATACCTGTAACTGCAGCCTTATTCTTAACCACCACGATGTGAGGTTTACTATAAGTTGAGTAGTCAGAGATTATCAAGTTATCAGTGTTGTAAACAACGTTAGCCTTAAAGTGAACCTGTCTAGAGTATACTTCTTCCTCTTCGTGATCCTCTATGAAGAATTCTACATTGTCTATGTAACTTAACTGCTCTTCAATAGCCTCTCTAAACTTGCTTCTGTTGTGCCTTTTAGTACCAAAGCTTACTTCGGTATAGTTTAGCTCAGAAGTCTCCTCATAGTAGACCTTATCCCCTGTTGTTAGGATAATGTGCGGGTTAGGCTTACCTTCCTTCACATTAAATGCAGGTATAATGAAATCAGTCTTGTAATTGTAACAATTACACTTAAACCTCTTCCCATTATGCACTGTTTCTATTGTGTAGAAATCTACGCCAGTAGATAGTGCAGACTTAGCTCCTAGACCAAACGCTCCAAAGTTCTCTGAAGTATTTCTCTTGGTAGAGTACCCTAATTCAAGGACCCCTTCAAGTCTTCTACCTCCAATACCAACACCATTATCTCTAACCTTGAAAGTATCACAGTATCCAGTACCGGTATGCTCTTCATATGTTAGGACAGATGTATTAGTATCTTGGTTAAGCTTGTCTAAATCATAGTATGTTTTATCGAAGTTACTGTCTTCGTATTGCTCTCCTCCTCTCTCGATGTAGTAGTCTTCCATGACCTTCTCACCTTTAAGAATCTCTAAAGCAATCTCTTTCTCTCTCTGCGAATCACACGCATTTGTCACTAACTCTCTAATAGTAGAAGCTATGGGCATAGAATATTGGGTTGACTGTAATATGTCAAATACCATTTTCTCTGCACCTTTATTTATCTTCTTTGCTACGCCGGCAGAACCTTTTATAGGCCTGTCAATTGTTTTTATGCTCATATCAATGATTTTACTGTGTTATAATACTCTTTTTCATACTCTGATAGCATCTCTTTTCCTATTGGGAATACCCTATGCTCTGCATTAGAATGTATTTGAGATATGTACGGTCTTCCTTTACCTTTCTTCCACTCCTCTAGTTTCTTACTTATCCATATAGTGCCACTACTAATGTCATGATTATAAAGAGAATGGTAATGCATTCTTCTGCCTGGATACGTACTATTTGTTTGGTCTCTAAATCCTATAAACACTCCTTTACAGGAATACGTACCATAGAATACTGTAATTAGAGTACCTGTCCTCATATTGAGTATTATGTCCTCTATAGGATCTTTTTTCTTTTCTTCGTCTGTCATTTTAATTGTTTTAAACAAAGAAAGGGCCCTAATGGGCCCCTTAATTGAAGTTAATAGCAGTTAAAGCTGTTTTACAAGTTCTAGAACCTCTAAAACTTGAACTTTATTTCTTGGCATAAACAATACATATTGCTTTCCAGTGTCTTTTAGATGCTTCTTGAACAGTTTCCATCTTAAAGGAAACGATTCATTGGCATATCCTTTAGTCTCAATGATCCATTTACCATCCGGGTCAACAAAGTCAGGTGTATAAGTAATGGCTCTAACTTTAGAACCCTTATTATACAACTTTTTTGATGTCCCTTCATAACAGGCCATTGGATAAACTAAAGCATCAAACACTGTAAAGGTGTGTTTCTCGTAATCTACAGCTATACCTTCATCGTCGAGCGCCTTGTACATAGTACGTTCTAAGAATGATTGAAACTCAATCCCTTTGTACGTATTTTTCTTAGCGTTTTTAACCTTAGAGGTTGACTTTCTTTTATAGCTCATAGTTTACAATATTAGTTTGTAAATTACCTTCATATCCACGTGTCTTGCTCCAGATGTGTACCTGTCCAACACGCATTGTACCGATGTACCCTTTGTTCTTATGCCACTCATCGTTCCCACAAATAGAAGGGATAAACCTAACTTTCGTTCCCATAAACTCATTAAGCATCTCCTTATGGAAATGACCTAGGTGAGCCTCACGGAACTTAGTACGACTCCACATAATTGGCTGTTCTGTTGCCATTAATAGGGGTATCTTATCGCCTTTCACCTTGTCCCCGTGGAAGAAGAGGATCATATTTATCCCATATTGGTAATACTTTCTTTCTTCAAGGCTATTGTCTACTGTTATGTTGGGGTTTCTCTCGTATCTTGCTTGTAGCAAGTCACCGATATAGAACATACGCTCATAATCGTGATTCCCTTGTATAACAACCACATCTACTGGTGCAAATTGTGATAAGTACGTAATAGCAGTGTCCATCAGTTTCCAATATCCTCTAAAAGACTCTCTCCATCCCATGTAATCCGTTTGTGGAGTTCCAGCCGTGGTGGCCTTCGAGTAACCTTCAGAGTTTAATCCGTCATTTCCAATAGGTAAGATAATTCTCTCAACGTTCAAGTTTGCAACCTTCCCGTAGAGTTCTACTACCGCCTTCATGAAATGATCTTCTACTACTCTTGGTCCCTCTCCCGTTACTTTCCCGTAATGAATATCCGGTAGTGAGATTTCGACAGCCACAGGGTCATCGTGTTTCTCATACTTATATCCAGTTACTGTAGGGGACTCCTGTATTACAAGGTCTAGGAACTCTTTCTTAACATTTCGGAACTCGTGCCATTGGTTCATGGTTACAACAGAGTAACGTTGTTCACCGCTTGCACTTTGCCAAAACTTAACTGATTTCACGTCGTCCATTGTCAGCCCATTAGAGCTTAAATGGTCTTGGAATTCAGCTGAATCTGACTCTGGTACCAGCGCCTCATTTCGTAGCTCAGCTTTAACTGCCCTAACTGTTTCTTCTGATACATTGAATTTTTCTGCTAAATATGCAGCACCCTTCTTAAGGTAGCCTTGATTGTTCTTCAGCTTTTCGTTCAGATCTTCTTTGCTCATCAATAATTTGTTTTAGTATAAGCCTATCCTTATTCCTTACAAGATCGGATGGATCCTTGGATCTATACTCACTCGGAATGCAAATGTTTACTAGATTATACTTTTCACAAATTCTGCTTGCCATCATCTGCCCTGGGTTTGTTTCTTTATCGAAGTCATTGTCGTATAAGACTAGGACTTCTTTGAATCGTTCCTTTAATTGGGCTATAAGATTCTCAGGAGGTATTTGCATTTCTGTTTGCAATGCCACTGAATTATACCCTACTGCTAGCAGGGTCATTATATCTTTTAGCGATGATGTTAATATGACTATATCTCCCGTCGCCGGAAGTTGCGTCCATCCTTGGATGTCCTTGCTTGAAACATTACTTGACCACTTAGCTTCCTTTGATAAAGGTGCATAAATTTTAAATCTTGTTCCGAAGGGATACGCGTAGGTAATTGTCTCACAGTTAAATCTTAGAGTATTAATCCAATAATGACTTATTGGTTCAACACCAAATTTAACTAAAATATCCTTACCAATATAGAATTGTCGCCAAAAATCTGCGTCAGCTTGCATCCAACCCCTTGATCTCTTTTTGATTATGGTTATCTTCTCTGTAAAATCTCGCTTTTCATATCTTTTTCCTTCACCTATTTTTACAGTTCCCTTACTATGTGCTAAATTCAGATTAAAGTCCGAGTCTATCATACGTAAGGTTGTAACCCAATCACATTGAAATTTGTGTTGGACATATCTAAGACAACTAAAAGAGTGATCAGGATGACCGTGGTCTTTATACCACAGCCTTCCTTTCCATACATAAATAACAGCGGAAGGGACATTGTCGTCCCTTATCTCGCTCCTAAAACGGGCTCCAATTTCCTTGAACCCTGATATATAGTGCCTAAAGATGTCATACTCAGAGAGTTTCTCGAGTATAACTTCTGAATGCAAGTGATCATCACTACTTCTAGATTTTATCACTAGAATGGAGACTTTGCAGTATCTCCTTCAGTTAATGGTGCATCAGGCATAGACCAGTCTGCATCATCGTCTTTCTTAGTTCCCACATCAGCAGCTAACAAGTTAATGGTAGGCTTATGTTCTCCCCAAGCAAGGTCTGCATTGAAGTCTGCGTTGAATGAACCATAGTCATCGTTAAGATTTCTGATAAAGAAGTCATCACGTTGAGGCTTAACACGACCAAAGTGCTTAGAATACACTGTTTGGTACTTGTCATCCTTCACACCAACTAGTACACGTACTTCGTTAGTTCCTAACACTCCAACAAGAGCTTTAATCTCTGCTACGTCTCCGTTAGCTATCTTCTTAGTAGTCTCAAATGAAACTTCATCACCGTTTGCTACGTTAGCCCACGATTTAACAAAGTTAATAAGAGTCTCTTCACCAACAAATGCATGGTGCTCACCTTCGTTCTTCCACCATTCGTATGAAGGAGACGATTCTGACCACGTTGATTGCCCAACATTGTTGATCCATTGGTTCTTACCTGATTGAGATACTCTAGCCTTAGGCTGAGTTAGGATCTCCATCTTCACTGTTGTATCTTCATTTCCTAACCAGAATACTACCTTGTTGTAGTCCTCGTTGTTAAAAGATACTGAATAGTTAGGCTCTTGCTTAACTTTGATTTCCATTGCATGCAATTCCTTCATTGAAGGGTTTACTGCTACAACTTTCATATTAGTAAGTCCTGAGTATAATGTAATACCTGATCCTGCTACTTGTTCTGTACTTGAATTCGATTTAATCGCCATCTTTCTGTTTATTTAAAATTAAAATTCTTCTCCGTCAAATCCTGCTGAAAACGCTGTGTCTTCTTCTGCTTGCTCAGCTTCAAATTGATTACGATCCTCAATCTCCTGCTCCATAGCATTTGTTTGTTCGTCGTTGTACTCCTCAACCTCTTCAATAGACTTTTCTAAGTCTACTTGAGCTGGTGATACAGTGTCTAATGACGCTGCTGTGTCATCTACAAAAGTGAAAGACATCTTACGCTTTCTGCTTGCTTTCTTACCTTTTAAGACTGGGTGCTTGAACATCTCTGTCAATTCCCATCCTTCTAAGTCGTACTTAGCTTTGATTCCTGGACGGTCGATACCGTTCTCTAGATCTGCTAAGATCATAGACGTTGTAATAGTTGTTGGTGTAGCCATTTTTGCGGTTTCTACGGTTAATTCTTGGTTTGTTTCAATCATGGTGTGATAATTAATCAATGAATATTTCTGACCAGTTTAAAGGCATGGTCTTTCCTTTTAAGTGCGCGCATCTTGAGCCTGCAGCTATATCGTCCATAGAGTCAAATGAAATCATAGTGACATCATCTTCTCTATATATATATCCTACTGCATCCGCATCAGCGCATGTAATGTTCTTAATCTTTCCAGTAAGGTCGAGATCTTTCACAGATACTTCCTTTCCCTTCTTCTCTAACATCTTATCCTTGAGGTGACCTACAAGTATGATATGATCTGCCAGAGTGTTCAATCTTTCAAGCCAACGTTTATACGCCATACGCAAGTACAGGTATCCTCCACCATTAGGTAGAGACAACACAGATGCACCCGGATTCTTAGTCTCAAAGGTTTTACCCATAGGGGTTTGCATGTAAATCTGCTTAGCTTCTCCTTCGCACCATTCTTCCAGCTTGGAGATCGTGTCAATAGCTATATACTTATAAGGTTTCCCTGCAGCATGTATAGCTTTACCTACTTTAGATAGATCAGCTAAGTTATGTGCCTTTACTTTCAAAGCATCTAATAAGTCTGATCCGTCCTCTAGATCGATGATAAGACAGTTCTCTAGTTCAGCTAATGCTGATGTTTTCCCTATTTTAGGGGCCCCATATATCACCAAATTCTTCGGTGATTTACGTAGTGCGGGGACTATTTTAGTTGGTAGCTCCATGTCTCTCTTTGTTTACTGATTTAAATTTCTTTTTCTTCTTCGTAACGCCTCTAAACTTATCTTTATCCGGTGCTTTATTCTTAGTAGCCTTTGAACTACGTTTAAATTTTTCCCTTTCCTGATTGACTCTGATATTAGGCTTGCTATTATTCCTTTCATCTACCTCTTTTTTCCAAATGATTAATGCTCCGCTAAGTAACAGCACTACTGCTGTAAGCGTTATTACGATTACTAGTATTGGTATTAACATACTCTAAATTTTACCGCTGACTGTACCGCCAGGCTTCTTAATAATACCTCCTAGACCTTTATTCTCTCGAATACCAGTCATATAGGCCTTGCAACACATAGCGTCAGGTGATACTATCACACCGTCTTCTACTTTCATTGTATGTTTAGCCAGTTCTAACTTGGATCCACATATTTTACACTCAAACTTTGCCATCTTTCTTAACTATTTTAATTTTTATCTCAGTCAGGCTACAATCTTCTATGAGCATACTAAAGTGAGTCATAACTTCAAGTATAGACTCATCTCTGAACTTGATTGAGGCAGGTTGTCCGTTAGCTTTTCTGTCGTTTGTGTCTGTCAATGTTCCTTTATACATAATGATTTCTTAATATTTAGTTAACGTTCAGTGTGAATAGTTTACCTACATTTACCTTATGAAAAAAGAATCAAAGATAATATATTTATTGTTAATGGCTATAGTGTATACTTTAGCTATACTTTAACGGCCATTTCGTTTGTTTATGGATCTATCGTACAATACTATCAGTATTGCGAAGACTCCTAAACCTATGAGGAATGCTTTTTCTGTCATCTTAGTTCTGTTAGTGATAAGATTAAATCTCCTAATGTTCTAAGGGAGTTTATTTCGTGAGAACCCTCTGTGTATACGTACAGCGGGAATAATCCCCCCACCTCACTAGAGGTTAACTCTATTCCGTGTTTCTTGAAGGAATAGAAGGTATAACCTGGTTCATAGCCCTCATTCTCTTGATAATGCTCTATAAAGCCTAACTTTAATAATTTTTTAGGGGTTATAGTAGGCTCTTCTCTTTCTAAGTGGTTTTCAATACTTTCCTCGAAATCCTCCTTAGCATTCAGCAGTCTGAATATATCATCCGCACTAGATGTTAAGTGTCCTGTTTCGTCTACTTGCTCTACCTTAGCATTTTCATTTGCAATACGAGAGTATCTCTCACCCATAAGAATATCTAATTTATCCTCGGCTGAGTCTACTCTAGCACTCTCAAGTTGTATCAATTGATACATAGAATCACGTGCCTTCCCCGTTTCTGCAAGCGTCTCAGTTATCTGAGTTAGCGCATCAAGGGTCTTGTCATTAAAGTCTTTTTGTGTCATTTTACTTGTATCTAGTTAATAAATTATGTATCTCTTCGTCAGCCCAATTGTAACACTCGTTAGGTGTCTTAAATTGTTTAGAGGATTCAGTAACCCAGTTACCTGTCTTCTTACCTCGCTTGTATACTCCGCATATCCACCCTGAACCTGCGTTAGCTAAAGGGCTGACTTGTACCCAGTATCCTATACCAAGGTGGTAGTCTATATCTCTTTCGTCCATCTAGGATAGTTTAGTGAAGATTCGTCTGATTACATAGTTCCTGCACAGACTAGCTATGAAGAATACTATTGTAATTGTGATGTTTTGTTCTATACTAACTTCAATGTCTAGGATAGGGTATAATACCAATTGAATTACGAAGGATACTAATAACCCTATCACTGTCCCTACTATAGCCTCGATTAGGCTAAGTGTCTTGTTTTGTGCCATCTTAGTCTTGTTTTAGTTCGTTAGGGATTTCCATCCATCTAATTACTTCACCTTTCAATGTAGTTTCCCACATATCTAACCATTCTGTGCTTGTGTAGTAGCATAACTTGATGTAGCCGTTACTCATTCTACACACATAACTTCCTTCTTTTTTTGGTTGTTCCATCTTAGTCTTGTTTTAGTTGTTTAAAAATAGTATCGCCAAATAAAACACCCAAGTTGCCAATATT
>Ga0308006_10000026_pt1 | contig 67707 bp, 76 predicted proteins | sample Neamet69_FD_203150 | JGI IMG/M metagenome (GOLD analysis project Ga0308006, IMG submission 203150) | Marine microbial communities from water near the shore, Antarctic Ocean - #69 | ecosystem: Environmental > Aquatic > Marine > Unclassified | place: Southern Ocean | collected 2014-06-07 | reverse complement strand
GGGAATTGATTTTGACCTATTTCTTTTCGGAACGGCTGAAAGCCCAACTAGTTGGCTTCATTTGAATATGGTTATTGACCTTAAAAACTAAACAAGTCATAGCATTTGGTTGTGATACCATTCTTTTTTCGATACAATTTTGTGGTTTTTCAATCGAAAAACCACAAAATTGCTCGGAATTACATTAATACCAATTAAAATCCAAAATGAACTAAATAAATCATTTCTTTTCTCACCTCTTATCTTCATAAAATAATCAGGGCAAACTCATACTTTTAATTCCAAACACCTAATTTACTGAAAATAAAAACCTTATTTTTTTAAATTACTTTAAATAGACCTAAGCTGTGAAATCACCGCTCAGGTTTACCCAAGAAAAACACTTACAAACCTGAGTGGTGTACTTGAAAATGACACAAACAATAAAACACAAATTATTGAACTAAATACTTAGGTACACAACTCAGGTCAACGTATTTGATTGTAAGAGACCTAAGCTGTGATTTCAAACACCTAATTTACTGAAACTAAACGAACCTACACTAAAAATGCAGGGTTTTAAACCCCGTCCTGAGACCAATAAAACGTTTATTCTTTAGTCTTGGAGTGAAACGTTCTTGTCTCTTTTTTGTCTTTTGCCTATTTTGATATTTCAAGCTTTACTCTAAAATGTCTCATAATTGGCGCTTCCCAAATAATAGTGTAACCTCTTTTAGCATCTGCTCTTTATTTAGAAATTGGTTCAACCATTTTTATCCTATAAGGTTCTGCGTAAGGTAATTTCATTAATTTATATTTTGAAACAAAAGTAAAAATTAATGTCTGTTCCAAGTTTTGATTAAAATTGACTTTTTATCAGTTTTAGACGTAATAAAAGTCAGTATGAAAGCAGTCTGATTATTTAAACATTTCACGCAAATATACTTTCTGAGCTTCTCTAATTATGATGTCTTCTGCTAGCTTTTCATAGTTTTGAAACGCAGCAAAGTAATGCCAATTTTTTTCATTCAAATCAACTTTATAAACAAACTGTTGCAAATTATGACCCTCACTCAGGTGTTTTAATACTTTTTGAACTTCTACAATTAATAAGTCTAATGTATTTAAAGCTTCAATTGGAGGGAGTCCAATTTCTTCATCAATTAACCCAAATAGATCTTTATTAAGTTGATTTACGGTTTTTTCAACAAAATTTTTAATTGAATTTTGTTCTTTTAAATGATTAATTGTTGTTAAATTTCTCACACATTAGTTTATACAATCAAAATTACAATTAATTTTGTATAGATTGGGTATATCATTATTTTTTTCCATTACGAAAAAAATATATTTAATAACAGCTGAAGTAAGAACATGATGAAAGTATTTAAATTTGGAGGCGCGTCTGTTAAAGATGCAGAGGCAATAAGAAATGTAGGTAGAATATTAACACTTCACAAAAATGACAAACTAATCATTGTTATTTCAGCAATAGGTAAAACTACCAATTTATTAGAACGTTTAATTGACGCTTACTGGAATGAAAATGGGATAAAATCAATTTTTGAGGAATTCAAACATTTTCATAAAACAATAATCAACGATTTAAACTTAACGAATAGCTCAATATTTCACACTCATTTTACTGATTTAGAAGATAAATTAAATTCAAATAAATCTGATAATTATAATTTTGAATATGATCAATTAATTTGTTTTGGAGAATTATTATCCACAGCAATAATTTCTGAATATTTAAAAGAAAATGCTTTTAAATGTGAATGGGTAGATGCACGACAAATTATAACTACAAATAAAAAATGGCGTGAAGCAAAAGTAGATTGGGAGGTAACGTCTATCAATTTCGAAACTAAAGCACAACACATCTTTGATTCAAACAACATATTAATAACACAGGGGTTTATTGGAGGAACAACGGACAATCACTCTACAACTTTAGGACGTGAAGGTTCAGACTTTACAGCTTCTATTTTTGCATATATTTCCAATGCTGAATCTGTTACCATATGGAAAGATGTACCAGGTATGTTAAATGCTGACCCTAGAATTTTTAATGGTACCGTTTTACTGAAACAAATATCGTTTAAAGAAGCTATTGAATTAGCTTATTATGGTGCGTCTGTTATTCACCCAAAAACAATTCAACCTTTAAAAAACAAAGAGATACCTTTATTTATTAAATCATTTTTAAAACCATTAGATGATGGTACAATGATTCAATCTTCAATGATTTATGATAGTAAAGTACCTTCATTTATTTTTAAGACCAATCAGCTACTTTTGTCATTAACACCAAAAGATTTTTCATTTGTAGTTGAAGACAATTTAAAAGATATTTTTTCCATATTATCGGATATGAATATTCGTATTAACTTGATGCAAAATTCTGCTGTTAGTTTTTCATTTTTAATTGATGATAAATATGACTTAAAGAAATTATTGAAATTATTGGGTTCTGAATACTTAGTAAGATATAATGAAGATGTTGAACTTTTAACCATTAGACATTACAACAGTGACACTGTAAATAGACTTGCTTCTGGCAAAACTATTTTATTGGAACAAAGAAGTCGTCAAATGACTAGATTGGTATTAAAACCTGAGGTGAAAAAATAAAAAAATGGACGCATTGCTTACAAAATTTAGAAGTTGAAACTATATTTAGTTGTGTTGTTAAGCAATTAAATTAGAAAACAAAATGGACTCGCCACAGCAATTAATTATACGCGTTATTGGTCGTAGATTTATTCGTTTTTTATTTTTTGTTGAATAGCTTCAATATTTTTTAATATTGGCTGTACACCTTTCCTTGCACCTCTTTTGTTAACCCATACAACAAAGAGATAGAAAAATGACAAACCAATTAACATACCTATTTTATCATGAATAGTTAGTGGTAAAAAAAAATCTGTAAGTTTGTTATTCCAATTATAATCTACCGGATTCTCTAATCCGAAAATAAATATAGCATTTGTAATAAAAGAAGGGCCAGCATACCAATACACTACAGAATCTAATAGCTTCACTTGTTGCTGCAATAGGTTTTTTTTATGTACGAGTTGTTCTTTAAGTGACAATGATAACTCTTCATTAGAATTTTGTAGTTTTGATTTCCTAAATTTATAAATAACATAGATAAACCATAAAATAGATAAAAAGCAAGAAAACTTAGTAATCGGAAATGGAATTTCATATGCAAAAAAGCTAAAAATTAATATGCCAATTACAGAAGCTGAAATCTCTCTTACATCTCTAATTCTAATATTCTTTTGAATGCGAGTCATCTTTGTATCAAACTCATTTATTAGTTGATCAGTTTCAATGCTTATTTGAGCTGTTTTCGAAGAATTCTCCCAGATGTTTTTTAATTCTTGTTCTAACATGTTAATTAATTTTTGGTGTAAGACAGGCAAACAATTTCTTTCGTATTCTTTTCATTTTTACGGCAATATGATTTTCTGATAATCCTGTGATTTCTGCAATCTCTTTGTAAGATAATTCATCTAAAGACAATACAATAATGGAAGTATCACTTTCATTTAAAGTTTCAATACATTCTTTCAAGTATTTAAATTTCTCTTCATCAAGAGGGTTAATAGTTTCTGTAACGGGTATAAATTGAATAGCATCAAACCTTATTGTTTTCTGATTGGTTTTGTCTAACTTCATTTTAGAACGCAAACAAACATTTAGCGTAATTCTGTAAACCCAAGTATCAATAGAAGATTTTTCTTTAAAATTTGGCAGCGACTTCCATACTTGAAAAACAACTTCTTGAAAAAGATCTTGCGGTTCTATTGGAGTAGAAGCATAAATTTTACAAATTCTGTAAATCTTATGTTTATTCTCTTTAAGAATTTGATCAAAAGAATTTTGTGAATGAATCATGTATTTAAAGTTATCAAAAAAAATGTTGTTTGCTTAGTCTTTTTTTGATATTGTTTTATCCAATTTATTTTTTATCGAAATGTATCTCAAAAATTCTATAAAAAACCCACTTAATAAAACATAGCTAATTTTTTTGTAATCGTCTCCTAAAATTAAATAAGAAACAATCATTACTGTTGCCCAAACTATGCTATTGATAATTATTGTCATGCTTAAAAACTGTTTCATTTTTTTAGTGTTTTCCATATTCTTAAAGTTTAATTAACACCTATTTTTTAAGTGCCTCTATTCTTTTAGTGACAAGCTTTTTAAAAATATGACAATAAAAAGGAGTTTTATTTTAAACGATACTTCTTTTTAATTCTGTAATTAAAAATGTTTATTTAGGACATTTTTACTATACATAATGGTATAATGGGTTTCCAGTATACACAATAAGGACAACCCATACAATAGGTATTAATAATATTGAAATGGAAAAAATTAATCGCCACTTACTATTATTTTCAAGGTTAAATGATATTGAAAACATTAGAAAAACGCTCATTAATAATATAACTGTTGCTTTAATGAGTATCACTGCATCTGTTTCAGAATCGTTTCCACCTCCATTTGTAGCATCTAAGAAATAGTGTATTATTAGTCCTTGAATGATCCAAAAACTAATAATTGTGATTATTCTAGATTCTTTTATATGTTTTAAATAAAGTGCTCTCAATTTATAATATTATATAGATTCTCTATTGTCTGTACTGCTTTTCAATTATGCCAAATATTTTGACTAAACTGTGTTTTAATATTTTAGCTTTTGAGTGTGATGTTATATTTTTTGATGAAAGCTAAATTGTAACTGATTTTTACTCCAATTATCTGTTGTTTGATTCATTACACCAAGCTGAATCTTAAGTCCTTTTTTTATTATGTACCCCAAACCTACGTAGAATCGATTTCGATCAAAAATTTCAACAGTATTTCCATTCCCTACACTTCGTTGACCGTTGATAAATAACTCATTGTATAATGCCAGGTATACTGTTTTCTTGTCCATTTCAGTTTTGTTTAATGCTATATTTAGAAATAGATTATACCTATAGCGTGATCTTAAATCTTGACCTTCTACAAATCTTTGTTCATATCGAAAGCGGTGGTTAGTATACAAACGATTGCCAAATTGAACTGGGAATAACGCTTCTTGATAGATTCTACTCTCAGAACTTGTTGATTTGTCAGGTCCATAACTTCCCGTAGTAACATTTCCATAACCCAAAGTCAGTTTAATGTTTGTCTTTTTAGGTTTATAGGTTACGCCGCCGCGTAACAATAATTGTTCAAGATCTCCAGCAATGTTCCAATTACGGAATTGAACATCTCCTTGTATACCCCAAGGACTTTCTTTAAATGTTGTATTAAAAAAGTACATGTACCATGCACCCATTTCGTTTTCATTTATCTGTGCATTTCCATTCTTTGGTGTGAACAAGGAAATACTAATTATCAATACCAATAAGCTTTTTTTCATTTTCAAATAATATTATATAACGGTAGGTATATATTGCATTTGCAACATACTCATGTTATCTATTTATTTTAATCTTTATTATAACCCTAGTAAAATCAAGTCTATTTGTATCTGTAAACATTTATAATTATCTACAATAATACTTCAGCCCATAGGGTATATTTCAAATATAGGGTTTAATATTAGATTAGGTTCATCATAAAGGATTCACTTTTGTCAGCACACAAAAAAAGGGGCAAAAGCCCCTTTTCTCAATTAGATATTTTTATAAATATTAACCTATTTATTTAATGACAAAATAAACGCATATTCTAAAGCTATTTCTTTCAAGTGTTCAAATCTACCAGCAGACCCACCATGTCCTGCGTCAGTATTTGTTTTTAACAACAATAAGTTATTGTCTGTTTTTAAATCTCTTAACTTAGCTACGTATTTGGTTGGTTCCCAATATTGCACTTGTGAATCGTGTAAACCAGATGTAATTAGCATATTTGGATAGGCCTTAGTTTCTACATTGTCATAAGGTGAATACGATAACATATATTCAAAGTATGTTTTATCGTTTGGATTCCCCCACTCTTCATACTCACCAGTTGTTAATGGAATAGTATCATCCATCATAGTTGTTACCACATCAACAAAAGGCACATTACTTACAATACCACGCCATAAAGTTGGTTCTAAATTAACAATAGCACCCATTAGTAAACCACCGGCAGAACCACCCATGGCAAATACTTTTTTAGCGTCACAATAATTTTCAGTAACCAAATGTTTTGTACAGCTTATAAAATCAGTAAAGGTGTTCATTTTCTTTAAAAACTTACCTTCTTCATACCAATTACGTCCTAAGTATTCACTTCCTCTCACATGGCAAATTACAAATACAAATCCTCTATCCAATAAACTTAACCTTACTGAACTAAAATAAGGGTCAACTGTATATCCGTAAGAGCCATAACCGTAAACCAAGATTGGATTACTACCGTCTTTTTTAAATGTATTTTTATTATACACAACAGACATAGGTATTTTTACACCATCTTCAGCTGTACTCCAAATTCTTTCTGATTGATAATCATCCGCATTAAAATCACCTAAAACTTCTGATGTTTTTTTAATGGTTTCAGAAAAATCAATTAAATTAATTTCTATGACAGATGAAGGTGTTGTCATTGAACTATATCCTATTCTAACATGTTCAGTATCGTAATTAGGATTATTACCAATTGACAATGTAAATGTTTCCTCTTTTGGTGGAATAACTTTATTTGTATGGTTTTTTGTTTCAAAAACTCTTAATTGTGTCAATCCATTCTCTTTTTCTTGAATAACAAGGTGATTTTTAAACACCTCAAAATCTTCAAGTAAAATAGTGGGATTATGCGTTAGAATTGTCTTCCAATTTTCAATTGATTTATTTTCATGCTGACAAAAAGACAAAGAAAAATTTTCTCCATCCTTATTATGTTTGATATAAAACCCATCTTCACTTGCTTCTGGATAGTATTCAAGGTCTTTTGTTCGTGGGTGAAATATTTCAAATCCTTTTTCACTATTTTCAACATCTAAAAATTGATATTCTGTAGATAACGTACTCCAAGCTCCAATAAAAATAAAACGTCCTAATTTATCTTTTGATACGCCTGTAATAAATGTATCATCCTGTTCTGTATAGATAATCTCGTCATTGTCAGCTGGTGTATTTAAGACGTGTTTCATTACCTGAAACGGTCTTAATGTTTCTTCTTCTTTTAAAGAATAAAACAGTGTCTTATTATCCATCCAAGCCAAATCACTTGTTGTTGATTCTAAAATATCTCTATAAATTTTTCCTGTCTCTAAATTTTTAAATTTAATCTGGTAAATTCTTCTTCCAGTAACATCCTCACTAAACGCTAATATTTTATTGTCTGGACTAACAGAGAAAGAAACAACCTCATAATAAGGATGTGGTGTTGCTAATTCATTTTCATCCAATAAAATTTCTTCAACAGCATCTAAATTACATTTTTTTCTACAATAAAAAGCATGTTCATTCCCTTCTTCAAAACGCGTATAATACCAATAACCACTTTTTAAATAAGGAACAGAATTATCATCTTCTTTAATCCTACCCCTCATTTCTGAATACAAGTCTTTTTGTAAGTCCTCTGTCTCTTTTAAGCAAAAATCAGTATACTCATTTTCAGCATCAACATAATCTAAAACGTCTTGATTTGTTTTTTCTTTTAACCAATAATAATTATCAGTTCTTTTAATTGAATGCTCAACAAATTGATGGGCTATTTTTTTTGCTGTTGGTTGTTTCATTTTAGTGTTGAATTTTGATTCCGTAAAAATAAGTATAATTTCACTACTCATCAATAGCTTCCTAACTAAAATTTGACAAGACTTTGAAGACAAAAAAAGCCCAATTATTATATAACAATTGGGCTTTTAAATTTTTTATAATTGCTTAACAACAACCAGTTCCTGGTTCACACATAGGTTTTTTACCAAAAACTGTGATTGAATAAATTCCAATCGTTCCATTTTTAAATTCTGCTTTTTCTGTATCAGTTAAATAGTTAGACAAAATTTCATCCGGTAAATTCACTAAATTCTCTTTTTGAACTTTTACATCTGTAAAACCAACTTTATCAATTATTCCAATGTAATCATCCATCTGAATTGCACCGGATACACAACCTGCATACATTTCAGCATCATTTTTTAATTTCTCAGGTAAGTTACCTTTCAACACTACATCCGACACTGAAAAATGTCCTCCTGGTTTTAAAACTCTATAACTTTCTTTAAATGCTTTTTCTTTATCTGGCACTAAATTAAGTACGCAATTACTAACGATTACATCAACACTTTCATTTCTGATTGGCATATTTTCAATGTCTCCTAATCTGAATTCAACATTGTTAAATCCTAATTTATCAGCATTCACTCTCGCCTTTTCAATCATTATTTCAGTCATGTCTAAACCAATTACTTTACCAGACACACCTGTTAATTCTCTCGCTACAAAACAATCATTACCAGCACCAGAACCTAAATCTAATACAACATCACCTTCATTTATTAAGGCAAATTCAGTTGGAATACCACATCCTAAACCTAAATCGGCATCCTTGCTGTATCCTTTTAATTTAGAATAATCTTCTGCAAAAACCTCATAATCAACAGTACAAGCTACCCCCTCACCACAACAAGACGTTGCGTTTTCTGTTTTTGTTTGTTCAGCAATTTTAGTATATTCTTCTCTTACAATTTGTTTTAATTTTTCTCCGTTTTCCATTACCTTAAATTTTAAATTTAACAACACTTTAAAATGGGAAAAGTTTTAAAAAAAACAGACATTTTTTCTTGAATTTCATTCCATTTATCTTCATTAATACAATAGCAGGTTTTAGTACCAGAAATATTTCCTTTAATTATACCTATATTTTTTAATGCTTTTAAATGTTGAGATATTGTGGCTTGTGCCAATCCTATTTCATTTACAATATCACCACAAATACAACTTTCAGTTTGTATTAAATAGTCAAGAATGGCAATACGTGCAGGATTAGATAATGCTTTTGCAAACTCGGCAATCTCAAATTGATTTTCAGTAAAATTATCTTTTTTATGACTTCCCATAATGCAAAGATAATCATTAATCGTAAAAAAGCGATAAAGAAAGTAATTATTAATGGAATGCCGATCTATTCTTATTCTTTTTGGCTTGTTTTCTTATTAATTTCAACTGTCTCTTTTGATCTTTAGACATGTTTTTATCTGCTAGTCTATCTTGTTTACGTTTAATTTTTTCATTTACTTTAATCAACTTACGTTTTTCTTTATCAGTCAAATTATTATTTTCAATATCACGTTCCATAACTTGACCATCCTTTGACGGATTTACAAAATCGATAGGCACTATTTCAAATGTTTCTTCACCCGTTTCTTCATCAATAGAATATACCCTTCTTGACTTTTCTTTATCGTTTCCAACAATAATATCCGCTTGATAATTCCAGAAATTATTTTGCCAAAAATAAGCATCATACTCCATGTTAGGAATATAATATTCATACATCCCTTTTAAATTTCCAACCTCAGGTACTAAATGGTCAAAAATAATTTTATTAATCCCTTTATCATACCTTACGCTAATAGTTGCCTTTTCAGAATATTCTATAAACACACGTCTATGTAATTCCTCTTCATTTCTTTCATCTTGAAAAATTGGGTAACCTAAACGTAAACTCTTTCCTTTAAACCAAAACACATCCAAAATCTTTTTATTTGAACTTCTTGTACCTCCATTATAAGCAAACATAGTATACATAGTTTTTCTACCCACTTTAATAGGTACAATCTTATAATACAATCCGCCATACCATCTATTTGGCGACAGCATTCCGTCTGGTCTTGGGCCTAAAGTAAATTTGTCTTCTTTGAATTTAATCACCTGATTTTTTCCACCTCTGCCTTTTTTTACAACGTAACAAAAGTGAGAATGCACTTGATTTTCATCTTCAATATTCCAATTAAACACTCTAAAAACACCATCTGGTGATTTTATTGTTGACATAGTACTTAACCTGTCAAAAGGATAATCCAACACACCAGGCGCATTTAAAACTGCTCTTAGTTCCTCATCAAAATTCAAATTATTATAGTCGATTTCTGCATTCTCTTTAGAATTCCTCAGCTTATCTAACAATAAAACTAAGTCATTTTCTTTACGTACTAAAAAAGTGTCAATTTCAATTTTCTTAGCAAACGTAAAGTTCGGTATCAGCAATAATATGTATAATAGTATTTTCATTATATCTATAATGTTAATTTCTATATTTGGTTACTCTTCGATAGTATTAAGCTTTTCTAACAACATATAATAATTCCGATTTAGGAATTCTATATCTTTCAAAAGTTTCAGTAGGTAATTCTTTACTAAAGTCAATAACATCAACTTTAAAACCAGCTTCCTCTAATCTTTTAGCATAATTTAAACCATATAACCTAACATGATCGTATTGCCAAAAATGTTTTTCTCTTTCTTTTGGGTCAGTGATACTCCAATCTTCATAAGTTTCTGTTCTATTAGCATCAATTGGCACTTGCATAATTCCCCAACCTCCAGGTTTCATAATTCTATGCAATTCTTTCATGCATTGCAAATCATCTTTCACATGTTCCATCACATGATTACAAAAAACAACTTCATACGTATTATCTTCTAATGGAATGTCATGTAAATCAAAATGTAAATCGGCAATTGGAGACATTAAATCTCCTGTTGTGTAATCTAAGTTTTTTTGTTTTTTAAACAAACTATGAAAACATTGCTCTGGTGCAATATGCATTACTTTCAAGTCTTTTTTTGTGAAAAAGTCTGACTTGTTCTTTAAGTATAACCACATCACTCTGTGTCTTTCTAAAGTTAAATCATAAGGACAAAGTACATTATCTCTATGCGCTACTTCAGAACCATAAGATAAAAACTTACTAAATGATTTTTCACAAACAGGGCATTCCACTTTATTCCCTCTATATAATAATGGGGAGAACATTTTAAAAATGTAACTTAATCTAATCAACCATGGTCTTGGCACAGTGTTTATTAAGAATTTGTATATTTTTTTCATTAATTTATTTTCAAGATTGCTAAGGTAAGTATTTTGTGATGAGATGCAAAACACGATTTATTATTTTATCTAAGTTTAGTCCAATTCTATTAATTAAAATGAGTCGGTATCTATTTTAAATAGCTTCTAACTTAAAACCTACACCATGAATATTATTAATTTTCACGGTTTCATCTGGTTTTAAATATTTTCTTATTTTAGTAATAAACACATCTAAAGATCTACCCACAAAGTAATCATCTTGTCCCCAAACTGCATTTAAGACAATATCTCGGGGTAAAACTTTATTTTTATATTGTACTAATAAGCTTAATATTTTAGCTTCTTTTTTCGTTAACTTTTTATCTTCAAGATCTGTGTAAATTAATTTATAATTTTCAGAATCAAATACAATAGAACCAATTTTAAATTTCGTTTCAATCACTTCCTCCAAATCGGGATTAGCACGCCTAATTAATGATTTTACTCTCAATAAAAATTCCTCTGTGTTAAATGGTTTAGTCATATAGTCATCACCACCCACTTTTAAACCTTCCAATTTATCTTCCATTTCGGCCTTAGCCGTTAAAAATAGAATAGGAATATTTTTATTTTGTTTCCTAATATCTTTAGCTAACGTAAAACCATCTTTTTTGGGCATCATCACATCAAACACACATAAATGGAATGTTTCTGAATTAAATTTTTTCAATCCTTCGACACCATCAAGACATAAGTGAACTCCATATTTCTCTTTCTTTAAAGTGTCTTGAATTACAAATCCTAAATTTGTATCATCCTCCACTAAAAGTATTTTAATTTTCTTCATTTTTATATTTACTAATCAACCAAAATTATCAGTTATTAGGTTTATTATTTAATGGTAATATAATAGTAAAGCTACTTCCTTTTCCTAATACACTTTTAACAGTGACATCACCATTCATTTTTTCAACGATAGACTTTACATAAAACAAGCCAAGTCCAAATCCTTTTACATCATGCAAATTCCCCGTTGGAACTCTATAGAATTTATCAAACAAATATTTTTGATTATCCTTTGAAATTCCCTTTCCATTATCAGATACGGTAAGGTGAAATTTATTTTTTATATTCTGAGTACTAATTATAATAAGAGGGTATTTAATACAGTATTTAATTGCATTATCTAACAAATTATAAATTACATTGGTGATATGAACTTCATCTCCATACACTAAATTATTTACCGCATTTAATGCTAATTTTATTTCTCCGTTTAAATCTTCTAATTGATTAAACTCTAAGTTTTCTTTTGCTTCTTCAATAATCTCATGAATATTAAATACTGTGTTTTCAAACTTAACTTCACCTTTATCTAATTTGGCAACATTTAAAACACGTTCTACCTGTTGCTCTAATCGCTTATTTTCTTTGTATATAATACTTGAGTAACGCAATAACTTTTCGGAATCTATTGTATCGTATTCGCTCAATAAGGTTTCACTTGATAGCCTTATCGTAGAAATTGGTGTTTTTAACTCATGCGTCATATTATTAATGAAATCTGTTTTAATGTCTGATAATTTTTTTTGCTTTAAAATAATATTTAGTGTATAAATAAAGAAACCTAAAGTTAAAGATGCTATAGCAAATAAGTAATACCAAGACTTAACCGTATTTGGAATATTCTCTATCGATTGATTAATCCTATTTGGAAAAATAACAGAAAAATAATGCACATCTGTATTCAATTTTTGTTTTATATTTTTATTCGTTGTGCTCTCTTCCTTTTCTTTTGAAGTTTGAGTTACAAAGATAGAGTCACTAACAAAACGAATATAATTCCCATAAACAATACTATCCGAAAAGCAATCATAAATTCCATATCTAAAATCTTCTTTAATATTTTGGTTATAAAATTCAGTTTTCAGAATTCGCTCTAATAAGTTGGGATGTAAAGTATCTTCAAGTTCAACAGTAAAGTAATTAGATGTTTGCTGTTTAACAGCTCCATATAAATCAGAAGTAGAATGGTTTACACATTGAATTTCAATGGCTGTATTTAATAATGCAATACTAATTTTCTCATTAAACTGACGCGCACTAATACTGTCTTGTTTATTTTGAATTAATATCGCTTTTTCTTGAAAATCTATATTTTTTTTAATCAAGAAAACCTGAATACTTAGGATGCATAGAATAGAAATAACTCCTAAAATTACTACAGCCCTAATTCTATTATTATTCATTTATTTTTAGATTAAAACACTAATTTAGTTATATTATTTTTATTCGAAAGGAATGTTAAATAATTTTAACTTAATGCTATTGAATTTTACTATCTTTGGTTAGACAGAATATGTAAGAATACCAATTATTGTAAAATGAATTATCAAAAATAAGCAAGAGAAACTTAGCCTTACTCTAGTTCAAAAGCCTATTATTAGAAAACGATATTTCATCTTTATCAATTTCATATCCTATAAAATAAATAAATTGTAAACCATGAAATACAGTTGTACAATTACTATTAATCTTCCAATCTCTAATGTAGTAAAATTATGGGAAAATGAACTACATTTTAAAGCATGGCAAGATGGTTTTAAAAGTATAGAACGCATAAGTGGTTTACCAAAGACTAAAGAATCAAAATCCAAAATAACACTTCATGATAAAAGAAAAATTGAGCTAATAGAAACTATTATTTCAACTAATTTACCGAAAATGAAAGTTGCACTTTATGAGCATATTCACATGACGAATACACAAACGACAAAGTTTAAATCCATTGCGCCAAATATTACTCAATACACATCAGAAGTTGACTACATAAAGTTCAACGGATTAATGATAAAACTAATCGCAAAGATTTTTCCAAGTAAATTCAAAGCACAAAGTCAAAAATGGATGAATCAATTTAAAACGTTTGCTGAAAAAATAGATACTATCTAAACGAAAGAATAAGCTTAAAAAAATAAAACAATATGGGAGATTTTAATCACATTCTAGAAATTGATGAAAATTCACAAATCAAGCATTTTAAGAAAGGAGAAATCCTACAAGCAGAAGGTCAAAAAAATTCTTCAGTCTATTATGTCAAAAAAGGACTCTTAAGAAGTTACACAATTGACAACAAAGGAAAAGAGCACATCATAACATTCGCATCTGAAGGCTGGTTAATTTCTAATGTTAAATTAGCAGACTTAGATATAACTAATAAAGTATTTATAGATTGTATAGAACATTCAGAAGTTATCGTTTTTGATAAAAACCATTTTGATTTATCAAAACTAACCAATTTACAACTTGAAGAAAATACCCGCTTATTAGAAAGACGTATTGCTGTTTTAGAAAGAAGAGTCATCATGCTAATGAGTGCATCAGCTAAGGATAGATATAATAAATTTTTAAAGACTCATCCTGAACTTCCAAACAGAGTACCTCAAAGAATGATTGCATCCTACTTAGGGATTACACCTCAATCACTCAGTACAATTAAAGGTGAAATAGCACGTAAATCATAACCCCATCCCATTTGTTAATCTACATGAATGCACAGTAAATAAAAAAAACTGATATTGCAGAAACAAAATTTAAATAATTATGAAAAAAGCAAAATTAGTAGTAAGAGTTTTATTAGGTGTAGTTTTAATCATTTTTGGAATGAATAAATTTTTACAGTTTATGCCTCTACCTCCTATGTCATTGGCTGCAACAGATCTTATGACAGCACTTGTAGATAGTGGATATATAATGGTAATAGTCGCTATTGTAGAAGTTGTGACTGGAATTCTAATCCTTCTAAACAAATACTTAGCACTTGCACTTGTTATATTATTCCCTATATTATTAAATGCATTTTTATTTCATCTATTCTTAGACCTTCCAGGTATTGGAGGTGCTTCATTTGCAATACTTATGAATGTATTTTTAATTTTCGTAAACAAAAAGAAGTATTCTGAATTACTTAAAGCATAATTTATCTAAATATTAAATAATAATAAAAAAGACTGTTTTACTGATTCAAAATGAATGAAGTAAAACAGTCTTTTAAATAAACATAGTAGGTTATATAATTAAACATTACATATATGTCTAAATTATTAAAAGTAACTCCCCTTGGTTTTCCATGGAAAACTCAAGATCCATTTTTATTTTGCGCTTATCATAATGATACTTACCCTAAAGGAAATTCAAATATGGGTATTGACATTGAAGCGTTAAAAGGAAGAAATATTGGACAAGACTTTAGTACAAAAGATGGTTGGAGTATGTATCATGGCACAAACATTCCAGGATTTCCATTTCATCCACATAGAGGCTTTGAAACAATTACAATCAACAAACATGGTGTAATCGATCATTCTGATTCACTAGGCGCTTCTGGTAGGTTTATGGGAGGAGATGTACAATGGATGACTGCAGGAAAAGGTATTCAACATTCTGAAATGTTTCCATTAGTAAATTCTGAAAAAGAAAACCCTTTAGAAATATTTCAAATATGGCTTAATTTACCCAAAGCATCAAAAATGGTAAACCCTCATTTTAAAATGTTATGGCGTGAAGACATACCAGTTATTCACCATAAAGATGAATTTAATAATTCAACAATTATTCAAGTCATAGCAGGTAAAATTAATGATATAAATGCATTAAACCCTACACCTGATTCTTGGGCGTCAAATCCTGAAAAAGGAGTTGGTGTGTATACTGTAAAAATGGACGCTAACGCCATATGGACATTACCTTTAACAAATCATAAAGCAAACCGTTCAATTTTTTTTTACAAAGGAGAACAATTAGAAATAGAAGGTCAAATGATAACTGACAATCATATAATTGAAGCGCAAGCTGGAGAAGATATTCGAATAAATAACCATGGTAATAGTGACGCCTATTTATTAGTTCTAGAAGGTGTACCTATTGGAGAACCAGTAGTTCAACATGGTCCTTTTGTAATGAATACGCAAGAAGAGATTCGTGAAACAATGAAAGAGTTTGGTCGCACACAATTTGGAGGATGGCCTTGGGCAGAGAAAGAAGTTGCTCATGCTAAACATGAAGGCAGGTTTGCAAAACATAGTAATGGTAGAGAAGAAATTAAGTAATAAAAAGATACTAGACCGCTACGCTTTTAGACACTAGATCCGATAGCTATCGGTGGACAAGATTCAAGACAACTTGTGGAAACAGGTGAGTACACATAAAAAATTTATTAATAATAATCACAAAAAAGCCGACTAGATAAAATCTAATCGGCTTTTAGTTTATTTATATATTCTATTAATTAGATATACTTAAAGTTTTTTCCTGGATAATATGCCATACCAGCTAACTCATCTTCAATTCTTAATAATTGATTATATTTTGCAATACGATCAGAACGTGAAGCAGAACCTGTTTTAATTTGTCCTGTATTTAAAGCGACTGCTAAATCAGCAATTGTAGTATCTTCAGTTTCACCTGAACGGTGAGACATTACAGAAGTATAACTATTTTTTGTAGCCATATTAACAGCATCAATAGTTTCTGATAAAGAACCTATTTGATTCACTTTTACTAAAATTGAATTTGCAGTTCCAGTTTCAATACCTTTTGCTAATCTTTTTGTATTTGTTACAAATAAATCATCACCTACAATTTGAGTTCTATCTCCAATAGCATCAGTTAAGGCTTTCCAACCTGTCCAATCATCTTCATCTAAACCATCTTCAATTGAAACAATTGGATACTTATTTCTCCATTCTGTCCAAAAGTCAACCATTTCAGCTGCTGTTCTTTCATCACCAGTAGATTCAAAAACATACTTTTCAGTCTCTTTATTATAAAATTCAGAAGCTGCAGCGTCTAATGCAATGTGCACATCTTCTCCAGCTTTAAAACCAGCTTTATCAATTGCTTCTAAAACAAATTCAATCGCTTCTTCATTAGATCCTAAATTCGGAGCGAATCCGCCTTCATCACCAACATTTGTATTGTGACCTTTTGATTTTAATACCGATTTTAAATTATGGAATATTTCAGTACCCATTTGTAAACCTTCAGCAAAAGTACTTGCCCCAAATGGCATTACCATAAATTCTTGAATGTCTATTTTATTATCAGCATGAGAACCACCATTTAAAATATTCATCATTGGTACAGGTAAAGTATTAGCGCCAACGCCTCCAATATATCTATAAAATGGTAATCCTGCAGTTTGTGCAGCTGCCTTTGCTATTGCTAATGAAACACCAAGAATAGCATTTGCCCCTAATTTTGATTTATTAGCAGTACCATCAATTGTTAACATATAATTATCAAGTGCAACTTGATCCATTATGTATTGACCTTTTAAGGCATCATTTAAAACAGTATTTACATTATTAACGGCATTTAACACACCTTTACCCATGTAAACATTCTTATCACCATCTCTTAATTCAACAGCTTCATGAATACCAGTAGATGCTCCTGAAGGAACAGCTGCTCTACCCATAACACCACCATTAGTAATAACATCAACCTCTAAAGTTGGGTTACCTCTTGAATCTAAAATTTGTCTTGCTACTATATTTGCTATATAACTCATCTGTTAGATGCTAGTTTCTAAATTAGAAGAGACTAGACTTATTTAAATATATTTAAAAAATTATGATTTCATGTTATCAATAAACTGATCGAATAAATATCTCGAATCGTGAGGTCCGGCAGAAGCTTCTGGATGATATTGTACTGAAAAAACTTTCTTATCCTTTAATTCGATTCCTGCAACAGTATCATCATTTAAATGAATATGTGTCATTTCAACATTTTTATTTAACGAGATAGAGTCTTTAGACACAACAAAACCATGATTTTGAGAAGTAATTTCACCTTTTCCTGTTTTTAAGTTTTTAATAGGATGATTAACACCTCTATGTCCATTATGCATTTTCTCAGTTTTTAAACCTTGACTTAATGCTAAGACTTGGTGACCTAAACAAATTCCGAAAATTGGAATATTACTGTTCACCATTTCACCTACATTGTTAATTACTTTACCCATTGCAGAAGGATCACCTGGTCCATTAGATAACATAATTCCATTAGGGTTAAAAGATTTCATTTCAGCTAAAGTAGATCCTACAGGAAAAACTTTTACTTGACAACCTCTTTCAACTAAACAATTAACTATATTATTTTTAACACCTAAATCTAATAATGCTACTTTAAATTTTGCATTATCATCACCTGATATATAACTTTCTTTAGTAGATACTTTAGAAGATAATTCTAATCCATCCATTGAAGGAACTTTAGCAACCAATTCCTTTAATTGATCAATATCAAGAATTTCAGAAGAAATGATACAATTCTGAGCGCCTCTATCTCTAATAATTCTTACAAGTGATCTAGTATCGATATCAGAAATACCAACTACACCATCTCTTTCCATAAAATTCTGTAAAGAATCATTTGCTGAATCTCTAGAAAATCCATTAGAAAATTTCTTAGTAATTAAACCAGCTATTTTCATAGAGTCAGATTCAATCTCCTTAGGATGAACACCATAATTCCCAATATGACTAGTAGCCATAGTTAAAATTTGACCTTTATAAGAAGGGTCAGTAAAAACTTCTTGATAACCAGTCATACTCGTATTAAACGCAATTTCTCCAGTTGTTGTACCAATTTTCCCAATTGCTGTACCTTTAAAAGTAGTTCCATCTGCAAGAACTAAAATAGCTGTTTGTTTAGTCATTATGAATATTTTTTACAAAGGTATTAATTACCTTAAATATATTTACGTTTTATTGCCTAATTGTTATAAAAAAAGGGATAATGTTAAAAACATTATCCCTTTTATATCTTATAATAAGAAAATCACAATTACTCTTCTTCAGCAGATGCAGTTTTAGCACCACCTCTTCTAGATCTTCTTGTTGTTTTCTTTTCAGTTTCGTTTCCGTAGATTTCATTAAAATCAACTAATTCGATTAAACACATTTCTGCATTATCACCTAATCTGTTTCCAGTTCTAATAATTCTACAATAACCACCATTTCTTTCAGCGATTTTTGGAGCTACTTCTCTGAATAATTCAGTTACAGCATATTTATTTCTTAAATATCTGAAAGCAGTTCTTCTATTGTGAGTAGTATCAGTTTTAGATTTTGTTAAAATTGGCTCTATGAATAATCTTAAAGCTTTTGCTTTAGCAACTGTTGTAGTAATTCTTTTATGTTCAATTAAAGAATTACCCATATTAGCTAACATTGCCTTTCTGTGAGCAGTTTTTCTACCTAAGTGGTTAAATTTCTTACCGTGTCTCATGTCTTTTGTTTTGCGCTCAAACCTACTATAGTACTTGAGCGTTGTTATTATAAATTAACTTTACCTTAATGTTTTTTTAAACTCCCTCACAAGGATTTTGGGATATTAAAATGCACCTTCTTTTTCAAGAAGGTGCAAATATAATAAATTTACTAGTCTTTATCTAACTTATATTTAGAAACATTCATTCCAAAAGCTAAACCTTTAATTTCAACTAAATCTTCTAATTCAGTTAAAGATTTTTTTCCGAAATTTCTGAATTTCAATAAATCATTTTTATTAAACGAAACTAAGTCACCTAAAGTCTCAACATCAGCAGCTTTTAAGCAGTTTAATGCTCTTACTGAAAGATCTAAATCAACTAATTTAGATTTCAATAATTGACGCATGTGTAATGAAGTTTCATCAAACTCATCAGCTTCAGTTTTAATTTCTGAATCAAGAGTAATTCTTTCATCCGAAAATAACATAAAGTGGTGAATTAAAATCTTTGCAGATTCTTGTAATGCATCTTTAGGTGTAATCGATCCATCAGTTTTGATGTCCATAACTAATTTTTCATAATCAGTTTTTTGTTCAACTCTGAAGTTTTCAATCGAATATTTAACATTTTTGATTGGCGTAAAAATAGAATCAATTGCAATAGTTCCTATTGGGCTATTAGCAGTTTTGTTTTCTTCAGCAGAAATATAACCTCTACCTTTGATTATTTCAATCTCCATGTTAAAATTAACACTTTTGTCCATTCTACAAATAACTAAGTCAGGATTTAACACCTGAAATGCAGTTGTGAATTTACCTAAATCACCAGCAGTTAAAGTATCTTGTCCAGAAACAGATACGATTACTTTTTCAGAATCAGTTTCTTCAATCTGTTGTTTAAAACGAACTTGTTTTAAATTTAAGATTATTTCAGTAACATCATCAACAACACCTTTAAGTGTAGAAAATTCATGGTCTACGCCATCAATTTTTATAGACGCAATTGCAAATCCCTCTAAAGAAGATAATAAAATTCTTCTCAAAGCATTTCCAACTGTGATTCCATATCCTGGTTCAAGAGGACGGAACTCGAACTGACCGTGAAAATCGTCAGATTCAATCATTATAACCTTATCAGGTTTTTGAAAATCTAGAATAGCCATTATTAATTTTTTATTTTGAATATAATTCAACGATTAACTGTTCCTTGATATTTTCAGGAATCATTTCTCTTGTAGGTTTAGATACAAATTTACCTTCTAAGGTAGTATGGTTCCAATCTAACCAATCAAATTTTTGAATGTTAGCTGCAACTGATGAAGAAATTACCTCTAAAGATTTAGATTTTGTTCTTACACTTACAACATCACCTTCTCTTAATTGATAAGACGGTATGTTTACTAAAGTTCCATTAACCGTTATATGTTGGTGAGAAACTAATTGTCTAGCACCACTTCTTGTATTAGATAAACCTAATCTGTAAACAGTGTTATCTAATCTAGATTCACATATAGTAAGTAAATTCTCACCTGTAATTCCTTTTAATCTAGAAGCTTCTTTGAACATGTTACGAAATTGCTTTTCTAAAATACCATAAGTATATTTAGCTTTTTGCTTTTCCATTAACTGAACAGAATATTCTGATTGTTTACCTCTTCTTTTATTAGGACCATGTTGTCCAGGAGGGTAATTTTTTCTTTCTAAAGCTTTATCTTCACCAAAAATTGGCTCTCTAAATCTTCTTGCAATTTTAGACTTTGGGCCTGTATATCTTGCCATTGTATGCTTTTTTTACAAAATTATTATTAAACTCTTCTTCTCTTAGGAGGTCTACATCCATTATGAGGCATTGGTGTTACATCTATAATCTCTGTAACCTCAATCCCAGTATTATGTAAAGTTCTGATAGCAGATTCTCTTCCTGAACCAGGTCCTTTAACATAAACTTTCACTTTTCTTAACCCTAAATCTTTGGCTTCGATACCACAGTTTTCAGCTGCCATTTGAGCAGCATAAGGTGTATTTTTCTTAGAACCTCTAAATCCCATTTTACCAGCTGATGACCAAGAAATAACTTGTCCAGCGTTGTTTGTTAAAGAGATAATAATGTTATTAAAAGATGCGTGAATGTGAGCCTGTCCAACAGCCTCAACTTTTACGCTCTTTTTTTTCGCTTTACTTGACTTTGCCATAATTAACTAATTATTTTGCTTTCTTTTTACCAGCAACTGTTTTCTTTCTACCTTTTCTTGTTCTTGCGTTATTCTTAGTTCTCTGACCTCTTAAAGGAAGCCCATTTCTATGACGAACACCTCTATAACAACCGATATCCATTAAACGTTTAATATTTAATTGAATTTCTGAACGTAAAGATCCTTCAACCTTGATTTTCTCAATAGTTGTACGAATTTTTGCTAATTCATCATCATTCCAATCCATAACTTTAGTATCTTCTGAGATACCATTGTCAGCTAATATTTCTTTAGCTGTACTTAATCCGATTCCAAAAACATAAGTTAATCCAATAACTCCTCTTTTATTTTTTGGTAAATCTATTCCTGCAATTCTAGCCATAATATATTAATATTAACCTTGTCTTTGTTTAAACTTTGGATTCTTCTTATTTATAACGTAAACTCTACCTTTACGTTTAACAATTTTACAATCTTCAGATCGTTTTTTTACTGACGCTCTTACTTTCATCTTCTTTATTATTTTTCTGACGCCATTCAAATACGAATGACTCGCGATTACTACTTATTTATATCTGTAAGTTATACGACCTTTTGAAAGATCATAAGGTGACATTTCTAACTTAACTTTGTCTCCTGGTAAAATTTTAATATAGTGCATTCTCATTTTCCCTGAAATGTGGGCAATTATTGTATGACCATTCTCTAATTCTACTCGGAACATTGCATTTCCTAATGCTTCAAGTATTGTTCCATCTACTTCAATTGATGCTTGTTTTGCCATTATATTTATATTACGTTTGACATTTCATTTGCACCTCTTCTACCTCTAATTTTTCCACCTTCCATTAAACCATCATAATGTTGGTTCATCAAGTAAGTTTCTATTTGCTGAAGTGTATCTAAAACAACACCAACCATAATTAACATAGAAGTACCACCCATAAACATTGCGAAATTTTGGTTAAAACCGGCAAGATACGCAAAAGCAGGGATAATAGCAATTAATGCTAAAAAGATTGAACCTGGTAAAGTAATACGAGATACGATATCATCAATTCTACTTGCAGTTTCAGTTCCAGGTTTAACACCAGGAACAAAACCACCATTACGTTTTAAATCGTCAGCAATTTGCTTAGGATTAACTGTAATTGCAGTATAAAAATATGTAAATACAATAATTAATAAACCAAATACTAAATTATATTGCCAAGAAAACATGTTAGATAATCCTAATAAAAAAGAATTAGTTGTATCTCCTACAATCATCATTGGCACAGACATAATAGCTTGAGCAAAAATAATCGGCATTACACCTGACGCATTAACCTTTAAAGGAATATAACTACGAGCAGATTGCTCAGTAGCTGCTCCACCAGCAACACGTTTAGCATAATTAATTGGCAACCTTCTTACCCCTTGCACTATTAATACTGTTACCATTAATATGGCAAAGAAAATAATAATGTAAATGATATTTAAAAAGAATGTTGATTCAGGCCCTACAAATTGTTCAATTGCAGCTCCAGGGAAACGTGCTAAAATACCAACAGTAATAAGAATAGAAACTCCATTCCCAACACCTTTGTCAGTTATTCTTTCACCTAACCACATTGCAAACATAGTACCTGCAACTAAAATCATCATAGCTGTAGCCCACCACATAAAAGAGTCATCCATGATAGCTCCTTTGTTTTGAACATACATTTTTAAGTAAGCTGGTCCTTGAAAAGCACAAATTGCAATTGTAAGAAAACGTGTGTAGCTATTAATCTTTCTACGACCACTTTCACCTTCTTTTTGCATTTTTTGCACAACAGGAACAGCCATTCCTAATAATTGCATAATAATGGATGCAGAGATATAAGGCATAATTCCAAGAGCCATAATAGACGCTTTAGAAAATGCTCCACCTGCAAATAGATCTAAGATATCAGTTAATCCATTTGTTCCCGCTGCACTTGTCGCCATTTTAGACGAATCAATTCCAGGAAGAATAATAAACGAACCGATTCTATAAATCAGTACTAAACCTAGAGTAAAAAGGATTCGATTTCTCAATTCCTTAGTATTCCAGATGTTTTTTAATGTATCAATAAACTTTTTCATGCAAAGTTTTATTATTTAGTGATTTCTGTAACAGTTCCACCAGCTTTTTCAATAGCTTCTTTAGCAGAAGCTGAGAATTTATGAGCTGAGATATTAATAGTTGCTGATAATTCGCCTCTTCCTAAGATTTTAATTAAATCATTTTTAGTAGCTAAACCATTTTCAACTAAGATTTCAAAAGTAATATCTTTTAATTTCTTAGTATCAACTAACGCTTGTACAGAATCTATATTAATCCCTTGGTACTCAACTCTATTGATGTTCTTGAAACCGAATTTCGGTACCCTTCTTTGAAGCGGCATTTGACCACCTTCAAAACCAATTTTTCTTGAATAACCAGAACGAGATTTTTGTCCTTTATGCCCTCTTGTAGCGGTTCCACCTCTACCAGAACCTTGACCTCTACCAATTCTTTTTACATTCTTAGTAGAACCCTCTGCGGGTGTTAAATTTGTTAAATTCATCTTATCTAAATTATTTAATAACTTCCACTAAATGAGAAATCTTCTTAATCATTCCTAAAATTTGTGGTGTTGCTTCTTTTTCAACAATCTTGTTAATTCCTTTTAACCCAAGTGCTACCATAGTATCTTTTTGATCCTGTGGTTTTCTAATTACACTTTTTACTTGTTTTACTTTAATAGTTGCCATATCTTTTGATTAACCGTTAAACACTTTATCCAAAGCTACTCCTCTATCACGAGCAACAGTAACTGCATCTCTTAATTCACTTAATGCTAAAATTGTAGCTTTAACAACATTGTGAGGGTTAGACGATCCTTGAGATTTTGCTAATATATCTGTAATACCTGCACTCTCTAAAACTGCACGCATAGATCCACCAGCAATAACTCCTGTACCATGAGATGCAGGTTTTAACATAACTCTAGCTCCAGAAAATTTACCTTTTTGTAAATGAGGAACAGTTCCATTAATAATAGGAACTTTAATTACGTTTTTCTTAGCATCTTCAACACCTTTTTGGATTGCTTCAACAACTTCTTTAGCTTTACCTAAACCATGACCAACAATTCCGTTTTCATCTCCTACAACAACAATTGCAGAAAAGCTGAATGTTCTACCACCTTTAGTAACTTTAGTAACACGATTTAAGGATACTAATTTATCTTTTAATTCTACTTCCGTAGTTCTTACTTTATTAGCTTTCATTATTCTTAAAATTTAAGTCCTCCTTCTCTTGCTCCTTCAGCTAAAGATTTTATTCTACCATGATATTGGTAACCGTTTCTATCAAATACTACAGATAACAAACCAGCTTTAACCGCTTTTTCACCAAGTATTTTTCCTATGATAACAGCTTGTTCAGATTTATTTTTACCTTCAACATCCTTACATTTGTAAGAAGATGCTGAAACTAAAGTAATTCCGTTTACGTCATCAATGATTTGTGCATAAATTTGTTTATTTGATCTAAACACGCTCAATCTAGGACGCTCAGAAGAACCGAAAATATTTTTTCTAACTCTTCTTTTTATCTTATTTCTTTTTTCAATTTTACTTAAAGACATATCAAATATTATTTAGCAGCAGATTTACCTGCTTTTCTTCTTATGTATTCATCAGTATAACGGATTCCTTTTCCTTTATACGGTTCAGGAGTTCTGAACGATCTTATTTTTGCAGCAACATGACCTAACAATTGTTTATCATGCGACTCTAAAGTAACTACTGGTGGTTTACCTTTTTGGGTATCAGCAACTAATTTCACTTCAGTAGGTATTTCCATATGAATTGGGTGAGAATATCCCACTACCATTTCTAAGATTTGACCTTTGGCTACGGCTCTATACCCTACACCATGAAATTCTAATTGTTTTTTATACCCTGTCGAAACACCTTCAATCATATTAGCAATTAAAGCACGGTATAAACCGTGTTTTGCTCTTTGATTTTTGTGGTCTGAGGCTCTTTCTAAAGTAATTTTACCATCATTATTCGTGATAGTGATTTCAGTATCAAACTCTTGTGTTAATGTACCCTTTGGTCCTTTAACAGTAATCAAGTTTCCTTCAATCTTTACTTCAACACCATTCGTTACGTCAATTGGATTTCTTCCTATTCTAGACATACTTCTTTTTTCTTCAGTTATTAATAAACGTAGCAAATAATTTCACCACCAACATTTTGAGTTCTTGCTTCCTTATCAGTGATAACACCTTTATTAGTAGAAAGAACCGCTATACCTAAACCATTAAGTACTCTTGGTAATTCATTTGCAGCGCAATATTTTCTTAATCCTGGTTTACTTATTCTTGATATGTTACGGATTGCAGGTTCGTTACTTTGCGTATATTTCAACGCAATTTTAATCGTACCCTGTGGTCCTTCATTATCAAATTTGTGAGATAAAATATAACCTTTATCTTCCAAGATTTTTGTAATTTCTTTTTTCAAATTTGAACTAGGAATTTCGACAACTTTGTGTCCTGCAGCTTGTGCATTTCTAATTCTAGTCAAATAATCAGCTATTGGATCTGTATACATTTCTTTTGCTTTTTATTATTTACCAACTTGCTTTAGTTATACCTGGTATTAAACCAGCTAAAGCCATTTCTCTAAATGTAACTCTTGACAAACCAAATTGTCTCATATAACCTCTTGGTCTACCTGTTAAGTTACATCTGTTATGAACTCTAATTTTCATAGAATTCTTAGGTAACTTTTGCAAAGCAATCATTGCATCCCAATCACCTTCTGAAGCAGTTTTTTTCAAAGCTGCTCTTTTATCAGCATATTTTGTAGAAAGCGCGATTCTTTTACGCTCTCTAGCTTTCATTGATTCTTTAGCCATAATCTATTTTTTTACAAAAGGAAAACCAAACTCATCAAAAAGAGCCTTAGCTTCTTCATCTGAATCAGTAGATGTCACAAAAGTGATATCCATTCCAAATATTTTGTTTACTTTATCGATATCGATTTCAGGAAAAATGATATGTTCCTTAATTCCAACAGTATAGTTACCTCTACCATCAAAACCTGTATCACTGATTCCTTTGAAATCACGTGTTCTTGGTAATGATACTGAGATGAATCTGTCTAAGAAATCATACATTTTCGCTCCTCTTAAAGTTACTTTAACTCCTACAGGCATTCCTTTTCTCAATTTGAAATTAGAAATATCCTTTTTAGATATAGTAACAACTGCTTTTTGTCCAGTGATGATTGACATGTCATTAACTGCAGATTCGATTAATTTCTTATCTGAAGTTGCTGCTCCAATACCTTGGCTTAAAACAATTTTTGATAACTTAGGAATACGCATATTCGATTTGAACGCAAACTTATCTTTTAAGTTTTTGCTGATGTCTCCATCATAACGTTCTTTAAGTCTTGGTGTATAACTCATTACTTAATTACCTCCCCTGTTTTTTTAGAATATCTAACTAATTTTCCGTTATCGTCTTTTCTTCCGGTTTTTGTAGGTTCTCCGTTTACTACTAACATTACGTTAGAAATATGGATACCTGCAGCCGACTCAACTATTCCTCCTTGAGGATTAGATGCACTAGGCTTAACATGCTTCTTAATCATGTTTGCACCTTCAACGATAACACGGTTCTTCTTTCTGTCTATTGAAAGAATACTCCCTTCGCTTCCTTTGGATGTACCAGCAATTACTATCACTTTCTCACCAACCTTTACGTGTAACTTCTTTTGCATTTCTTTTAATTTAAAGTACTTCAGGTGCTAATGAAACGATTTTCATATATTGCTTATCTCTTAATTCACGAGCAACAGGGCCAAAGATACGTGTACCTCTCATTTCCTCTGCCGTGTTTAATAAAACAACTGCATTATCATCAAATCGAATATAAGAACCATCTGATCTTCTTACTTCTTTTTTAGTTCTAACTATTACTGCTTTGGTTACTTGTCCTTTTTTGACACCACCAGCTGGTATAGCGCTCTTAACAGTCACAACAATCTTGTCACCTAAAGATGCGTAGCGTCTTTTCGTACCACCTAGTACTCTAATACACAACACTTCTTTACCTCCACTATTGTCGGCTACTTTTAATCTACTTTCTTGTTGAATCATCTTTTACTAAAATAAATTATTTTGCTCTTTCAACAACCTCTACTAGTCTCCAACATTTGGATTTACTTAAAGGTCTAGTTTCCATAATTCGAACTGTATCTCCAATATTGGAGTCATTCTTCTCATCATGGGCTACAAATTTAGTAGTTTTTTTGACAAACTTACCATACATTGGATGTTTTACTTTTCTTTCTACAGCAACAACGATAGATTTCTCCATCTTATCACTAGTAACTACTCCAATTCTTTCTTTTCTTAAATTTCTTTTTTCCATTACAGAAGTGTTTTTTATTTAAGTAAAATTAAGCTTCAAGCTCTCTTTTTCTTAGTTCTGTTTTTAAACGAGCGATATCTCTTCTGCTCCATCTTATTTGTAAAGGATTCTCAAGAGGAGAAATCGAGTGAGTTATTACAACTTTTTGTTGCATTAACTCCATCTCTACTATCTTCTCTTGTAAATCGTTTATCGATAAATCTTTTATCTCTGCTGATTTCATATCAATTAAATTTATTCAGTGTAATCTTTTCTTACTACAAATTTACATTTAACTGGAAGTTTTTGAGCTGCTAAACGCATAGCCTCTTGAGCTGTAGCTTTATCAATACCTTCACATTCAAATAAAATTCGACCAGGTCTAATAACGGCTACCCAATGACTTGGAGCACCTTTACCTTTTCCCATTCTTACCTCTGCAGGTTTTGCAGTAATTGGTTTATCTGGAAATATTCTAATCCAAACTTTACCTTGTCTCTTCATGTGTCTTGTTACCGCGATACGTGAAGCTTCTATTTGTCTAGATGTTAACCATCCAGGCTGTAGTGTTTTTAATCCAAAATCTCCGAAAGCAATTTGGCTACCTCTATGAGCTAAACCTCTATTTCTCCCTTTTTGAGCCTTTCTGAATTTTGTTCTTTTAGGTTGTAACATAATAATTGTTGTCCTTTAAAATTCTTATTACTTCTTTCTTCTATTGAAGCTTCCTTTTCCTTTACCTTTACCACCTGCAGTTTTCTGTTGTAAACCAACATTTGGTGAAAGGTCTCTTTTTCCATAAACTTCACCTTTACAGATCCATACTTTAATACCTAATCTTCCATAAGTAGTATGAGCTTCTGATAAAGCGTAATCTATATCTGCTCTAAACGTATGTAAAGGTGTTCTACCTTCTTTGTACATTTCAGATCTAGCCATCTCAGCACCGTTAACACGACCACTGATTTTGATTTTTATCCCTTCAGCTCCCATTCTCATAGTAGATTGAATAGACATTTTGATAGCTCTACGGAAAGAAATTCTTCCTTCAATTTGACGAGCAACACTGTCAGCAACTAATTTTGCATCTAACTCAGGTCTTTTAATTTCAAAAATGTTAATTTGAACATCTTTAGATGTTAACTTTTTTAACTCTTCTTTCAATTTATCAACCTCACTACCACCTTTACCGATAATTACACCAGGTCTTGCAGTATTAACAGTTACAGTAACTACCTTTATTGTTCTTTCAATAATTACTTTAGAAATGCTTGCTTTAGCTAAACGAACTAGCAAATACTCTCTAATTTTATGATCTTCAACAATCTTTGCAGCATAGTCTTTTCCACCATACCAGTTAGAATCCCATCCTTTGATGATTCCTAACCTGTTTCCTATTGGATTAGTTTTTTGTCCCATTCGTTTATGAATTTAAGCTATCTACTATGATAGTTGTATGATTTGATCTCTTTCTTACTCTGTGTGCTCTACCCTGAGGTGCTGCTTGAATTCTTTTCAACATTCCTGCATTATCAACCTTTACCATTGAAACAATTAATGTTTCGCTTTCAAGATCTTTTTCCTCATTCTTAGCTTCCCAGTTAGCAATCGCAGAACGCAACAATGTTGCTAATCTGTTAGATGCTTCTTTCGAATTGTGCTGTAATACGTTCAAAGCTTTGTTTACTTCCATTCCTCTTACAAGGTCTGCAACTAATCTCATTTTTCTAGCAGGTATTGGACAGTTACGCAATTTTGCAATTGCTACTTTCATTTTCTCCGCCTTCAGCTGTTCAGCTTTTTCTCTTTTTCTAGCCCCCATGTTATATAAATTTTAGACTATTATTTTTTCTTTTTCTTATCTGCGTGACCTCTGAAAGTTCTCGTTGGAGAAAATTCACCCAATTTATGGCCTACCATATTCTCAGTACAAAAAACAGGAATAAATTTATTTCCGTTATGAACTGCGAAAGTATTACCAATGAAATCAGGAGTTATAGTTGACGCTCTTGACCAAGTTTTAATCACAGATTTCTTCTGTGTATCTTGCTGCTCTTCTACTCTTTGCATTAATTTATAATGCACAAATGGAGCTTTTTTTAACGATCTACCCATAACTTATTTCTTCTTTTTTCTTTCAATGATATACTTATCAGAATACTTTTTCTTAGATCTAGTTTTGAAACCTTTTGCTGGTTGACCGTTTCTTGATCTAGGATGACCACCTGATTGACGACCTTCACCACCACCCATTGGGTGATCAACTGGATTCATTACTACACCTCTTACTCTAGGTCTTCTTCCTTGCCATCTACTTCTACCAGCTTTACCTGATCTAGTTAATTGATGTTCTGCATTAGATACCGAACCTATAGTAGCTAAACAAGTGATTAAAATCAATCTTGTTTCACCAGAAGGCATTTTGATAACTGCAAACTTACCATCTCTTGCATTTAATTGTGCATATGCTCCTGCACTTCTTGCAATTGACGCTCCGTTTCCTGGTATAAATTCAATATTATGAATCACAGTACCTAAAGGAATATCAGATAAGAATAATGCATTTCCAATTTCTGGAGCTGCACCTGAACCTGAAACTAAAGTATCACCTACTTCTAAACCTTCTGGAGCGATAATATATCTTTTCTCTCCATCAGCATAAAATAATAATGCGATTAAAGCAGATCTGTTAGGATCGTACTCGATAGTTTTTACAGTTGCAGGAATTCCAAACTTTTCTCTTTTGAAATCTACAATTCTATATTTTTGTTTATGACCACCACCTATGTGGCGCATAGTCATTTTTCCTGTATTATTACGACCACCAGATTTTTTCTTGGTAGCTAATAAAGACTTTTCAGGTGTTGACGTAGTAACTGTAACGAATTCGTTAACAATTTTATGTCTTTGACCTGGAGTCATTGGTTTTAATTTTCTAACACCCATTTCTCTACTTCTTAAATATTACCGTATAAATCGATTGTTTCTCCTTCTGCTACTGTAACTATGGCTTTTTTCCATAATGTTACTCTTGCATTAGATATACCACGAGATGTATACTTAACTTTTGCCTTACCACCACCATATCTCATAGTTCTCACTTTTTCGATACTCACTCCGTAGAATGATTCAATGGCTTTCTTAATTTCTAATTTGTTTGCGCTTTTATCAACAACAAATGTAAATCTGTTATTCATCTCACTATCGTGAGTTGCTTTTTCCGTTAATAATGGCTTCTTAATAATTCCGTTCATCTTGTCCTTAATTAAGTATTTTTTCAATCATTTCAATAGAACCTTCAGCGATAACAACTTTATTAGCGTTTAAAATATCATATGTATTTAAACTCTCAGCTGATACTACTTTAGCTCCTGGAATGTTTCTTGCCGATAAATAAACGTTTTTGTTATTTCCAGCGGTTACAACTAAAATCTTTTCAAAAGACATATTTAAGTTCTCTAAAAGAGAAATAAAATCTTTTGTTCTAGGATTCTCGTATTTTAAATCTTCTAAAACAACGATAGCATCAGATTTAGCTTTATAAGTTAAAGCTGATCTTCTTGCTAACAATCTCGCCTTAGCATTCAATTTGAAACCATAGTCTCTTGGTCTAGGACCAAAAACTCTACCCCCACCTCTGAATACAGGTGATTTAATACTTCCCGCTCTCGCAGTACCAGTACCTTTTTGTTTTTTAATCTTTCTTGTAGATCCAGCAATGTCTGCTCTTTCTTTAGATTTGTGAGTTCCTTGTCTCTTACGAGCTAAGATATTCTTAACATCTAAGTAAATTGCATGATCATTTGGCTCGATTGCATAAATTGCGTCAGTAAGAGTTACAGATTTTGAAGTCTCTTTACCTTTTGTATTTACAACTTTTATTTCCATCTTACTTCTTAATTAATACGAAAGAACCTTTTGCTCCAGGAATAGATCCCTTTACAATCAATAAATTCTTGTCAGTTAATACTTTCATAACTTGTAAGTTACCTTGAGTAACTCTAGCGTTCCCCATTTGTCCAGCCATTCTCATTCCTTTGAATACTCTCGCAGGGTAAGAAGCTGCACCAATAGATCCTGGCGCTCTTAATCTGTTATGTTGTCCGTGAGTAGCTTGACCTACACCAGCGAATCCGTGTCTTTTTACAACACCTTGAAATCCTTTACCTTTAGAGGTTCCAACAACATCAACAAATGTGTTTTCTTCAAATATGTCAACTTTGATTTCGTCTCCTAACTTCGCGTCAGAAAATCCACCAAACTCAACTAATTTTCTCTTAGGTGCAGTCTTTGCTTTTTTGAAGTGTCCTTGCATTGCATTTGGAGTATTTTTTTCTCTCTTTTCTCCAAAAGCAAGCTGAACAGCTTCGTAGCCGTCTTTATCTACGGTTTTTACTTGCGTTACTACGCAAGGACCTACCTCTATTACTGTGCATGGTGTAGCCTTACCCTCAACACTAAAGATACTAGTCATCCCGATTTTTTTTCCTATTAATCCTGGCATTCTTCTTTATTTATAATTAAACTTTTATTTCTACGTTTACTCCACTAGGTAACTCAAGTTTCATTAAAGCATCAACAGTCTTAGAAGAAGTACTGTAAATGTCTAATAATCTTTTGTAAGAACATAATTTAAATTGTTCTCTAGCTTTTTTATTAACGTGTGGTGATTTAAGAACTGTATAGATCTTTTTATCAGTTGGTAATGGAATTGGTCCATTAACAATAGCACCTGTCGCTTTTACTGCTTTTACGATTTTTTCAGCTGACTTGTCAACTAAGTTGAAATCGTAAGACTTTAATTTTATTCTAATTTTCTGGCTCATTTTGTGACCTTTTATTAAATTATTCTTATTTACCTTTAGATTTAGCTATAACATCTTCTGCTATATTTCTTGGACAGATATCATAGTTAGAAAACTCCATTGTAGAAGTTGCTCTTCCTGATGACATTGTTCTTAAAGCAGTAACATAACCAAACATTTGAGATAAAGGAACTTTTGCGTTGATAATTTTCGCTCCGTTTCTGTCTCCCATTCCTTCCATTTGTCCTCTTCTTCTATTTAAATCGGCAACGATATCTCCCATATTTGCTTCAGGAGTTACAATTTCTAATTTCATAATAGGTTCAAGTAAAACTGGATTAGCTTGAGGTAATGCATGTCTATAACACATCTTAGCAGCAACTTCAAAAGACAACTGATCTGAATCGACAGCATGGAAACCACCATCTAACAATTCAACTTTCAATGTATCCATTGGGTAACCAGCTAAAATACCATTTTTCATAGCATCTTTAAATCCTTTTTCTACTGAAGGTACAAATTCTCTAGGAACGTTTCCACCTTTAACAGAATTGATAAATTCTAAGCCTTCTTTTTCTGGATCATCTTGTGGAGATATATTTACAATAATATCAGCAAATTTACCTCTACCACCAGATTGTTTTTTATATGTTTCTCTAAACTTAAGTACACTTCCGTCAATTCTCTCTTTATAAGAAACCTGAGGCTGACCTTCATTTACTTCAACACCAAATTCTCTTTTTAGTCTATCAATTAAGATTTCTAAGTGTAACTCTCCCATTCCTGAGATAATAGTTTGACCTGAATCTTCATCAGTTTTAACTTGGAAAGTTGGATCTTCTTCAGATAACTTACCTAAGCCTATTCCTAATTTATCAACATCCGCTTGAGTTCTTGGCTCAATTGAAATACCAATAACTGGCGCTGGGAAAGTCATAGATTCAAGAACGATTGGATGTTTTGGATCACATAACGTATCTCCAGTTCTAATATCCTTAAATCCTACTCCTGCACCAATATCACCAGCTTCAATCATATCGATTGCATTTTGCTTGTTTGAGTGCATTTGGAATATTCTCGAAATTCTTTCTTTTTTAGTTGTTCTTGGGTTATAAACATAAGAACCTGCTGGAATTTTACCAGAATACATTCTAAAGAAACATAATCTCCCTACGAAAGGATCAGTAGCAATCTTAAATGCTAAAGCAGCTGTTGGCTCTTCAGGATTTGGATTTCTAATTTCAACTTCATCAGTATCAGGATTAATTCCTTCAATTGCATCTGCATCATATGGAGATGGTAAGAAAGACATCACTGCATCCAACATTGTTTGAACACCTTTATTTTTAAAAGCTGAACCACACATTACTGGTTGAATTGACATATCGATAGTTGCCACTCTAATCGCATCCATCATTTCTTCAGTAGTAATTGATTCCGGGTCTTCAAAGAATTTCTCCATTAAAGTCTCATTAGATTCAGCTACTGCCTCAATTAATTTATCTCTCCACTCATTACATTCGTCAACTAAATCTTCAGGAATTTCTCCTTCAGTATAAGTCATCCCTTTATCTTCATCATTCCATCTGATAGATTTCATAGTTAATAAATCAACTACACCTTCAAACTCATCTTCAGATCCAATAGGAATTTGTAATGGAATTGGATTTCCACCTAATCTTTCTCTAACCTCAGTAACACACTTCATAAAATCCGCACCAGCTCTATCCATTTTATTAACGAATATTAACCTAGGAACTCTATATTTATCAGCTTGTCTCCAAACAGTTTCAGATTGAGGCTCAACACCTGAAGCTGCACAAATTAATGCAACAGCACCATCTAAAACTCTTAAAGAACGTTCAACTTCAACAGTGAAATCAACGTGTCCTGGAGTATCAATAATATTTATTCTATATTCTTTTGTATCGTCTGTCTTTTCCCCTTGAACAGTAGGAAAATTCCAGAAACAAGTAGTAGCAGCAGAAGTAATTGTAATACCTCTTTCTTGCTCTTGCTCCATCCAATCCATTGTTGCAGCACCATCATGTACTTCACCAATTTTATGACTTACACCAGTATAATACAAGATACGCTCAGTAGTAGTTGTTTTACCAGCATCTACATGGGCCATAATCCCAATATTTCTAGTAAATCCTAAATCTCTTTTCTTTGCCATAACGTACTACTTATTAAAATCTAAAATGAGAGAATGCTTTATTTGCTTCTGCCATTCTATGCATGTCTTCTTTCTTTTTGTAAGCCGACCCTTCTTCTTTAGAAGCTGCAAGAACTTCAAAAGCTAATCTCTGAGCCATTGTCTTCTCGTTTCTTTTTCTTGAAAAACTAATTAACCAAGTCATTGCTAAAGATTGTTTTCTTCCGTCTCTTACTGGAGATGGAATCTGGTAAGTTGCCCCACCCACTCTTCTACTCTTCACCTCAACAGCGGGAGTAATGTTAGTTAACGCTTTTTTCCAAATATCTAAGGCATTTTCATCCTCAGCTTTTTTATCTTCTAAAATGTCAATTGCATCATAGAAAATTTTGAATGCTGTACTTTTTTTACCGTGCATCATTAAGCTATTTACAAACTTAGTAACTAAAATCTCATTGAATTTAGGATCGGGTAAAATCGCGTGTTTCTTTGCTTTTCTTCTTCTCATCTTATCTTTCGATTACTCTATTTTTTTGGTTTTTTAGCACCATACTTAGATCTTCTTTGTGTTCTTCCTTCTACGCCTGAAGTATCTAATGCACCTCTTACTACGTGATATCTAACACCTGGTAAATCTTTAACTCTTCCACCTCTTACTAAAACAATACTATGTTCTTGTAAGTTATGGCCTTCACCGCCGATATAAGCATTAATTTCTTTACCGTTAGTCAATCTAACTCTGGCAACCTTTCTCATTGCTGAGTTAGGTTTTTTTGGAGTTGTTGTGTAAACTCTTACACAAACACCTCTCCTTTGCGGACATGAATCTAACGCTGCTGACTTTGACGTCTTAACTTGCGCAGTTCTTCCTTTTCTTACTAATTGTTGAATAGTAGGCATATTTAACTATCTTTTTATCTTAATATTATACAATACAATGCGTCCAAATTCATTGAAAATCATTGAAATTCGGATTGCAAAGGTAATGACTTTTTTTGAACTTCCAAATTTATAGGGGGTTTTTTGTCTTTTTTTCACAATTAAGTGTTAAAAAACTAATTCCATGCTTTAAATTATGGTTTATAGGGGGTTAATAGCTTTTTAAATTAAAAAATTTAATCCATATTGGACATATATTAACTAAAACAAAGGTAAAATAATTCTTTAAATCTTAGTGTCTTTTTATTCAATATTTTCATCATAAAATCTTACTTTTGTTTTATGAATTATTTAGACACTTTAAACGAACCTCAATTAAATGCCGTAAAAAACATTGATGGACCAATTATGGTTATCGCTGGAGCTGGCTCTGGCAAGACTAGGGTTTTGACATACAAAATAGCATATTTAATGGAGAAAGGCGTTGATTCATTTAACATTCTGTCTTTAACCTTTACTAATAAAGCGGCTAAAGAAATGAAAAGTCGAATAACCGAAATAGTTGGTGGTGGTGAAGCTAGAAACGTGACTAGCGGGACTTTTCACTCTGTATTCTCTAGAATTTTAAGGCACCATGCAGAAAAACTTGGTTACCCACAAAACTTTACTATATATGACACTCAAGATTCTCGTAGTTTATTAAAAACTATAATTAAGGAATTAAAGTTAGATGATAAAGTTTACAAACCAAATGCTGTTCAGAGTAGAATTTCATCAGCAAAAAATAATTTATTATCTCCAGCAGCCTATCAAGCCAATTCAGATATTGTAAATGAAGATAGACAAAGTGGTAAACCAAGATTGTTTGAAATCTACAAACAATATGAGAAAAGATGTTACTTAGCAGGCGCTATGGATTTTGATGATTTACTATTCAAAACAAACATTTTATTTAGAGACCATCCTGACGTTTTACATTTCTATCAGCACAGGTTTAAATATATATTAGTAGATGAGTACCAGGATACAAATTATTCTCAATACCTAATTGTAAAAAAACTAGCTGCAGTATTTCAAAACATTTGTATTGTAGGAGATGATGCTCAATCTATTTATTCATTTAGGGGAGCAAACATTCAAAATATTCTGAATTTCAAAAATGATTATCCAGAATTTAAAATGTACAAACTTGAACAGAACTACAGAAGTTCTAAAACTATTGTTAATGCAGCTAATGATGTTATAGCAAACAATAAAGACCAGATTCAAAAAGATGTTTGGACTGACAATCAAGAAGGAGATAAAATTAGAGTCGTTAGAACATTAACGGATAATGAAGAAGGAAAAGTAACTATTAATAATATTTACGAGACCAAAATAAACAATCAAGCTGAACATTCTGATTTTGCTATTCTATATAGGACTAATGCACAGTCAAGATCTTTTGAGGAATCTTTAAGAAAAATGAATCTACCTTATAAGATATACGGTGGACTTTCTTTTTATCAAAGAGCAGAAATAAAAAACATTTTAGCCTATTATAGACTAACCGCTAATCCACAAGATGAAGAAGCCTTAAAGCGAATTATAAACTATCCTAAAAGAGGTATTGGAAAAACTTCAATGGAAAAAATTGCAATCGCTGCAGACCATTATAATAAAACAACATCTGATGACGTAAGTTTGTGGGATGTGATTGCAAACCCTAAAATGTATCCGTGTGAAATTCCAAGCGGAACGAGAACTAAGCTTAATGGATTTGTGACCATGATGCAAAGTTTTATGATTGACCTTGAAAAGAAGGACGCTTATGAACTAGCACAACATATCGCTTCTTCTTCTGGAATATTGAGAGACCTATATAGTGACAAAACACCTGAAGGTGTTTCACGTTATGAAAACATTCAAGCACTACTATCAGGTATTAAGGAATTCGCAGAGGGTGTTGCCGAAGAGGAATCTGCTTTTCTTGCTGATTTCATGATGGACGTAGCCTTATTAACTGATGCCGATTCAAAAGATGATGACAACGACCACATTACATTAATGACCATTCATGCTTCAAAAGGTTTAGAGTTTAAATATGTTTATGTAGTTGGACTAGAGGAAAATCTTTTCCCTTCTCAAATGGCATTAAACTCAAGAGAAGAACTTGAAGAAGAAAGGCGATTATTTTATGTAGCAGTGACAAGAGCGGAAACAAATTGCACACTTTCTTACGCAACGAGTAGATATAGATGGGGTAACTTAATTACAAGTGAACCAAGTCGTTTTATTGAAGAAATTGATTCAAAGTATTTAGAATTAGCTAAAACCACTTTTAATGGTGGAGGACGTTCATTGAATCAAAAAAGTATGGAGCGTAAAATTGGCGGAACACAATCTGGCTTACCTAAACGTACCTTAACTAAATTAACAGACACACCTAACAAAGTAAAAGGAGATACATCTGACAACTTACAAGATTTAAAAGTGGGTTACAATGTGAAACATGAACGTTTTGGAAAAGGAAAAGTGGTTGGATTAGAAGGTTCTCCTATTTCTAAAGCAACTGTCTTTTTTCCTAAAGTAGGGAATAAGCAATTATTATTAAAATTTGCAAAACTGGAAATACTAAGCTAAATGAGTTTAGATTTATTGACCTATTAAATTTAATAAAGGTGAAAACTGTTGCTACTTTATTGAGTAATTGAAAACGCAAAGGTTCAAGTAAAAATGGATTACATTTCTATGGAAGCCTTCATCCGAACGAAAACTAATTTTTGATTTAATATTAATCAAAATAAATACATTATCTTTGCATAGAATTTTGGTCCCAAATATTTTGGGTTAAAATGGGAATTAGGTGTGAATCCTAGACTGTCCCCGCAGCTGTAAGCTCTAAGTACTTTTATTTACCACTGTCATTATATAAAGATGGGAAGGTTAAAAGTATAATTTGAGAGGTATTAGTTGTATTCTGTTCACGATACGTTCCGACAAAAAAGTCGAAACTCCCGATAGCTATCGGGATGAACTGATATACACTTGTGCTTCAAAAAATAAAGGAGTGAGTCAGAAGACCTGCCACTTTTCAAAACAAGCTTTCGGGATAAAGGCAAAGTTTAGGCTAATGGTATATCCATATTCCTACTCTATTGATTTTATTCTTTTTTATTAACGGTTCTTAAAACAAAATACAAGAACAAAACAATTTAAAAGATGAAAAGAATTTTACTTTTTGCAAGTGCCCTATTTATAGGTGTAAACGGAATGGCTCAAATGGCCGATTTCGAAACAGTACTATCACAAGCTGATACTGCTTGGTTTGGTCAAGATCAAACCTTATCAAATGTTTCTACTTTTGAAAGTGGAGATTTCAAATTTGAGAATAAGTATTCAGTTGGTCAATATGGTAGTTACTCTAGTGGCTGGTCATACTCAAACATTACAGATAATACTACTACAGGTTTTGAAAATCAATACAGTAATATTACAGGAACAGGATTAACTTCTTCTCAATATGGAATTTGTAATGTTTCGGATAAAGATAGAATCTTTAAAATAGACGAACAAGCTTTTACCCCTACTGAAGTTAGTGTAACAAATGCGACATATACCTATTTGTCAATGCAAAATGGAGATGCATTTTCAACTCAATTTGGTGACATTACAAATACATCTTCAGGAATAGATTCTTTAGTCTTATCAATTTATGGTTTAGATGTAAACATGCAAAGAACAGATTCAGTTAATTTTTATTTAGCAGATTTTACAAACGGAAACGCTATACTAATTAATACTTGGACACCTGTTGATTTATCATCTTTAGGAAGTGTATACGGTTTAGATTTTGGATTAACATCATCTGACAATGGAACTTGGGGAATGAATACGCCAGCCTATTTTTCATTTGACAACCTAAAAGCAACAGGACTAATAGATGGAGATTTTGAAGCACCACTATTAGTGTCTGAATCAAAATGGAACGGTTCGACACAAACACTAACTGCTTCTTCAGTATTTACAAGTGGATTTTATGACTTTGAAAACACATATAACATCAGTCAATATGGAGCCTACTCAGAAGCATGGTCTTATTCAAACCATACTGACAATGTAACTGCAGGATACGAAAACCAATACAGTAGTAATGTAGGCATGGGAGAAACCTCTGATCAATACGGGATTTGTAATGTAGGTTCGTTTTCAAACAATAGATTATTTTCTACATCACAAACTGAATTCACTCCAACAGGCGCATATTTCACAAACACAACATACGCAACTCAATCTATGTTAAATGGTGACAGTTATGCCACACAATTCGGAGACTTAACAAACGCTGCATCAGGAGAAGATTGGTTTTTATTAACAATTTATGGATTAGGAATAGACAGTTTAAGAAATGGTGATTCTGTTAATTTTTATTTAGCAGATTATAGATTTACTGACCATACACAAGATTACATTATTGATGAATGGACTTGGGTTGATTTATCATCATTAACAAATGTTTATGGTTTAGATTTTACATTATCATCTTCAGACAATAATGCATGGGGAATGTTAACGCCTTCTTATTTTGCAATGGATAATTTTGATGGTACAGTTGCAGGAATTGAAACAAATGAGTCTGAAATCGCTATCTACCCTAACCCAACAAATAACGACTTAAACATTTCTACTCAAGCGCATTCTATTATCAGATTGTTTGATTTAACAGGAAAATTACTTAATACATCAAATTCACAATTAACGACTTGGCATATTTCTGATTTAGAAAATGGAATTTATATTTTATCGATTGAGAATAATGGAACAATCACTACTCATAAAATAGTTAAACAATAAGAACACCTTATTCTTACTACTATGACACCTTAAAAGATGCAACTAAAAATATACATATCGTTAATTAGTTGCATCTTTTTGTTTTATGCAAAGAGTCAAAACAATGACACCCTAAAGGTTGTTGAAGTCCTATCAAAAAAAGATAGTATTTTAAAATTAACCGTTATTAACTCAAGCGTCCCACACTACATAATTAACAAAGACAAACTTAATGAATTGTCAGCAGAAGACATTGGAGATGCGCTTAAATACATACCTGGTACTTACATTAAGGATTATGGAGGTATTGGTGGTGTTAAAACCGTATCGTACCGCAGTTTAGGCGCTGGACATACAAATGTAGAAGTTGATGGTGTTATCCTGCCTAATACACAAACTGCAGTCATTAACCTTAGTCAATTTGATGTATTTTCTATCACTAAATTAGAAATGAGTTCAGGTCAAGTTCAAAATCACTATTCTACAGCGAGTTCTTATGTGAAATCAAATTTAATTTCAATTTATAGTAGTTTATTTGACTTACCTACTAAAAAAATTAATGTAAAATTAATGGGAAATGCATCTAGTATAAATGCTTATCAAGGCGGTTTATTTTATCAACAAAAACTTTCAAAACATTTTTCTTTTGGACTACAAAGTTTATATCATTTTGGTAGTGGAAAATATAATTTTAGCTTAAAAAACATTGACAGTACTTACACCTCAGAAAGACAAGATTCTAAACTACAAAACACAAAATTAAAAGGCGGTATTTCATACCATAAAAAGAAATTTAAAATTCATCTGAATTCAAATTACAGTACCAATCAACAAAAACTACCAGGAGCTGTCGTTCTCTACAATCCATACAATGACCAGTCGTTAAAAAACAAAATATTAAACGCTACTTTAACCGGACAATATAAATCTAAAACCATAGCGATTGGAACAAATTTATTCATCCAAAAAAGTCAAACACTTTATAGAGATAATCACTATTTAAATGTTCAAGGTTTTTTAGAAAACCAATATACTAACGGTACTTTTGGAGGTGGTTTTATCTTTAATAAATTTTTAAAAACAGAAACTCAAAAATTATTTATTGGTAGTGATTTTAAACAAGCTACCTTATCCGGAGATCAATTTGAAAAATCACCTGTTAGAAAAAATATCAATTCAGTAATTGGTCTATCAAAATGGTTTTGGAGAATTAAACTTCAAGCCAATTTAAGCCATCAATATATTCATGATAAAACGCCCAATGATACCAAAAATATTTCTCATTTTTCTCCCTTTATCTCTTTAGCATACATTCCGTTTAAGAAACAAAATTTTAGAATTAGATCACATTATAAAAACACCTATCGTTTACCATCATTTAATGATTTATATTACAACTCAATAGGAAATTCAAATCTTAAAGCAGAAAACGCTAGAAGTTCTAATATTGGTTTGACTTATGGAAAAACCATACAGTTAATTACATTTGAAACCACATTAGACATTTACAGAAACAAAATAAAAGATAAAATTGTAGCAATTCCTACCAAAAATTTATTCAATTGGAGTATGCAAAATATTGGCAACGTACTAAGCCGTGGAATTGATTTAAGCTTATTGTTTTCCTTTAAAAAAGAATCCCATACATTAGTATTCTCAACCAGTCAATCTTATAACTCATCTATTGATGTAACAAATAAAACTAGTCTTACTTATGGACATCAAATTCCATACACACCAAACTATAATGCTTCCTATACATCAACCTTTAGTTATAAAAAATATAATTCATCCTTAACGCTATTACATACAGGAAGTCGATATGTATTAAATGAGAATTTACCATTTAATAAATTAGAAGGATTTATAGATATAGCATTAGGAATAAGTCGAACATTTAAATTAAAACACCAGTCAATTTATTGCAAATTACAAGCCGTAAATTTATTAAATACTAATTATGAAGTTATTAAAAGCTTCCCTATGCCAGGCAGGTACTATAATTTAAAAATTGTTTACACATTCAATAAATAACATGAAAATTTTAACACTACTATTATCAATTATTTTAATTGTTTCTTGTAAAAAAGATCCAAAACCAGAAATTGTAAACACACAATATGACAATGGAATTTTATGTATGAATGAAGGCTTATTTCAACAAAACAATGCAACATTAAGTTATTATGATTTAGACAGTAACAAAACAACCTTAAATCAGTTTTCAACACTAAACGGTAGAGGGTTGGGAGACACTGCTAATGATATGATTGAATATACATACTTAGGAAACCCTTATATTGCTATTGCTGTTGATGTTTCAAGTCAAATTGAAATCATTGACGCTATTACATTGAAGTCAATAAAGCAAATCCCTATATTTAATAATACAAATGCTAGAGAACCAAGATCAGTAAAGTACCACGAGAATTACTTATATTCAATAAATTTTGACGGAACGGTTAGTAAAATAGATTTGTCAACCCATACAGTAACCTCATTAGTTAACTGTGGGTTAAATCCTGAAAATGCTGAATTAATAGATAATAAAATGTATGTCGTAAACTCTGGAGGTTTAAACTACCCGACCTACGACAATACTATTACGGTTATTGATTTGAATTCTTTCAGTGTTGTTTCAACGATTGAAACAGACATCAATTGTTCATCTATTATAAAAGATAATCAAAACGAATTATACACCATTTCAAGAGGAGATTATTCAACTATACAACCTCAGTTATTAAGAATAAATGCAACAACAAACATAACAATTCAAGCCTTTAATATAGACCTAAGTTCTATGACATATTACAACAACACTATTTATTATTATGATAATTCTGACCAGAGCATCCACACTTTCAATACCACTTCAGAAACAGAAAACTCCGATATAGTAATAGATTGTTCAAGTTTTCAAACTTTTTATGGTCTCTACATAAATGAATTAGAACAATTGATATACTTAGTTGATGCAAATGGATACACAAATTCATCAATTATAAGATGCTATACAATGGCTGGATCTTTTAAATACGAATTCACTGGGGGCTTAAATACAGGTCAATTACTTTTTAAATAAAACAAATGAAAAACATACTATTATTATCAGCTCTATTACTCCAATTCATTACACAGGCACAATATGCACCTGCAGCAGGACAAATTGGAACTACGGCTATATATAAAGATTCATCAACGATACTAAATTGGGCTACTAAGGTTATAGCGTTTAATCGCGGCTATTTAAACATCTCAACCCCAAATACAGGATTGGTTACTTTTGGCGATTCAACAGAAGCCTTAAGTGTTGCTGAAGGTACAAGTACCAATATTGTAAGTTTGGGTGACAGCGGGTCAATAACACTGGGTTTTACACACCCAATTAAAAATGGTCCAGGACACGATTTTGCAGTATTTGAAAATAGCTTTAGTGACCAATTTTTAGAATTAGCACATATTGAAGTCAGTACCAATGGAATTAAGTTTGTTAGACTTCCATCCGTATCCTTAACGCCAACAGCTATTCAAACAAATAGTTTTGGTTATACAGACCCAACTAACCTATATAACTTAGCTGGTAAATACCGACAAGGCTATGGCACTCCATTTGATTTAGAAGATATTATTGATTCAATAGGCGTTAATCTAGACAGTATAAATTATGTGCGTGTAATAGATGTTGTAGGTACAATTAGTACTGGATTTTCTACAGATAGTCAAGGTCATAAAATAAATGACCCTTACCCTACAGTTTTCCCAAGTGGTGGTTTTGACTTAGACGCAATAGCTGTTATAAATGAAAATACTTTTCTAGGACATAAAGAAAATGACATTATTTCATATAACATTTACCCAAACCCATCAAAAGGAATAACTAATATTAATACAAATTCGGACTGTACGGTAGATATTATTACAATTAATGGACAATTGATTCATCATTACACACTATTTAAAAATGAAGAAATTCAACTTACTAACCTTAAAAATGGATTGTATTTAATTTATTTTAATACTGGTGAAAAAACTTTTATTAATAAATTAGTTGTTAATCAATAACTTACAATAAAAATGAAAAATAAGTGTATTATTTTTTATTTTTTACTTGGTCAGCTAAAATAATATGTATATATTTGCACCCCGAAAGGAAATGTTCTTTCGGAATCATTAGTAACAAAATGATGCTCAAGTGGTGGAATTGGTAGACACGCAAGACTTAAAATCTTGTGTCTGTATGGACGTGCGGGTTCAAGTCCCGCCTTGAGTACTAAACCTAACTTTTAAAGTTAGGTTTTTTTTATTAAAAAAGCTAGTCAGTTGGCTTCCACCTCTGACTTGAAGGATTGCCCTGGCTTAGAACCGGGGCTTTTCGCTTTTATAGACTTTTTTTTATGGCAACCACTTACATACTTTATTCTAAAACTATTGACTCATTCTATATTGGTTCATGTCTTGATTTAAAAATCAGAATGAAAGAACATCAACAAAATAGATTTGAAAAAAGTTTTACTAAAAGAGCTGACGATTGGACTGTTTTTATTCAAATTAATGAATTAGAATACAATCAAGCAAGGCTAATTGAAAAGCACATTAAAGAAATGAAGAGTAAGGCCTATATTCAAAACCTAAATAGATATCCGGAAATGATTCAAAAATTAACTTCAAAATATAAATAACGGGTTCATTCCGATAGCTATCGGAACCCGCCTTGAGTACTAAACCTAACTTTTAAAGTTAGGTTTTTTTTATTAAAAAAGCTTTGTCTTCCGATAGCTATCGGAATGGCTTCCACCTCTGACTTGAAGGATTGCCCCGGCTTAGAACCGGGGCTTTTCGCTTTTATAGACTTTTTTTTATGGCAACCACTTACATACTCTATTCTAAAACTATTGACTCATTCTATATTGGTTCATGTCTTGATTTAAAAATCAGGATGAAAGAACATCAACAAAATAGATTTGAAAAAAGCTTTACTAAAAGAGCTGACGACTGGACTGTTTTTATTCAAATTAATGAATTAGAATACAACCAAGCAAGGCTAATTGAAAAGCACATTAAAGAAATGAAGAGTAAGGCCTATATTCAAAACCTAAATAGATATCCGGAAATGATTCAAAAATTAACTTCAAAATATAAATAACGGGTTCATTCCGATAGCTATCGGAACCCGCCTTGAGTACTAAACCTAACTTTTAAAGTTAGGTTTTTTTTATTAAAAAAGCTTTGTCTTCCGATAGCTATCGGAATGGCTTCCACCTCTGACTTGAAGGATTGCCCCGGCTTAGAACCGGGGCTTTTCGTTTTTATAGACTTTTTTTAATGGCAACTACTTACATACTATATTCCAAAACTATTGATTCATTCTATATTGATTCATGTCTTGATTTAAAAATCAGAATGAAAGAACATCAACAAAATATATTTGAAAAAAGCTTTACTAAAAGAGCTGACGATTGGACTGTTTTTATTCAAATTAATGAATTAGAATATAATCAAGCAAGGTTAATTGAAAAGCACATTAAAGAAATGAAGAGTAAGACCTATATTCAAAACCTAAATAGATATCCGGAAATGATTCAAAAATTAACTTCAAAATATAAATAACGGGTTCATTCCGATAGCTATCGGAACCCGCCTTGAGTACTAAACCTAACTTTAAAAGTTAGGTTTTTTTTATTAAAAAAGCTTTGTCTTCCGATAGCTATCGGAATGGCTTCCACCTCTGACTTGAAGGATTGCCCCGGCTTAGAACCGGGGCTTTTCGCTTTTATAGACTTTTTTTTATGGCAACCACTTACATACTTTATTCTAAAACTATTGATTCATTTTATATCGACTCATTCTGATAGTCATCAGAACCGACCATCCACTTAACCCTACAACTTAGAATAAGTTATTTCCGTTTTTAAATCAGTTGAAAAATTGATTTTACTCAGCTCTACTTGACATAATTATCTTTAATTTTGAGATATACACTAATTAACAAAAGAGATGAGAATAGAAAAAATAATGAGTACACCGGCTATAGTTATAGAGAAGTCAGTAAAAATATCTACGCTAAAAGACATATTTTCACGTCAAAAAATAAATGCTGCCCCAGTAATAGATAATAATGGTACTATATCAGGTATTATTACATCTACAGATTTAGCAGCAATTCACAATGACTCACTTCTTGTACAAGATATTCTTTCACCTAAAGTCCATATCTGTTTGAAAAATAACCGTGTAAAAGACGCTGCCAAAACAATGGTGAAACATAATATTCACCACATGATAGTGATGGAAGATGGCAAAGTTATTGGAATGGTAAGTTCAATGGATATTATTAAGGTTTACAGTGAGACGTAAATAATGCCAATGTTATCATTAGGTTAATATATTCAATTTTAGAATTACATCTATTATTTATTACTTAATTTCGTTAGCTGAAATTGAAATAAATGAAGACGGAAAATAAATTAGTAGAAGTAGCAAAAGTATTTTTTAAATTAGGTCTCTTTGCTTTTGGCGGACCTGCTGCGCACATCTCAATGATGGAAGACGAAGTTGTAACCAAACGCAAATGGATGAGTAGAGAACACTACCTTGACTTAATTGGAGCAACTAACTTAATACCCGGACCAAACTCAACAGAAATGACCATGCATTGTGGTCATGAACGCGCAGGATTTAAAGGCTTATTAGTTGCTGGAATTTCCTTTATCTTTCCAGCAATAATCACCACTGGCCTACTAGCTTATATTTATGTTGAATATGGAGATTTACCCAATATTAAACCTTTCTTTTACGGAATTAAACCTGCAGTACTTGCAGTTATAGCTTCTGCTATACTTAAATTAGGAAAAAAAGCAATTAAGAGCTGGGAACTAGCAATTTTTGGAGTATTAGTTTTAGGACTAAGTTTAGCTGGCCTTAATGAAATAGTAGTATTATTAGCTACGGGAATACTTGGTGCATTTTATTTTTACACAAAACATAAGGTAACCACCTCAATAAAGTCATTCACGCCATTTATTCTGCTAAATGTAGGAATAGGTGGTATTACTAAACTAACAACCTTAAACGTCTTTTTAACCTTCTTAAAAGTTGGGTCTATTCTATATGGAAGTGGTTATGTTTTATTCGCCTACTTAAAGGTTGAATTAGTTGAAACTGGCTTAATGTCCAATCAACAGTTATTAGATGCTATTGCCATGGGTCAGTTTACGCCCGGACCAGTATTATCTACTGCAACATTCATAGGTTATCAATTAACAGGTATTTGGGGTGCTTTAGCTGCCTCTTTAGGAATTTTCTTACCCTCATTCCTATTTGTACTACTATTAAACCCATTAATTCCTAAAATGCAAAAGTCTAAATTTTTAAGAGGCTTTTTAGATTCTGTAAATGTTGCAGCAGTAGGTATAATGATAGCCGCTTTATTCACAATGACTAGAGATACTATTTTCCCAGAAGCTGCGGATCAATTAACACGCACATTTGAATGGAAAGCATTAGTAATTGCAATCATAAGTACTATAGTTGTTTTCGGGTTTAAAAAAGTAAATGTAATGTGGACTATATTAGGAGGTGCTGCTTTAGGATATGTTTTACATTTATTATAAAACAAAAAAAGAGATAACTTAAACGTTATCTCTTTTTTTATGCGGACAGTGAGGGATTCGAACCCCCGGTACCGTGAAGTACGCTTGTTTTCAAGACAAGTTCATTCGACCACTCTGACAACTATCCAAGTCTGGGGCAAAAGTAATGCCTTTATTTTTAATAGCAATGAAAATTAATTAAAAAAGGTAATATATTTTTCTATTCATTAATTTTCAACCACTTAACAAATAACTTTATTAACAGTTCACTCAATGCCTTTTACATTTGTTGCTAAATAAGAACTATATCACTAACTTTACAGTAATTAAAAATAATTATATGAATTTATTAAAATTAGTATTTGGTTTATTTTTGTTGATTCCAGTGCTTACATCAGCAAAACCCCAAGTATACTTAGATTACAAAATATACTACACACTTGATAACAAACCTTACATTGAAACACTACTTCAATTTATCAGTCCTTCATATAAATTTTTAGCGAATGAAAATGGTGATTTAGTTTCTTCTGTAGAAATAACTCAAATTTTCAAAGTAGGAGATTCAATTGTATTCATTGATAAATACATAGTGAATTCACCTGAAATGAAAGATTCTACAATTGAAGATTATTTTGACATTAAGCGCTATCAACTAGATGAAAACTTATACAATTATGAAATAATAATCACTGATTTAAACAATCAGGAAACAGTTTCGGGAATACAAACTGTGAAAATCGATAAACTAACAAACTCTAAAATAAATTTTTCATCAACTGAACTAATTCAATCCATTACAAAAACTACTGAAAACGGAAGTTTTATTAAAAATGGTTATTTTATGTTACCATATTTGACAAATTATTTTCCACCAGAATTAAATAAATTAGCAACTTATTTTGAAGTCTATAATTCTAATTTAATATTAGGAAATGATGAAAAATTTATGATCACTACCGAAATAGAAGATTATAAATCAGAACGAAAAATAGATAACTTCTTTAAAGTTAAAAAATATACTACAGGGAAAATTGTACCGATAGTTTCCTTTTTACCAATTGAAAAATTACCTTCTGGCGATTACAATTTAGTAATTAAACTAATTGATAAAAACAACATTACATTTAAAACCGAAAAAATATATTTTCAAAGAAGAAGTAATGTTCAAAATCCATCTCAAATATCACTAGAGAGTATTGATATTGATAAATCATTCACAAACGACATACCAAGAGATTCAATTCCATATTATTTAAATAGTTTAATGCCAATTGTAGAACGATATGATTCGAAATCAATTTTAGCTTTATTAAAAAATGAAGACACTTTAAAAATGCAACAATATTTTCATTCTTTCTGGGTGCAAACAGATCCAATGGACCCGTTTAAAGCATGGTTAAAGTACAAAGTTCAAGTTCAAAAATGCGAAAACCAATATAGTTCATGGGTTAAGCATGGTTTTGAAACTGATAGAGGACGAGTATTTTTACAATATGGTGTGCCAAATCAACTCGTAGATGAAAAATATACTGCAAACACAAGTCCTTATCAAATTTGGCATTATTATAGAATAGGTCAGCGCTCTAATGTTAGGTTTGTATTTTATAATGCGGATGGTGTGACAAACGATTACCTGCTTTTACATAGTGAAATGCCTGGAGAGAAACAAAATCAACAATGGCAAGAAGTACTACACGGAAAAGATGCTAACGGTATCAATATTAATCCAGCCACAGAAAGAGAAAAAGATAAGCAATTTGGTGGGCAAACTGGTAGATATTATAATAATTAATTGTAATTTCAATCTCTAAAACAAACACATTGGAAATTGCAGTTGTCATATTGAATTATAATGGAGAGAATTTCTTAGAGAAATTCTTACCTCATGTAGTTGAACATTCTAAAAACGCTACAATTTATGTAGCAGATAATTGCTCTACCGACAACTCTGTTAGTTATTTAAAAACTCACTTTCCAGACATTAAGCTTATCATTAATACAGAAAATGGTGGATTCGCTAAAGGCTATAATGATGCGTTAAAACATATTAAAGCCGATTACTATGTTTTACTTAATTCAGACATTGAAGTGACTCCCAATTGGATTGAACCCTGTATAGATTTACTAGAAAAAGATAAAACTATAGCAGCTTTACAACCAAAAGTACTAGCCTATCACAACAAAACTCATTTTGAGCATGCAGGTGCAGCTGGTGGATATTTAGATCAAGATTTTTATCCGTTTTGTCAAGGTAGAATTTTTGATGAAGTAGAATTTGATAATGGTCAATACAATAAAAGCCATGAAGTATTTTGGGCTACAGGAGCATGTTTATTTATTAGATCAGAACTATACCATTCAATAGGTGGTTTAGATGATGACTTTTTTGCACACATGGAAGAAATTGATATGTGTTGGCGATTAAAGCAACAAAATCATAAAATTTATTATTGTGCAGACTCTACTATTTATCATGTAGGCGGCGGTACTTTAAATTATGATAATCCAAAAAAAACATATCTAAACTTTAGAAATAGCTTATTCATGATTGCTAAAAATTATGATGGTAATTTATTCTTAAAAATATTTAAGCGTCTATTAATTGATGGATTAGCTGGTGTTATGTTTATTTTTAAATTTCAGTTTAAACATTTCTGGGCAATACTTAAAGCTCATTTTTCTTTTTACAGAAACTTAAAAACACTTTTAAAAAAGCGAAAAACAATTAAACAAAATAGAACTCGTTTTAATTCTGTTGGTTTATTTAAAGGTAGTATCATATTTAAAAAATATATTAAAGGTATTAAAAAGTTTAGTGATTTAAAAACTGACTAAACCAGTCATTCATTTTAATGATTACAACTTTAAATGAGTTTTAATTTTAACTAAATCAGTAAGTAAAAACTCAAAATATTAGCACAAAAAAAAGCCTACATTATTTAAAATGTAGGCTTTTTTCATATCTAATAATTAATCCATTAACTTTTTATATCTAACTCTTTTAGGAGCAGAATCACCTAAACGTTTTTTACGATTTTCTTCATATTCAGAATAACCACCTTCAAACCAATACACTTGAGAATCATTCTCAAAGGCTAAAATGTGTGTACAAATTCTATCTAAAAACCATCTATCATGGGATATTACAACAGCACAACCAGCAAAAGAATCAATTCCTTCTTCTAACGCTCTAATTGTAGCAACATCTAAATCATTTGTTGGCTCATCCAATAATAAAACATTAGCTTCAAGCTTTAAAGCCATTGCTAAATGTAATCTATTACGCTCACCACCTGATAAGGTCCCAATTTTTTTATTTTGATCAGAACCAGCAAAATTAAATTTACTTAAATAAGCTCTAGAATTTACTTTTTGGTTACCAATTTCTAACCATTCATAACCACCACAAACTACTTCATAAATAGATTTATCCTCTACCATGTCCTTATGCGTTTGATCAACATAACCAATCTTAACAGTCTCCCCTACTTTAAACTCTCCTTTATCTGGTTGTAATTCATCCATTATCATTTTAAAGATAGTCGTCTTACCAGCACCATTGGCACCAATAACCCCAACAATTCCAGCTGGAGGTAAGCTAAAGTTTAAGTCATCATATAATACTTTATCACCAAAAGCTTTCGCTACATGTTCAGCATCAATTACGTTAGACCCTAAACGTGGACCATTTGGAATTGGTAACTCAATTGTAGCATCTTTAGTTGCAACATCTTCATTCAACATTTTATCATAATTAGCCATACGCGCTTTACTCTTAGCACGTCTACCTTTTTGATTTGTCTTAACCCATTCTAACTCTCTTTCTAATACTTTTTGACGTTTTGAAGCAGATTTGTCTTCAGCAGCCATTTTCTTAGTTTTTTGTTCTAACCATTCAGTATAGTTACCTTTCCAAGGTAAACCTTCACCTCTATCCATTTCTAAAATCCATCCTGCAACGTTATCTAAGAAATACCTATCATGGGTAATTGCAATTACAGTTCCTTTGTATTGCTTTAAATGTTGCTCTAACCAATCTACAGATTCAGCATCTAAGTGATTGGTAGGCTCATCTAATAATAATACATCTGGGTTTTGTAATAAAAGTCTACATAAAGCAACTCGTCTTCTTTCCCCTCCTGATAAAGTACCAATTTTTTGATCTTCTGGTGGACATCTTAATGCATCCATTGCTCTTTCTAATTGAGAATCTAATTCCCAAGCATTCAGATGGTCAATTTGATCTTGAACTTCACCTTGACGTTGGATTAATTTATCCATTTTGTCAGGGTCATTCATGATATCTTCATCCATGAAACCATTATTTATAGTTTCAAATTCAGCTAATAAATCAACTGTTCCTTGAACACCTTCTTTAATAATTTCAATTACAGTTTTATTTTCATCAATAATTGGCTCTTGTGCTAAATAACCAATTGAATGTTCCTTAGAAAATACTAAATCTCCTAAAAATTGTTTGTCTAAACCAGCAATAATTTTTAACACTGTTGATTTACCAGAACCATTGACACCGATTACACCAATTTTGGCACCATAGTAAAATGATAACCAAATATTTTTAATAATTACTTGTCCTGATGGAGACGTCTTTGACACGCGCTCCATTGAGAATATAATCTTCTTTTCGTCTACTGACATATTTTTATTTTTTAAGTAATGCAAAGATACAATCTCAGACAATACAAGTTTATTATTTATTTTATATTTTTACTCTTTTCTATTTCTCCTTAAATGATGAATGAATATGTGTCATTGTTTCTAAATGTTCTGATTTATCAGACTCCAAACACCAAGTTACCATACTATAAAATTTTGTTTTACCTTTAAAAAAGGAGATATAGTATACTAAAACATCTGAAGTTGGCTCATGAAACTTAGTTATTCGATAAGACTTTCTTTCATCATTATACTTAAATTCATCAATTTCAATAACTTTAGGAGAACCTAACATTACTTTTATTCCTTCTAAACAAATTCTAGAATATGAATTTAAATCAGAATCGAATCCTAATTCAGTAAGTTCGGAAATATTTTCCATGAATATAGTTAAGTAAAACTTTTCCGTTCGATCACCTATCTGAAACTGAGAATTTGACTTTGGAATTACTAAGGTTTTAAAATAGTCTGGAACATCCACATCAAATATATTATAGTGGTCTACCGTTTTATACTTAACTGTTCTACTACATCCATTAGAAAAAATGAGAACAATAAAAGCTATAAATATAATACCTATTCTCATGGTCTATATTTCTTTAAATGAAGTTGTCATTTTAAACATTTCATCTTTATGTTTTGCTAAGTGATCTTGTAAGCACCACGTTAAAACTTGGTAATATGCAATTTCAGTTTCAAACAATCCGATTTGGTAATACACTAAATCATCACCATAACTACCATAAATTTCATTGTGTAGGTTTTTAACCCCGTTATGTGTATTAATTTGAGGTGTTTGATGTTCTGGCCTTACACCATCTAATGCTTTATCTAAATTTTCAACAAAATCATTATTAAATTCTAATAAATCAAACTGCATTGAATCTCCCAATATTTTTTGTAAATCCATTTTATAAAACACTGAAGTCGTTACATAAACAACATCTTGTTCTAACAAAGCAGTTGAATCTACAAGTGTGTCAATGAATCCATATTGAATTAATACGTCAGTATCAAATTCATTAATTTCCCAATAATACGCTGGCACTTCAATTGAACAAATTTCATCCGCCGAAACTCGTTTGTAATCAGACATAACATTAACTGCACTGTTATTGTCAGATTGTGACTGATTATTACAACTTGAAAGCAGCAATAAAACTATTGAAAATAAAACTATGACCTGCTTGAACATTTTAACAAAATTTAATTACCACAAACATACAAAATTCACGTTTCTTTTAGTTATTTTCGCACATATAATTTACAAAAAATGAATATCGCTTTATTTGGTTACGGTAAAATGGGAAAAGAGATTGAGAAAGTCCTTCTAGAAAGAGGTCATTCAATTTCTCACCGAATTACTTCTAAAGATAATTTAGATGTAATAGACTTTTCAAACACGCATGCAGTAATTGAATTTTCTACACCGAATACAGCTCATAAAAATATACAATTTTGTTTAAATAATAAGCTTCCTATTGTTATTGGAACAACAGGTTGGTATAATAACCTTACGGAATTATCAAATTTATGTGAATCGAATAAAACAGCTATGATTCATGCTACAAACTTTAGTTTAGGTGTTAATTTGTTTTTTAAATTAAATGAACAATTGGCTAAATTGATGACTAAATATCCATCATACAACTGTTCGGTAACGGAAATTCACCACACAGAAAAAAAAGATGCACCAAGTGGCACTGGAATAACAATTGCTGAAGGTATTATTAGTGAATTAGATCAGTTTACAGATTGGGAGAATGTAAGCACTTCAGAGTTAACTAACGGTAAAAACTTATCTTTAGCTTCTGAACGCTTACCAAATGTTCCAGGAACTCATAACGTAAAGTACGAAAACGAAATTGATAAAATAGAAATTAGTCATACAGCACACAGTCGAAAAGGTTTTGCTTTAGGAAGTGTAATTGCAGCTGAATGGATTATAGATAAAAAAGGAACATTCACAATGCGTGATGTCCTTGGATTATAAATATTAAAAATTTAGAATTATGTTAATACTATATATTGGACTTATAATAATTGCTTTAACTCCCATTTTAGGGATGTGGCATAAGATTTTCCCTAAAATGGGAAGAAAGTCTTCAGAAGCATTTATACCATTCTACAATTACTATGTAGTACTTAGAGAAACTGAACAACCTTGGTACTGGGTTTTTTTCATGTTATTTCCTGGTGCACAAATGGTAATGTGGGCTTCATTAAATGTTAGCTTAATTAGAAAATTTGGTGAATTTGGTATAAAAGAAACAATCATGGGTGTTTTATTTCCTTTTCCTGTATTTTTTAACATTGGTAAAGATGATAAATACAAAGTAGTAAAGCCAACAAATTGGGATGTAGCAACACAAGTTCACAAACGTACACCTTCAGATCATATTGCTTTATTTTTCGCCTTTCCAATTATTGGGCATGTATTAGTAATGCCTTTTGTATTACTTGGATTTACACCAAAAAAACAAGGTAAAAAATCAATGGTAAAAGAATGGGGTGATGCTATTTTATTTGCATTAGTTGCTGCTTCTGTTATTAGAACATATGTGTTCGAACCATTTCAAATCCCAACGGGTTCAATGGAAAAAACACAATTAGTTGGAGATCATTTAATGGTAGAGAAGATTACATTTGGACCTAGAGTACCAAATACACCTTTTTCATATCCTATTTTCCATAATATGATTCCATGGTTAAATATAAAATCTTATGCTGAAATTCAAAAGATTCCATATACACGTTTACCTGGGTTTAGATTTGTGGAACGAAATGATGTAACTGTTTTCAATTTTCCTGCCGGAGACACCTCTTTAAATGACCCAAGAATGCCACATGGTTTAATTGGTCATAATTACCACGAGATATTAAGAGATGAAGCTTTATACATAGCAGATTCTGAAGGGAAATCCGTAGGCTTTTTTGAAAAAAACTATGATTATTATTTAAATAAAGCAAGAAAAAGTTTTGAAAGAAACAACAAAGTATATTCTAGATATGATAGTGAAACAGGAGAGAGTTTTACTATAATCAATGGAATTTTACAACGTCCCGTAGATAAAAAAGAAAACTACATTAAAAGATGTACTGCCATTGCAGGAGATGAGATTGAAATAAAAGACAAAGAGTTATTTGTAAATGGTGAATTAGCACATCAACCTGATAGTATGTTGTATTCATATCAATTAACTGACAGAGAAAAAAAGAAATTTAATTATTATAATCCAAATCAGCCTACAGCTGCTTTAAGAGATGAAGCTAAACGAAAAAATGATTCAATAACTATCGAACTTAAAAAAGAAATTATATTCTATAAAGATAATTTCAATCACGATTTTGAAAGAAGAGGATATAATTTATCGATAACCAAAAATCATTTTTCTAAAATAAAGACTAAGTTCCCTGGATTAGACCCTGCTCCAAGAAAAAAAGGTCAAAACAAAAGAGACTTAGACAAAGGAAGCCTAAGATATTACCCTAATTTTCCAAACGATAAACAATACGATTGGACAGAGGATAATTTTGGACCATTACAAATACCAAAAAGAGGTGATGTAGTTGAGCTTAACCATAAGACTTTACCACTATATAAAAGAATCATTCACGCTTATGAAAAGCATGATTTAGCTGAAAGAGCAGATGGTATTTATATTGATGGTAAAAAAGTAACTACTTATACTATTGAAATGAATTACTACTGGTTAATGGGTGACAATAGAAACAATTCTCTTGATTCTAGATTCTGGGGATTTGTACCTGAAGATCACGTTGTAGGTAGAGCCGCATTTATATGGATGTCAGTAAACGAAAAAGGTTATATGGGTGGTGTTAGATGGGACAGAATATTCCAAAAAATTAAATAATTGATAGTCCTATTGGTTTTTATTAACCAATAGGACAAAATTCTATCCTGATGATTATTCTTCCAACAGCATATTTCGGTAATCTTGAATACTTTTGGTATTTTGTTAAAAATGACAAAGTAACTATTGACATAGGTGAAACTTATGTTAAGCAATCGTTTAGAAACCGAAGTGAAATATATGGTGCCAATGGAAAATTAAATATCTCTATTCCAGTTGTTCGTCCTTATGGCGCCAAGTCAAAAACAAATCAAATTGTATTTTCTGAAGCTGAAGATTGGAAAAAAAAGCATTGGAAGTCAATTGAAAGTGCTTACCGTAGAACACCATTTTACGAATTTTACATAGATCAAATTCATGATTTGTTTTTTGCTGAGTACAACACGCTTTCAGATTTAAACTTAACCTTAACGCAACACATAATTAATAAACTAGGAATCGATTGTGAATTAAAAACAACGCTTCAGTCACCTCCAATTATTGAACATGATTTGCGATTGACACTAAATCCTAAAAAAGAAAGTGCGTTCAAATCACCTGAATACATTCAAACGTTTAGTGATAGAAACCCTTTCATTAAAAACTTGAGTATTTTAGATATCTTATTCAATGAAGGTCCAAATTCCATCTGCATATTAGAAATGTGTAATTTAGATTAGTACACATTACTACTTAAAAACGCTAACAATAGACTTATCTTTCAGTTTCAAAAGCCTTAGGCGCTTATTGAATAAATACACTTTCAAGAATAATTGGGTTTATTGTATTGTAATTAGTGTTGAGTTTATTATTTCTGCAGTACTAGGCATTTTTAACATCACTTAAGAAGTAAAAACCTTAGAAACTAAGCCAAACTTACTTATCAAAATAAAAACAGCCTAAGCCAGTTTTAATTACTTTTGGCTTTTCACCCAATTATAAGTAAAATTACTATTCTGAAAATCTTTATCAATTCTGATATATGCTCCAGTAATTTTTTCTTCAATCCATACTTTAATCACTGCTTGCTTTTTCTCTTCTTCACAAGCTTTAGAAATTAATTGATAATCATCAGATAAATTAGCTAAGTGCGGTTCAGTTTTACCTAATAATTTCACAATTCTAACCCCACTCTTCTGCTCACGCATATTGTCATATAATGATGGAGAAGACACTTCTTCATCTTTAAGTCTATCCACAATTCTGTACATTTGGGGATCAATTTCATTAATATTTTGAACATCCCAAAAATAATCGTTTGTATATGGATTTACAATTTTACCGCCATTATTCTTAGATTTCTCATCAGAACTATATTTATTCGCTGCGAAATCAAATTCAATTTTTCCTGCTTTTAAATCTTGATAAATGCCATCCAATTTAACCGCTGCATTTTCAAATGCTTTATTATTTGATTTTGGTTTTATTAAGATATGTCTTACATGGTAATTATCACCTTTACGTTCAATCATTTTTATAATATGGTAACCAAATTGAGATTCAAACACTGGTGAAACTTCATCTGGTTGTAATTCAAATAAAGCAGCCTCAAATGGCGGAACCATTGTCCCTCTTTTTTGCCATCCTAAATCACCTTCTTTTATTCTACTTCCAGGATCATTTGATTTTAAAATAGCCAAAGATTTAAAACTTTTTTCTCCGGTTACTATTTGATTTCTATACCCTTCTAATTCTTGTTTCGCATTTAATTTATCATCTTCTGTAACCTCTGGATAAATAACGATATGCGCCACAGAAATTTTTGAATTTATATAAGGTATACTATCTTTTGGTAAATCTTTAAAAAATGTTTTTACATTTTTTGGTGTAATAGTCATAGTTTCTGTAACCTTATCTTCCATCATTTCAGACAACATACGCTTTTTAATTGTTGTAAAAAATTCTGCTTTTATTTGAGCGACAGACTTACCATAAAACTTCTCTAATTCTTCTTTCCCTCCAATTTGATCTTGAAAATATCTAATACGTTGTTCCATTTCACCATTAACCATATCATCAGACACTTCTAAACTGTCTATCTGCGCTTGATTAATAAGTAATTTCTGATACAAAATTTTCTCTAGTATTTGACCACTATTTGAATTTGACACTTCAATCCCTTCTTGAATCATTTGTAATTTACGTTGCTCTATATCAGACAGCATAATAATTTCATCACCAACTTGAGCAACAATTTTATCAATCAACTGCGCCTTTGCGTTTAGTGATAATAATAAAACTAAAACAACTGATAATACTATTTTAATATAATTTAATGGCTTTTTCATTTTTTGCTTTTTGTAAAACTTCTGTTTTATATGCTCCTCTTAATTTTTTTATTCTAACATTCAGAATTCTTCTTTTGATATTACTTTTTTCAAATTCTAATGGAGATAAGGTGTTTTTCAACTTGTAATCTAAAACATTAAGGTAATATAAATAATCATTCTCGTCAACTTTAATATTCCTTTTACGCGTTATAAATCTGTCTTTATTAATGTCTTTTAATGGAATCTCTTTAGCTAACTGATCAAAATAAATCCAGTTTTCAATGTCATAATAAAAATTCTCACCATATTTCTGAGCATACGCTTCAATAAGTCCTAAGTCTTCTTCTTTACGTAACCTATACCACTTATTTACCAGATTCAAATCGGGTGCATCAGAAGACACTTTAAGGTAAATAACTTTAACCAAATAATCGTTTAATTGAAAATCAGCCTTATGTGCATCATAATAACTTTTATATTCAACAGCAGAAACTAGTGTATCTAGATTAGATTCAATATATAAATTTTCATTTTTATGAATCAATAATGTATTTTCAAATTGTCTGACCTTTAATGCAATCTTACTTTTATCAATTTTTTCGTTCTGTTTGGCGGCATGAACTAAAGCTTCTTGGTCTATCCATTTTGAAATAAAACGGTCAGCTATTTCAATACTATCTTCCTTTGTTTCTTCACCATCAAACAAATAATCAAAAGAACTTCTATCTAATTGTTCTCCATACACTTCAGCTACAACATCAACATCTTTATCAACCCCAGTACATGATTGTACTAGAAGTAGTATTAAAATATTAATTAGAATTAGCTTATACATTGTTCAAAGATAAAAAAGGCTAACCTATATTGTAGATATTATTTACAATGGTTAGCCTTTTTTAACAAAATTTATTATTGTCTTATTTATACTTTTTTGCTGAATACAGAATAGCTTCAACAATTTCAATTTTAGCTTTCGCTCTTAATTCACTTAACCATTTTTCTTGCAATTCATTTTGATAAGCTGCAGTCACTAATCCTTTTGCCTCATTAAACGCTCTTGCGTGAGGTGGATCCATTTCTTCTGGAAACATAACATAGAACGTTCCTTTATATTTAAAGCATGAAGCTTTTCCTTCTTTAAACTTTCTTAATTTAACTTTTTTACTTGATTTAAATAAGTTCTTCTTTTTAAATTCAGGTGTAGTTTCTGTATTGAAAAATGATTTTTTTGCTTTTACATTTAACGCTGAACTTTCATTAACCTTTGCGGTAATCTCATCCATTTGTAAAACACCTGCTTTAACCAGTTTATATGTTTGTTTTGCTATTGACTTATTTTTACACGTGTATAAAATTCCATCAATTTGTATTGGGAAAAAGAAATCTGCTTTATGCGTTGTGTAATAGTTAGCTAAACCTGCAGAATCCTTTGATGCTTTATTCCAAATTTCATTTTGCATAATTTCAAAGATTAAAATTCCATCTTGATATTCTTGCATTAACGTTTTAAACTCAGGATATTTTGATTCTAATTGAGCGTCTTCATATCTAGTTACTTCAGACGTAACAAATGCTTGGTATTTATTTTCAAGATATAATTCAACAGATACAGGCTTTTCTCTACGTTGATTATCTACTAAATAAGTAGCAAAATCATTTAATGTTATTGAATTATTTGCAAATGAAAAAAGTACTTTTTCTTCATTTTTAAATGGACTTACTTTTTTCCATTTACCTTGCATAATACTAGCGTCAACAATTTCATTAAACACTATTAATGCTGATTTGTTTTCAGAAAAATTATAACCTTTTTTTAATGTATTAATGAAAGATTTCTTTGTTGACTGAGCCCTAACATCTCTTTCAACCTTTAATTTCAATTCTCTATACATGTCATCATAAGAAGGAATAGGAGTTACTTTAACTCTTTTAATAATATGCCAACCATAAGATGTTAAAATTGGTTTTGAATACCCTCCGTCCTTTGCAATAGCAAAAGCTGCCTCTTCAAACTCAGGCACCATTCTTTGTTTTGTACTTGCACCAAATTCTGGTAACAAACCACCCTTAGTTTTTGAGGATTGATCATCTGAAAATTTCATTGCTAAATCTTCAAATTTATCTCCATTTTCTAATAAAGCATATATTTCATTTATTTTTCCTTCAGCTTTTTCATTATCTATTTTAGACATTTTATCATTTGCCAAAATCATAATGTGTGCAGTTTCAATTTTACCACCCGCAAGTCTTTTACCAGTTGCTTTTATGATATGATATCCAAACTTTGTTCTAATAGGCATACTTACCTCACCAATTGGTGTTTTAAAAGCTGCGTCTTCAAAAGGATATACCATTTGTAATGCTGTAAAATAACCTAAATCTCCACCATTAACTTTAACCGAAGGATCTTGTGACCCACCTTTAGCAGAAGCAACACTAATAAAATCTTCACCTCCAATAATTCTTTTTCTTAAAGCTATTATTTCGTTATATCCTTTTAAAGTATCAGCAGGACTTGCATCCTCTTTTACTCTAATTAAAATATGACTTGCTCTAATCTCATTTTTAGTTCTATCATAAGCCTCTACAATCAAAGCTTCATTCTTAGCTTTATCAATCATATAAGGTTGTGACAATTGCGTTCTATACTGCGCAAGCTCTTTAACTAATCTAGGAATTGTATCATACCCTAATCTTTTAGCCTCTTTTACTTTTAGTTTATAATCAATAAACAACTCCATATAAACATCCAAGTCATTTTTCTTGTACGATATGTTTTTGTTATTTTTAGTATAAATATAATTGAATTCAGAAATATTAAATCCGTTATCATCTATTTTTAAAACTATCGGGTCAGCTGACTGTCCAAAAGAAGTTAAAGTAATTGCAAGTGCAATTACCAATGATTGTAAGTTTTTTTTCATGTTTTTAATTTTGTTTCACGCTAATTAACGCCAATTTGTACATTTTATTACTTCAAGCTGTAATTTGGAGCTTCTCTAGTAATAGTAACATCATGTGGATGACTTTCTTTCATTCCTGCAGCAGATATTTTAATAAAAGGTGCACCTTTTAAATTCTCAACATCTTTTGCACCACAGTAACCCATTCCGGCTTTAATTCCACCTAAAATTTGGTGAACCACTTCAATTAAGTTTCCTTTATAAGGTACACGACCTGAAATTCCTTCTGGTACTAATTTTTTATTATCACTTTCACCATCTTGGAAGTATCTATCTTTCGATCCTTTTTCCATAGCTTCCAATGACCCCATCCCTCTGTACGTTTTGAATTTACGTCCTTGATAAATGATAGTTTCTCCTGGTGATTCTTTAACACCTGCAAACATAGACCCAACCATAATAGAATCAGCTCCTGCAGCAATTGCTTTTACAAAATCACCTGTATATCTAATTCCACCATCAGCAATAACTGGAACACCTGTTCCTTCTAACTCATTAGCTACATTATTAATTGCAGATAATTGTGGAAATCCTACGCCAGCAATAATTCTAGTTGTACAAATAGAACCTGGTCCGATTCCTACTTTTACAGCATCTGCTCCAGCATCAACTAAATATTTAGCCGCTTCTGCAGTTGCAATATTACCAACTACTACATCTAATTTTGGATACTTTGCTTTTGATGATTGTAAAGTTGTTACCACACCTTTAGTATGACCGTGAGCAGTATCAATTACAATAGCATCAACACCTGCTTCAACTAATGCATCAATTCTATCTAAACTATCACCAGTTACACCAACAGCTGCTGCAACTCTTAATCTTCCAAAACTATCTTTACAAGAATTTGGATGCGTTTTAACTTTAATAATATCTCTATAAGTAATTAATCCTTTTAATTTATTATTTGCGTCAACAACAGGTAATTTTTCAATTTTAAATTCTTGTAAAATCTTTTCTGCTTCAACTAAATTAGTACCCTCTGCAGTTGTAATCACATTTTCTGATGTCATTATCGTTGAAATAGGTAATTCTAATTCTTTAACAAAACGCAAATCTCTATTAGTTACAATTCCCTTTAAATTATTGTCTTTATCAATAACTGGAATACCACCAATTTTATTCTCTGACATTAATTGTAAAGCTTCACCAACTAAAGCCGTTTCCATAACCGTAATAGGATCTATAATCATTCCACTTTCAGAACGTTTAACCTTTCTTACCTCTAATGCTTGTTGCGCAATACTCATGTTTTTATGAATAACACCTATTCCTCCTTGTTGCGCCATTGAAATAGCCAATTCAGATTCAGTAACGGTATCCATTGCTGCTGAAACAATTGGTGCATTAAGTGTAATATTACGAGTGAATTTCGTTTTTAATTTAACGTCTTTTGGTAAAATCTCTGAGTATCTTGGTACTAGCAACACATCATCATATGTTAAACCTTCTTTTACTTCTATTAAATTAGTAATTGCCATGTTGAATTTAGTTTAAATTAAATTCGTGCAAAGATAGGCATTTTTAATGAAATATAAAACCTTATATACTATTTAGTTTTTTATAGCTGAGACAGCTATTTCAATTAAATTAGACACAAGAGCGCTACGCTTCTAGACACAAGATACAAGACTGACGAATTTTGTTTTTGACAAGAATAGTATGCTGAGTTTTTATCTATGTATAAATACTCTCATTATAACAAAGTTAAAAAACAACTTGAGAAAAGTAGCTGATAAGCATATAAATTATACATGCTTTACACTCGCATTTTAAAAAATGTTAAATAAATCATTCCTCAATATATTTTAACGATATTTGTGGTATGATTAACAAACTTATATTTTTCTTTAGCTTGCTTATTGTCTGTACTAATAGTACTTATGCACAAAAAGTAAACAATCAAGAGGATAGTTTACATTATGTTCAATTAACAGGTATTGTTGTAAATGACAGTTTACAGCGTTTACCATATACAGCAGTTTATGATAAATCTACAGGTAGAGGTGTAATTTGTGATTATTTTGGCTATTTCGCATTAGTTGTTCACCCTGGAGACACATTACAATTTTCATTTATTGGCTTCAAAAAGAAAACCTTTATTGTTCCTCATCCAGAAGAAGGTAGTAATGACCTAAGTATTGTTACACTTTTAGAATCTGACACCATTATGTCAGCACCAGTTAATGTTTACCCTTGGCCGTCTCGTGAGCAATTTGCAGAAGCTTTTATTAATTTAGAAATTGACAATGACGCCATTAATCGTGCTAAAGAAAGAATGTCTCCTCAAGAAATGGCCTTTGTATATGGTGTTATGGGAACAGATGCAAATTTAGCTTACAAAGCACAAAGTCAGCATTATTTAAACCAAGTATACTACAGAGGACAACAAGCACCAAACAATTTATTTAATCCAGTATCATGGGGTAATTTCTTGAAGAGTTTAAATAATGGTGATTTAAAAATTATGCATTAACTAATACTATTTCAGTATTTAAAACTTTAACGCTTCTTTAAAATCAGGTAACGCCTCCAAATATTTAACCTCATTACTTTCAACATCAACATGCGCTACAATATGCTGCAGACCATTTGTTAATATTAACAAAGGCGCTTTTAACGTAAAGTTGTATTTTGCTATTTGATAAAACACATCTTCTGTCAACTTAACCTTAGGTGCTTTACACTCTACAATTAAAACCGTTTTCAACTCATTCGAAAACGATACAATATCACATCTTTTTGACATACCATTGTATTTTACCATTTTTTCAGATGCCATTAAGCCAACAGGATAATTTAAGTCATTAATTAAATAATGAATAAAATGTTGCCTCACCCATTCTTCTGGTGTGTTTTTGATATACTTTTTACGTAACACACACCAAATTAAATCATCCTTTAATTTTAAATTTGCTTTTGGTAAATTCAACTCGGGTAAATTCATGTTACAAATCTAAAAAAATTACAACAAACAAAAAACAAATACCTACCTTTGATTTAAAGATCATAATTAATGTATTTAAAAACCTTATCGCTAATTAACTTCAAAAATCATGCTGAGAAACAGTTTGATTTAAATGATGACATTAATGTGTTTGTTGGTAATAATGGAGCAGGTAAAACTAATATTTTAGATGCCGTTAACTATTTATCAATGTGTAAATCATTTTTAAATTCAGTTGACAAGCAAAACATTAAGTTTGACGAAAAATTCTTTTTAATTCAAGGCAACTTCATCAAAGATGAAAAAAGTAATCAAATTAGTTGTGGTGTTACTTTTGGACAAAAGAAAAAAATTAAACGTAATAAAAAGGAATATGATAAACTATCAGAACACATAGGCGAGTTTCCTGTGGTAGTTATTTCACCTTATGATTCTAATTTAATTTCAGAAGGTAGTGAGGTTAGACGTAAATTTATTGACAGTATTATTTCACAATACGATAAAAAATACTTAGCCACTTTAATAAAATACAATAAGGTTTTACAACAACGAAATGCATTATTGAAACGTTTTCAAGAATTACGGATTTTTGAAGCAGAGTCAATTGAAGTTTGGGATGTACAAATGGTTAGTTTAGGAAATTTCATTTTTGAAAAAAGAAAAGAGTTCTTAAAAGAGTTCTTACCTACCTTTCAAAATCTATTTAACTTAATTTCTAACGGAAACGAATCCATTAACATTGAATTCAACTCTCAATTAAACACAGCTAGTTTATCTGACCTATTAATTGAATCTAGCAGAAAGGACAGTAGAGTTGGCTACACTACAGTTGGGATTCATAAGGATGATTTAACTTTTCAAATTAACGGAAACCCAATTAAAAAATTTGGGTCTCAAGGACAACAAAAATCATTTTTAATAGCTTTAAAATTAACCCAATTCGAATACATTAAAGTATTATTGAATAAAAAACCAATTCTATTATTAGATGATATCTTTGATAAATTAGACCACGGTAGAGTTGAACGTTTAATGCAAATGGTATCAGATCATATTTTTGGTCAAGTATTAATTACAGATACTGATGAGGAACGAATTGATAAGGTATTTAAAAATATTCCAGTAAGTAAAACAGTATTTAAAATTTAAAAGATGTCTGACCATAGTAAATATCCAAACAGAAGAAACCCAAAGTTTGCTGTATCTATGAAAGATGCCGTGAGTACTTACTTAAAAGCACAAGGCTTAGAAGAAGAGTATAAAGAAAAAATTGTTCTTGGCAAGTGGGAAGAATTAGTTGGAAAACCTATTGCAATGAGAACAGACTCTTTAAAAATAACAAATAAGATATTGTATATAAAACTTAATTCATCTGTAATGAGAAATGAATTATCTCATAGAAAGTCAGAAATCATTAAGATTATTAATACAGAAGCTGGGCATCAGTTAATATATGATGTCTTTTTATCGTAATTATTTAGACTTTAGTTCAATTTTAGGTTTCCACCCTTTTAAGTTCAATATAATAGAACTACCAGGGTATTTAAACTTACTTACATTGAACCTTAACTCTTGTTCAACTATTGCTCTACAGTCATCATTATTTGAATTATGTATTAACATTATCCCTCTAATTGGTGGAAGTGATTTTTGAATCATTTTAGAACCAATTAACTCAAAGCTATGCACTTCACAACCGCCACTATAACTTACCTTTAAAGTTAAGGTAGAATCTGAAATAAAAGCGTTCAAAATTTGAGTTTCCGAATTATCTCGAGCATAAGAAGAGAAGTCGTTAGTCAACACAACTGGCAAAATTTCTTTCATTGCTTTTTTTTGTGCTCTACTTGAATTTGCACAACCTATTGAAAAAATCACTACACTCACTATTAATATTATTTTTACCATAATTTTATTATATCAAATTCTATTCCATAAATGTAACTACTATTTTACAATATATTGAATACAAAACAAAGTACTAACCAAAAATTTAGCACTTTTTAAATTTATTTTATCAAACTAACATGACCTGTAATGTTATGTCGTTTATCAGACATAGTCTCTTTAAATAATATCTTCCAAATGTAAACGCCATCTGTACAAACTTCACCGTTATTAAGATATGTACCATTCCAACCAAAATTAGCATCATATGATTCAAAAATCATTTCTCCCCAACGGTTGAATATCATTAAATGATAATTATAAGGATCAAAACCTGATGTGAATACTGGTTTAAATATATCATTATAGGTATTCCCATCAGGTGTAAATGCATTAGGTACATAATACAGTAGTATGTCATCAATTGTGATAAGTTTCTGAATTGAATCTCTACAAAGGCCATTATTATTATACACCCATAAAGTAATCGGATATTGACCCGAAATATCTGCATAATAATGAGTCGGATCAGTGTCATAACTTAATGTAGTTTCATCACCAAAATCCCATTCATAATAATCTCCATTTGTAGAAGCATTAGTAAATTCAATCTCAGTATGAAATATATCCGTTATTTCTGGATTAAAGCTAAAATCTGCAATTGGCATTGATAAAACTGTTACATATCCAATTTCATCTACGACATTAGCACATCCTTCAAGTGAAGTTACAGTTAATCCAACGTCATAAACACCAGTATTTTGATATGTGTAAGACGAAACAATACCATTTCCTACAGCTCCATCACCAAATGTCCATTCGTAAACATTACCATTGGTAGATAAACTTGTGAATTCAATTGATATAGGTGCACAACCAGTAAGATTATCAGCAGTAAAATCAACAACAGGTAATGGATCAACACTTAAATCAAAAGTAGTTGCCGTTCCGATACATGTTAATGTACTAGG